>Ga0209136_1002321_pt1 | contig 11651 bp, 12 predicted proteins | sample SaaInl0LU_22_DNA_FD_184640 | JGI IMG/M metagenome (GOLD analysis project Ga0209136, IMG submission 184640) | Marine microbial communities from expanding oxygen minimum zones in the Saanich Inlet - ESP_90LU_22_DNA (SPAdes) (version 2) | ecosystem: Environmental > Aquatic > Marine > Intertidal... | reverse complement strand
TAGATTGTATTAGAGCATCTAGTAGTTCTTTCTTTTGGCCTAAATTTGAATTTACAGCAAAAGGTACTTCGCATTCGGGGTGTGCTTTCCACCAGTCCATTAGTTTCCAGAAGTCTGGGGACATAGAGGGTTCTCCACCTGTTACTCTTAATTCTCTTAAACTGTACTGTAACTCAGCTTCCCACCATTTCCAAAAAGCTTCTACATAAGGATTACCTTCATTTTTTCTACCGTACGGCATTGCATGGCTACCATCATGTTGGAATGCGGCAGCACCATCAGAAATTAGGTTTTGGTAAGGTCCGAACATTTTAATATCTTTCTGCCAAGTAGTTGAAAAAGAAGCGTTACAGTATGAACATCCAAAGTTACAGTTAGCATCAAATGCGATTTCTAATGTTTTAAGGTCTACATCAAATCCTGCTCCAAACTTTTCTTTTGCATCTATAAGCTCTTGATCTGTGTATATTACGGATTTATAAACTCTATCTGATACTTTATCTTCTCCTAAATCTTCTATTTTCCAGCAGTATTCACATTCTTTAGGACGTACTCCATCCATCATTTGTTTTCTTACTGCTTTTTTATATGTAGTATTATGAAGAGCTTTATACGATAAAGCAACCTCTTCTAAAGGTATCTTATGGGCAGGGGGGTGATGGCAGGATGTAGTTGTTCCGTTTCCTAGCCAAATTGTAGCGTTATACCATTTTGCTCCGCAGAATGATTTTGATAAAGTATTAATAGCTCTATCTCTATATTCTTGAAAAGTTTCATCTTCTCGTTTTGCAAATACTCCCATTAGAATTTATGTATAAAATTACAATTGCCGGTTAAATCAACCGATTTTTCATGTATATATTCCTTAAAATCGTGATGAGCTAGTAACTTTTCTTCGCTATATAACTTAAAATCGTAAAAAGTAACACCGGTAAAGTGTTCTCTATCTGAATGCTGTGGTATGTTATCTCCTGCGAATACTATGAAAGGTTCTTCTTCTAACTTAAAAACCTTATTTTTCATGTTAACTGTAAACTCAATTTTATCTCCTGTGTTCTTATTATAAATAAACAACTTTATACTTTCCTCAGGAATATACTCATAAGATAAGAAAACTTTTTCATTTACGTTTACTAATAACGGTAAATTATGATCTTCTTTAGTGCCATCTTCTAAAGCTATAACAAATATCATTCGATCCCTAAGTAATTTTAACATAGAGTATGCGGGTAATATATTAAATATAGCTTTATAATGGTCGGTTTCGTCAGTGAGTTCAAAGTCCATTTCAATTTTAAAAGGTCTTTTTCCATTCATATATAAATTGCCTGCATCTTCAGGAAAAGTGGTACATACAGTAGTAGGCCAGAAAACCCATACGTCGTCTTTTGGTATAGCTAACATAATTTATTTGTTGTTGTTATAAAATTCTTCTAATTGTGGGAATGTTCCTACAAAGTCTGTCCCTCTTCTCTCATCGTACTGGTCTACAAAAGATACAAACTCTTTTCTATATTTTCCAGCATCAAATTGTGTTGTCCCTACAGCATAATCATACAGTCTTTTAATTTTTTGTATCTCAATATTGGAAAAACCATAATTATCGTGGTCAAATTTTTTCATACCTAAATACAATGCTTTTTCTGCTGACTTAAGTATTAACTGTTTTGATTCTTCTTCTAATATTTTTACTGATAAAAAAGTAGGCCACCTTAAATATGAAGTATCTAACTGTATTGCGGATATCCAATATCTTTGTTTATTTGCATGTTTCTTTTTAACTTCGAATACTTTATCTATCAGTTCATCATACGTAAAGACAGACAGAGCGTTAAAGGTAGACATAACGTTAATTGTTACTTTAGGTAACTCAGTTAATATCTTATCAACATTATTCCAAAACTTATCATAATCGAGACCATAACGGGTATACTCTGCTTGTTTTCCTGTTGCCTCCACAGATGTAAATATAATAAGCTCTCTAACTTTATTATTCTCACATAAATCTTTTGCAATAGTAATAAACTTATCTATAAGTGCATCTGGGACTCCAAGGTTGGTATTAATAGCTAAAGAAATATTAGAGTTTCTTTCATGATGTTTTTGAATATACTCTAATACTTTGAAGGTATCCTTAGACAGTAATGGTTCTCCTCCTGTAATTCTAAACGTATGTAGATCTCTATATAAGTTTGGCCACCATTTCCAAAATGCATCTATATATGGATTTTGTTCTGAATGTTTATAGGGCATTTCATTACGAGCTTTAATATTGTCTATATTATTAAACTTATGCTCTGTTTTATATCCGCCGTATTTTTCAATTTCTTCTACCCACTTAGAAGAGTATTGAGGACCGCAGTAAGCACATGCAAAATTACACGTGTTACCAAAAGACACTTCTACATATCTAGGGTTAAAATCATCTCTCCAATTAGAATCTTTGATTTTTTCAAAATCTTGTAGTGCCCATGGTTCAGAAGATTTGAATACTCTGTCTGAAAAGGAATTAGAATTGTCTTCTACATTCCAGCAAAAATTACATTCATCCGGTCTTTTACCCTCAAGCATTTCTTTTCTCTTTCTTTTCTTAAAAGAGGTATTATGAAGTGCAGAAGGGTTACGTTCTATTTCACTTAAGGGTATTTTATGCGGTGAGGGATGGTGACATGAATGAGTCATACCTGTACCTAAATGCATTGTCACTTGTGACCATTTTGCTAAACAAAATCCACAGCCAACTTTATCTAACTTCTTCTTTAAATCAGGTAAACTCATAACTTTATATCTATCATTTTAGCCCATGGGGTGAAAATTGTTTCTTTAACAACTTCATATTCGACTTGTTTAATACCGTCAGATTTATAATCTACCTTATTTTGTTGCATTTGTAGAACATATCTTCTTTCATTTGCTGCAGTTGTTTCTCCTTTTACAAATCTACCATTAACAATACCTTCGTCTTCGTGAGGTAGGCATCTCATTTTACCTTCAACTCTGTGAGGTATAATAGAGTTAGGTATGTCAATAGTATCCTCTCTAAAGTCTGTTTCAAAAACTTTGTAAGTGTGGTTTGGGCTATTAAAATCTAAGTCCACTTTCTTACCTTCAATCGGAACAGTTGAATGTAACTTTGCTACTTCTTCACTATCTAAAGCTCTATCCCAAGCAAATACCTTAGCAATATCCCCTTTTAGGTATTTTGTAGTAGAATCATCTGGTTCTGATTCAGACATACCTAATGTAATGCTTTTGTTGCTGTATGATTTTAGATTACCTGCCCATTCGTACGGTGAAGGGCTTCCAAATCCTCCTTTAGAGTCTATTTCTGTTCCATTTAAATAGAAATGAGATGTTTTTGTCTCTGTATTAAATACTGCTGTAACCCAGCTCCATTGGTTGTCGTATCTTTTTACCCACATATAATTATGAGCATTAAAATTATTCCAATAAGTTAGAGTCATTGCTTTTGAATTATTGAAAGAAATTCCATAATCATAACCTGCTATTCGGAAGATTGGATATTCTACATAATTATTTTTTTTATCTCCTATTAAAAAAATTGGATTTTTTTCTGGTTGTTGATATGCACGGCATAGAACCGAAACTGTATGCGAACTAGAGGTTAATCCTTTAATCCGGTTATCGAAAGGAATTTTTATGTGACTACTATTACCGTTAAATCTATGAAATTTTTGTCTAAGATTTTTTTGTAAGTACGAGTCATTAGTCAAACCTTCTAAATGACATCTATAAAATAAATCATCGTCTTCCATCCCCCAATCCCAATAGTTATTAGAGTAACCATTTGTAGCTTCAACGTGTTCTTTTGTAAATAATACCGCTCCACCAAAATACTCATGGTACTTTAATTGGTAGTCCATTTGTGAAATTTGAGTTGCAATATGTCGAGGGCCTTCTGTAGGGTAAGAATAATCACATCCTCCTCCTTCTTCGGGGATCATATCTATATCATGCCATACTATATAGTCACATCCATCTTCAAAAGCATGTTTAGCGGCTATATTTTTAGTTGCTCCTCTATTAAATAATTTATCGTCTGCTTGATGGCAAAAATACATTTGAAATTCTATACCTTGATTTTTAAGATACTTACCAACTTTTGGTATAAATTCATGTAAATGTATTTCCCTATTTCTATACGGTACACATACTCCAAGTTTATGTTTCATATTCCGACTTTTAAATGCGTAATTCTTTTTACTGTGTTCTTTTCATGTACAGTGTATTCACATGTGTTTAAACCTTCTTGGCTGGGGTCTTTATCTCCAAAAACAACTTCATTATTGAATCTTATTTGATTCCACCTGGTAACATCATGTTTCCATTTACCATCGCTAAAACCACTGTCTTCGTGTACTAATCTATTTATTATACTTTTTCTTCTATGGGGAATTTTAGTCCCTATATACTCTTCAGGATTCCATACCTTACATTCTACCATATGGAATATAGATCTAGTTCTACTGTTATCTTTCCATCTATACTCTGCTACTCTATTGCTTTTAAAATTAAAATAATTACCTATAGTGGAATAACATTTTACTTTGTCAATAGACCCGCAGAAGAAATTTTCTCGTTCTACATCCGTACCTAGGGTTATGAACTTAGCGTCGCTGTAGTCGTACAGTATATTGTCCATTATTACTGATCCTGCTAGTTCATCATTTATAATTAAACTAACCTGATTAGTTTTATGTTTGTATTCTATTTTAATTCTAGTACCTCTACTTTTAATAATGTTAGAAGTAATATCGTAGTATTGATTTTTTTTATCGAAAAACTGTAGAGTTATTCTGTTAAATGAGGTATAGACAAGTTTAAGGTCATTTCCCTGTATAGTCAAAATAGGGTAAGTGTCTGTGATAGTTCCAGGTGAAAATTGAAATTCACCTAATCTAATATCTAACTCTAATGTAAAATCCCTTATGTACTTTATTTTATTTCTAATTTCAATATATGCATCTCTTCCATTAAGATATGCTGTTTCTCCTTCGTATTCGTATTCATCAGTTCTCGGTACTCCGTAATTTAGTCCATTTAATTCACACCTATACCTCAAATCATCATCTTCGAAACCCCATCCCCAGTAGTGGTTTGAGAATCCATTTATTTTTTCAAACTGTTCTACTGGGAATAGTGTTATCCCTCCGAAGTATGAGTCAAAAGGGATGTTATCCGACACTAAATGTATAGGGTGATCCGAATAGTTATAGTTCACATAAACAGGTATCATATCTACGTCGTGAAATACAACATAATTACAATGAAGCTTTTTAGCTTGTTGGAATCCGATATTGCATAACGTACCTCTATTAAAAGCTGAACCGTCATCTTGTTCAACAATTATAATCCTATAGTCAATATCACGATTCTCTAAAAATTTAGTAATACCTAACTTAAAGGACTGTAAATGCATCCACCTGTTTCTGTATGGAACTATAATACCGAGTTTATTCATCATCAAACTCCGGCGGTACTACTTTTACAAATTCTGCTAAATAAAATTGAATTCTTTCTCCCCACTCTTCTTTGTCGATTTCTTCAAACCATAGTGTCAGAGCATCTAGCGAAGCTGCGATTTTCTCTAATGAACGAACTTTACGTTCTTCTAATACCATAAGACTGGCTTCTTTAGTCATTTTTGTACTCATATTAAAACTATTTTATTAATTAATGTATTCCAATGTATGTAATCCATATATTCAATATATGAACTTTCTTTTAGTTTCTCAACTAAATACTCATTATTATTTATGTCTATTTTGTCTCCAGTGTTTTTAATTGCATCGTACATTACTTTATATTCCTGAGAATATGCATACTTCATATTGGTATTAGCTACTTTTTTAATTCTACTGATACATGTAGAATCCCATTTGAAATGGTGTACTTGTGTGAATACTTCCTCTATGGGCAATCTTTTTGGGTGTTTCTTACCCCAGCTATTTGTACCGTCTTGAAATTGGGCGTAATGTTGACCGGGAGTAATGTCTTGATAACCTTTCATTAAGGTTACTTTGTTTGGACAGGCTCCAGACATTGGATATCTAAAGAATCCTGCTAGTGGAAAAGTCTTATGTAGATTCGTGTCTCTGTCAACTATTGGGAAAGTACCATTAGTACCTATCCTATCTAAGAACCCTCCTGTGACAAAGTCATAACCGTTTCTTTCGCATTTATCTATAATGTCTTCGATTGATTCTGGGTATATTTGTAATTCATCATCATCTGATACTATCCACCAGTCGTTTGGTTTAGTTCTTTTAGTTTCATTATATAAATCTGTGACTTTATTCCAATTATACTTTGGTTCAGTTACAACTTTATATGGTGTGATTCCTAAATCCTCAATTTGTTCTAAAATATTATCATCTTCTGATTGTCTATAAACAATTACATACACTTTGTCTACCTTATCTTCATAATGTTTTAACATATGAGGTAAGATATGTGTATTCTCTCCGACTACTGTAACTAAATTAGGCACGCTGTAATAATGTTATTCCTGTTGAGGAAGGTTTATCTGGTAATTGACCTGAATTAAAAAAGTTAAATTGTTTCCACTCTGGTCCAATCTCTTTTATAAATCTTGGTGGACCGTCAAATAAATCATAATACTCTTTTTCGTCTTCTGTAATAATTAATTCTTTCTGAAATGTTTCATCTGTATCGTGAATGGATATCATTCCATTTGGAGCTAATAGTTTTGAGTACAACTCAAAGTCTTTTTTAACATCTTCATAAGAATGTCCTGCATCTATATGTAGAAAGTCTATTTTAATGTCCTGTTTTACAAAGAAATTATAATAGGCGTTTTCGGTAGTCTCTTTTATAAATCTTGGATTAAATTGGTATCTAAAGTAGGAATCATCTTCTAAGTAATCAGGCGTACCTCCAACTCCGTTAGCTGCATCGACAAGGTATGTTACACCTATATCACCCCAATTATAGTCTTTATCGCCTTCAAATATACCTTGATCATGTAGATCTATACGGGCTTGAGTCATAATACGGGGAATAAATCCTCCTCCAGACCCTAAACACACTATTGTCTTATACCTCATTAACTGAATAATGGTATATACTAGTAATCCGTCTCCTATATGGTTTTCGGTAGCTCCGTGTGTCCACCTAAACGGTACAGGTCTGTAATCGAGTACTTCTGTTCCGTCAGGTTTCTTTTTAATAACTTTATTAACTGTAACGTGAGTTTTTACAAACTCATTATTAATTATAGACATTTTATCTGTTTTTTATACTCGATAGATCTAAGTTAAGAAAATTTGTACAGTTTAACAAGTGTTTTATTTCTGATTCGTAACTATATTCTTTTCTACTGTCGAGGATATCTCTTTTAGAGGGACCGTAATGTTTAATAAATTGTTCAGATTCATCTACATTCCATATACCTCCGTTATCGTCTTCTGCCCATATTTTTTGTTCACATTCCCAAGTGTTTTTTAATATTGGCTTATACTTAACTTCTTCTTGATCCATCATATGTCTGAGAAGTAGTTGTTCGGCAAATATTAAGTACTGTGGGTTTGGCGCTTCTAGAACTGTAAATTCTTCCATAAGCTTTATACTTAATTCGGCATACCTTCTAGTAAATATAGGATCAGGTAGTTGTAGAAATGATACATTAACTGATTTTGGTTTCCATCTAGGTTTGTAAGATAGTTTTCTAACATATGGATCAATTGATGTAGGGTAGTAACCTTTACCTTCTTCAAAATTAGTTACATATACAGCATCTTTATCCAGTATAGATTTTATTGGCTTGTATACGTGTGTATCGTTATCCATTAAAATAACCGGTTCTGTCTGCTCAGCTAACACTTGTAACTTTGCAGAAGCCCAAAATACGCTTTTATTTACTTTTATTTGCTTTGGTAGGGGTTGAATTTGATCCCAGACTTTTAATACTTTTAGCCTATCTAATAAATCGATAGTCATATCATCAGCATATAAAACACAAATATCCTCCGGGTGATTTCTCTTCCAAAGGATAGTTGACGTCAATAGTAGTAATATATTAAACTTTCCGTAAAAGTTTTTATTCTTTTCTATATTTTCTAAAACCCAAATTATTTTCAAAACCTTTCATTTTAATATTAATTATACAAAGTATGCATAATATGTAGTTGTGTCTTTAATAGTCGACGAACTAGCTGTACTAATTGTTAATGTAGTAGAAGTACTTAATTGAGTACCGCCCCCACTTGCTGCTGTTCTCCAAGAATGAAAAACATAAGGGTAAGTTTGTACCGCAGTAATAGATACAGAGTATGAACTTAGTAACACGTTTTTTACAGTAATTGAAGAAGCAGTCCCAGACGTATATGGTGCTGTAACCGATACTTGTCCTCCGGTACCTGCTGATAAAGATCCGTAGAATATTACTGTATTTGGAGCAAATTCGGATACCGAAAATGGGGCTGAGTTAGCTGGTGCAAAATCCGATGTTGCGTCTGATAGAGTTATATTCGAAGAACTGTTTACATTGTTAGCCCACGTCTGGAAGGTATTAAATGCTATGTTACTCGAACCGTAAGTATATATTGCCATTTTATTTTATTGTTTCTATATTATCTTTAGGAAACCATTTTGTTAGCTCTTTTTTGACAAGGCCGTAAGCAAATCCAAATGTATCGTTTAAAACAGTTTGATCTATTACCTGTTTTGTTTCTATTTTGGTACCTACTTGAACGTCTTCTTTTGTTTGTACAGTTCTATATAGAGTAATCTCATCTCCATTATCATCAAAACTTACATACGGTATTTCTTTGTCTGTAAGCTGTGTTTCATATATCGGCACTTCCACTTCTTCTTTAGTTGCTATTGAACCTTTTAAAAAGTGAGGGAGTAATATTTCGTCTTCAATATCTCCGTTAAAATAAATTACTCTCTCACTTATCAATCCTATAGCGTTTCTAGCTTCTTCTTCTAAATAGGTTCTATTGAACCTTAGTGCTTCTTTTCTACTACTCCAATATGTCAACTGTAACATTATTTCTGATGTAACCTTGTTGTAAGTAAGACTTTCTATTCTTACATAGACCTCTTGTGAAGGTCCAGAGCTCGTTTCTAAGTCAACATTTAATTTGAAACCCATTTTTTATTTATTATTTAGATAATTCGTCTACCTTAGCAGATAATTCTTTTACTGCTTCGATAAGTAAACCTGTGATCTGTGCATAGTTTACTGACTTCATACCTTCGTCGTCTGTTAATACTAATTCCGGTAATACTGCTTCTAATTCTTGAGCGATTACACCGATTGATTTAGCATCGTCAGCTATACGTGTAAATTCTACACCTCTTAAGCTATTAGTTTTAGCTAAAGCTCCTTCGATCGTTTTCACATCTTTCTTAAGACGTTCATCAGAGTAAGCAGTGATATTACCTGTAGCACTAAAGTTACCTGTATAAGCACCACTCATTAAGAAAGTAGTACCTGATAAAGATAAACCGTTACCGGCAGTATAGGTAGTGTTTGTATCTGTGTTTACTACTGTTTCTGTTGCAGAAGCAATTCCTGTTACGTGTCCAAATCCATCTAAAGTAATATCTTGGATGTAAGTACGTCCTGAGTTATTAACTGAAGCTTGAGTAGAAGTATCAGAGTGACTAAAAGTTGTTCCTGATAAACCTAATCCTGTTCCTGCTGAGTAAGTAGTGTTTGTATCTGTGTATGATGTTAAGTACCCTACCAAAGAGTGATCTCCCCATCCGTGTGCTGTATCTGCTTTAGTACCCTGTGCTGCTGTTGCATAAGCTGTTGAGTTAGTAGTTGCTGCTGTACCTAATCCTAAATTAGTTCTTGCAGTTCCTACGTTTGTTAAGTCAGATAAGTTTGAAGCTTTTACTAATTTTTGCCCTAATGCAGTAGTTACCGTACCTGCAAAGTTAGCATCGTCTCCGATTGCTGCTGCTAGTTCATTTAAGGTGTCTAATGCTGCTGGTGCTGTGGATACTACTTCTTGAATTTTAGCATTTACATATGCTGTAGAAGCTGCTTTTGTAGAATTATCCGATGAAATTGGGGTAGGAATCGTTACTGTCCCTGAAAATACCGGTGAAGCTAAAGGTGCTTTTAAGTCTAAAGCTGTTTGAGTAGCTGTAGAGATTGGTTTGTTAGCATCTGATGTATTATCTACACTTCCTAATCCAACATCTCCTTTAACTAAAGAAACATCTCCTGTTTTACTTGCTACACTAGTAACAACGTTTACTTCTGCTCCTGCTTCTAAACCTGCTAATTTAGAAACTGCTGCATCATCGAATGCATTAGTATTAGCATTTGATTCGTAAGCTATTTTGATTTCTGCTGCTGTTTGATCTCCTGTTGCACCTGCTTCAATTCCTGCTAATTTAGCTGATGCTGCATCTGTAAATGCATTAGTATCTGCTTCTCCTTCGTATAAAGCTTTAATTTCTGCTCCAGTTTGATCTCCTGTTGCACCAGCTTCTAAAGCAGCTAATTTAGATTTTTCTGCATCTGTAAATGCGTTAGTATCAGCTTCTGCCTCGTAAGCAGTTTTGATCTCAGCACCAGATTGATCTGCTGTAGCTCCTGCTTCGATACCTGCTAGTTTAGCTGAATCTATGTCAAAGTTAGATTTTAATTCAGAAACATCAACACCGTCTACTACTCCAGCGGTGATAAGGTTTCCAACGGTTAAGTCTCCGGTAATAGAGGCATCACCAGTGTGTGAACCATCCCACTCTGCAGTGATTCCGGCTAATTGTGAACCATCTCCTTTGAAGGATCCGGTAAAGGAACCGGTGATAATGGCATTGTCTGAAATTGGATTATCTATTCTCATTTTTAAAATAGGTTGTTTACTGTTTCTGTGTTATTAATAAATATGTTATTGTTATGGTTTCCTTTATTTTTTTATAACCACTGTTCCGTTAAAAACACTGTTAAATTCTATTTGTACTTGATTACTGTTACTTGATGTTATTTCGGCTGGAATTACTTGGTTTTTAGAGGTATCATAGATTTGTACTATAGGGTAATCCTCGTTTAAACTATGAGTAATAATATAGCTAGCAGCACCACTAATTGGCTGTCTATAGCTATAACCTTCTATAGCGGTAATCTTTGTGTCTAAAGTACCGGAAGCTAAAAATAACGTATTTATATCGCTTGCTATCGAACTTGAAGCAGCGTTATGTATATCTAATGTAGTATAGGAAGATGGTACTATGTTTGTACCGTTTAGGGAAAGAGATCCTGTAATTGAGACTGAACCTGTAATCTGATGATTATCTGTTAGTTCGTCTCCTATTATGTTTGAACCGGAAGTTAAAAGTACCGAAGATGATACTACTAAAGTGTTAAATGTGGTTGCATTGATTGTTTCAGCAGATATTTCATTTGCTGTTACACTCGTACTTATAGTTAACGAGTTAAGAGTGGCGTCAGAGCCACTTACTATTAATTTTTTCCAGTTTGGCATATACTTAAATTACGGTTGGCTACTTATTGCTAAGTCCACTCCCCTCAGGGCCTATAATATCTTTACAATAAATAGTTATACTTCTTAATAAAAGATAATAAAAAAAGGCCCGAAGGCCTAATTTTATTTACTATTTTTTTTCGACTAACTTTTGCAGTT
>Ga0209136_1002320_pt1 | contig 11652 bp, 15 predicted proteins | sample SaaInl0LU_22_DNA_FD_184640 | JGI IMG/M metagenome (GOLD analysis project Ga0209136, IMG submission 184640) | Marine microbial communities from expanding oxygen minimum zones in the Saanich Inlet - ESP_90LU_22_DNA (SPAdes) (version 2) | ecosystem: Environmental > Aquatic > Marine > Intertidal... | reverse complement strand
GTACGATGTGAAGATGTACCGCACGGATAATTTTTTCTGAATGTATTACATATGGCTTCCGCGAGTGGTATCGCGTCGCAGGTGTGCTCTTGTCTCTGTCTGTACATGATGTTCTCGTGGGCTCGTGTTCGCGCGTACACTCCCCCCATGATGGGACTCGCGTGCATTTTGTGCTTGTGTTCGAGTTCTTCCACGTATAACATCATCACGGACGTCGCGTCTTTGATTGGTGTTAAGATTCCGTCACCGGTTCGGTAGGCGTCACGAGTGATAGTTCCCTCTCTAATAAATTCCCACTTTTTGAGAACTTTGCCTTTGTTGTGAGAAGTTCTCGAATCGTGTCGTCGTCCAGGTCACACATGAATTCCCTCTTAGATGCTATGTCGTCGAGTTGATTGACCTCTTTCATGGCTTGTACATACGGCCAGACGTGTTTCCGGAGGTAGAAGAGTTCCACCTCGAGTTGTGTCAGCCTGGGGAGTATGCACTCCCGGATACATTTACTGATTTGCTTTAAGTCATCATTCCATTCTTCATTCATAATTGGTATGGTAAAAGTTTGACTATATTTTTTAAATCACCAATCATGAGATCGAACCGGTGGAGTCTGTACTGGACAAACATCCAGAGAAAAAACATCACACTCTTAAATAAATTATTCGCCTCCGTGTCTTCCATTTTATATATTCCCTTCATGAGACGACCGAAGAATGTTTTGTCTTTGTGTTTCCCGGTGACTTGTTGTTCGAGTATGGTGAGGGCACACGTGTCGTCGTTGATGGACCAGTGAAAAAAGATGAACGGAATGAGAATCGAATAGAACTCCAAGTAATATTGATCGTCGATGAAGGGTGCCACGAGAAGGGTGGCGAACATCACGGCGTGTAACCAAAAGATGATGTTGTCCATTACTAGGTGCGTCAGAAAAAATAATCGGTAAAAGTAAGACCATGGAAAAAGATAAAAAGTTGCCTAAAATTTGGCATCCACAACAAGAGACCATCCTGCGGGGGTGGGGTGAGAGTGCCGCCTGTTACCGGTGGATGCACTACCAAGCCTTCTTGAAATACAGAAAATCAAATATGCGTTACACACTACCAGTCATTGTTTTATCAACAATCACGGGAACTGCAAATTTCGCCCAAGAACAGTTTCCATCGGGGTTGCAACCTTACGTGGCCCCGAGCATCGGTGGTCTGAACTTGATCGCAGGCCTCATCGCGACTATTTCCCAATTCCTCAAGGTGTCTGAGTTGATGGAAGCCCACCGGGTCGCGGCGATGCAGTTTGGAAAGTTCTCACGTGTCGTGCGCTTGGAGTTGGCGTTACCACTCGTGGACAGGTCGAGAGACGGGGCAGATATGGTGGAGTTGATGAAGGGTGAGTACGACACCCTCATAGAACAAAGTCCCTCTATCCCGGCTCCTGTGTTGGTGATGTTTGAGAAGGAGTTCCCATCGGATGATCGACTCACGAAACCTGAAATCATCCACATCAACCCGATTCAAACCTTCGGTGCGGTGTTGGAAAATTCAGTCGTGTCCAAGATGAAAGGGCTCATTAATACCGATAAAAGCAAGGAGGAACTTATGAACGATCTTCAGAAAATCCAAGGCACCGAAGCGCCCCCACCGAAAACGTTTTTCAAAAACGTCGTGGACACTATCGCCAAGAGACAACAAGATGAGACGAAGAAAGAATTGGAAGAGTTGCGTGGGAAAACGCGAGTGTCCAAGAAGAATCAAAAACTCGAGGAAGAACTCACGAAGAGGGCGGAGCTGATGGAAGTTGCTGTGGAAGATTAGTGGCAATATAAATAAGGAGTAAAAGCAATAAGATATTAAAAAGTCCCACGCAGGCAACGAATGGAAATAATTTCTTCTTTATGGGTGAAATCAATCGCTCGTTGAGTGCGTCATTTTTAAACACCATATCTATCGCTTGATTAGTAAGGTCGATGGACGCCTTCATTAAAATCGTGGAGGAAAAAAAAGTTCCGGAGGATGACGTGAACCTTCACGAGCGCACCCTCGAGAGACTGCAGGCTTTGGTGTCGGCGGGTGAGAACGTGTTCATCACCGGTCCAACCGGCGTGGGAAAGACGTATGTTGTTCAAAAGTTTTTTTCACAGGGGTCGGGTGTCGAGTTACTGAGTGAACACATGAAATCAAAAAGTAATTTCCTTGATTTCATCCGGGACTCCACGAAGCATGTGTTCTTGGACGACTACGAACCGGTGTTCAAACCGGTGATAGAGAGGGTGTCATCCGGTGAGCGACTGACCCGTGGGAGTTTAATCGTGACGAGTTCCTCAATGTTCATGCTTCCTAATTTCAAGACGTTGATCATCCCCCCACACCCACCGGATCGGTTGGCCCTCCTGACTCCTCAAAAATTTAGCATGGACGCGGCGGTTCGGAGCAAGGGTAACATTCGGACGTACCTGGCGTATAACGATGGTTTCGACGAACAAGATCTTTTCGTCACCCCGAAGGAAATCATATACGAACTTCTGTCGAACGTGGAAGCGACCCACACATCGGATTATTGTCAAGAGCATGGACACATGTTTGATGTCTTCCAAACAAATTATTTAGATTCCGTGGGTGTGAACGTTGTGGGATGTTCGAGGAGTTTCAGTGACGCCGACCTCCTCGACGGTGTCATGTACAGCCAGGGTGCATGGGAATTGATGCCATATTTCGTGAACAGATCTTTGCACTGTCCCAAATATCACATGGGAATGCCACTGAAGAAGGAAAAGATCCGACCCGGAAGCGGTTGGACGAAGCACGGGAACACGCGGATGAGACAGGAAAAGTTAAAAACCATCCGGGAGGAGAGTTCCGTGTACCCATCTGTCGTGGATCACGAGAGTTTGTTCTTGCTCCACCTGTACGCGAGACAGAAGAACATAGACAAGCTGATGACGTACAACATTTCTCCGGTGTCTTTCGACGTCATGAATCACCTGTGCATCGCACACAAATTAAAGGCACGAGACGTGAATACAATTAAGAAACTCATCAAGGATGCAATACGTCTTAGGGAAGAACGATGATGAGGAGGAGGAATTGGAAGTTGTGAAAGTCACCGGTAACGAGATGTACTATTACGGTGAGATCAACAATGAGAACACATTGGAATTTGTTGAAAAGTTCAAGAAACTGGAGCAACACCTGTTGAGGATTTCCGCTGAGATTTTAAATTACAAACCGGAGATTCGCGTGCACATCTGCTCGGAGGGTGGAGACCTCTTTTGTGGTTTCAGTTTGATGAACCTTTTGGAAAAAAGTCGCGTTCACGTGGTGACGATCGCCCAAGGCGCCTGTTGCTCGGCGGCGACGTTCATGCTTCTCGGTGGCGCCGAGAGGCGCATCGCGCGAAACGCGTACATCCTGATTCATCAACTCTCGAGTGGCATGTGGGGAAAATACGAGGAGATGAAGGATGAGATTCGCACGTGTGAGAAATTCATGAAGATGATCCGTGGAACGTATCTCACGAAGACGAAGATACCGGAGAAAAAGCTCGACCGTTTGATGAAGAGAGACATCTACCTCGAACCTTCTAAAGCGATAAAGCATTCAATTGTTCACGCTTATGACTAATATCTTTGTAGCGTTTGTAAAGGCCAAGCGCAGCTAAAATTATTACAACTATACATACATTATTCAGGGACATTTCCACTGTTGGAGTTTGTGCCACCTCGATCCTTGCCAGCCTGGCATGGTTGACGATGGGCAACATGCTACAATACCGTGTTATTTTATTTTCGTGGAAATGGAATCATAATCCCTTGTGGATTTTCATACATCGTGTCCGGTTTCTTGAATCGCATCTTCCAGTGTCTCGTGGTTGGCGTATCTCTCACCGGAGACGGTTGTTTGTGGTCGAGGATGACCCGGAGGCACTCCGCGAGTTTCGTGTTCCACGTCTGTACGCTGAATTCTTCCACGAGTTCCCTCACGAGGTGTGGGTACTCCACCGGTTCCTCGAACCCGAGGGAGTAGAGGGCGCGCACGATCTCCGGTCGGGTGCACCGGAGGGCGGCTAAGAAGAGAACGCCCCAGTGGCGCCTCGGCACGCCGTGCACGAGATTGACACCGCTCTCGAGATGAAGGAGGGCGTCGACGACGTGGAGTTGGTCGCATTTCATCGCCGAGTAGAAGAGTTCGCTCCAGTTCTTCCTTGGCGTCTCGACTACGATGTCCATCGCGATCGTCACAAAATGACGCACTACGAGATATGCTCGTGTGAGGGATATCCCCCGTGCAGAGACATACAGAGCATGTTTCCAAACACGGTTTTCAGTTGCGCGCCGACGCCGACGCCGACGCCGAGACCCCCACCCCAACCTCGTCGAAAGGTTGTGCGCACACGCAAGCGCGGGCGCAAGCCGAGGGCACCGCCCCTCGTCACGACGGGTGACGATACGCACAAGTGGAGAAAGGTTGGTGAGAAATCTTCCGGTTTGGTCTATTACAAGTGTCAACTATGTTTCGTGCGGAAGAAAATTATGAAGAAGAAAACTGTGTTGTTCAAACAGGTGGGTACGCAGGAATACCAACCGGAGTTCCCCCTGTGTTTCGGTTCGCCCAGTAGACGAAAGCTCCCACCAGCAAGCCGACGATCGCCACGAGAAGACTAAACGGATATTTCTTCTTTTCATCGGGGGGTTTTTCGGGGAGTTTTTTAACATTCGTATTGAGGGTGTCTATCTTCTTTATGAGTTTATCGAGGGCAACGAGGATTTGGGCATTTTTATCGACCGGCTTCGCTTTCACGTCGATAGTGTGAATCTCGAGTATCATATGCCACGTGCACGCTGGATTTAGGAGGAGATAATCTCCGTCATCCTGCATCTCATATAGTCTAAAATTTAGTTTCTTTATAGAGATCGGGTTGAAATAGTTTAATTTACGCTGAAATGGTTTCCACTGTTTGTCCCTTACGAGGATGTTATTGGTTCCCCCGGAAAAGTGTCTCTCGAGGGGTACGCGGGTGAGTATCGCGGAGTGTCTCTCGTCGAGGATTTGCCCCGGTGTGGGGATGTCTTCACACACGACATCGACGTACTTTGCGATGTCCGTGTTCAGGTTGCTCGAATTTCCTCCGACTTGTGTGACGTAGAACTCGACGACCTTGATACCGCACACCTTGGACAGCCCCTGGGGGTGGGTGTTGCTTTCCAGGGTAAAGTCTAGGGAAAATGTATTGTTCGTCCCATTCACAAATCTAGAATCTACGGTCAAGTATTGCACGAGCTTTGGTTGATCTTCGAGACTCAGACTCATGCTTCCTAATAGTATGGACTATTTTTCTAACGAGTTTATGTCGAGATTTTTCGTTGAGGTACGCCCTCCGTAGCTTCTTACACACCCTCACGTACACCGCGTCGGTCATGGTAGACCGTGATTCGAAGATGATATCGTTGAGTACCCGGATGAATTGCGTTTCCCTCTCGGCCTGTGTGCCCCCCCGTTTTTCGATGCAGTCGAGGAGGCCTCTGTACGAGACGATCATCGCGTCGAGTTATGACCACACGTGGGGGTGCCGTCCGAAGAAGGTCTTCCAAAAATATACAAATTTGTATATTTTTTGGCTCCAAAACAGGAGTCAGCACAACTACGCATGCGCACGAAGACGACGACGCGCGAGCAGACGTGGAACAGGGCGCACAACTACCCCCTGAAGATGTTTTGTTGGCACTTAGGTCAACTGACGCCGGTCTTTCGTGAGATTTACGAAACGGTGAAGGGTATGGAGTGCGATCGCGCGATCCGGAGGGGGGTTGAGGTCACCGACAACCCGCATGCGATCTACGCTATAAACGTGTTCTTGGATTCTTGTAATTACAGCGAGTGCAAGCAGTAGTATTATTCTATTCGTCACAGAGTTTGGAGACAAAATCCATGGACTCTTGAACTTCGCTTTGAGATCGTGCGATGATCGTGAGGATCTCTTCGTGTCGCATCTGCGTGACGTAGTGTTTGCACCGGTCACAGCACTTTCCAGTAAACATGGGTTCGGCGTTGTGACCGCGACCTTTCACGATGTTTGTGCAGTCCGGAAAGCAACAGACCGGCATGGCGCGCGCTTGTGTGACGTCCCGTTTTTCGTAAGATACTGTATGCTCGTGTTTTGTTGTGCACTTACGTGGATTTGTGTATTTTTAAGAAACAGACACGGAGTCACGTATATAGAGGATTTTTTTAGCGATAAAGATTTTAACCTCATTAAGAGTGAGACTGAAAAATTATCGAATCTTCTCAGTCGTGAACGCAGTACGTGCGCCCATAACCGGTTGGGGTGTCACGTCCCCGGAGACTCTCCGGTGAATTCCGTGTTACGTTCGGTGCACCTGGGTGACGGTATATTCCCGAGTGATGTGCCGACGGAGTACCGGGTGTACGGCGTGGGGTCTTCTATGGACTGGCACAGTGACACACCTTTGTACAGGGAACCTCAGTATGAGATGGTATACACGATCGAAAACACGACAGATTCTTACACGGAGTGGTCGGATGGCTTGATGTCGCACCGGATATATACGAAACCAAACAGTTTGCTGATAGTGAGGGCAAATGGTGCACGCCACCGGGTCAGTCCTGTGTCGTGGGGTGAGAGGAAAATATTAAAGTTCGTGCACACGACGACATTGGAGAAGACTCCGGAGTATGAAGAAAACTTGAAGAATTATAATCTTCTCCAAGAATAAGATGAATTCGATTTTACAAAAATTTTCTTTGGGGTCTCCACCGGTGAAAGTGGAGAAGAGAGTCTCCTCCTATTCGGAGATGATTCGAGGTGTGACTGAGGGTAAGGTGAAGCAGGTGTATATCCCTTCGACGCAAACCGGTGTGGCTGTCTTCATAGACGAGGATGAAGGAGTTGGAGTCAGCCAGATCGTTCAAAACCAGGAATTGTGGCGCATCTTGTCACAGTCTGAGGCTGATGTGCAAATCCTCGAGCCACCGAGCACAGACATAGATTTCATGTCAATTTTCTGGATGGTACTCTTACTGTCTTTCATCTTCCGGTCTTTGGTGGGTGGCATGCAGATGGCCAACCCCATGGTTCCGAACAACTTTACTGTGGCGAATGAAGTTGAAACCAGGTTCACGGATGTGGAGGGAATTGATGGTGCAAAGTCTGAGCTGGAGGAGATTGTGGATTTCCTGAAGAACCCGGAGGCGTACGCGGAGTCTGGTGCGCGCGTGCCGAGGGGTGCACTCCTGACCGGCCCACCGGGGTGTGGGAAGACCCTCCTCGCCAAGGCTATTGCCGGTGAGGCCGCGTGCCCTTTCATCAACTGCAGTGGGTCTAATTTTGTGGAGATGTTTGTGGGTGTTGGGGCGAAGCGCATTCGAGATTTGTTCCAAGTCGCCAAGGAGAATCAACCGTGTATCATTTTCATCGATGAGATTGATGCGATTGCGAAGAAGCGGAGTGGGAGTGCTTTCGCCGCGAACGATGAGAGGGAGCAGACTATTAACCAGTTGTTGGTTGAGATGGATGGTTTCGACTCTGACACCGGGGTGATTGTGTTGGCCGCGACCAACCGGGTGGACACCCTTGATGAGGCTGTGCTTCGACCCGGTAGATTTGACAGGAAGATTCAAGTGTCCCTTCCGGGTAGGGACGGACGAGAGAGAATATTAAAGGTGCATTCTCGTGACAAGAAGTTGGCACCGGACGTCAACCTCGCTGACTGGGCGCAGTGTACGACTGGTTTCAGTGGGGCTGATTTGGCAAACTTAATGAATGAGTGTGCTATCCGTTCTGTGAGGGACAAGAAGCGGGGTATCATAGACAGTTCTATATTGGAGGAGGTGTACCAGAGGACTATTATTGGTGCCAAGGGGGATACTATGTTTTCTCCGGAGAAGAAGGATTTGGTGGCGTATCACGAGGCTGGACATGCGATCGTGGGTGTTTTGTGTCCGGACTATGACGAGTTGCGAAAGGTGAGTATCATCCCCCGTGGAGACGCCGGTGGGGTGACTTTCTTTGCACCGAGGGAGGAGGGAATCTTGAACACAAAGTCATACTACATCTCTCAGGTAAAAGTCTTACTTGGTGGCAGGGCGTGTGAGGAGTTAATCTATGGTTCCTCGGGGGTGACCACCGGTGCGAGTCAGGACTTGAAAATGGTGAATACGTTGGTGAGGGAAATGGTGACGGCGTGGGGTTTCGGTGAGACAAAGTTTGCTGTGGATTACAACGACATGAGTGTTCTGAGTTCGAGACAGATAGACCGTGAGGTTAACCGGATAATCGACGAGTGTTACGCGGATGTGTACACGCTCTTGGAGATTCACCGGGTCGAGGTGGAGATGTTGAAGCAAAAGCTTGTGAGTGAAGAGTTGGTGGATGGTCAGTGGGTTCGTGACTTGATTAAAAACAAAGATACTTTTTGTCATATTGAACACCCGTGAGAAACAATTAATTCGAAAGACCACGTTTCTTGAGATTAGTCGCCTTGAGTTCCTTTTCTGTTTTATATACGCGTTTGCCGTGTTTCTCACACCCAGTATTTAAATGTGTGCTAGTAATATATGTGGTGGTTGATAATCCCGGTAGTAATCGTTATCATTATCGTGATAGTCGTGATCGTCAAATTTTCCAAGTCGTCCAAGTCGTCCAAGTCGTCCAAGTCGTCGTCCGATTCGAATGGAAATGGAAAGACAGTTCTCCGAATCACGGGTGAAGGTACGAATACTGAGTCGTATCGCATGCCGATTGGAAGGCGAGAACATTATTTGATTATACCAAACGTGACGGAATGTCTTCAGGAGGAAAACAAACCCCAGTGGTGTGAAGACATGAACTATCAATCGACATACGGCATGGCGTACATTTATGATGAACAACTCGGACCGAACGTGAAACAGGATGTACCGTGTTCGGGGGAAGAGGTATGTGAGCGAATACCCAATACGTGTCCAGGTGGGGGATACGCGTGTACGTTCTTTGAACGATACAACGACGATGGAGATCTCATAGCCATCACGAACGGGGCGGGGGAAAACATGCTCGATAAGATGGCGGCTGATGCATGGGCTGGAAAATGGGAAGAATGGGATATGGTCAAGAAGTTTAAGAAAGACGTTGAATACGAAGACGGTAAAATGTTATTTACAAAAGACATACCTTCAATCGACATTAAAGCCGGTGACGAGCTCACTTTGAATATTGCGTTGAAGATGGGTGTGCCGACCATGTATTTCATCGCATTGTTGGTCTTGATGAGCGACGCCGGTGAGGCAAAACCCGATGAAATCGTCTTGGACGTGAAGGGTGCGCGAGAGAGTTTCAAGAGACGAGTATCGGATTCGAGACCAACAGAGGGAAAAAAAGACGAAGGGAATTCGACACCAAAAGAGGACAACGAGGTGCAGAAAAAGTCCGAGCCGGAAGCCATCAAAGATTACGAGGGGATTGAAGCAGGTAAAAAATACAAAATTGGTATGTATGAGAGTTTATATGGAAGAGATAAAGATTCATCATGGTGTAGAACAAACGGAACATGGATTGAATGTGCAAAGAAAGAAGATGAAGGTTATGCTAACCAGCGAGAGAGGCAATACTATACATTTGTTGAAAAGGGAGACAAACGCTATAACTTGACCGATTACATGAATCATACGTGTTCAGCTTACGACACGGATTATAATGTAGGTCAGGTTTTGTGTAAGGAAAACGACTCCGACCCGGACGTCTATAGATTAATCAGCGTTTCGTCTCCTGGACGTTTCAAATTGTTTAACGAAACTAAAAATAAGTATTGTTTGACGAAAATGTACGATGGTGCGATAAGTATTGGCATGGCATGCACTACGGACAGTAAGTCGAAGGGCGATACGTTTAGACATAAGTAATTAGTATTTAACCGGACTAGACACCAAAATTCCACCCAAGTATCAACCGTGACCAACCGGTCACACCCCCCATTTTTTTTCACATGAATATTTTCTGTATATATCATATGATGAATAATAGTGGATTGAAACAGAGACTGAAAAGACGGGGGTACAGGGTAACCAAGGATGTGAATGGTAAACGTGTGCCATTGACACGTAATGAAATGTTGTCAAAGTTGGGAAACAAAAATAATGGAAAATCAAATAATACTCTGAATAGAGAAGCACACCGGGTAAGAAAATTCATTCGAGTGTGCAAAATGATACTCATGAATGTAAATAATGCTAGGCCTGTCAGGAACAACACTAAAAAGAATAAGAATAATGTCAAGAAGAATAATGTCAAGAAGAATAATGTCAAGAAGAATAATGTCAAGAACAAACCGGTGAGAGTACCACCCCCTCCACCTCCTCCTCCACCACCTCGTCCACCGGTAGTCCCTGTGCGTGCTCCGCGTCCCCCTCCTCCGCCACCAAGTGTAAATCCGCGCCAGGCTTTGATGGCAAATCTCAAGGCAAATCTTAGAAGACGTGGACTTTCTAATTGATATTACATATTACAAAAAAACTCTTTTAGTTCTTTGCACTTTGGCACCGGGCAGTCCACGTGCATGCACCGTTTCGAGTGCACCTGTAAAAAAAACCACGTATTTTGGCAGAGTGGACAGGCGCCAGTGACCTTGCACGTGAAAGTGTGTCTGAGATATTGCTTGAACGAGTCGCAGTTCGAGTTGTCGCATGGGCTCTTTCGGCATTTGACGGCGTGAAGCAAGAGCTCCATGATGCGATCGATTTGCTTGCCCTTGAACTCCCTTTGTTTTTCTTCAACCTGATCACACAGATCCTTGATACAAGTCGCCGAGTATGCTTGGCGAAGCGGATCGTCTCGTCTCACGCGTTTCTTGTTAGAACCACGTGGGCGATTCATGGAACGCTTTGGAGTGGTCTCCGGTTCGACCCGCATCATGCACGGGCGTGTGACCGAGCCCTCGTAGGGTGGGGGGCGTTCCTTCCTGGCGCTCTCGACGGTGCGGGGCATCCGGTCGTCCGGTGCGTCACGATGTGGCGTCACGACCTCCGACCCCGACCCAGTTTTAATGGATAAAATATACAAATTTGTGTAGTTAGTAGGTTATATACAAATTTGTCTATTTTTTGGCTCCAAACAGGGGGTCAGGTCAGATCGTGACGCCACAACTTGACGCTCCAACCAAAATCCATGTCGTCCGTCGAATTGACTACCATCGAAACGCCTCTCCGACAAATGATCACCTTCGTGGTCAATACTCTTCGTAAGTATGGGATCACGCCGACCCGAATGAAACGAGATGACGTCGATGTATGGCTCAAAGAAGGAATCATTTTGCAGCAAACGTTCGAGTTCAAAGAGGAGGCGGACGCGGATGACCAAGACACCGTCACGAGAGTCCTAGAAAATGCCGGCTGGGATACCGAATGGTTCACAGACGGTGAATACAACACTCTTACCGTGACACTCGACGGCTACTCGTTCTACCAAGAGTGTTACATATGCGCTAGAACATCATGTAATCAATCTGCCTAACACGACCCCCTCAGTCTGATTTTGCCTAGCTTGCTCCGCCCCAATACTTAAGCCATATAAACCCTATGTAACCCTAAACCCTAATAACCCTACCCTACTCACCGGAAATCCCCAGGCCACCCAACCCCAGGCGGATTTATTTTCTCAGCCACATATTGAGAG
>Ga0209136_1002319_pt1 | contig 11659 bp, 12 predicted proteins | sample SaaInl0LU_22_DNA_FD_184640 | JGI IMG/M metagenome (GOLD analysis project Ga0209136, IMG submission 184640) | Marine microbial communities from expanding oxygen minimum zones in the Saanich Inlet - ESP_90LU_22_DNA (SPAdes) (version 2) | ecosystem: Environmental > Aquatic > Marine > Intertidal... | reverse complement strand
TTTCAACTTCAAACCAATTGATAATTGCTGCAACTCTACCCACAATTTTACCATCTTTTAAAGCGATAAAAAACTGAGCATCTGCATTTTTAAAAACAGGATTTTTATTAGGGTCAAAGTTGTCAACTTCGTCTTTAATAATAGGAGGCACCCAAAATTTGTTATTTTTGTATAGTGAAAAAGGAAATGTAACAAACTGTTTCATTTCTTTTTTAGTCGTAATTTTTTTGACTATAATCATTGCAAAAAAGAGTTTCTATTTGTTGCTGTTTTTTTCTTCTTCTTTTCTTCCTTTTTCATTTTTTCTTCTAGTTCTTTAATTTCTTTTCTATTTTCTATTTCTTTTAGGTCTTGTTCGTGTATTTTAATTTTTCTTCTTAAATACACGAAACAATTTACTGAAAAAGCTATTTTGTTTTTTGTTGAAGTTATGAATTGGGCTGTCTTTTATTTCTAAACCATCGTCACCTAGTTCTTTAAAATTATCATAGTGTTTATCTATTCTGTAAGAAACACCTAAACTAGCGTAAAAACCCTGAGCTTTTCCCTCAAACAACATTCTTGCAGATGTGTTAATCTGTAAATTTCTATTATATAAATATGCAAAACCTGCACCAAGATTTATGTTATTTTGATATTCTTGAAAAACGGTTTGGTTTTCAAAAAAAGCAGACCATTGGTTGCTAAAGTTTTGTGTTGCTGTAATTATGTAAGAAAATTCGGTAAAATCACTACCAATATTGTCATAGAAAACATTGGTAATCACATTAAAATCTCTAGTTAAATTATGTTGTAATAAAACACCTACTTTTGGGGTAATGTTTCCTGTTTTGTGTATGTCATTTACAAAATCTGTATTCATCCCTAAATAGATAGCTACAGAAGGTATTAATCTTTTTTTATCAAAAGCATTTCTTCTTTTCCAGCTTTTAACTTCTTTAGATTTATCTTCGTATTCTTGTTGATATACTAAATATTTTGCACCAATAGTAGCTCTGCTTAAACCCGATGTAAAATAATGAGAGGTATAGATGTTTTTAAAAGCAACTTTATCTCTTTGATAAGTTAACTGTGTGTTTAATTCTAAATTTTCTAATAAAAAACTGGTTCTAAAAAGCAAATCGAAACCCAAAGATTGTGGTCTAGAAAAGGTGGGTTCTATAGTAGTATTTCTAAAAAATAGAGTACTTTCAAACTGATAAACTCCTGAGCCAACACTATATGGGCTTTCAGAAAAACCAGGTTTGTTAGAGTTGATAAGATCTGTATACTGCGCATTTACAGCAAGGTAACTCAAAAAACAGAATACAAGAGTAAGTTGTGGTTTTTTTAAGTTCATACGTATTGTAAAGAGTTAATGTATTAAGTTTAACAGGTTACACAAACATAGGATAAAAAAAGCTATTTTATAAAGGCAAACCCTACTTTTTTAGCTTTAAGAAAGTTTTATAGATTCATAACGCTTCAATTGTGTTCAAATTGTTATTTTTGATATATTTTTAATTATATTTTTAAATGGGTTTACTTAAAACAATCTTTTTTATTCTCATCTTTTATTATGCTTTTAAATTTTTAGCAAGGTTATTTGCCCCTTTTTTAATGAAAAAAGCCGCAGAAACCATTCAGAAAAAAGCCGCACAACAATTTAAAGGAGAGCATAGACAGCAATCATCTACTGTAAAGAATGGTGAAACAATTATTGATAAAAAACCTGGTAGCCATAAAGAAACTAACAAATCTGTTGGAGATTACGTAGATTTTGAAGAAATAGACTAGTAACTATTTTCTTACTCATACATTAATAAAAAAAATAAAAGCTTTGAAATTTTCTAAGATATATCCTTACTTTCTAGCCATTGTAATATTTACTGTAGCGTCTGTAATTTACTTTCATCCTGTATTAAAAGGACAAAAATTAAATCAATCAGACATTACTCAGTTTAGAGGTATGGTAAAAGATATTAATGATTACAGAGCAGAATATAATGCAGAACCTTATTGGACAGCAGCTTCTTTTAGTGGAATGCCTGCATACTCTGTAAGCGCATATTACCCAAATGATTTTGTAAGAAGCTTAGATAAATTATTACGTTTTTTACCAAGACCAGCAGATTATACTTTTTTATATTTTTTAAGTTTTTTTGTATTGATGATGGCCTTAAAAGTAAATTGGCGATTGGCAATTTTAGGAGCTTTAGGCTTTGGTTTTTCTACTTATTTAATTATAATTTTTGGAGCAGGACACAATGCAAAAGCACATGCAATTGCTTATATGCCCTTGGTTTTAGCAGGAGTTTTATGGGTTTTTCAAAAACGATTTGTACTCGGTTTTATAGTAACAGGGGTGGCAATGGCTTTAGAAATTTATGCAAACCACATTCAAATGACCTATTATTTAGGTTTTTGTCTTTTAATTTTAGGAATTGTAGAATTTATATACGCCTTAAAAGAAAAAGTATTGTCTTCTTTTATTAAAAAAGCAGCAGTTATCTTAGCAGCAGTTGTTTTAGGTCTGGGGGCAAATGCACCACGTTTAATGGCAATGAAAGAATATTCAGACCATTCTACCAGAGGTAAATCTGAATTAACCATCAATCCAGACGGAACTCCAAAAAAAGCTACAAAAGGATTAGATAAAGCATATATAACGCAATATAGTTATTCAAAATTAGAAACTTTTAATTTGTTTGTGCCACGTTTTATGGGGGGAGGAACCGTAGAAAAATTAGGAGAAAATTCTAATTTTTATCAATTTATTGAAGGGAAAGCGGGTAAAAAAGCTGCAGATGATTATTCTAAACAAGTATTTACCTATTGGGGAGATCAACCCATTGTAGAAGCACCTGCATATATTGGAGCAGTATTTTTCTTTTTATTTTTCTTAGGATTTTTCTTGGTAAAAGGCAGACTAAAACAATGGTTAGTAGCTGCTACTGTATTTTCAATCATTTTAAGTTGGGGTAGAAATTTTGAAGTAGTTACCCACTTTTTTATAGACTATGTTCCTTTATACAACAAATTTAGAGCAGTTTCTTCTATACAAGTGATTGCAGAATTGTGCGTTCCAATTTTAGCAATTTTGGCGTTACAAGCTTTCTTTTCATCTAAAATTGCTAAAAAGGAAAAACAAGAAGCGCTTAAAAAAACGGTTTACACTTTTGGAGGATTAATTATTGCTGGTTTTTTATTAGCACACATGATTGGTACTTTTGAAGGATTAAGAGATGCACAACAATACAGTGAAATACCAGGGTTTTTAGAAGCTGTTATTGCAGATAGAAAAGCCATGTTGTTAACAGATACCATTCGTTCTTTAGTTTTGATGCTTTTTGCGGCAGGATTTTTATGGTATTTATTAAAAGAAAAAATAAAGCAGGTTCCTGTAATTTTAGGCTTGTTAGTTTTACTACTTTTCGATTTGATTTCTGTAGATAAAAACTACGTAAATGCAAACGATTTTAAATCTGCAAGAAAAATTAAAAAACCTTTTGTAGCTACAAATGCAGACAAAGCCATACAGCAAGATAAAGAGTATTTTAGAGTTTTAAATTTTGCTGTAGATCCTATGAATGATGGAAGTACATCTTATTTTCATAATTCTATCGGAGGTTATCATGCAGCCAAGTTAGGGCGTTATAACGAGTTGTTTGAGTATCAAATTGCAAAAAATAACATGCAAGTTTTAAACATGTTAAATACCAAATATTTTATTATACCAGATAAAGAAGGCAATTTGCAACCGCAAATAAATCAAGATGCCAATGGAAACGCTTGGTTTGTAGATAATTTATTAATAGCCAAGACTGCCAACCAAGAAATAAAAGCATTAGACTCCTTAGATACTAAAAAAGCAGCTGTAATTATAGAGAGTGATTACAATCAGCTTAAAAAAGAAAACAATTTTTCTTTACAAAAAGATACTACAGCAACCATCAGTTTAGAGAAATATAGTTTGACAAGTTTGGTCTATAAAACGCAATCTCAAAAACCTCAATTTGCTGTTTTTTCAGAGATATTTTACCAAGATGGTTGGAATGCTTACATAGATAAAACACTGGTGCCACATTACCGAGTAAATTATGTTTTGCGAGGAATGAAAATACCAGCAGGCACACACACTGTTGAGTTTAAATTTGAGCCAAAGGTGATTCAGCAAGGAAAAATAATATCACTTTCTTCTTATGGGTTGTTAATTTTGATGGGTTTGGGATGGTATTTTTATATAGAAAAGAAGAAGCACAAAAAAGCTTAAATATTTCCAATAGATCTAAACTAAGAAAATTTACATGCTAAAAAAAAATAAATGAAAAAAAGAATAATACTTGTTGTAGGTACGAGACCTAATTTTGTTAAAGTAACTCAGTTTAAAAAAATAGCTAATAAATACCCAGAATTAGATTTGAAAATTGTTCATACAGGACAACACTATGATGAAAAAATGTCTAACATTTTTTTAAAGCAATTTAATATTGAAGTTGATTATTTTTTAGGAATTTCAAATGCTTCTGCAAATAGTTTAATTGGTGAAATCATTATAAAATTAGAAAAAATAGTTACTGATTTTAAACCTCACTTATTACTTTGTGTTGGCGATGTAAATTCTACTTTAGCTGCTGCAATTTGTGCTAATAAATTAAATATTAAATTAGGGCATATAGAAAGTGGTTTAAGAAGTTTAGATAGAGCAATGCCAGAGGAAATTAATAGAATTTTAACAGATGAGCTATCAGATATTTGCTTTGTAACAGAGAAGAGTGGTATTCAAAATTTAAAAAATATTGGTAAAACTAATTCTCAAATTGCTTTTGTGGGTAATACTATGATAGACACTTTAGTACATTTTACAAAAGAAATAGAAGCTTCACCTATTTTAGAGGAAATTCAACAAAAAAAAGGAACATATATATTGGTAACAATGCATAGACCAAGAAATGTTGATAGTAAGGAAGCATTGTTAAAAATTATCGATTTATTTAAAAATATTGCCCAAAAAAATATTATTGTTTTCTCAATTCACCCCAGAACTAAAAATAGTTTTATAAAATTTAATTTGTACAGTCAATTAAGTAAAATTAAGAATTTAACTATAATAGCACCTCAAAACTATTTTTCATTTCAAAAATTAATAAAATATGCTTTCTGCGTAATAACCGATAGTGGAGGTATTCAAGAAGAAACTACTTTCCAACAAATACCTTGTATTACTTTAAGAGAAAATACTGAACGACCATCAACCATAAATGAAGGTACAAATCAACTAATGTCTTTTAATACTGAAAAAATAGAAAGTGTAATTGCAGAAATTTGTGAGGGTAAGTCTAAAAAAGGTTCAATTCCAGAGCTTTGGGATGGAAATGCTACAGAAAGAATCATAAAAAAAATCATTGAATTTTTATCATAATTATATATGCTGTATATTCTATTGATTTTAGGTGTTGGTAAATAAACAGAAATTCTGTTGGAAAATGTTGAATAATAACAGTTGTTTGTCTTAAAAAAAATAATGTAACTTAAATTTTATCCAAAGATTTTATAAATTCAGAAGGTGTAATACCTTTATAATTTTTAAAAGCTCTTGTAAATGCAGAAGCATTTGTGTAACCAATTTCTTCAGCAAGATATTTTATCGTATATTTTCTATAATTTTTATCTTCTTTTAGTTTTTTTATTAAATACTCAATTTTAAGTTCTGTTATATATTTTTTAAAAGTTTTATTTTTTATTTTATTAATTGTGTAGGATAGGTAAGAAGTATTAGATTTCAAAATTTAACAATAAGTAGATCTAATCCTAGTTTCCTTTTAGGAGTTGATGCAAATGGAAATGTAACAAGACATTCACAACTTACTATTTTCTTAAAAACAATGAAAGAAACAATAGATAAACAGCAAAACCAGATAACGCTATTGCAAAATCAAATTTCTAGTTTAAAAAAAGATGCTCCTTTGGATGAAATAAATAATAGTACTTCAATTTCTACAAATTTTCCAAACCCTTTTAGTTTAATAACTACCATAAGTTATACAATTTTAAAAGATACTAATGATGCTAAAATCATTATTTATAATACAAACGGAAGTACAAAAAAAACCTACAATTTAAAAGAAAGAGGAAGTAAAGGAAGCTTAACTATAAACAAACAAGAAATGAAATCTGGAGTTTATTTTTACACTTTAATTACTGACGGAATTGTTATTGGAACAAAGAAAATGATTGTTAAGTAATAATTAATGTAACGGTTTTATAGAAAGAAGAAGGCCTATATTTTTAGCATAGATTATATGCTATTGTAAAATATAAGATAAAAAAGAGAGCAATATGCTCTCTTTTTTGTTTCTAAGTATAATAAACTACTAATATTTAACTAAATTTACTTTTAAAACAGATTAAGTGTACAAAACGATACCTATTAAAAGATACAAACACACATTAATTTTTCTTCAAACAGTTTTACCAAGTCCAGCAACCATTTTAGATTTGGGTGTTAGAAATCCGTTTACTGAAATTATGGAAAAAAATGGTTATACTGTAATAAATACCCAAGGAGAAGATTTAGATTTACTTCCAGAAATTGTAAAAAAACACAAAGTAGATGCTGTTGCAGCTTTCGAAATTTTTGAACATTTGTTAGCACCTTTTAATGTTTTAAGAGAGATTCAAGCAACAAAGTTGATAGCTACAATTCCTTTAAATTTATGGTTTGCAAAAGCATATAGAAGTAAAACGGATATGTGGGACAGACATTATCATAAGTTTGAAGATTGGCAATTTGATTGGCTTTTAGAGAAGTCTGGTTTTCAGATTCAAGAAAAAGAAAAATGGACTAGCCCAATTAATAAATTAGGTTTTAGACCTATTTTAAGAAAATTTACACCAAGATATTACGCAGTTTATGCCACAAAATAAACGTAAAAAACACACTGTTTTAATGTTGTTAGATGGGTTTTATCCAGCAGATATTAGAGTTAGAAAAGAAGCAGAATCTTTGGCAGAAAAACATACTGTTTTTATTTTATGTTGTAGAAAAATTGATGAAAAAGAAGAAGAAATTATTAATAATGTTACAGTTTTAAGGAGAATTCATTACAAAAGTTTTGCTGATAAAGGTATAATTGATATTAGAATTTCGATTAATTTTATTCACCCAAAATTTTACAAGATTCTCCCAAAAATAATTTCTGTAAATAAAATTGATGTTTTGCATGTTCATGATTTACCACTAGCAAAAACAGGATATATCATTGCAAAAAAGTACAATTTAAAATCTATTTTAGATTTACATGAAAATTATGCTTCAGCTTTGTTAACTTGGTTTTCTTGGAGAAAAAATCCAATTATAAAATTAAAAAACAAATTGTTTTTTAGTTACAATAGATGGCAAAATTACGAGAACAAAATTATAAAAAAATATGACCAAATTATTGCAGTAGTTGAAGAAATGAAAGAACGAATAGTTTTAGATACTTCAATAAATTCTAATAAAATAGCTGTAATTACCAATTCAGAGAAAAAAGACTTTGCATCTAATTTTAATTCAGAAGAAGATACATTTTTTAAAGATTATAAATCTCAATTTATAATTTCTTATGTTGGTGGTTTTGGACCTCATAGAGGTTTACAAACTGCAATCGAAGGAATGCAGAAGATTTCTAGAAAAATTCCTAATTCATTGTTAGCACTTATTGGGCCAGCAAATAATGATGTAAAAACTTATTTAGAAAATTTAATTGATAAATATAATGTTAGAGAAAACGTAATTATTTTTGGAAGCCAACCATTTAAAGATGTGGTTAAAATTATGCAAAACTCATCAATAAATATTATTCCACATATCTCTAATTTACATACAGAAAGTACAATTCCGCATAAATTATTTCAAATTTTACTATCAAAAAAGCCAATATTAGTTTCAGATTGCGCACCTTTAAAACGAATTATAGAAAACTATAAAATTGGCGCTATTTTTAAAGCTGGAAAATCAACTAGTTTTGCTGAAGAAGTAATCAACATTCACACTAATTATGACACAGCAATTTTAAAAGCTACAAAAGGTTTTAACATTACTTATAATGGGGATTTGAATTGGGAACAAACATCTAAAAAACTGATACATTTATACGATAATTTATAAATTTTGAAAGTATTAATAATTACTTATTATTGGCCTCCAGCTGGCGGGTCTGGCGTACAACGTTGGTTAAAATTTGTAAAATATTTACAAGATTTTGGCATAGAACCCATAGTTTATACGGTAGACAATGCCAATTATCCTAAAGAAGATAGTACATTATTAAAAGAAGTTCCAGAAAATATTAAAATTTTAAAACAACCAATTTGGGAGCCTACTAATTTATTGTTTTGGAAAAAGAAAAATGCTGTTAAAAAAGGAATATCGAATGTAAGTAAAGGTGGTTTTTTATCTTTTATAAGAGGTAATTTTTTTATTCCAGATCCAAAGGTTTTTTGGGTAAAACCTTCAGTAAAGTTTCTTCAAAAATATATTTTAGAGCATAAAATTGATACCATTATTTCTACAGGACCACCACATAGTATGCACTTAATTGCACAGAAATTGCATCAAAAAAATAATATAAAATGGATTGCAGATTTTAGAGATCCTTGGACGAGTTTGTATTATAATACCGATTTTAATCAACTTAATTCTGCAAAAAATATAAACCTAAAATTAGAAACTTCTGTTTTAAAAAATGCAGATTGTATACTAACCGTTAGCAATCATTTAAAAAAGCAGTTTGCTACTATTGCCAAAAATGTACAAGTAATTACCAATGGTTTTGATGATGAGGTTTTATCTGAAAACATCTTAGTTTTAGATAAAAAATTTACCATTTCTTATATTGGTTTACTGCCCAAACAAAGCAACCCAAAGGTTTTATTTAGTGTTATAAATCAACTTTGTTTAGAAAATAAAGATTTTAAAATGGATTTACAACTGAATTTTATTGGGGATATTGCTGATGAGGTGAAATTAGAAATAGAAAATACTAATTTATTAGAAAACGCATCTTTTACAGGATATGTTTCTCATAAAAAAGCTATTGAATTTCAGATGAAAGCGCAAGTGTTGTTATTGTTAATACCCAATGTAGTAAATAATAAAGGAATTTTAACAGGTAAATTATTCGAATATTTAACAGCAAAAAGACCTATTTTAGCAATCGGTCCAGAAGATGGTGATTTGGCAACAATTTTAAAAGAAACTAATGCTGGTACAATTTCAGGTTTTAATAATTCAGAAAAATTAAAAGCAGAAATTTTACACTTATATCAACAATATAAAACAGATGGCTTAGAAGTTTCTTCTAAAAATATCAATAAATATCATAGAAAAGAGTTAACGCAACAATTGGCAACAATCATTAAAAATTTATAAAATAAATGGGCATTGTTTTAAAACAGTCTTTTAGAAATACCATAATTATTTATGGAGCATTTTTAGTTGGGGGTATCAATACAATTGTTTTTTATCCTAGAATTTTAAAATCTGAATTTTACGGTATGGTAACCTTTTTGTTGTCTGCTTCTAATTTGGTAATGCCTTTAACTGCATTTGGTGTTCAATATACCATTGTAAAGTTTTTTTCATCTTATAATAGCAAAGAAGAAAAAGATAAGTTTTTATCTTCGGTCATTTTTTTACCCTTATTAATTGCGCTGCCTCTGGGTTTTATGTGGGATAATGCACATGATTGGATTATGAGAAGCGTAACCAAAGAAAATGAAATTATAGAAAGTTATACTTTTTCCATTTATTTAATAGCCATTGCTTGTGCGTATTTCGAACTTTTTTATTCTTGGACCAAAGTTCAGCTACAAACAGTTTTTGGGAATGTTTTAAAAGAATTATGGAATAGAGTAGTAGTAATGTTTTTACTATTGGCTGTATTTTTTGGTTTTATAGCTAAAACAGAATTTATTTGGTACTTAACGTTTGCGTATATTCTTAGAGCATTTGTAATGATGTTTTATGCATTTTACATGTATTTACCGAAGTTTTATTTTAAACTCCCAGCAAACTTTATAGAAATTATTAAATATTCTTTATATATCATTTTAGCAGGTTCTGCAGGTGCCATTTTATTAGATATTGATAAAATTATGATTCCTGGAAAAGACACCATAGAAAAAGCAGCTTATTATTCTGTAGCTGTTTTTATTGGTTCTTTTATAGAAGCACCCAGTAGAGCTATGACTCAGATTTTACAACCTTTAACCTCTAAATCTTTAAACGAATTTAATACCAAAGAAGTAGAAAATTTATACAAAAAGAGCTCTATTAATCTATTATTGGTAGGTGGTTTGTTTTTTTTATTAGTGAATTGTGGGGTTAGGGAATTATTTAAATTAATGCCAGAAAAAGGATATGCAGGTGGTGAGTTGGTTGTTTTAATGATTTCTTTAGCAAAATTATACACTATGTTTTTAGGTAGTAACGGAGCTATTATAAATAATTCTAAGTTTTATAAAGTTACTTTGCCAATTGCTATAGGTATGTCTGTTTGTGTGTATGTATTAAATCAGTTATTTTATTTTAATTTAGAATTTGGCACAGATGGTCTAGCCTTGGCAACATTATTAACAATTTTATTGTTTAATTCTTTTAAGTTGTGGTTTGTGCATCGTAAATTTTCTATAACACCATTTACACCCAAATCTATAAAAATGGGGTTTATAATTTTGGTGCTATTTTTAGGGTTTTATTTTTGGGATTTTAATTTACTTGCTATAGAAGTACAAAATTTTTCAATAACACCAATTATAAATATTTTAATTAAAACAGTTTTAATTACGGTGGTGTATGTTTATTTAGTTTTAAAACTAAAAGTATCTAACGAGTTTGATGCTTTACTACAGAAGTTTTATAAATTTTATAAGTAACAATCTAAATAATCTGTAGCCATATGAAACAATAAAGCAATGGCTAAAATTCTAATTCTCTTAAAAAATAAGGCTATAAAGTAACCTCCAATAGCAATATAACTATGTAATGAGTGAAAGTTGATACTACATCTATTTTTATCAAAAATAGGATTTGCTAATAAATGATCTACATCTACCAACATAGAAGCTAAAAATATAAGAAACACTAATTTCCATTTTTTTCTAAAAAAGAAAAAAGCTATTAAGAAAGGGGCAATAAAATGTAAAGAGTAATGTATTGTAAATTTTAAATCAATCATATTTTAAAAATAAACCCTATTTATAGATAGCTTAATGTATTAGGACCTTCCATAAAAATTAAATCTAGAATAGATAAATTGGGTATAAAGCCATGTTTGTCATCAAACATTTGAATGTACTTCTTAAAAGTGTTTTCTGGTTGATGTTTTACATCTGCTAAAAACCGAAAATCATTCTTTATATTTTCAGTTCCATAAGTGTTTGTTTTCTTGAATTGAATGTCTAATTGCAAAGCATCTTTAACAAATAAAAAAGTATCGATATTTAAATCTTGTAAAAAGTTGTATTCTTTGGTAAATATGGGCAACAAATCATCAATATAAAACTCAAAAAAAGGTGAGTTATGGTAAGCTGTTTTTAACGATTTTAAATGTTGATCTTGCCAAGGCACATTGTTTTCTATACGTGTGTCTTTTGTTTTTTTTCTGCCATTTGTGACAGGATGTTTAACAGGAAT
>Ga0209136_1002313_pt1 | contig 11671 bp, 5 predicted proteins | sample SaaInl0LU_22_DNA_FD_184640 | JGI IMG/M metagenome (GOLD analysis project Ga0209136, IMG submission 184640) | Marine microbial communities from expanding oxygen minimum zones in the Saanich Inlet - ESP_90LU_22_DNA (SPAdes) (version 2) | ecosystem: Environmental > Aquatic > Marine > Intertidal zone... | reverse complement strand
ACGATTTAGCAGCAGCTTCGGCCCTAGTTAAAGATATTACTAATGTAAAGTTTGATGCATCGGTAGATCTTGCAATTCGTTTAGGAGTAGATCCACGTAAAGCTAATCAAATGGTTAGAGGCGTTGTAACACTTCCTCACGGAACGGGTAAAGACGTAAAAGTTTTAGCATTAGTAACACCAGATAAAGAAGCAGAAGCTAAAGAAGCTGGTGCAGATTTCGTTGGTTTAGATGAATACCTTCAGAAAATTAAAGGAGGTTGGACTGATGTTGACGTTATTATTACTATGCCTAGTGTAATGGGTAAATTAGGTCCTTTAGGTAGGATCTTAGGTCCAAGAGGATTAATGCCTAACCCAAAAACAGGAACTGTAACAATGGACGTTGCAAAGGCAGTGAAAGATGTTAAGGCAGGAAAAATTGACTTTAAAGTTGATAAAACTGGTATCGTTCATGCCGCAGTTGGAAAAGTATCTTTTGATGCTAAGAAAATTGAAGAAAATGCAAACGAATTAATACAAACAATTATTAAATTGAAACCAACTACTGCAAAAGGTACTTATGTAAAAAGCGTATTCATGTCTAGTACAATGAGTCCCTCTATAGAAGTTGAAGTAAAATCTGTTTAATAAGTTAGAACTTAATATTATGACTAGAGAAGAGAAATCACAAGTAATACAAGATTTAACAGGTACATTAGCAGATACTAATACGTTGTATTTGGCAGACATTTCTGGGTTAGATGCACAAACTACATCAAACCTACGTAGAGCATGTTTTAAAGCTGGTGTTCAATTATCAGTTGTTAAAAACACATTACTTGCAAAAGCAATGGAAGCTTCAGACAAGGATTTTGGAGAACTTCCAACGGTTTTAAAAGGAAACACATCAATGATGATTGCTGAGGCTGCTAATGCACCAGCAAAATTAATTAAAGAATTTAGAAAGAAATCTAAGGACAGACCTTTATTAAAAGGAGCTTTTGCAGAGGAGTCTATTTATATTGGAGATGACCAATTAGATGCTCTTGTAGATATCAAATCTAGAGAAGAATTAATAGGAGAAATCATTGGATTACTTCAGTCTCCAGCTAAAAATGTTGTTTCAGCATTACAATCTGGTGGACAAACGCTTTCAGGTATCGTAAAAACATTATCTGAAAAATAATAAGCGCACTAATAAACTAAAAATAAACAAAAATTTTAAAAACAATTAAAATGGCAGATTTAAAAGATTTCGCAGAACAATTAGTTAACTTAACAGTAAAAGAAGTTAACGAATTAGCTACTATCTTAAAAGACGAATATGGTATTGAACCAGCAGCAGCAGCTGTAGCAGTAGCAGGTCCAGCAGCAGGTGGAGATGCAGGAGCAGCTGAAGAGCAAACTGAATTCGACGTAATCTTAAAAGCAGCAGGTGGTTCTAAGTTAGCTGTTGTAAAATTAGTTAAAGAATTAACTGGTTTAGGATTAAAAGAAGCTAAAGGTATCGTAGATAGCGCACCTGCACCAGTAAAAGAAGGTGTTTCTAAAGATGAGGCAGAAGGTCTTAAAAAGTCTTTAGAAGAAGCAGGAGCTGAGGTAGAGCTTAAGTAAGCTATTTATTCCCGATTTTCTTTAGACATAAAAACGGGAAAACAAACTAAGGTTTAGGTACTAAAACACTATGTTTTAGACCTAAACCATTTTGTGTATATATTCGGTCTTTATTTAATTCAGATTTTTAATCAAAAACATATTCTCTTTTGGCAACGATAAACACCACTGATAGAATAAACTTCGCAACTTCTCAAATGATTAAAGAATATCCAGATTTTTTGGATATTCAAGTAAAGTCCTTTCAGGACTTTTTCCAGCTTCAAACGAAAGCAGAAGAAAGAGGCGAAGAAGGTTTGTATAAAACCTTCATGGATAACTTTCCAATCACTGATACTAGAAATCAGTTCGTATTAGAATTTTTAGACTACTTTGTAGATCCCCCAAGATATAGCATTCAAGAATGTATAGAAAGAGGGTTAACCCACAGCGTTCCGTTAAAAGCGCGTTTAAAATTATACTGTACAGATCCAGAACACGAAGATTTTGAAACCATTGTCCAAGATGTTTATTTAGGTACAATACCTTACATGACTAACTCTGGTACATTCGTAATCAATGGAGCAGAGCGTGTAGTTGTTTCTCAATTACATAGATCCCCGGGTGTATTTTTTGGTCAGTCCTTCCATGCAAACGGTATAAAGTTATATTCTGCAAGAGTTATCCCATTTAAAGGGTCTTGGATAGAATTTGCTACCGATATCAATCAAGTAATGTATGCTTACATTGATAGAAAGAAAAAATTACCAGTTACAACCCTTTTTAGAGCAATCGGTTTCGAAAGAGATAAAGATATTTTAGAAATATTTAATCTTGCTGAAGAAGTAAAAGTGTCTAAAGCTGGATTAAAAAAGATTTTAGGACGTAAACTAGCGGCTAGAGTTTTAAAAACATGGTTTGAAGATTTTGTAGACGAAGATACTGGTGAGGTTGTTTCAATTGAAAGAAACGAGATTATTTTAGATCGTGATACAATTCTTGAAAAAGAACATATTGATGAGATAATTGAAGCAGGTGCTAAAACTGTATTACTCCACAAAGTAGATACAAATATGGCAGATTATGCTATTATTCATAATACATTACAAAAAGATCCAACCAATTCAGAAAAAGAGGCGGTAGAACATATCTATAGACAATTACGAAATGCAGAACCGCCAGATGAGGAAACTGCAAGAGGAATTATAGATAAATTATTCTTTTCTGAACAACGTTATAATTTAGGCGAAGTAGGTCGTTTTAGAATGAATACAAAGCTTCAGTTAGATGTTGATATGGATGAGAAAGTATTAACAAAGTTAGATATTATAACCATTATAAAGTATCTAATCGAGTTAATTAATTCGAAAGCAGAAGTAGATGATATTGATCACTTATCTAACAGACGCGTTAGAACAGTTGGTGAGCAATTAGCAGGCCAGTTTGGTGTAGGTTTAGCACGTATGGCGAGAACCATTCGTGAACGTATGAATGTTCGTGACAACGAAGTTTTTACTCCTATCGACTTAATTAACGCAAAAACGTTATCTTCTGTTATCAATTCATTTTTTGGAACAAATCAGTTATCTCAATTTATGGATCAAACAAATCCATTAGCAGAGATTACACACAAACGAAGATTATCTGCATTAGGACCTGGAGGTTTATCAAGAGAAAGAGCAGGTTTTGAGGTTCGTGACGTTCACTATACACATTACGGTCGTCTATGTCCAATTGAAACACCAGAAGGACCAAATATCGGTCTAATTTCTTCACTTTCTGTATTTGCAAAAGTGAATAATTTAGGATTTATAGAGACCCCTTATCGTAAAGTTAATGGAGGTACAGTTGAGAAAAATGAGCCTATTTATTTAAGTGCAGAAGAAGAAGAAGGTAAAAAAATTGCACAGTCTAACTTGCAGTTAAATGAAGACGGAAGCTTTGCCTCTGACAGAGTAATTGCTCGTGAAGAAGGAGATTTTCCTGTGGTTACTCCTGATGTAATTGATTATATGGACGTTGCTCCAAACCAAATTGCTTCTATCTCAGCTTCTTTGATTCCTTTCTTAGAGCATGATGATGCCAACCGTGCATTAATGGGATCTAACATGATGCGCCAGGCAGTTCCATTATTAAGACCAGAATCACCAATTGTTGGTACTGGTTTAGAAAGAAGAGTAGCAAAAGATTCTCGTATTTTAATTAATGCAGAAAGAGATGGTGTTGTTGAATACGTAGATGCAAACAAAATTACTATTAAGTACGATAGAACAGAAGAAGAGAAAATGGTAAGTTTCGATTCTGATTTAGTTTCTTATGACTTAATTAAATTTAGAAAAACAAATCAAGGAACTTCAATCAATTTAAAGCCAATTGTAAAAAGAGGTGACAGAGTAGAAGGAGGTCAAGTTCTTTGTGAAGGTTATGCAACTCAGCAAGGAGAGTTAGCTTTAGGTAGAAATATGAAGGTGGCATTTATGCCATGGAAAGGATACAACTTTGAGGATGCAATCGTAATTTCAGAAAGAGTAGTTCGTGAAGATATATTTACATCTATTCATATTGATGAGTATTCGTTAGATGTTAGAGACACGAAGCTAGGTACAGAAGAGTTAACAAACGATATTCCAAATGTTTCAGAAGAGGCTACTAAAGACTTAGATGAAAATGGAATGATTCGTATTGGTGCTGAAGTAAATCCAGGTGATATTTTAATTGGTAAAATTACGCCAAAAGGAGAATCTGATCCAACTCCAGAAGAAAAATTACTACGTGCTATTTTTGGAGATAAAGCTGGTGATGTAAAAGATGCATCATTAAAAGCTTCTCCATCTTTAAGAGGTGTTGTAATCGATAAGAAATTATTTAAAAGAGCTGTAAAAGATAAAAACAAGAGAATAAGAGATAAAGAAGCTGTTGCTTCTTTAGAACAATCATTTGTATCTAAGTTTGAGGCTTTAAAAGAAGAATTAATTGAGAAGTTATTCAATCTAATCAGCGGAAAAACATCTCAAGGTGTTTACAACGACTTAGGAGAAGAAGTTTTACCAAAAGGTAAAAAGTATACTCTTAAAATGTTAAATTCCGTAGATGATTATGTACACTTATCTGGTTCTTGGACCACAGATAAAGAATTAAATTCTTTAGTTGGAGAATTAGTCCACAACTACAAGATTAAAGTAAATGATTTACAAGGTTCTTTACGTCGTCAAAAGTTTACCATTTCTGTAGGAGATGAGTTACCTGCAGGAATTTTAAAATTGGCTAAAATTTACATCGCTAAGAAACGTAAATTAAAAGTTGGTGATAAAATGGCAGGACGTCATGGTAATAAAGGTATTGTTGCAAGAATAGTTCGTGCAGAGGATATGCCTTTCTTAGAAGATGGAACGCCAGTTGATATCGTATTGAACCCATTAGGGGTACCATCTCGTATGAACATTGGTCAGATTTATGAAACTGTTCTTGGTTGGGCAGGTCAAAAATTAGATAAAAAGTATGCAACACCAATTTTTGATGGAGCTTCTTTAGATGAAATCAATACCTACACAGATCAGGCAGGTGTTCCAAGATTTGGACATACATATTTATATGATGGAGGAACAGGAAAGCGTTTTGATCAGCCGGCAACTGTTGGTGTAATTTATATGATTAAATTAGGTCATATGATTGAAGATAAAATGCACGCACGTTCCATAGGACCATACTCGTTAATTACACAGCAACCTTTAGGTGGTAAAGCACAATTTGGAGGTCAGCGTTTTGGTGAGATGGAAGTTTGGGCACTTGAAGCTTATGGAGCATCAAGTATCTTAAGAGAAATCTTAACTGTAAAATCTGATGATGTTATGGGTAGAGCAAAAACATACGAGAGTATTGTAAAAGGCGAAACTATGCCAGAACCAGGTTTACCAGAATCTTTCAATGTATTGATGCATGAATTGAAAGGTTTAGGTTTAGACGTTAGATTAGAAGAATAAAATTTTAAGTAAACAGTTTTCAGTAACAATTTTGTTACTGAAAACTGAATACTGCCAACTGAATACTTATAAAAAATCATGGCAAGAAAACAAGAAAAGTACACAGTAAAAAAGTTCAATAAAATCTCTATAGGTTTATCCTCTCCAGAATCTATTTTAGAAATATCTAGAGGTGAAGTTTTAAAACCAGAAACAATTAATTATCGTACACACAAGCCAGAAAGAGATGGGTTGTTTTGTGAGCGAATTTTTGGACCTGTAAAAGATTACGAATGTGCTTGTGGAAAATATAAAAGAATACGCTATAAAGGAATTGTTTGTGATAGATGTGGTGTAGAAGTAACTGAGAAAAAAGTTCGTAGAGACAGGGTAGGACATATTAATTTAGTAGTTCCTGTAGCACATATATGGTATTTTAGATCATTACCTAACAAAATGGGATACCTTTTAGGTTTACCATCTAAAAAGTTAGATATGATTATTTATTACGAACGTTATGTAGTAATCCAACCAGGTATTGCAAAAAATGCAGAAGGAGACCCATTACAAAAAATGGATTTCTTAACAGAGGAGGAATATTTAGACATCGTAGATCAGCTACCACAAGATAATCAGTACCTAGAAGATACAGATCCAAACAAATTCATCGCTAAGATGGGGGCTGAATGTTTGATTGATCTATTGGCTCGTATTGACTTAGATGAATTATCATTCCAATTAAGACATAAAGCAAACACTGAAACTTCTAAACAACGTAAAACAGAAGCGCTAAAGCGCTTGAACGTTGTTGAAGCTTTTAGAGATTCTCAAAAGAATAGAGAAAATAATCCTGAGTGGATGATTATGAAGGCAATTCCAGTAATTCCACCAGAATTACGTCCATTAGTGCCTTTAGATGGTGGTCGTTTTGCAACATCAGATTTGAATGACCTATACAGAAGAGTTATTATTAGAAATAACCGTTTAAAAAGGTTAGTAGAGATAAAAGCTCCAGAAGTAATATTACGAAATGAAAAACGTATGTTACAAGAATCTGTTGATTCACTATTTGATAATACACGTAAATCATCAGCAGTAAAAACAGAGTCTAACAGACCATTAAAATCATTATCAGATTCATTAAAAGGTAAACAAGGTCGTTTCCGTCAAAACTTATTAGGTAAACGTGTTGATTATTCTGCACGTTCCGTAATCGTTGTTGGACCAGAAATGAAGTTGTCTGAATGTGGATTGCCAAAAGATATGGCAGCTGAATTGTACAAGCCTTTTGTAATCCGTAAGTTGATTGAAAGAGGAATTGTTAAGACAGTAAAATCTGCAAAGAAAATAATAGATAGAAAAGAGCCCGTTGTTTGGGATATTTTAGAAAATGTAATTAAAGGACATCCAGTTTTATTAAATAGAGCGCCAACATTACACAGACTAGGTATTCAGGCTTTTCAACCAAAATTAATTGAAGGGAAAGCAATTCAATTACATCCATTAGCATGTTCTGCATTTAATGCGGATTTTGATGGAGATCAAATGGCAGTTCACTTACCATTAGGACCAGAGGCTATTTTAGAAGCTCAATTATTAATGTTGGCTTCTCATAATATTTTGAATCCTGCAAATGGTGCTCCAGTTACCGTACCTTCTCAAGATATGGTACTTGGTTTGTATTACATGACCAAAGAAAGAAAATCTACACCAGAAGTACCTGTAAAAGGAGAAGGGTTAAGGTTCTACTCGCCAGAAGAAGTTACGATTGCTTTTAACGAAGGTCAAGTAGATTTAAATGCTGGAATTAAAGTAAGAACTCAAGATTTAGGAGAAAACGGAGAACAAGTAACTACAATAATAGAGACTACAGTAGGTAGAGTTTTATTTAATGAGAAAGTTCCTGCTGCTGCTGGTTATATTAATGAAGTATTAACTAAGAAAAACTTACGTGGAATTATTGGTGGTATTCTAAAAGCTACAGATATTCCTACTACAGGAGCATTCTTAGATGAAATTAAAAACATGGGATATAAATTTGCCTTTGAAGGTGGTTTATCATTCTCATTAGGAGATATTATTATTCCTGCAGAAAAACAATCTATGATTGAAAAAGCAAATGCAGAAGTAGATAATATTGTAGGAAACTACAACATGGGTATGTTAACGCAAAAAGAGCGTTACAATCAGGTAATTGATATTTGGGGTAGAACCAACAATCAATTGACTGAATTATCTATGAAACGTTTGCGTGAAGATCAACAAGGATTTAATTCTGTATACATGATGTTAGATTCTGGAGCAAGGGGTTCTAAAGAGCAAATTCGTCAGTTAACAGGTATGCGTGGATTAATGGCCAAGCCTAAAAAATCTACTGCTGGTGGTGGAGAAATTATTGAAAACCCTATTCTTTCTAACTTTAAGGAAGGATTGTCAATTTTAGAATACTTTATTTCTACTCACGGTGCTCGTAAAGGTTTAGCTGATACCGCTTTAAAAACTGCAGATGCTGGTTATCTAACAAGAAGATTAGTAGATGTTTCTCAAGATGTTATCATAAACGAAGAAGATTGTGGTACATTAAGAGGATTAGAAATTACTCCATTAAAGAAGAATGACGAAATTGTAGAATCTCTGTCAGATAGAATTGAAGGTAGAGTTTCGCTACAAGATGTTTACGACCCTATTTCAGGAGAAGTTATTATTGAAGCAAATCAACCAATTACAGCGCAACTTGCAAGTTCAGTTGAAAAATCTGGAATTGATAGATTAGAGGTAAGATCTCCTTTAACATGTGAGTCTTCAAAAGGAATCTGTGCAAAATGTTATGGACAAAGTTTGTCTACACGTAATAAAGTGCAAATTGGTGAAGCTGTTGGTGTAATTGCTGCACAATCTATTGGAGAGCCTGGAACTCAGTTAACACTAAGAACATTCCACGTTGGAGGGGTTGCTGGTAATATCTCTGAAGAGAACAAATTAATTGCAAAGTTTGATGGTGAAGTTTCTATTGAAGATTTACGAACAGTTGTTGGTAAAGATAAAGACGGGAACGACGTTGATATTGTAATTTCTAGAACAGCAGAAATTAAAATTACTGATAAGAAAACAGGTATTGTTCAAAGTACAAACATTATTCCTTATGGTTCTATTATTTTTGATAAAGATAGAAAGTCAATTAAAAAAGGAGATGTAATCGTACAATGGGATCCATTTAATGGTGTTATCGTATCTGAATTTTCAGGTAAGGTAAAGTTCGATAATTTAGAGCAAGGTATCAACTATGCTGTAGAGATTGATGAACAAACTGGTTTCCAAGAAAAAGTAATTACAGACTCTAAGAATAAAAAAATCATTGCTTCTTTAATTATAGAAGATGCAGATGGTAATACATTACGTTCTTATAGTTTACCTGTTGGAGCACACTTGATGGTAGATGATGGAGATAGTGTAGAAAGTGGAAAAACATTAGTTAAAATTCCAAGAAAATCTGGTAAAGCAGGCGATATTACAGGAGGTTTACCACGTGTTACAGAGTTGTTTGAAGCACGTAATCCTTCTAACCCAGCGGTGGTGTCAGAAATTGATGGTGTTGTTTCTTTTGGTAAAATCAAGCGTGGTAATAGAGAGATTATTGTTGAATCTAAAACTGGAGATGTTAAGAAGTACTTAGTAAAATTATCCAATCAGATTTTAGTTCAAGAAAATGACTTTATTAAATCAGGTATGCCTTTATCCGATGGTGCTACTACTCCTTCAGATATTTTAAGAATAAAAGGCCCATCTGCTGTTCAAGAGTATTTGGTGAATGAAATACAAGAAGTATACCGTTTACAAGGGGTGAAAATTAATGACAAGCATTTTGAAGTTGTAGTGCGTCAAATGATGCGTAAAGTTAAAATTATTGACTCTGGAGATACATTGTTTTTAGAAAATCAATTGATTCATAAAAATGATTTCATCGAAGAAAACGATGCGATTTACGGAATGAAAGTCATTGAAAACGCTGGAGATTCTGAAGAATTAAAAGCAGGACAAATTATTTCTGCTCGTCAGTTAAGAGATGAAAATTCTAAATTGCGTAGAAACGATCAAAATTTAGTAGAAGCAAGAGACGCAAGACCTGCAACAGCAGAACAAGTATTGCAAGGTATTACTAGGGCTTCACTCCAAACAAAATCTTTCATTTCTGCAGCTTCTTTCCAAGAAACTACAAAAGTATTAAACGAGGCCGCTGTAAATGGTAAAGTGGATACTTTAGAAGGATTGAAAGAAAATGTAATTGTTGGTAAGAAAATACCAGCAGGAACAGGTATGAGAACTTATGATAATTTAATTGTAGGTCCTAAAGATGAAATAGAACAAAGTTTCTAAATAATGTTGAAATGTTTAAACCTGTAGCTGTTTAAACGTTATTATAGAAAACGTCATTGCGAACGAAGTAAAGCAATCTTTTTATTAGGATTGGTTAAGCTCTCTAAGTAGTGACGTTTTCCTACTTTTATATAAGCTTTATAACAGATAAACAATATAATTATGGAAGAAAATCAAAATAAAGACGGACAAATAAATATAGAATTAGATCAAGAAATTGCAGAAGGTACTTATTCTAATCTTGCAATTATAAATCACTCAGTTTCAGAGTTTATTTTAGATTTTATAAATATTATGCCAGGAGTTCCCAAAGCAAAAGTAAAATCTAGAATCATATTAACCCCTCAACATGCTAAAAGATTAACCAAAGCCTTAGCTGATAATATCAGAAAGTTTGAACAACAGCATGGTGAAATTAAAGATTACGAGCAACCACCTATTCCAATGAATTTTGGACCGACAGGAAAAGCTTAAACTTTTCTGTAGATTTTATCTAACGTTACTTATTGCTCGAAATTTTTTATGGAGCAACCACCTATTCCAATGAATTTTGGACCGACAGGAAAAGCTTAACAAAAAAAGCCGTCTTTTTAAAAGGCGGCTTTTTTTGTTTTTAAATTGTAAACCTCAGTTAAATTTAATGTTAAAAGATATGTAGTGAAGCTATAAACTTAGCTTTTTGTTTTCATTTTGGTAATGACTTTTAGGTTGCTTTTAAAGTAATTTTATTACCGTAATTCAAATTTAAATATTATGAAATCAACTATTTTCTTAAAAATTGTTTTAATGATAATTTTAATGTCATTATCAGCATTTAAAATAAATGCGCAAACAGGAAATTTAACAGGTATTTTAATTGATAAAGATGGTCTTTATGTTCCAGGAGCAAGTATTCTTATTTTAGACATTCAAAAGGGTATAATTTCAGATTTTGACGGTAAGTTTAAAATTTTGAAAATTCCTGTAGGAATGCATAAATTAAAAATTACTTATTTAGGTTATAGAGATATTATTAAAGATATTGAAATTAAAGAACGAGAAACTTTAAAAGTTAATTATTCTTTAGATGATGCTAATTATCAATTAAATGAAATACAAATCTCTACAGTTTTACGTGGTCAGGTAAAGGCATTAAATACTCAGAAGAATAACATCAATATAACAAATGTAGTTTCTACAGATCAAATTGGTAAATTTCCAGATGCTAATATTGGTGATGCTGTTCGAAGAATCGCTGGAATTACGATGCAGGTTGATCAAGGTGAAGCTAGAAATATTATTGTAAGAGGTTTATCTCCGCAGCTCAATTCAGTAACTTTAAACGGAAGTAGAATTCCCTCTACAGAGGGCGATAATAGAAACATTCAGATGGACTTAATTCCTTCTGACATGATTCAAACTATTCAAGTTAATAAAGCTGTTACTCCAGACATGGATGCAGATGCAATAGGTGGTTCTGTAAACTTGGTTACCAGAACTGCTCCGCAAGGATTTAGATTATCGGCAACTGGAGGTTCAGGTACAAACACAATAACAGGGAAAAGAATTATAAACTCTTTTGTTTTAGTTGGAAATAGAACTGAAAATCAAAAATTTGGTTGGATGATTGGAGCTACCATCAATGATAATGATTTTGGTTCTGATAATATTGAATTTGAGTGGGATGATAGCGAAACAGATTTTGTAAAAGAACACGATATTAGAACGTATTTAGTACAAAGAGTACGAAGAAGTTTTTCAGCAAATTTTGATTACAAAATAAAT
>Ga0209136_1002286_pt1 | contig 11782 bp, 9 predicted proteins | sample SaaInl0LU_22_DNA_FD_184640 | JGI IMG/M metagenome (GOLD analysis project Ga0209136, IMG submission 184640) | Marine microbial communities from expanding oxygen minimum zones in the Saanich Inlet - ESP_90LU_22_DNA (SPAdes) (version 2) | ecosystem: Environmental > Aquatic > Marine > Intertidal zone... | reverse complement strand
CAGATATTTTCGTGTACCTTTCTTAAAAGAATATGTAGCCTACCTACGTAGGACACAATTGTTCGATTACTTAGCCTTCTTTGCACAAGTATCGTGTATTGGATAAAATAAAGGTTACAATATCCTTTCCCTTCAAAATTTATCTACCTTTGGACTCAATTTAAGGGGTGCCTTACGAGTATGTGCTCGTATCGCTGAGATGATACCCATATATCCAATACAATGGATGAGACCTGATGCAGATAATGCTGCCGTAGGAAACAACACAAGATATAGCCGTATCTCTCGCTACTCCTGAATTGAATTTTAAAAAATACAGGAATGAAAAAAAAATTACTTTCAAGCGTTTTTACACTGCTATTTGCTGCTGCAAATGCTCAAGTTAATTTCAGTGCTCAACTCAAAAATGTACAAACCTACGAGCCAGTAGAGTCAGCCTTTGTAAGACTGAGTGGTCCGAGGGGCACAGCAAGCACTTACTCTACTCCCAATGGGACCATCTCTTTGGAGAATATACCGAGTGGTATATACACCATAGCCGTAAGTCATATGGGGTACAAAACAGAGGTAGATACCATCAATCTGATGCAATCATCTAAGGGCAAGATTATCTTTATGATGGCAGATATGGCCTACTTAGATGCAGCAATTATCACTACGGTAAGGGCCAAAAACTCTACCCCAACTACTTTTACTAACTTGGATAAAAAGGAAATAGCATCCTTAGACCAAAGCAAGGACTTTCCTTTTTTGCTCAATATGACTCCAAGTACGGTGATTTCATCAGATGCGGGAAATGGCGTGGGATATACCGGAATAAGGGTAAGGGGTATAGACCCTACACGCGTTAATATCACGGTAAACGGTATCCCGATAAACGATGCCGAAAGCCAAGGAATGTACTGGGTAAATATGCCAGACTTGGCTAGCTCTACTCAAAGCGTACAAATACAGCGTGGGGTAGGTACGAGTACCAATGGTGCAGCTGCCTTTGGGGCAAGTATCAATATCCGAACAAACGACTTAGGCGAAGAGCAATTTACCCAAGCAGGGTTTGGGCTGGGTAGTTTTAACACACAACGTGTATCATTAATACATAATACGGGCAGGTTGGATAATGACTGGGCGTTTCAACTGAGAGGGAGCCTTATACAGAGTGATGGTTTTATAGATAGAGCTAGTTCTGACTTGAAATCGGCCAATCTTGTAGCTGCCAAGTACTGGGAGAAATCGGTATTCAAAACCAATATTTTGCTCGGCAGTGAGCGAACATATCAAGCGTGGTGGGGTATTCCAGAGCCTACCTTCAACGGAGATATGGCGGGAGAGACACGTTACATCAATAACCTTTGGATAGGTGGTCAAGATCTCGAAAATTTACAGAATAGCAACAGCAAAACATACAACTACTATACCTACGAAAACGAGGTAGATAACTACAACCAAAATCATTATCAGTTTTTCTTTGATCACGAGTTTACGCCATTTCTAAAACTGAATACTGCGTCTTATGTAACCACGGGTAAAGGATATTTCGAACAATTTAAGGCCGGTGAAGATTTTGCCGATTACGGCATAGACAGCGTACAACCAACGGGAGATACTGCTCTATCTGGTAACGTGGTAAGACGCCGCTGGCTAGATAATACACTCGCCGGAGGTATTGCCAATATAACCTACCGCAAAGACCGACTAGAGACCGTAATAGGTGGCGGATATAGCAATTATCAAGGACGTCATTTTGGTGAGGCGATAGCTACAGAATTTACTGGTTACGAGGATATTAACGCCATTTATTATGACAATGATGCTACGAAGACCGATGCTAATTTTTATGTAAGACAATCGTACAATTACAATAATTTTATCCCCTACATAGATTTGCAATATCGCTTTGTGAATTATCAATTTGAAGGACTGGATGACAGTCTGGAGCTAGCACCACAAGAAGCAAACTTTGCGTTTTTCAATCCTAAGATGGGGCTCACTTACTTGCTTAGGAATCATACCTTCTACGGTGTATTTGCCATAGGTAACAGAGAGCCAGTAAGAGATGATTTTAGAGACAATACCACAACCTCACGTCCTGAGCACGAAACGATGGAAAACATAGAGCTGGGTTACAGATACGCCAACGGCAGAAAACGTTTGAACATCAACCTTTATGATATGCAGTATGATAATCAGTTGGTACTTACGGGAGCCGTAAACGATGTAGGAGAGGCCGTGAGAACCAATGTAAAAAATAGCTACAGGCGAGGTGTAGAGATTGATTTTCAATATCCGATTACCACTAAATTGCAAGCAGGAGGTAACCTAACACTATCAGAAAATAAGGTAGAAGAATTTACCGAGTACGTAAGTGAATGGGATGGTGCATACTCGCTCATAGAAAAAGAGTATACCAATACTGACATAGCTTTCTCTCCTAATACCATAGCAGCGGCAATGTTGAGCTACAAGGCTAACGACCACTTTACACTGAGTGCTTCGGGTAAGTACGTAGGCCAACAGTACTTAGACAATACACAAAGTGAGGAGCGTAGCCTAGACGCTTTTACCAATGTAGATATGAGTATAAACTATAACACGGAGGCACTTCAAGGGGCTAAGCAAGTGAATGTAGGTTTGTTTTTAAATAATGTACTCAATCAGTATTACGCACCCAATGGGTATACATTTAGCGGTTATATAGCTGGTGAGCGTCAAGATTTCAATTATCTATACCCGATGGCTGGGTTTAACTGGATGATGAAGGTGAGTGTGGTCTTTTAAGACAGATCTTTGAGAAGTAGAAATGTAGGTTTGATGCGACTTGCGACTGTTAAACCTACATTTGCTTAAAATATTGCAGCAGTTTTGCCCATAGGAGAGTAGGTGTCGTGCTGTAATCACAATCTAACGATAGCAACTAATGGACCGGTGAAACGAGTATTGAAACATACGAAAAGAAAAATATACCGAGGATTGCAGTATATCCTATGGCTACTCCAAGGAAAACCGATTCCTGCCAATGACTATGTAAAACAACTTATAGTCAAAACGGGATTCAAGAAATCGAGACACACTACATTTGTAGAAACAGGAACCTTATTGGGCCGAATGACAGGGACATTATCTTCTGTGGCTAAGACTATTTTTTCGATAGAGCTAAACCCCGACTATGTAATAAATGCTAGAACCGTATTCGCATGTAAAAGCACATAAATATTATAGAAGGCGATAGTGCAAACGAACTAGGTAAGCTGCTGCAAACATTAACAGAGCCTGCATTTTTTTGGCTTGACGCACACTATAGCGGAGGCACTACTGCTCGAGCAGATAAAGATACACCTATTGTAAAAGAGCTTGAGCATATACTCACACACCCTATCAAAACACATACGGTATGGATAGATGATATGCGTTGTTTTGATGGTACACACGATTATCCTACCATAGATACTATTAGCGAATTGGTAAAAGAATTTTATACGGCCAAGCCTACCGATTTTGACGTGATAATTTTGAGTCCAAAGTAGATGATGTGACGTCTACTTGTAACGAAATTTTAGCTTTTTTCTCTGCGGCTTCAAACTAAAAAGTTTAAACAACTTCATAAGGTGCTCTTAATCCTTAAATCTACCCTTGCTAAATATTCGCACACCTGTATCTTTTCCTTTACGTAGAGCTCGTTGTTCCTCTTCTGGCAGGGCTGCTATAGACTTACAGTCGCTAGAGCACGTTCCAGCATACGCCTCCGCACACTTGGGGCATTGTATGAAAAGTAGATTGCAGGCCTTGTTTTTACAATTGGTATGATCATCAAAGGGTTCACCACATTGATGGCATTGAGCAATGATGTCATCCGATATTCGTTCATTAAGCCGTTCATCAAACACAAAGTTTTTGCCGATAAATTTATTTTTTAAACCTGCTTCTTTGGCATCACGTGCGTATTTGATAATACCGCCTTCTAGGTGATATACGTCCTTAAATCCTTTGTGTTTCAAATAGGCACTTGCCTTTTCGCAGCGTATGCCTCCCGTGCAGTACATAACTACAGGTTTGTCTTTCTGCTGTGCAAGCTCATCTACTACAAGTGGCAACTGGTCTCTGAAGGTATCTACATCTGGACACCACGCCCCTTCAAAACGGCCTACCTCGCTCTCATAGTGATTTCGCATATCTATGAGTATAGTGTCTTCTTGGTCGGTAAGGGAATTGAATTCTTCTACATTAAGGTATTGTCCGGGTTTAGATACGTCAAAGAGGTCATCGTTAAGCCCATCTGCTACGATTTTGTTTTTTACTTTGATAGCCAGTTTGAAGAAGGATTTTCCGTCATCGTCCACAGCAAAGTTGAGCCTCACACCATCTAGGAAAAAAATGTTGCCTAGTTCATGTTTGTACTCATCTAGGTTGCGATTTGGCACACTCAATTGGGCGTTTATACCCTCGTGAGCCACGTATATACGGCCCAGCACCTCGAGCTTACTCCAGTGATAAAATATGTGATCTCTAAACAGTTGGGGGTTGCCTATTTTGGCATATTTATAGAATGAGATAGTGGTACGAGGTTCGTTACTCGTTTTAATCTTCTCTTTCAGTACTTCCCCATTAATAGTATTATGCAATTTCATGTTACACCCTTTTTAATGTGGCTACAAAAGTAGGGCAATCACCGTAAAAGTTTATGCGGAGCATAGTAGTAGCCTATACGGCAAGCGGTGATGGATTTGAGAATGTGGTGCACCTTAGCTTCATGGAGCCCACTGAAAATGTGGAAACGGTACCTGCAGATGACAGTAAGGCTAAGGCCGATAAGTATCTCAAGGATTATACTGCCGAGTTAGAAAATCTAAGTGAAGCTGAGGTGTTTGTACTCAATGAAGTGAATAATGGGGAGTATGTGAAGTATTACGATGGGAGTGGGCAAATAGAAATAAAGGCTGAAACCAAAAACGGGAAATTTCACAGTGATTTTATAGAGTATTACGAAAATGGGACGGTACGTAGCGAAGGCAATTACCGCAAAGGACGTAAAACCGGCCGCTGGAAATACTACGATGAGCAAGGAGAACTCACCGAGAAAAGCTGGCAAGGAGTGTAGCCTGCACAAGCGGCTTTTTCAAAGTTTAGTCTTCCGTTTGTCTCTTTTATGTAAAAACGGCTGATTTGAAATCTAAAACCCGTTTTCAATCGTATTACTTTATATGAAGTCATTAACCTACGTCATATTATTGTTTCTGGTAACGGCCTGCAATGCTCAAAGCAATCGTACGGCGGTGACAGAGACCCAAACCAACATACAAACGAATACTGAAGTGAAATTTAACGTACTTACCGAAGCCGAACAACGCGTAATACTCAACAAAGGAACTGAGTACCCCGGCACAAGCGAATTTACTGATAGTGAGCAGAAAGGAACTTATGTCTGTAAGCAGTGTAACCAACCATTGTACACATCAGACACTAAGTTTAATAGCCATTGTGGTTGGCCGAGTTTTGATGATGAGATAGACGGAGCTGTTACCCGACTCAGAGATGCAGACGGCCGTAGAACAGAAATAGTATGTTCTAATTGCCAAGGACATTTAGGCCACGTTTTTGAGGGTGAAATGATGACGCCTAAGAATACACGTCATTGTGTGAATGGCATCTCGCTCAACTTTGTAGAAGGTGGAGAAGAACTACCGGCCTTAATACCAAACGAACCGATGGACCTTACGGGTATGGATACGGCCACATTTGGGGCAGGATGCTTCTGGTGCGTAGAGGTGCTTTTTGAAAAACTAAAAGGCGTACACCACGTAGAGAGTGGATATGCAGGCGGTAAGATTAAAAATCCAACGTATAAGATGGTGTGCCAAGGCAATACGGGTAGTGTAGAAGTAGCTCAGATCGTCTTTGACCCGAAAATAATAACCTACGAAAAGCTAGTAGATATACTCCTTCATGTGCACGACCCTACCACACTCAATCAGCAAGGAGCAGATAAAGGCACGCAGTATCGTTCGGTGGTTTTTTATCACAATGACGACCAGAAAGCGATAGCCCAACGGGTAATGCAACGAGTAGATGCCAGTGACCTATGGAGCGACCCTATAGTGACGGCTATAGAGCCTATCAACAATTATAGTACTGCTGAGCAGTATCATCAGAATTACTACAACTTAAACAAAGAGACAAATGGATACTGCAATGCAGTAATAGGGCCTAAGGTGGCTAAGTTTCAGTTGAAATATAAGAACTTGATAAAGGAGTGATGTCCTTTTTTGATTAATTGGTTAGTTAGGATCCCTCGCCGTAAGGCGGGGGATTTTTTTTTTGGTTTTTTAATACAATTCAATTGAACAATAGAATGACGCATATATCTTGTTTCTTTCCAAATCTTACATCGTTTAAAAAATGACCATAACTACGGCTATACTAATTTTTTCTGCCTTGTAATCTTAGAAAATGCTCGTAGAGAAGGAGGAGGTAGATATAACCAAGCTGAATGAAGAGATAAACCTACTGTACGTGGCTGTAACGCGTGCACGCAATCATCTGTATGTACCCGAGAGCCTGGTGCCTGAGGGTGTAGTGCCTACGCCTTCGTTGCATATCCTAAAGACAGAGGAGCATAATACCTCACGTAGCCAAACTGTTTAAGCCGTAAAAAGTTATCTGAAAGAAAAAACGGGAAATACGATTGCCCGAGAAAACAATAAACAGGCCTATCAAAAATGGACCCCAGAGCGTGATTATAGAGCTATTGCAAATGGCTGATGAGTGAATCCCTACTCGGGTTATCGCGGAGCATTTTCAAAGTACCACTGGAGCCATACGTTCACGACTCAAAAACCTTAATGATTGGTAAAAGCGAGACTATCGCTTGCTTATCTTATTGTTGGTGATAGTACGCTGTCGGGTGCATTTGTGTCTACCCTCTACCCAGCCTCGTAGTTTGTTATGCTTAGTGGTACGACCTTGTACGCGTTTACGCCACATTCTAAAGCTGCTGGGTTTCATCTCCCGTCGCATAAGGTTTATGACTTCCTTTTCTGTAAGTCCGAATTGTAGCTTTATGGTGTCAAAACTCGTGCGGTCTTCCCACGCCATTTCTATAACCCTATTGATATCTTGAGGCGGTAGTTGCATCTCATATAAAACCCTCATACAGCTATTTCGTTTGCCAAATTATTTGTGACAGAATAATACTATATTTGATTTTGATATTTATGAGTAGAATTTTTGGACTTATTACACTATTTGGTGGGTTGGCGTTTCTTTACTTTTTGCAAAGTGCAAGTACTATAGGCGACAAGCCTCTTCCCCCCTTGGGTAATTTTTTGAATCCATACAGCGGTATATGGCAAAATGCCGAACCAGAGGATAGCTACACCGATTTGGAGCTTGCCAGTGATTCTATTAGCGATGATGTACGGATCGTTTTTGATGAGCGAATGGTACCGCACATTTATGCTCAAAATCTAAAAGATGCACTCTTCGCTCAGGGATATGTAGAAGCCTATCACCGTTTGTTTCAGATGGATTTGAGTACGCGGTCTCCAGATGGTAGACTTTCTGAGATTTTGGGCGAGAATCTATTGGCCTACGATCAAAAGCAACGTAGGCTGGGATTAAGCTACGCAGCAGATAATGCGGTGAAGAGTTGGGAAAAATTCCCGGAGCTTTTAACTAATATTGATGCCTACGCTGCAGGGATTAATTATTATATCAATCAGCTAGAGCCAGCAGACTATCCTATGGAGTATAAACTGCTTGACTTCGCTCCGCAACAATGGACTAACAGGCATTGTGCCCTATTACTCAAGGCTATGAGCCAAACTCTTGCCGGCTATGAGGAGGATGTAGAGATGAGCAATGCTCTCAAACTATTTGGCGAAAAAGATTTTAAAACCATCTATCCCTACTATAATCCAAAAGATGTGCCGGTGATAGAAGGACCTTACACTCCAGTAGACTATACCCAAGTGAGTGCAGTAGCCAATGCCGAATTAAGTGCGTACTTGCCACGCTTAGATCGCCCTCGCTCTCCAGATGGCGTAGGAAGTAACAATTGGGCTATAAACGGCAGTAAAAGTGAAACGGGTAGGCCGATTCTCGCAAATGATCCGCATCTCCCGCTTTCGTTGCCGAGTACGTGGTATGAAATTGCCATCACCACACCAGATTTTTCGGCACACGGGGTTACGTTACTTGGTATGCCTGGTATTATGATAGGTTTTAATGAGCATATCGCTTGGGGAGAGACCAATGTAGGTCATGATGTAATGGATTATTACTCGGTACAATGGACCGATAGTACCAAAACGTACTATATGTTAGATGGCAAAAAGACCGCCGCCGACTTAAAAATAGAAACCTACAAGGTAAAAGGAGTAGGAGAGGTGCACGATACCGTAAGATACACTCATTGGGGTCCTGTTGTAGAAGATGAAACCAATCTGGCTCTCAGATGGTTGGTGCACGATGGTGCTGCTACCCCAGAGTTTATGTCGTTTGTGGATGGCATGGGGTGTACAACATATGCTGAATATCTTGACGCCACGGGTTCTTTTCAGTCTCCAGCTCAAAACTTTATATATGCCGATAATAGTGGAGATATAGGACTCCGAATTAACGGCAAACTTCCCATCAAAAGAAAAGGACAAGGGGTGACCGTAACAGATGGTAGCTCTAAGGCTAATGGTTGGCAAGGGTTCATACCTCGTAATGAAAATCCACAAGAATATAATCCTGCTCGCGGGTATGTAAGTAGCTCTAATCAATGGAGTACGTCACCTAATTACCCTTATTTTTATAATGGCAGATTCGAAGGTTATAGAGGTAGGATGGCCAACAGATTTCTCTCTCAGGATGATACTTTTGGCGTAGCCGAAATGAAAGCCCTACAACTTAATAATTATAGCATAGAGGCAGAGGAGGCTCTGGCAGTAATGTTACCCTTACTGGATAGCGTAAATAGAAAGAGGGCAAGAACTCTCACAGAATGGAACTTTGAGTATAACGCGGCTTCTAAAGCGGCACCGCTATTTGACGAGTGGTACACATCCTTTGAGCGGTTGCTCTGGGATGAAGTGTATGGTAGAAAGGATGTAGATCTGCCCGTACCACATACTTGGGTTACTATAAACCTTATCGGTAAGTACCCGCAGCATAAGTATTACGACATACAATCTACTTCCGTCAGAGAAACACTAAAGGACATAGTAAATCTATCTTTTGTTCAAGTGATTAACAACCCACAAATGACGCTAGGCAAGGCCAAAAAAGCGTACATCCCTCATCTTACACGTTTGCCTGCATTGTCTTCTGACACATTAAATATTGGCGGGACCAAACGTGCATTAAATGCGATGCGACAAACCGTGGGGCCAAGCTGGCGGATGGTGGTAGCCCTAGGTGATGAGCCAGAAGCTTACGGTGTGTATCCAGGAGGACAAAGCGGTAATCCAGCAAGTGCGTATTATTCCAACCAGATAGAAACTTGGGCTAAGGGGAGCTATAATAAGATACCTCTTGCTACCCAACCAGAAAAAATATCCAACCCGATTTTTAACATTACCATATCCAATGAAAAATAGTCTCGTCTTTATATTACTCTTCGTAGGCACGGTAATCGGCTCTATATTTTTACCATGGTGGATAGTAGCACCATCGGCTCTCATATTCACTTATTTTTCACGAACCACAGCCTTAGCAGGCTTCTTCATTCCATTGTTAGCAGTATTTTTAGCTTGGCTTGCTAGTATCTTTTTTTATGACGATGGAGCTATACGAGAGATATTGGGCAAATTGTTTCAAGTGCATGCCTTACTTACGCCGTTTATCGCGGCATTGGTAGGTGGTCTGGTATCGGGCTTATTTGGATTGGCAGGTGCTCTGCTGGCCAATAACCGAAGGTAAGAGGTATGATGCTAGAGGTACTTAGATGCCTCTCTTATGCTCAGAGGCTGCAAGGTGTAATGTGCTAAGAATGTGCTTACCCATGCTGCATTATACTTGGAGTATTGACGCAAAGCCCATCCTATGGCTTTTTTGATGAAAAATTCAGTGTCGTCCGCGTGCGGCAAGATACATTGGGTTAATAGCTGAGTATCTAGTTCATCTTTGTATTTTAGCTGAAATATAATGCTTGTTCTCACGAGCCACATATTAGGACTTTTGTTCCAAGCAAGGATTACTTCTTCTTGGTGCTCTGGCCATTTCTTAAAGTATTGACCTACTACATTGCTGGCCAAAAAATCTATGGTGTCCCACCAGCTATTTGTTGTGAGAAACCACTCCAAGTCCTCAATGAGTTCAACACGCCATTGTTTTTTACTTCGCAATAAAAGTTCTTGAGCCACGTAGTGTGCCTCGCGATAGGGTGTGGTCCATAGTTGCTTTGCAAGGCTTACGGGGTCTTCAGATAATCCGTGTTCGGCGTATATTTCTTTGCAAATTCATCTTCGGATAGGGCTTGGAACACCGTAAAAGGAAAACTTATCCTTCATATATGCCTTCATTTTGGTGGCGTTATCAAGGTCAGGTTTTGCTGAAAGTCTGGAAGTGATTTCGTTGAAGTAAAATTCAGAGGACAACATTTTGATAATAAATAAACTATGTTAATGCTGAAGGCAATCCTAGTAAACGTGAAATACCAATTAGGTGCGGTAAGCCTAATTACTTAGGATTAACCGAAGCACGTATACTGAACACGTGTGAGTAGTTTGCGGTACTTTGGTCGCCTATATCACTAAGGGCATAGTCTATCATAAGATTATTGAGTTTTAGCCCAAGACCTATGTTTGGCATAAATGTCCATTGTTGTTCGTAGTTGAGGTCTTTTTCTTGCTGAAAATTCCCTACTCCCCCACGTAGATAGATAATGTCCTTATAACTTGCCTCGATTCCCATATGGGGGTCTCCACTTATAATGTCTGTTTTTAGTAGCGTGTTTCTTCTACCATCGGTGTTTAGATCCACGTTTATCTCCGTAAGCAGACTAAAGTCTTGGGTGAAGTCAATTTTCTTAGCAGCACCCAATATAACTTTTGGCAAGGTAAGCTCTAGTGAATTAATAGGCACTTCGTTATTTGTGCTTCTAAAAACAGCCTCTTCTGCCTCGGTAAAGTTGAACTGCCACGCATTAAATGTAGTTGTGATATCTCTACCTATCACAGCAAAAGACCAATTATTATCTGTTTGATAGCGAGCACTAGCGTCTATACCAAACCCCCAAGCAGTGGTAAACTCTCCTGCTCTTCGATGTACCACCTTAGCACTGCCGCCAAAACTAAGACCATCTATGGATGATTTTTGAGCATAGCTTACAAAAAAACCATAGTCAACTGCACTAAACTCTTTGACTCTGTCATAGTTTATTTGTCCATTGCGTATAAGATCCAATGTGTTTGGAATGCCGTCTACACCAAATCGTACCATTGCAAAACTTAGAGCTGCATTGTCTTTTATTTTAGTCCCTAGAGCCACATAATCATAATTGGCTAAGCCATTCAGGTAATTGCTATGCATCACACTGATTTGTAATTTGTCTTCTTGGTTTACTAAGCCAGCAGGATTCCAAAATCCTGCGGTGACATCGTCGACAGAAGCAACTACCGTATTTGACATACCGAATGCTCTGGCTCCTACACCGATTGACAAAAACTCATTACTGTATTTAGGAGTAGACTGAGCTAATGTTTCTGTTGTGGTAAGGCACAGTATCAGTGCCGTTATGATCACATACGTAGTGTAGAAAAATCTCATCGGATAGGTTAGTTATAATAGCTGTATTTCTAAAGCA
>Ga0209136_1002285_pt1 | contig 11782 bp, 10 predicted proteins | sample SaaInl0LU_22_DNA_FD_184640 | JGI IMG/M metagenome (GOLD analysis project Ga0209136, IMG submission 184640) | Marine microbial communities from expanding oxygen minimum zones in the Saanich Inlet - ESP_90LU_22_DNA (SPAdes) (version 2) | ecosystem: Environmental > Aquatic > Marine > Intertidal... | reverse complement strand
CTGGTAAGATGCGGACTTTGCTGCCTTGCGCACCTGCGGCTATTGCTCACGCAGAAAACCTTCGCGACTGCAGCACTGGAAGTTCTGCGATCAGGCAGATTTCCCCAAAGCCGCCATTCATCAAAGCCCTTTTCGGCTAAAACCATTTGCTGGTTCGGAGCACCCCTACCGCGAAAGTTGATCTGTATGTTTTGTGCGTCCGACTGCATGATCGCCGGACGTCACCAACATTTGATCAATCACAAATGGATTTCACAGATGCCTTGACAGCCTCGGCTGAAAAAATGTTGTCCATCCAGCCATCCTTGAAGATCACCGGTTCGGCCTCTTCGATGGCTTTCATGCAGCCATCCGACAGCTTGCCACCGGGCTGGACGCCAAAGGCCACGGCCAAGAGGATCGTCAGGTGGCCAAGCAGGAAGTCCTCTGCCGCCTGATAGGGGATGCCGCGTCGCGCGGCCTCGTCGGTGGCGTCTTTCAAGACCTTGGCAAAGGTCGCACCGACGGATTCCGACAAAGCCGGTTCCAGAAGGGCCATCTGTTCGACCGTTACACGGTGGGACCGCATGACCGGGCCGTAGAAGACCCGGGCGATTTCCTCGCATTTTGCATAGTGTTCTTCCGGGCCTTGGGCCAAGGCACATACGATGTGTTGCTTGGCCGCGATGCCGCCGAAGTAGTCTTTCTTGGCCGCCGCGTCCGTCTCGTCGTTGAACAGCGGCGGGTGGCACGGGTGGGCCACGAAATAGGTGATGTCATCGCGTTCCGGCAAGGTGTCGGCATGGGGTGCGGCGGCATCGAGCATGATCACGGCGGTGCCGGGTTTTAGGTCATCCACAAAGCCTGACAGCACCTTGCCGATGGCCCGATCCGGTACGGCGAGGATCACGGTATCCGCAGCACTCAGGGCTTGGCCCTGCTCGACACAGGACAAACCCGTTTCGGCCTTGAGCCGGGCCTGACCCTCGGGGTTGACCTCGACGGGGAGCAGGTCATAGGGCGCTTCTTTAAGGTTCGTGGCCAGACGGACACCCATTTTGCCACCTGCGCCGAAAAGAGCGATGCTTGTCATGTTACTATTCCTTTTGTGAGTGGGGGTGCATTAAACATCCCCTGTTTTTGCGTGAATGAAGAAGTCGGTGGCCCCCATCTGCCCCCCCTTCAAAGTGACTTCGAGGCCGTCGATCTTTGGTGCGCGCGCGCTGTGGATCCGGCAGAGAGGGGCACCCGGTGCGAGAGGTGCGACTGCCGACAAGGCTTCGGCCCGCAACGCGGTCAGCGCGTGGCCGGACGTATCCCCACCGCCGATGGCTGCGCGGGGCAGGCCAGTTGCGCGCCTTATGTCTGCAACCAGATTGCCCAAGGCCTTGCCGAGGTTTTCATTGGCTTCGGCCGTGCTGATTCCGGCACGATCTATCGCCTCGGACATACGCGCGAGGGACGCATCGTCGGGGCCCCGGGCAGAGGTGACCAAGACATCCCGGCCGTCGGACAGAAGCCGCAATGACATCTCGCACACGCGATCCGTCTCTGCGTGCAAGGTGGTTTGGTCGACGGCCTGAGCGGCGTCAAAGTCGAGGATCTCGAACCCGTTGGCCTCGGCCGCGTCAATCTGCGCTGCGGTCGTCGGCGCGCAGGAGCCGGAGACGGCGAAAAGCTGATCGACCGGGGTGAGCCGTGGTGCCGCGTGCTCCTGTGCGAGCTGTCCCGAGGCGCGCCAATGAGCGACAAGCGCGTATTCCACCCCTTGGGACCCGATGGCGAAGGCGGTGCCGCCTTCGGCGATCATGCGACCGGCTTCGCGCAAGGTTGCGTCGTCCATCGCATCAAGCGCCACGATCTCCGCGCCATTGGAAAGGGCCGCCTGTAGCGCCGCGTCCGACTGGCCGCTTGTCATGGCGCGGAAGTCGACACACCCTGTTTGCAAATCGGTCTGGCGCGCCAGATGCCGCCCCAGATCGGCCTCGTCCATAGGCGTCACGGGATGGCGGGACATGACCGGATGGCGGTCGAGGCGATGCACCCCATTGCTTGCCCCCGCGAACAAGGTTCCAAAGACCTGATAGCGCCCGATCGCTGGCGCGCCGACGACGAGCGGTATCCATGCGGGGTCGAAGACCTGTTTGCCCAGCTCTGCCGCAGCTCCGATGGAGCCGGTTTCGGGGGAGCTGTCGAAGGTCGAGCAGACCTTGTAGTGCATCAATGGCGCGCCAAGCTTTTTCAAACCTTCAAACACTTTTGGCAGCTGCGCACGCATCCAAGCGGGGTCTTTGGACCGTGCGACCCCGGCCACGCCGACAGCCTGCAACCCGGGAAAGCGGGCCAGAACGTCCGCGTCTGGTGCCTCCAGAAACAGCATGGTTGGAATGCCCGCGAAGCCTAACACCTCCATCACCGCGGAAGAGCCGGTGAAGTCGTCACCGTAGAATGTGAGCAGCGGGGCGGTCACGATGAGTAGGCCTTCAACGCTGCGGCAAGGGCCGGATGATCCTTGGCATAGACCTGCACATCAATGCCGGACAGGGCAGCGTCATAGGCCTCTCGCATTGCCATGACACCGGCCGCAACGCCATCGGGATGCGCAACGACGCCGCCACCTGCTGTCACGAGCAAATCGGGCGACCCCGCTGCGGCCAATGTGGCAGGCGCCTGATACACGGTCTGGCCCGATGAAAAGACCGGCACGGCCCGCATCGGGTTGGCCTCGAACATCGGATCGGCAAGAGACCGGGCCGAAGCGATGACGCTGTCATTGGCTTCGGTGAACTTGTTGTCGATCCCGTTGACGTGCATATGGTCCGCCCCGGCCAAACGCCACAACTTGGACCATGCGGGATAGGCCCACCCCAATGAGGGGGATCGCGTGAGCGCCCCCCAGCCACAGCGATGGGCGTGGATCGGCAGCTCTGTGTGGCGACCAAGTGCGATCATTCCGGACATACCGACCCCGGTGAGGCTGGCCATCACGCAGGTGCCGCCTTCGGCCAGAACCAGATCGTGGCGGCGGCGCATCTCGTCAATTTCGCCGGTCAGGTTAAAGGCCACCATGGTCTTCTTACCCGTCCGGTCCGCAGCCGCGTTGACCGCAGCCATCACGGCACGGACCCGATCATCGAAGGGGCACGCCGGGCCGTCAGCCTGCAATTCGTCGTCCTTAATAAAGTCGATGCCGCCCTCGCAGAGTTCGGCAGCCAAGGCGCCCGTCTCTTCGGCACTTAATCCAACGCTGGGCTTGATAATCGTCCCGATCAACGGTCGACCTTCGACACCAGCAAGTCTGCGTGTACCCTCCATCCCGAACTTCGGCCCCGGATAGGCCGCCGCAAAAGCCGATGGCAGACGAACATCCAGCAAGCGGAGGCCGGAGAACGGCTTCAGCTCGAAAAGGTTGCCCGCAATGGTCGCGATCAGATTAGGTAAGGATGGGCCAAGGTTGTCCAAGGGCCAGGACAGGGTGACATGGGCCTGTTGGTAGAGCTGGCCGTCCTTAGGCATCCCAGCCCCCGGCAAGGATGGTGCATGAACAGTGCCCAACACCGTCAAACGCTCAACCCGGGCGGCGGCGCGCGCCTTCAGTTCAGGCGTCTCCCCCGGAACCGGGCGGAACGTGCCAGAAGACTGCTCGCCCGCCATAATCGCTGCGGCTTGCTCGGGGGCGTAGGCCGTTTCGATCAGGTAGTCAGCTTCGATGCGAATAGGGTCAGTCATAGGACCCTATTGCGACAAATATCATCATTGCGGCGCATGACAGACCTCCACATGTCCCGCAGATATCGGCCACCGGGGTCAATCCTTTTGGTGGTCAATACGGGTTCAACACTAACTGGTATGATCAGTACGTCACTGGAGCGAATAGTCAACCCTCGCTGCATCCGCCTAGATGAGAAATCAGGCCTCAGAATTTGTGTAGAGCGGATCAGATCTGTCCAGATGTTCACGCATCAACGCTGCCGCAGCATCCGCATCGCGCGTCTCTAAATGATCGACCAACTTCGTGTGCTCCAACAGTGTCGTGTCTTCGCGCCCAGACCAGTGAAGCAGTGGCTTGTAGTACTCAAAAAGCCAAGTCAGCATCGGGCGCGTCACCGCTTGCAAAAGTGGATTTCGCGAAGCATTGGCGATTGCAGTGTGAAACGCGATGTCGGTTTCGATGAACCCTTTGGGATTGTTCAGTTGGCCTTTTTGTTTATCGACCAGCGCCCGTAGTTGACGCACGTCGTCTTCGTTGCGCTTTTCCGCTGCAATTCGCACGGTGCCCGCCTCAAGGATTTTCCTGACTTGCTTGAGGTGCTCCAGATTTGAAGGCTGAGCTGACAGAAGCAGTTTTGCGACATCATCCACCTGGTCCAGTGCAATATTGGCACTTAGCTCGTTTACCCGGCTTCGTTCGCCATGCGAAATCGTGATAACACCTTTATTCGCCAGCGTTTGTAAAGCTTCGCGGACAGCGGGGCGACCGACGGCAAATTTCTCCATCAACTTACGCTCAGACGGAATCGTATCGCCCGGCTTAAGTTCTCCGGATACGATCATCTCCCAAAGCCGATCAAACACTTGATCCGAAAGCTTTTGGCGCGTGATGGGCTCGACATCAAATTCCGTTTGTTGTGACCCGTTGCGTGCCATGACTTCGCTGAATTCCTCTGAGTTACATCTTGGCGACCCTACATCCACTCAACTGGTATGACAAGCTAACCTGAGACCCGCATGAGGCCTTGCGATTTCCCGACCAACACTGAGGTGCATTTCTCCAAGACAGTCAAAACCAGCTACCTTTGTGAACGGTAACTTCGGGAAATCGCCAGTCCGCATGACTGCTTTAACGCGACGAACGCCATGTGCCGTTCGTCGCTTTTCTCAGATGTCGATCTGTTCCGCGATACTCAATGCGTCTTCAAGTTCGACACCGAGGTATCTGACGGTACTGTCAACCTTTGTGTGCCCCAGTAGAAGCTGTACCGCCCTGAGGTTTCCAGTTTTTCGATATATCTCCGCTGCTTTGGTGCGGCGCAGCGAGTGGGTGCCGTATCCGCTTGGCTCCAGCCCAATTGCGATGACCCAATCTCGCACAAGGCGACCATATTGACGTGTTGAGATATGAGTTCGGTCGTGAAACCGGCTAGGGAACATGAACTGGCAGGCAATCATTGCTGGTGACTTGATCCAGTCGGCAACAGAGTCGCGCGTGTTTTCAGTTAGCTCAAACTGAACCGGTCGCTTGGTTTTACTCTGGATCACCGAAACCCTGTCGCGAACTCGGTCATCCCTCACGAGGTCGGAGACAGCCAGTCTAACCAAATCGCATCCGCGAAGTTTGCTGTCGATTGCCAAATTGAACAGTGTAAGGTCGCGGTGGTTTTCTGCGAGTTCGAGTCGTGCACGGATCGCCCAAACCTGTTTTGGCAGCAAGGGACGTTTCTGACCTATAATCCGGCCCTTGTTCCAGGCTCTGTTTTTCGGAGTGACTGCGGGAAGTTGAACACGTGGCATGATTGCCCTCCAATCCTCCCTCCAACCCACACATCAGCACAGCGCTGACACTGAGATCATAGCATCGTGCTAAATCGGCTGTTGCTGGAAGGCATAAGAATGCATGAGTTCTGCAGGTGCATTAAGCCGCGATAAGCCAACTATCCCAGATGCTGCAAACTGTACCAATGACGGGAATGAGTAATACAAGGCTTTGGATACCTTGTCCGCAAGGGTGGTAGGATTGCGGACCAATTTAACAGTATGCATGACGCTCTACGAATTTCGCGTTCGATCGACTTTTGTGTCAGCTTTGCATACCCACCAATTCTGTGTCTCAGTGTAAAAGCTATGACACAGTCAAGTTGGCTTTAGGAAGAGGAGCGACAAATTCTGGGTAAGGGCTTTCAACAGGGTATCACACTTCGGCATTTGCGTGCTCTTGTAGCGCTTTCCGATCTCAAACTCGTCGCGCGGGTGTCCGAGGCGCTTGGGGTGACGCAGCCCGCAGTCTCAAAACAGATCGCCGAACTGGAAAAGATCGTTGGTGTACCTGTTGTCACGCGAGACCGAAACAGGCTCTACCTAACTCCGATTGGTGTCCGTCTTGCAGACCATGCGCGCCAGGCACTTAGTCAACTTGATCGCGCGGCTTTTGACATTGAGGCGATGACAAGTGGTGTCTCGGGGTCTGTCTCTATCGGCGTTGTCAGTTCGGTTGCATCCACCTTGTTGCCCGGCACCATTGCACTGTTTAAGCGCAGCACCCCGCAAGCAAACCTATCCGTTTCCGAAGGGCATTTTGTCGAACTATTGCCGCAGCTCGAGGCGGGTGCGTTAGACTTGGTGATCGCGAGGATTTGGCAGCCGCAGGAATTGGATGGGATCGACCAAATGGCATTAATCTCCGAACCTGTGGTCGTTGTCGCTGGGCGAAATCATCCGCTTTCACAGGCCGGTGATGTGACATGGGCCGATGCCGCCAGTTATCCTTGGATACTGCCGAAACCAAATTCGGTTGCGCGCCAGGCAGTCGACTCGCTTTTTGCCGCAAATGGACTTCCGCCCCCAATCAATACAATTGCATCTTTGTCACTCGCCTTGAACCTTGAACTTTTGCAGGCAATGCCTGCGCTCGGCTTTCTCCCGCAGCGACTGGCAAAGGCGCAGGCCGCGCGTGGTGAAACAGTGACACTACCGCTTGATACGCACGACTTGCTGTCAGAGGCACGCTGTTTTTGGCGCAAAGATCAGATCGCGCGAAATGCTACGTTATCGTTGTTCCTGAAATGCCTGCAGCAAACGACCGAAGATGTGCAAGCTATTCCTTTTGGTTAATGTGTATGGCGTGAATTTCACTATTTTCTGCAAGATTCATTCATTACCTTAACCAAACACACAGTTTGGGAGGGCTTGCGTGTCTATTCGGATCATTGCCACAACTGGTAAGAGCCTGTGAGCCAGAAGGATTTGCTCACGCTCTCGGCTTGCGAGGTTCTTGCTGCCGTCAGTGCCAGAAGCCTGACACCAAGTGAATATCTGGCGGCCTGCCTTGAAGCGATTTCTTGTTTCAATCCCAAGATAAATGCATTGGCTGCAATGGATACTGAGGCGGCAGTCGATCTCGCCGCCGCCGCGACGATACGCTGGGAGGCTGGATGCCCGATTGGGCCGCTCGATGGATTGCCAATTGGCGTTAAGGACTTACAGAACACCAAGGGCCTATTGACAACGCACGGAAGCGTCCGGGCGCGTGGTCATGTCCCTGACGAAGATTTACCGATGGTCGCGCGCTTGCGAGCGGCCGGAGCAATCGTTCTCGCCAAAACAAATGTCCCCGAAATGGGGGCCGGAGGAAACACCCGCAATCCGGTCTGGGGTGCCACGGGCAACCCGTTTGATGCAAATCTGATTGCGGGGGGATCGTCTGGCGGATCTGCTGCTGCGCTGGCGGCCAGTCTTCTGCCGCTTTGCACCGGGTCTGATACCGGCGGGTCGCTTCGGATGCCCGCAGCGCTTTGCGGTGTTGTTGGGTATCGTCCGTCCGTTGATGTGATCGCACACCCCACGCGGCCTCTGGGTTGGTCGGGCATTTCCGTGCTGGGGCCGATGGCGCGCACCATGGATGACATAGCGTTGATGTTGGACGTGTGTCAGGGCCATGATCCTGACGATCCATTATCGACCCCGTCGGCACCCGAACGTTTCAGGACCTTGCCTTCGGTGGCTTTGAAGGACTTGCGCATTGGTTTCAGCGAAGACTTCGGCGGAGCACCTGTAGATCAGAGTATTCGCGATACCTTCCGCGACCGCCTGGATATTCTGCGACCTCACGTTCAAGAGTGTCGCGCGGCAGACCTCAATCTGGGGGATATGGACCGTTGTTTTGATATTCTTCGCGCTGAAAGTTTTGGTGTCGCATTTGGCGAAGCGGTTCAGGAAGACCCGGACAGCTTCAGCGCTCACATCAAAGATAACGTCGCACTTGGGCACAACATGTCTTTGGCCGACCGGGGTTGGGCGCATGCCGAACAGAGCCGCATTCTGCGCAAGTTCAACCGGCTAATGGCCGATTTTGATGTGATCGTCCTGCCAACGTCACCGGTATCACCGTTTCAATGGACCCAGTCCCACACCACTGAAATCGACGGTCAGAAGATGGATATCTACTATCGCTGGCTGGCGCTCTGCTATCGCGGCTCCTTGGCGGGTGGACCGTCGATCACGCTGCCTTGTGGACGCGACGCCGCTGGAATGCCTTTCGGCCTTCAGATGTTGGGGCCTGTACGCGGTGATGACGGGTTGCTGGCAGCGGCAAAGGCATTTGAAACCCTCTTCAACAGCACTGCCAAGACAGCGCGCCCTCTTGCCAACATGGAAACCCTTGTCCCCTCGGCAGTGGATCTGCGGTCTATCGTAACGCATCCGCCCGAATTGACAGCAAAGCCTGTTTCCAATGCGCGCCTTGTGCGCACGGCGGTGTGACATGTGGCTGATCCCCATCATCTTTGTTCTGCTGCTGATCAGCGGTACAGCATTTGCCTATTTGATGGGCGCGGTGTCCGTCCTGACCTTTGTCGCAGTGGACAAGACACAGTTTCTCTCTATCCTGCCACAACGCATTTTCGCCCAACTTGACGTCTTTGCCTTCATGGCGATGCCACTCTTTATCCTGACCGCCGAAATCATGAGCCGCGCGGGCGTGACGCGCAGCCTGATCGACTTTGCGATGGCGATTGTGGGCCGGCTTCGCGGCGGTTTGGGGCATGTAAACATTCTAACCAGCGTCTTCTTTGCAGGCATCTCGGGCTCTGCCATTGCCGACAGCGCCGCCTTGTCACGCACATTCGTGCCGGAAATGAAGGCACGTGGCTATGATCCCTACTATGCAGGGGCCATCACTGCGGCGTCCTCAATGATCGGGCCAATTATCCCGCCATCGATCATCATGATCATCTATGGTGGCCTGACTGGGGCATCTGTCGCAGCTCTGTTCATCGCAGGTGTTGTTCCCGGTTTGATGCTCGCAGCGGCGCTGATGATCCTCAACGCCATCATCGCGCATATTAAGGGGCACCCAGGCGGCACCTCGGCCGATCTGCCGCGGTTCCTGCCGAGCCTGCTGAACGCGGCACCTGCATTGTGCCTGCCCGTCGTGATCCTTGGCTCGCTTGTGTTCGGGCTGGCGACTCCAACCGAGGGCTCTGCAATTGCGGTGTTTTTTGCATTGATGGCAGGCCAGTTCTACAAGGGGCTGAACTGGCGGATGATCTTTGACGCGGTGGAGGCCACTGCGAAGATGACCGGCACAATCTTCATCATTCTCGCAGCGATTTCGGTGCTGGGCTATCTAGCAGGGCAATTGGGCTGGTCACAGGCTTTGGCGACGTGGGTCGACTCTTTTGGACTGACGGGCACAAAATACCTGTTCTTCCTCGTGGGCATCTTCCTGATCGCGGGCATGTTCATGGATACACCCGTGGCTCTGACCCTCTTGATACCACTGTTTGCACCGCAAGCCCTGGAACAGGGCATTAGCCCAATCCAACTGGGCATCGTGTTGTGTTTTAACCTATGCGTTGGCCTGATTACGCCACCGCTAGGCAAATGCCTTGTGGTCGTATCAGCGCTGACAAACCTCAATTACTGGCGGCTGGCTTATGCTGTGCTGCCCTTCATTTTCGTTCAGGTGCTGTTGTTGCTGGCGCTGGTCTATTGGCCCTCAATCAGTCTCACTTTGCCACGCCTGTTCGGATTTTCTGTGAACTAACCAAACCTAAGGGAGGACGACCAATGAAACTCAAGGCACTTACACTAGCGGCATTGCTCGCGATGGCCACATCTGCGTCAGCAGAGGTCAAAATTGCGCTGGATAGCAAACCAGATCTAGAAACATCAGGCTCGTACAACTGGGCATTCGCTTTTGGCAATGCCCTCAAAGAGGCAGGTATGGACGTGCGCGAAATGCCGCGCGGTTCTGTTGGCAATGAGGCCGAAAAATTCGATCAGGTTTCAACCGGTCTGCTCGAAGTATCACTCTCGGATGTACGCGCCGTCGCACAGGTTGATCCCTTCATCTACGGGGTCCGCCTACCATACATCTTCAGTGACATCGGGCACATGGACCGCGCTTTGGCCGCTGGGGATGTCTACACGCGCATCAACGAAAACCTTGCCAAACAAGACGCGATCCTTTTGGCGTTGGCACCACTTGGGCCAGCATCTGGCGTGATTACGACAACGCAAGCCGTACGCTCACCTGCGGATATGGCCAGTCTGCGGATGCGGGCTTTGGATGACGCACAAATCGCGATGTATCAGGCATGGGGGTCCAGCGGCACGATCGTGCCCTGGGGTGAAGTCCCAGCGGGCCTGCAAACTGGCGTGATTGACGGATACCTCAATTCGCCTTTCGTGCCGGTGATGTTTGGACAAACAGATTTCATCAAGAACTTTGCTGATGCAGACGTGATCTGGCCTTTGCGGGCGGTTATCGCTTCCAAAGACTGGTACGATGGGCTGTCAGACGCAGATCGTGCAAGCGTTGATGCTGCTGTCGTCACAGCAGATGCGGCTGCGCGCGAATGGCTGGTGGCAGCATCGGTCAACGGGTTGCTGGCGCTTGAAGAAAAGGGCGTAACCGTCCAGCGCCTCACGCCAGAAGAGCGTGCAGTCTTCCGCGAAGCATCTTTGCCGGTATATGATTCCGACCTGATGACCGCAGAGGATACCGCGCTGTGGAAGAAATTGTCTGACGACAACCGCTAAGCCAATGGGCGGGTCGCGCCTTGCGGCCCGTCTTCTTTCAGACCGGAGAGACACATGCGTCACCTTATCCTCAGCACCAGCGACAGCTTGCATTTGATCATGCGCCGCGTTGCTGTCTTTGCGGTTTGCCTGATGTTTGTGACGGTCGCTGTGCAGATCATAGCGCGCTATGTCTTCGCCTCGCCGCCGGTCTGGACCGAAGATGTCGCTCGCTACGCGATGGTTTGGACCGGACTGCTGGGCGCGACACTGTCGTTCAAAACTCAGTCTGATGCCGTGTTGATGCAAAGTGTCTTCCCAGAGCCACCTCATATTCTGGCGATCTTCGCAAAAGCAATCCAAAGCGCTGCTGTCCTGACCTTCATCTTGCCTGTCATCTATTTCTGCTTCATCGGCCTAAAGGGGGGGGTCGCAAAGGGATACCTTGCGCGGCAATCAGGCCTGACGGCAGATACGCTCGGAATACCAATGGTTTGGATTTCGGTGGCGGTCCCTTTATCCATGATCATCATTCTGATTCACCTCTTTGCTAGGTGGGCAGGCGATGACGTGACTGAAAATTCTACCGCTCAGCTTGACTGAGACACATGCTTTTGAGCATTTGGGACAGGCGACAGTGATCAAGTTCTTTTTGTTGCTTTATGTATTGGCTGACACGCGCTTAAAGCTGTTTTCGGTCAATCGGCAGAAATAACCACAACCTGTCAACCGAACTCTTTTTTCTGGAGGCATTGATTGGCTGCGAAGCGCCTTTTGCCGAGTCAAGGTTCGGACCAACAAGCGGACGGTACAGGCAAAAATTCCATAGGAGCGGCCCTCAATCCGAAAGCGCCAAAGGTCTGAAGAGTTCCACAGTATGCTATTTCGACCGCAAATCTTCGCTGCGTTGTGCATGAATGGCCGGTTCTCCCGCTGCGCGGCGACACGAAATTTCTCGCTCATGCGGCATATCTCACGCTGCGAGCGCACGCAGCGTGATAACCGAACTCACAGGATGGGCTCGAAGAAGCTCTTCGCCGCAAGATGCGCCAAGGTCCGCTCTGGG
>Ga0209136_1002280_pt1 | contig 11810 bp, 12 predicted proteins | sample SaaInl0LU_22_DNA_FD_184640 | JGI IMG/M metagenome (GOLD analysis project Ga0209136, IMG submission 184640) | Marine microbial communities from expanding oxygen minimum zones in the Saanich Inlet - ESP_90LU_22_DNA (SPAdes) (version 2) | ecosystem: Environmental > Aquatic > Marine > Intertidal... | reverse complement strand
TTGGAGAGAAGCGATAGGACAGTTGCGAGAGACAATTTCGCGATCCGGCACTCGAATGAGCTTTTGGGTCCACTTCACGGCCCAACCAACACCTGTAACTTTCGGCCTTCTTTGGGGAGTGCCTTTCATGGTGGAGGCGCAGGGCTTTGATCCCTGGATTGCAAGCGCAGCCCTAAGCTTCATGGTTTTGTGGGGGATTGTCGCAGGTGGACTAATTGGACCTCTCAGTGCCCGCCACCCCCGATATAGAAGGCGGATAGTGATAACTCAGATGGTTCTGATTTTCGCGACTTGGACACTAGTCCTGTTGTTCCCTGCACCAATTCCTATTTGGTTATTGGCGGTTTTACTGATTGTGATTACCCCCGGTGGACCGGTTTCATTTCTGGCCTTTGAATACTCTTCACAGCTAATACCGGAGCAGAAGCGAGGTGCGGCGAATGGTTTCATCAACACGGGCGGCTTTTTTGCTGGCCTGCTGATTATTTTCGTGGTTGGACTAGGCCTAGATTTCGCCGTTGCGACAGGAATTAGCGAATCAAGGTTTGCAATTGAGGGATTTAGGGTGGCGATGATAGGCCAGGGACTAATACTCCTTGGAGGGTTGATTATGTTTTTGCGGGAGAACGCGAAAACTCAGGCAGAGCTCAAAGAGGAATAGAAATAAAATCTCGGCTGTTTTACCGTGCCTAGTGAAAAATGTTCAGAATTCTGTCATACTTGTCTTTCACCCATGCAAGAGGACTTGACATGGGATTATCTTCTGCCCGGGGAAGGATAGAACCATCGCTGTAAAAGCAACGAAGTCGACTAAGACTGCGGCAAAAAAGGCCCAGCCTAAGACTAAGGCGAACCCGGAGAAGACAGAGGAATTAGAGCCTGTGGGCGAAATCGTTGCCGAGGCCACCGAAGCCGTAAACCTTGCAGATGAAGTTTCAGATGAGACCAGTGAGATTTTGGTCATCAACGATTCAGACGAGGATGATATTCCTTCGGCCACCACCACTATTTCAGGGGCAACCGCAGATCCCGTGAAGGACTACCTCAAGCAAATCGGAAAAGTGGCACTGCTCAACGCTGAACTCGAGGTGGAGCTTGCCAAAAGAATCGAAGCCGGACTTTTTGCAGAGGAAAAGCTGAAAACCGAAAAGAAGCTTTCGCCTGAAATGCGCAGCGATCTGAGATGGGTAATGAAGGACGGGCAGCGTGCGAAGGCGCACCTGTTAGAGGCAAACCTTCGATTGGTAGTCAGCCTTGCAAAGCGTTACACAGGCAGAGGAATGCAATTCCTAGATCTAATTCAAGAGGGTAACCTCGGCCTGATTAGAGCTGTAGAGAAATTTGATTACACCAAGGGGTACAAGTTCTCAACATATGCCACATGGTGGATCCGTCAGGCCATCACACGAGCCATGGCAGATCAGGCAAGAACCATCCGAATTCCTGTGCATATGGTTGAGGTTATTAATAAATTGGCGCGAGTTCAGCGACAGCTGCTGCAAGACCTTGGAAGAGAGCCAACTCCGGAGGAGTTAGCTGCGGAACTTGACATGACTCCTGAGAAAGTTGTCGAGGTTCAAAAATACGGAAGAGAGCCGATCTCGCTCTCAACCCCTTTGGGTGAGGACGGCGATAGCGAATTTGGCGATCTCATCGAAGACACCGAGGCAGTTGTTCCTGCCGATGCGGTGAGCTACACAATGTTGCAAAGAGAACTTGAAAGAGTTTTGGACAGCCTTCATCCAAGAGAAGCCGGAGTTATTCGCTCACGGTTCGGTCTTGGTGATGGGGTTCAGATGACTCTTGACCAAATCGGTGAGAAGTTCGGCGTCACCCGAGAAAGAATTCGCCAGATTGAGTCCAAGACGATGTCTAAGTTGCGCCACCCATCAAGGTCTCAATTACTTAGGGACTACCTGGATCAGTCATGAGGACTGTGATCGCTTTGGCTGTTGGCCGAGCGGTACGGAAATTAATAAGAACTTTTAGGCACGGCGGAGGTAGCGCTGTTCCAGGAACTATTGCAGCAAAAATCCAACCAAATTTATTTGAAACTGCAATAGCGAGAATGCCCCAGGGGCTTGTTGTGGTGAGCGGTAGCAGTGGTAAATCCAGCACCACAAAGTTCTTAGTTCAAATACTCGAAAACCAAGGGTTGACTGTTTTCACCAACTCCTCAACGGCAAACATCAGCCAAGGCTTGTTTAGCGCCGTCTTACAGGGAGGCACAGGCATGTCTTTGCCTAGAGCGGATATCGCTGTGATTGAGATGGATGAGGCTTACGCGGCCAAGATTGGCGCTCCATTGAAGCCGAGATTGAGTGTGATAACCAACGTTATGGATGAGCAGCTGGATAGGTTTCGGGATTCTGAGTTTGTTCTCAATTCACTTCGAACCCTCGCTCAGGCAAGTAAACGGTTTATAGCAAATGGTAACGATCCATCTCTTGCAGAACTGGAATCAGAAACTGCTTCGTTTTTTGGTTTCAACAAACAACTCTCCTCTGATGAGGCTGCGCCAAGATACTCGATTTCTAATAGGGGACCAGTTGAAAAGCTTGATTATGAGGTTAGCTCGCTTGAGCCAGTCACTGTAAATTCGCCAAATGGCAGGATCAAGCTCAGTTTGCCTGACGGCGGAATGCACATGACACTAAATTTTGTGGCAGCCCTTGCAGCAGCAGAGGATTTAGTCACTGGTCTAGATCTAAAGAAATTGGAAGATACAGTGACCAGTCTTGAGGGAGTCTATGGTCGAGACACTGTGGAGACGCTGGGTGGCGTTAGGTCCAGAATTTTGCTTGTTCAAAACCGCGAAAGCTTTCGCTTGAACCTTCTTAGGGCAATTGAAGCTGAGCAGGTGTTTATGGGAATCGGTACCGATGTGAAAGACCCCTCGTGGCTCTGGGGGGTAGATTTTAGGCGACTGCAGCGAGTAGATATCCTCACTGGACACCACGCCATACCAATGAAGTATCGATTACAGAGTTGTGGTGTTGACGTGGGCGAAACGCAAACGGACTTTGAAATTGCGCTGCAAGAATTTATTAGGCGAAAACCTCCAAAATCCGGAGAACGAGTTCTGATAGTCACGGCAGACACATTCCGCAGAATGAAGAGAGCTTTGGAGTTGAGCTCATGATCGGTTTTTTGTACCCAGAAATATGTAACCAACAAGGGGACCAAGGCTATAGGGATTGGCTAGATGTCAACGGAGTGAAAACCGTCTCCGCTGAGGATAAACCACTTGCAAAGCTGGAAGGTTTAGTGGTCGGAGACGTCTCCGAACGTGGGGCATTGATTCTCAGGGAAAGACTGGCGGATCACTGGTTGATTGGCGAGATTGAAAAAGGCCTGACGATTCTGGCTATTGGCAGATCAGGCACTGAGTTGGCAAGGCTTCTGGGAGTGGAAGTTCCCAATGGCTCATATAAGAGTCAGTATGTTGAATATGAGTTTGAGGGAAGCCAGCTATACGGGTACGTAAACGGTCTACATAGCCTGAGCAAGTTAGTGACGGAGGCGCCCATCGGAAAAGGGAGACTAATTCACTGTGCTCTTCTAGGCCCAGTTTGCGTTGTTAACAGGTCCTTCGAAAGCTACTGCTTCGGCATAGAAACCCCTGAAAGGGATGCACTAGCGGAACATTACAAAAATTTAGTGACTGATTAGATCAGTTTTGTCTTGCCATTCAACCATGATTGGCTCCAACTTTTCCTTGTTGACCTTGCCGTGGTGACCGCAGAACAGAAGTTCACCAGTTTCCAATTTGACGATGACATAGGCCTGGGCTCCACAGATGTCGCACCTGTCTGCGGGGGAAAGCGTTGTGATTTCTGACATGCTCCAAGGCTATGTCAGAAAACTGAGAACTATCGCCAAAAAGGGCCAGTTTCGCCACAGGCGAAGTGTCAAAGGAGAACGCTGACCATAAGGGGATAAATTATGCAGGTGAGCGATTACTCAGCAAGACACCTGTCAGTGTTGGAAGGCCTAGAGGCCGTTCGAAAAAGACCTGGAATGTACATAGGTTCCACCGATTATCGAGGCTTGATGCACTGCCTTTGGGAAATAATTGACAACAGCGTTGACGAGGCACTCGGCGGCTATTGCAAAAATATTCAGGTCAGCATCAACGCAGATGGATCCGCAACGGTGGCAGACGACGGCCGAGGAATCCCCATCGACAACGAGCAGAAGACTGGGCTAAGTGGCGTGGAGCTAATCTTCACCAAACTTCACGCCGGTGGCAAATTTGGTGGCGGAAGTTATGGGGCTAGCGGCGGTCTGCATGGAGTTGGCGCCAGTGTAGTGAATGCTTTGAGCGAGCGTTTGGACGCGAAAGTGAAACGAGATGGCAACATCTGGGAAATGAGTTTTCACCGCGGGGAACCAGGCGTCTTTGAAGCAGCATCACCTCGTTCTAAGTTCGAGCCATTTGTAAATGCGAGTGAACTCAAAAAAGGTAAGGCAATTGCCAAAAAAGAATCTGGCACGGAGGTTACGTTCTGGCCTGACCCGCAAATTTTCACATCCACTGACTTTGATAAAGAATCGCTGATATCCCGACTGCGGCAAACAGCGTTTTTGGTCCCTGGTCTCAATCTCACTTTGGACTGGATGGGGGAACAGCGAGAGGAGTTTGCCTTTGATGGAGGCTTGAATGACTTCGTGGACTTTATTGCCCCTGATGCGGCTCTAACTCCGAACTACTTTGTCGAGAGTGTCGGCACATACAAAGAAACCGTTCCAGTTCTGGATGAGAAATCTGGAAGCATGAAATCCACCGAACTTGATCGCGAATGCAGAGTAAGGGTCTCTTTGCGATGGGGGAACGGATATGAGACCACTGTCAAGAGTTTTGTGAACATTATTGCGACCCCAAAGGGTGGAACGCACCTTGCTGGGTTTGAGCAGGGCTTAGTCAAAGCAGTTAAGGCCTTTATCGAGTCGAACTCCAGAAAGTTCAAACTTGGAACTTTGAAATTAGAAAAAGACGACATCACGGCCGGTTTGACTTCCGTGGTAACAGTAAGCATGCCTGAGCCTCAATTTGAAGGCCAGACAAAGGAAGTACTTGGCACGCCTCCAATCAAACAAATTGTTTCTTCGGCGATGGTTTCCTGGTTCAAAGAACTAACCCTGTCAAAAAAGCGCGAGGATAAAGCCGCTCTTTTAGCGATAGCGGAAAAGATCGTAAACGAGGGTAAGGCGAGGGTAAGTGCTCGTCAGATAAAGGAAAACCAGAGAAGAAAAAACGCTCTAGAATCTTCATCTTTGCCCGCCAAGCTGGTCGATTGTAGATCAAGCGAAGGAGTGGGCAGCGAATTGTTCATTGTCGAGGGGGACAGCGCGCTGGGAACGGCAAAGCTAGCCCGAGACAGTGAATTTCAAGCCTTGCTACCTATTCGCGGAAAGATTCTGAACGTTCAGAAGAGTTCACTTGCAGACATGCTCTCGAATACCGAGTGCGCATCTATTACTCAGGTGATTGGCGGGGGGAGTGGCCGTAGCTTCGACCTCAGCAGTGTCCGGTATGAAAAAATCATCCTGATGAGTGATGCCGATGTTGATGGAGCACACATCCGCACGCTGCTGTTGACTCTGTTCTTTCGCTACATGCGTCCATTGGTTGAGGCTGGACGGGTTTATGCAGCAGTACCACCACTGCACAGAGTTGTGATTGTTCATCCCGGCAGTAAGCCAAATGAAACCGTTTACACGTATTCGCAGCAACAGTTGGACCGCCTGTTGGCAGATTTAGAGAGTAAAGGACTGAGATATCAGCAACCCATTCAACGCTACAAAGGATTGGGTGAAATGGATGCTGACCAGCTGGCAGAGACCACTATGAACCCCGAGATGCGTTCCTTGAGAAGGATCACGGCAAAGGATGCGCAGTTGTCCGATGAGGTATTTGAACTATTGATGGGAAGTGAAGTTGCGCCGCGCCGAGACTTTATCATTTCTTCCGCAGATGACTTTGAACGGCAGAATATAGACGCCTAGTGGGCCCCTTTGGCTCTTAGGGAAAGGCTTTGCCCTGTCGCGTCCCGCTTGGTTGCCTCCAACGTTTCTCTGGACTCGCCTGAGCAAATTTCAAACCCTCTACAAGATTGGGCGAAATACAGTCTTTTATCGTCCTTAGTGAATCTCTGTACCCGAACCCCTTGAGTAGCCCGCCCTTTTTGTGGCACTTCTTTGAAAGAGGTCAGCTTAGCTTTGCCAAATTCTGCTCCCAAGAGCCCGTCCCCAGCCTCAGAGACCGTGACTAGATTCAGGTCATCAACGGCAGCCCCAAAACCAATTACGCGATCACCTTCAGCCAACTTAATTCCTTGCATACCTGCAGCAGCAAGGCCTTGCGGCCTGACTGTTTTTGCGTCGAATTTCAAAACTTGACCATTGATTGTTGCGAAGAACAACTGGTCGTCACTGGTAGAAGCAGAAACTAACTCGTCTCTATCCGCCAGGGCGATAAGGCTGAAACTGTCTTTGTCCGAAAGTTCTGCAACTCTCTTCACGGTTCCGAATTGAGTACCGAGCGCCAATACTGATCCTTGTTTCCAGCCAATAAGGCTCACAACTTTGTCTTCACCTAGCTCCAAAAATTGATTCAAAGACGGCACAGATTCCAATTGCTCTGGTGACTCCACTGGCGGGATGTCCAGGTTGTTTATTCGAATCGCCTTTCCCTTAGCGGTAATTGCCAGGAGTTCACCTTCAATGAAGGTGGTAGGGCAACCTTTCGATTGACTCTCCTGCAAGGGCATTTTTGCGAGTTTGTTGTCGCAACTGAGGCTTGCAACAAGATCTTGGGCGTCCTCAACCGAGGTTCTAATTTGGGTCCGTCGCGGGTTAGCAAGAGATTTGCTAACCTCCTCCAGCTCTTGTTTGACAGCTGCGTTGAGGTTTTCTTCGTTTTCAAGAATTGACCTGAACTCTTCAATTTGTCGAACTAGTTGCTCACGTTCGTTTTGAAGTTCAATAACACTGAACCGAGTCAGCCTTCTCAGCCTTAGCTCCAAAATATGTTCGGCCTGAGTCTCAGTCAGGTCAAAGACATCACGAAGTTTTTGGTTTGCTTCCTGCACGGTTTCCGACTGACGAATCACTTCGATAACTTCATCGATATTGAGCACGGCAATTTCTAAACCCTGCACAAGGTGGAGTCGTCCCTGTGCCTTTTTTAGTCTGAATTCTGTGCGCCTCTTCGTTACTAATTGTCGGAATTCAATGAAGTTTTCAAGTAGCTCGATTACCCCCATTGTTTTCGGTCTGCCATTCACGAGCGCAATGTTGTTGATGTTGAAGGACTCTTCCAGAGGTGTGAATTTATAAAGTTTTTCGAGTACCTCTTGCGGGTCGAAACCATTTTTGATTTCAATTACAAGCCGCAGTCCGTGTTTTCTATCGGTGTAGTCCTGCACGTCGCTAATGCCGGTAAGTTTTTTTGAACCAACTGCATCCTTTATTTTTTCTATTACGCGCTCAGTGCCCACCTGGTAGGGAAGCTCGGTAACGACGAGTCCCAGTTTTCGAGCAGAGACTGTTTCGATTGATACCCTTGCGCGCACCTTTATGGAGCCTCGACCTGTCTCGTATGCGTCTGCAATGCCATCGGCAGAGGAGATAATTCCCCCTCCTGGGAAATCTGGACCCGGCATAATCCGCATCACGCTTTTCAGTGTCGCACCGCCCTGCAGTACCTTGATCGCCGCCTTAGTTGCCTCGCCAAGGTTGTGAGGCGGCATCGAGGTTGCCATACCGACTGCGATACCGCTGGCGCCGTTGACCAACAGGTTAGGAAATGCGGCGGGCAAGACACTCGGTTCAGTGAGTTGTGAATCGTAGTTTGGAACAAAATCAACTGTGTCTTCATCAATCTCGTCTGTAAGGAACAAGGATGCGCCGCTCATTCGCGCCTCTGTGTATCGAGCAGCCGCTGGTCCGTCGTCCAAACTTCCAAAATTTCCATGCCCATCCACAAGTGGCAGCCGCATGCTAAATGGCTGAGCAAGTCTTACCAAAGCATCGTAGATTGCTTGGTCGCCATGCGGGTGGAGCTTTCCCATAACATCACCCACCACTCTTGAGGACTTCACGTGGCCCTTGCTTGGTAGTAGCCCCATCTCACGCATTTGATGCACAATTCTTCGTTGCACCGGCTTCAGGCCGTCTCTCACGTCTGGCAAAGCTCTGGCGTAGATAACCGAGTACGAATATTCCAAAAATGACGACTGCATTTCTGCTGTCACGTCAATATCGACTATGCGGTCCGAATCTGTCATTACTCCCTTGTGGCAAGATAGTGAGGATGCAGAGAACTCTACCTAAAGCCCCGAAATCATTGGGGAGGACTCGACATGTTTTGAATTCTTCACAGGCTGCAGTTCGGGGAGAGGCAAATTTGCTCGGCTTTGCTCCAGTGAAATCGGTGGTAGTTGTTTTGGTGGATGGTCTCGGTTATCGACAGCTGGAACAAGTTTCTGGTCACAGTCCTACTATTTGGAATAATTCAAAACCTATAAAGTCTGGGTTTCCGGCAACCACAAGCGCGAACATCAAAAGTTTGGCTACTGGCTTGGCACCTGCGGAGCATGGCTTCCTGGGCTACCGGCTTAGACATAATCAAGGAACCACAAACCTGCTCAGTGATTTAGAGAAGATCGACCTGTCTGAATTTGATACGGTTCCAAATCTTTCTGAAAAAAGTGACCGAAAGTGTGTTGTTTCCGTTGTTTCAATGGAGGAATACAGAGACTCAGCTTTCAGTCAGGTGACCATGAAGGGCGCCAGGCACTTTGGCGCTGAGACGATAAGGGATCGATTCAAAATTGCCAAGGAGGTCTGCCAAAACCCTGGTCAGGTTGTTTATCTGTACATACCAGAGATGGACAAAACTGGTCACAGGGAGGGTTGGGGCTCGGATAAATGGCTTGAATACCTGGAGGAAGTCGATGCTGGCGTCCGTTCGCTCGCTGCCTCAGGTGTTGGAATCGTGCTCACCAGCGACCACGGCATGGTAAACACACGTCCAGAGCTACAAATACATCTCGATGAATATATTGAAGGAAAAAACATTCAGGCAATGGTGGGTGATACTCGATGCACCTATCTGCACACTTCACTTACCAAGGAATTCCTTATGGAGGCTTTGAAGGACCTGCCTCTTAGTGTTTATGAAAGCTCTGAGATAGAGCAGGCCGGTTGGTTCGGCGGAGACGTTGCGGAGGAGTTTAGGTATCGGCTGCCCGAAATAGTTTTGATCGCGCATGATGATCACGTGATTCTTCATAAGGACTTCAACGGCGAGCGAGCTTACAAAATGGTGGGACATCATGGAACCTTTGACGACAGGGAAATTGAAGTTCCGCTGATGCGAATCGGACTCTAGTCCTCGTCTTTTTCGTTCTTACCATCGCCAGCTCCAAAAACAATTTCGTCCCAACTCGGTAATGATGGTCGTTTGGAGCTGGATTCAGGCTTAGGCATCTCTGGCTCAGATTGTTTTTGAGCTCGCCTGCGCTGGAGTTCTTCAAGAAGGTCAGTTGCCACACTGCTTGCGTCTGCGACTTCTTCTTCGGTTGTCTCATCCTTGGTTGTCGCCTCAATAACGCTGAACGGAACGGGAGAACTTTGCTCTTCGAAGATTTCTCTAGCCTGTTCGTTGATGGGCTTCAACCAGTTGGTCTTGGGGTCGAAATTGAAACTAGCTGAGCTATCACTGCTTGAGGCGGTAATAGTCCAGCCTCCAGAGTCTTTAGCCACGGTAACCTCCATAGACCCCATTTTGTGCTGCAGGAGATCTGAAAGCGGAACTGTTTGATCAAAGTCCTGCGAAACTACCAAAACTGCTAGAGCCGAGGTCTTGACGTAATCCAGCTCAGCTATAACTGGCGCTGCAAACGGCTCGATTGCATCCTCCTCCGCTCCGAGTTTGCTACTTACTTCGCTCAAACTCAGGCCCGATCGAATAAGTGACTGCACCTCGCCGGGTGAGAAGTTGGATGCATTTGTGTGCTGGCCTCTAACTGCCTGCCTGATGTAGCCATCGAGGGCAACTCTCATCTGCTGGCCATCCTCGTCCTGCAGGATGAGGTAATCTCCCTCGCGGTGAGAAAACTGAATTTCCTTCATGGTTCCTCCTTAGGTTACTTTCTCACCTGTTTTGACTTTTTCCTGTGATTTGAGGGCGTGATTTTGCATTTTCCCTGAAGTTCAACTGTGAATTTGCCGTGGCGAGCTTGATTTAGCTAACTTAATCAGGCATAGTTTCGCCCTGAAGCAGACAAGAGAGGTGTTTCGTGGCAACTGACTACGATGCGCAAAGGAAGAGCGAGGACGATACCGAGAGTATCGAGGTCATCAAAGAGCGCATGCCCGATAAGCCAAGCGGGATAAGCGATAGTGATGATTCAGAGCTCGAGCCTTACAGCGCTCCAGATGTTGTGAATGAAGAGCTAGATGTGGTTGTCATGCCAAAGCAGGAGAATGAATTCACCTGCATGGAGTGCTTTTTGTTGAAGCCACCATCACAACTTGGAAAAAAGACTCGTCAAGGCTCAATTTGTCTTGACTGCGCCAGCTAGCGCATTTACCAATTGCTCGGGGTTCCGGGTACTCATAAGTACTTTTTTGTATGGATCCTCAGGGTCGATGTTATCGGCCACAACAACCGCGTCGATTCCGCCACGAATCTGAAAATAAACTTCTGGACCGAGTTCTGGTCCTCTTGCTAAAAATGCCTGATCGCCAGTCTTGGCAGTTGGATTACCCAGGACCGATAGTGGGATCGAGGCTTTTCCGAGTATTAGCTCCCTGCTGCTAACGACCACGGATGGCGAAAGGTTGTAGAGCAAAACATTCACCACAATGGTTACCGCGACTCCTATGGCAAACGCGAGATACCAGTTGAACGGCCCAAGCATTAGTCCAAATCCCGGGATTAGTAAAAGGGTTGAAAGTGTAAGTCCGAATGGCGGAGTTAGCTTCTCTGAGTAAATCGTCATCAGATATAGATTACGCTCTAACCGTGGAAAATTCTGTTCAGGTTCTAATAACCGGCGACGCCGAGCTGATACCAAATTACGCAAAGGCCGGCGACGCAGGTGCTGACCTGCGGGCCAGTGAGGGCGGGTCAATCGCAGCCGGGTCTAGAGCACTGGTGTCAACGGGTATAAAAATAGCTCTACCGGACGGATACGTTGGACTTGTTCATCCACGAAGTGGTCTTGCGGTAAAACATGGCATCACTGTTCTGAATACACCTGGAACTATCGACTCCGGTTATCGGGGTGAAGTGAAGGTTGCACTGCTGAACACCAGCGATCAGGAGTTTGTATTTGAACGAGGTGAGAGAATTGCTCAGTTGGTTATCCAGCAGTACGAAAAAGCTGAATTCACTCCCGTTGAAGAGCTTCCTCAAACTGAAAGAGGCGAAGGTGGATTTGGATCTTCAGGAAGGAAATAGATGCTGACCGAGGAGACTAGAGCAGCCGCCGGCCCGTTTGATGTTTCCGAGGTTGGACAACTGCGGCCTTATATAGATTTTGGATCCCTTCGATTGGCGCCCAATAAGGACATCAAATTGCGGGCTGAACTTGAGGACAAAACCAAGAAGGTAGTGGCAATTACGGTGATGTTTCCTGAGACCACCCTCCAACTGCAAGCTTTTGCCGCGCCTAAAACAGCAGGTATATGGCAGGAAGCCCTGGAGCCTATTCAAAACTCTCTCGTCAAACAGGGTGGCAAGGTAGAGCTAAGAAACGGTCTTGTGGGGCAAGAGATCAGAGCTGAGATTCCTGTTG
>Ga0209136_1002270_pt1 | contig 11842 bp, 5 predicted proteins | sample SaaInl0LU_22_DNA_FD_184640 | JGI IMG/M metagenome (GOLD analysis project Ga0209136, IMG submission 184640) | Marine microbial communities from expanding oxygen minimum zones in the Saanich Inlet - ESP_90LU_22_DNA (SPAdes) (version 2) | ecosystem: Environmental > Aquatic > Marine > Intertidal zone... | reverse complement strand
CTCTGACGAGCATCGGTGGGCAATTGCGGCGAAGCTAGGCGAGAAACAGTATCAGGATTTCTACTACCTGTTTAATGACGAGGTAGAGGTGCAAGACTATAATTCTACTGTTAGAGAAATATTTCCAACGGTTCGCCGTGGATCATTTTCTTGGGTTGATGAGGTTAATGCATGGGTATGGACAACCTTTAACTCGTTTCAATGGGACCTCAACTATTCAAATCCTGAAGTTTTTGTAGCGATTACGGACGAGATGTTACATCTCGCCTCTATGGGCTGTGATGTACTTCGCCTTGATGCTCTGGCCTTTATTTGGAAAGAGAAGGGAACTGTCTGTGAAAACCTACCGCAGGCTCATACCTTAATTAGGGCTTTCAATGCTTGCTTGCGCATCAGTGCGCCTGATGTGTTGTTTAAGTCTGAAGCGATTGTTCATCCTGATGAGGTAAATAAGTACATCAGCGTTGAAGAGTGCCAGCTGTCATATAATCCATTGATGATGGCCCTAATGTGGGAAAGTTTAGCCACGCGTGAGACTAAGTTGTTGACCGCCTCGATGAAACGCAGTTTTCAGATACCGCAGCAGGCGCGTTGGGTTAATTACGTTCGCTGTCACGACGATATTGGCTGGACATGGGACGACAAGGTTGCGGGTTCTTTGGGTATCAACGGTTATGATCATCGTCTATTTTTAAATCGATTTTATACCGGTCAGTTTGAAGGCAGTTTTGCGAGAGGCGTGCCGTTCCAGATGAATCCATCGAATGGGGATTGCCGTGTTTGCGGTACTCTAGCCTCTTTGGCAGGACTCGAATCAGCCATTGAAGCGTCTGATGCACATGCAATAAGCCTGGCGTTATCAAGGATTAAGCTTCTAAACGCTATGAACTTGAGTATGACAGGTGTTCCGCTCCTATATCAGGGTGATGATCTAGGTGTGTTAAATGATACCGCTTATTTAGACGATGCGCACAAGCGAGATGATGCGCGCTGGGTAAATCGTAAAGCACTGAGCGTTGAGGATTTTAATCTTGCGCTGACGCCCTCAAGTGCTCAGGGAAAAGTTGCACAGGAGCTGCGAGCGCTTATAGGGTTAAGGCAGTCGAACCCTGTATTTGGCTCAAGCCAAACCGAGATCATTGAAACCTATAACCCGCATGCCTTTGCTTTTGCGCGGATTGGCGATCAACAGCGGTTGTTGGTAATTGCGAACTTTAGCGAGCATACACTCAGTATTTCACCCGCCATACTCGGTATTCTGGGTGAGACTGATATTAGCGACCTAATCACTGGAATTTCCATTAACCGTTCTGAATCAATTGAGTTAAGTGCTTATCAGATTATGTGGATAGCAACGTCTCTTTCAGCCTGATGTTCAATGATTTGGTTTATTGAATGCAAGACCTGTGGAAACGCTGTTTTACTTTTGCTACGTAAATAGTCCGACCTAACGTGGAAACTCTGTTTCCTTGCAGGATGGTAATACGGACGTGTAATAAAGAATTTTTCAAGGAGCTACCGTGCCCAAAGCCGCCCAAGAGTACCAATCAACGCTCGATAATGATTGTATCGCAGCCATTTGTGCAGGTCGGCATACCGACCCTTTTTCCGTTCTTGGTCTGCATAAGCATCCAGAGGGTAAAGGTATGGTGGTTAGGGCTTTTTTACCCAATGCGCAGTCAGTGAGTTTGGTTGCTACCGATAAGGGGCGATCTCTAGGTGAGATGCATCAAATTGATCCTGCAGGTCTGTTTGAACTGGTTTTATCGCGTCGTAAGAATCGATTTGGTTATCGTTTTGATGTGCTCTGGAACGCGATGCTTCACGAAGAGACTGACCCCTATTCCATAGGCGAGTTACTTACGCCAGAGCAACACTATTTATTTGCCGAGGGCTCTGACGAGAGAGCCTACCAGTGGATGGGGGCACACCCCCGTTCAGTCGGCGGTGTAGAAGGTACGCATTTTGTTGTTTGGGCACCCTCAGCTAAGCGCGTCTCCGTTGTTGGCGGATTCAACTTTTGGGATGGTCGTCGCCATGTCATGCGCATCAACCCAGGCTCGGGTATATGGGATATATTTATCCCTGGCGTGGGTGCGGATACCTTATATAAATACGAAATTATTGATTCGCAGGGGAATACCTTACCCCTTAAATCGGACCCCTATGGGCGTGGTTTTGAACACCCGCCGCAGAATGCGTCAAAAGTGGTGAGGGCTGGGCAGCATGCTTGGAAAGATCAATCTTGGATGGCTCAGCGCACTGAAATACAGCGCTTTGATAAGCCCTTATCGGTTTATGAGCTGCACTTAGGTAGCTGGAAGCGTAAACCACAAGAGGGCAATCGATACCTGAGCTACGTGGAATTAGCAGATGAGCTAGTGCCCTATGTTAAGTCTTTAGGTTTTACTCACATTCAGATGATGCCGGTCAGTGAGTACCCATTCGATGGCTCTTGGGGTTACCAACCGGTTGGTATGTTTGCGCCCACGATACGCTTTGGTACGGCTGATGAGTTCCGATTTTTTGTTGATACCTGTCATCAAGCTGGAATTGGTGTACTCATTGATTGGGTTCCGGGACATTTTCCGACCGACGAGCACGGCCTTGGGCGCTTTGATGGGACCGCACTATACGAACATGAGGACCCCCGTCAGGGATATCATCCAGACTGGAATACGCTGATCTACAATTACGGCCGTAAAGAGGTTGTAAGTTACCTAATCAGTAATGCATTTTATTGGCTAGATGAATTTCATATCGACGGTCTTCGTGTTGATGCAGTCGCCTCTATGCTTTATCTGGATTACAGTCGTAACGAAGGGGAGTGGATCCCGAATATTCATGGCGGTCGCGAAAATTTAGAAGCGATCGCAATGATGCAAGCGGTCAATCAGCGTGTTGGTTTTAACTTCCCTGGTGTACTGATGATTGCCGAAGAGTCGACGGCCTTTCCAGGTGTCACCAAGCCTGTGGATCAGGGTGGATTAGGTTTCCATTACAAGTGGAATATGGGTTGGATGAACGATACGCTGAACTATATTGAGCGAGACCCGATATACCGTCAGTACCACCAAGATCAGTTAAGTTTTGGTTTAGTCTACGCCTTTAGCGAAAACTTTGTTCTACCACTTAGTCATGACGAGGTCGTGCATGGCAAAGGCTCAATGATTAGCAAGATGCCGGGTGACGACTGGCAGCAATTTGCTAATCTACGTGCTTATCTGAGCTTTATGTGGACCCACCCGGGCAAGAAATTGCTGTTTATGGGCGCCGAGTTTGCGCAACGTCAAGAGTGGAATCACAACCAGAGCTTGGACTGGCACCTATTGGATGCGCCTGCGCATTCAGGTATCAGCGCATTGGTAACCGATCTTAATAAGCTCCTTATACATTCTCCTGCGTTGTACGAACGTGACACATCAAGTGAAGGATTTGATTGGCTGCAGTTAGACAATGCTGCGCAATCAGTGCTGGTATGGCTGCGTAAAAGTGCCGACGGCGAGACCTATGTTGTAACGGCTAATATGACGCCAGCCTTCCATCCGGTTTATAGATTTGGCGTTCCCTCAGCGGGTTCTCTATTGGAGGTCCTCAACTCTGATGCTCGTGTTTACGGCGGAAGTGATCAGCTTAATACAGCTGTCATAAAAATTGATGAGATTGAGGCCAATGGTCGCCCGTTCTCAGCGCAGGTGAGCCTTGCGCCACTGGCGGTACAGGTATTCAAGTTAGAGGCTAGCATTTGAGTCTTACTGATCGTTATACGATAGAACCCGGTGAGACCTACCCTATTGGTGCTACACCAATGGCTGATGGGGTTAATTTTGTTCTTTTTTCGGCACATGCTGTTAGGGTTGAACTCTGTATCTTTGATAAAGAGGGTAAACGTGAGCTTACCCGGCTGAGTTTGCCCGAGCGTAGTGGCAATTTGTGGTGTGGGTTTGTACCCAACCTTGCGCTAGATTGCAGCTATGCTTACCGCGTTCATGGACCATATGACCCACACGCTGGGCATCGCTATAATGCGAATAAGCTGTTGCTCGACCCCTATGCAAAATCCCTTGTCGGCCAATTTAAATGGACGGATAAACACTTTGGCTACATCAAAAACGATAGTCTGGAAGATTTAAGTTTTAGCACTGCTGATAATGCCAGCTATGTACCTAAAGCTCGGATCCTTGGGTTTAATGAACCTGTTAGTGCACACCAGCCTTGGCGCGCATCTGGCACCGATCGCGTTATTTACGAGCTGCACGTAAAAGGGTTTACTCAGGGATTAAACCTAGCTAATGACAGTGCAAGAGGTACGCTTGCCGCGCTAGCTGAGCCCGAAACGCTTGCTTACTTGAAGAGCCTTGGTGTAACGACCTTAGAGTTGATGCCCGTTCACGCATTTATAAATGACTATTTTTTGCATAAGAAAAAGCTAGTCAACTACTGGGGCTACAATACTCTCGGTTTCTTTGCGCCGCATCAAGCCTATATGCCACAAGGCGATCCCTTCTCTTTTCGCCGTTTGATTGACCGTATACATGATGCCGGTTTTGAAGTTGTGATGGATGTTGTTTATAACCACAGTGCAGAAGGCGATCACCTAGGCCCAACGCTCAGTATGCGCGGAATAGATAACACATCTTATTACCGGCTCGCAGATGATAAACGTCATTATATTAATGACACCGGCTGCGGCAATACTCTGGATTTTGATCAACCTCGGGTGGTACAGCTGGTAGTTGATAGCCTGCGTTACTGGGTTACTGAGATGGGTATCGATGGTTTCCGTTTTGATCTGGCGCCCATTCTAGCCCGACGGCATTCGGGATTCGATTCGGGTCATCCGCTCTTACAAGCCATTCAACAGGACCCAAGCTTGAGTCGAACTCTATTTATAGCCGAGCCTTGGGATATCGGTCCGGGCGGTTATCAGTTGGGTGCTTTCCCGCAGGGCTGGTTAGAGTGGAATGACCGGTACCGCGATACGGTTCGTCGTTTTTGGCGGGGTGATGCTGGCGTAGTGCCTGAATTTGCTCGCCGCATTCATGGCTCTGCTGATATTTTTGAGGCGCGTAAACGCAAGCCCTTGGAGTCCCTTAATTTCATCACCTCGCATGATGGTTTTACGCTTTATGATTGGGTGCGCTACCGTCAGCGCCATAATCGTATTAACGGAGAGCAGAATCGTGATGGGCACCATGAAAACTTCAGCAGTAACTGGGGACATGAGGGGGAAACTTCACGCGCTGATATAGAGGCCCTTCGCGAAAAACTCCAACGTGCAATGTTGATGACGCTCATTCTTTCGCAAGGTACACCCATGTTACTGGCAGGGGATGAGCGTAACCGAACACAGCGGGGTAACAACAACGCCTATTGCCAAGATAATGAGCTGAATTGGATCGATTGGGACTGCAGCCGTTCGTCATCCAAAGCGCCAGATGCATCTGAATCATTAATCAAGTTTTGCGCCAGCTTGATTAACCTTCGCAAAGAGCAACCACTGCTCGGTTTCTCTGACTATATACACGCCCCACATTCGCCAAATGGCCGTGCAACTCTCTGGTTTAACGCTGAAGGTAGCCAAATGAAAGAAGCACAATGGCACCAGCCTGACCTTGAGTTTCTAGGTTATATGTTGCGTGGCCAGGCGGGTGAAGCTGATCTTTACATGATTTTTAACCGCGCGGGTAAGGAGCAATCTGTTGTTCTACCTGCCGCTCGAGACGCTTCAACTTGGCACTTGCTCATCTGTAGTGATGCAACCGCCGAATTGAAGCTAACTAACTGTGCGGGTGAAATTTTTCATCAACCTGCGCATGCCGTATCTTTGCTTAGCTCACAAAGCTTGGCTTTTTAAGGAATAACCATGTCTGTTTCTAACTCTACAAAACCATCTGAAGCGAAAGCCAGTTCAAAAACACGTGCTGTATCAAAGACTAAATCAAAGTCTAACCCTGTATCCAAATCTGCAACTAAAACCGCGCGTAAAACAGAATCTGAAGTAGTTGCTCCGCACACCAATAGCGTCGAGCTTGAGTCAGTTAGCGATGATCTAAAACGCCATTTCGAAGTCACGCTTGGCCGTGACGAATTGAACGATTCTAATTACTACCTTTACAACGCATTGGCTCTAACCTTACGAGACCGTCAAATTCAAAGCTGGCGTGAAACCCGTGCGCGTTACAACAGTCAAGATACCAAGCGTGTCGCGTATCTTTCGCTTGAGTTCCTAATGGGACGAGCCTTGAATAACGCTATTTTAAACGCCGATCTAGATAGCGAAACGCGCGAGGCGCTAAAAGAGTACGCTGTTGACTTAGAGGTGATAGTCGAAGAGGAGATGGATGCCGGTTTGGGTAATGGTGGTCTTGGTCGACTTGCGGCCTGCTTCCTCGATAGCTGCGCAACACTAGCACTTCCAGTTATAGGGTACGGCCTTCGCTATGAATACGGTATGTTCCACCAACGTATTGAGAACGGTCGTCAAATCGAATCACCCGATAAATGGTTACGCTGGGGTAATCCATGGGAGATCGAGAGCCCTGAAAACACATGTCGTGTAAAATTTTACGGCCGCACTGAGTACGTCAAAGGTGACGACGGATCGCTTGAAGCGCGCTGGGTTGATACTGCTGATATTTTAGCTGTGCCTTATGATATGCCTATTCCGGGATACCGCAATAATACAGTAAACACGCTGCGTTTATGGAAGTCAGAAGCGACAGACGAGTTCAATTTGAATGAGTTTAACGCCGGTAGCTACACTGACGCTGTTGCCGCTAAAAACCTAGCCCAACAGATTACAATGGTGCTCTACCCGAACGACAGCTCTGAGAATGGTAAGGTTTTGCGTCTACGTCAGCAATACTTCCTAGCTTCAGCTAGCCTACAAGATGTTCTGCGTCGTTGGGTTAAACGCAAAGGTTCAGACTTTTCACAGTTTGCACAAAAGAACTGCTTTCAGTTAAATGACACTCATCCAACCATTGCTGTCGCAGAGCTTATGCGTCTGTTAATGGATGAGCATAAGCTCTCTTGGGATGCCGCTTGGGCTGTCACATCTGAAACAATGGCTTACACAAATCATACGCTTTTGCCCGAAGCACTCGAGACTTGGTCTGTGAGGATGTTCGCCGAGATGTTGCCACGTATTCTCGATATCGTTTATGAAATTAACGCGCGTTTCCTGGCTGATATCGCGCGCGATTACCCCGGTGATGTTGACCGTCTTCGTCGTATGTCCATTATTGCTGAAGAGGGTGAGCCGCGTGTGCGTATGGCCCATCTTGCTATAGTTGGCAGCTTTTCAGTCAATGGCGTTGCAGCCTTGCACACTGAACTACTAAAAGAGGGTCTTTTTAAAGACTTCTTTGAAGTATGGCCCCAGAAATTTAACAATAAGACAAATGGCGTTACCCCTCGGCGTTGGTTAAGCGGTGCTAACCCTAAATTACATGAACTGATCAGTTCAAAAATAGGTGAAGATTGGGTTCGTGATCTTGATCAACTCAGTGGTTTATCGAAATTTGCTCAGCAGAAAACCTTTCAAAAGCGATGGAGTCAGGTCAAAACGGATAACAAACGGGCCCTTGCAGCCTTAGTCGAGCGTAAGACGGGTGTTCGTTTTGATACTCAAATGTTATTTGATATTCAGGTAAAACGGATTCACGAATATAAACGTCAACTTCTTAATGTCTTGCATGTCATCCATTTGTACGACCGAATAACGCGGGGCGATATTGCCGGTATGGTACCGCGCGCAGTGCTTATTGGCGGTAAAGCAGCGCCTGGCTATGAGATGGCTAAAACACTTATTAAGTTTGTAAATAACGTGGCTGCAGTCGTTAATGCTGATCCACGATGTGAAAATCTGCTTAAAGTTGCCTTTATACCCGATTACAAGGTGAGTTTCATGGAGGTTATCGCCCCTGCTGCTGACCTGTCAGAGCAGATTTCTACAGCCGGAAAAGAGGCATCTGGCACAGGAAATATGAAGTTTATGATGAACGGTGCCTTGACAATTGGTACTCTCGATGGGGCTAATATTGAAATTAGAGATGCGGTTGGCGAGGATAACTTCTTCCTGTTCGGACTAAACGCTCAAGAAGTAGCGCACACACGTTTAACCTATGACCCTAATGCAATTATTGCAGCGGATGATGATTTTACGCGTGTTATGACACTGATTGAGTCAGGTCATTTTAATGCATTCGAGGCTGGCATATTTGAAGCCGTTGTTGCATCTATTCGCAGCCCATACGATGCATGGTTGACGGCCGCTGATTTCCGCAGTTTTATTGATGCTCAACAACGTGTCGCTGATGCGTATCAGCAGCCTGAGCACTGGTGGAAAATGAGTATTCTTAATACTGCTTCAAGTGGCATGTTCTCAAGTGATCGTACAATTGGAGAGTACAACACAGATATCTGGCGCGTAAGCTAAACAGGCTTTACGCGCGGTTCAACAACATAATAAAGGATTTGTTTATGAGTGATGGAAACTCTAACCCACGCCATGTAAGTCGATTAACACGTGACACACTGGCACTTGTTTTGGCAGGCGGGCGCGGTTCGCGCCTTCATGAACTAACTGACTGGCGTGCAAAACCTGCACTCTATTTCGGCGGAAAATACCGCATCATTGACTTTCCATTGTCGAACTGTGTGAACTCCGGTATCCGTAGAATAGGTGTGCTAACCCAGTACAAGGCGCACTCGCTCGTGCGTCACTTAGTTCGTGGTTGGGGTTTCTTCAAGAATGAACTCGGTGAGTTTGTAGATATTCTTCCAGCGTCTCAGCGTAATAACGAGTCCTGGTATCAGGGTACAGCTGACGCTATTTATCAAAACCTAGATATTATTCGTGCTGAGCGTCCAAAGTATGTATTGGTGCTCTCGGGTGATCACATTTACAAAATGGATTACGGCCTTATGCTAGCAGAGCATGTGGCGAGTGGTGCTGAGATGACGGTTTCTTGTCTAGAGGTTCCGGTGCAAGAAGCGGCGGGTGCTTTTGGCGTAATGAAAGTGGATGAGACTAACCGCGTTATTGGATTTGAAGAGAAACCCGCCCACCCATCCACAATTCCTGGAAGCGATAACCTTACCCTAGCCTCAATGGGTAACTACGTATTTAACACTGACTTTCTATTCAAGGTGCTTGAGGACGACGCCATCACACAGGGTTCGAGTCGTGACTTCGGTAACGATATCATTCCGAACATTATCGAGCAGCATAAGGTACTTGCCTTTCCATTTAGAGATGACTCAGGTGAGCGTGCTTATTGGCGTGATGTAGGCACCTTAGACTCCTTTTGGAAGGCTAACATGGAGCTTATTCAAACAACGCCTCCGTTTAATATCTACGATGCCGAATGGCCTTTGTGGACGTATCAAGAACAGCTTCCGCCAGCCAAGTTTGTCTTTGATGAAGAGACCCGAAGAGGGTATGCCACTGAATCGATGGTTTCGGGCGGTTGTATTATATCGGGTGCTAAGGTGACTCACTCGGTTTTGTTCAGTAATGTTCATATTCAAGAGCATACGGACATAAGTCATTCGGTCATACTCCCAGGTGTTCAGGTTGGCAAAGGTGTTCGCCTGCATAAGGTGATAATAGACCGCAGAGTGTCACTAAAAGATGGGTTTGTGGCTGGTTTTAATCATGATGAAGATCGCGCCCGTGGTTTCCGTGTAACGCAAGAGGGCGTTGTGCTTATTACCCGCGGTATGCTTGGACAGGAGGTCGGGTCCGCTTAAGGGCCCTGATATGATGACGATACATAAGACACAGCCATGTGCCGGTCAAAAGCCGGGTACGTCGGGACTGCGCAAAAAGGTAAAAGTTTTTCAGCAGCCCAACTATTTAGAGAATTTTGTTCAGTCCATATTTAACGCTCTTGAGCGCTGTGAAGGTGAGCGATTAGTAATAGGTGGTGATGGTCGATACTACAACCGTCAGGCTACTCAAACGATTATTGCAATGGCGGTCGCAAATGGTTTTGGCGAGTTAATTATTGGACAGGGTGGGATTTTATCTACGCCTGCTGCCTCTTGTGTCATACGTAAGTACCCAAGTTGTGGCGGAATTATCCTGTCTGCTAGCCATAACCCGGGCGGTCCAGATGAAGATTTCGGAATAAAGTTTAATGGTTCTAATGGTGGACCTGCGACTGAGTCGATGACCGATCTTATCTATCAGCAAACTGAACAGATTAGTGAGTATAAAAAGACTGAAATCGAACCCGTTGATCTTGATTGTATCGGCGATACACAACGGGGCGATACACGCATACGAATAATAGATTCGGTAACCGACTATGCCGACTTGATGCAATCACTGTTCGATTTCAACGCCATGCGACACATGATTTCAGAGGGTGGGTTTAAACTCTGCTTTGACGCAATGCACGCTGTTACTGGGCCTTATGCTAAAACGATTCTGGTTGATCTGTTGGGTGCTTCGCCCTCTAGCGTTATCAATGCAGAGCCACTTGAAGACTTTGGGGGGCATCATCCTGATCCTAACTTAGTGCATGCCGCTCAGCTGGTCGACATTGTAAACAGCCATGAATTAGACTTCGGAGCAGCCTCTGATGGGGATGGTGATCGCAATATGGTGCTAGGTCATAATGCGTACATAAACCCCTGTGATAGTTTGGCAATTCTCGCCGCTCAGTCTGCTCATATACCGGCTTATGCAAAAGGGCTTGCGGGCGTTGCACGTTCTATGCCGACAAGTAGGGCTCTAGATAGAGTCGCGGCACATCTTGGTATAGATTGTTATGAGACGCCAACGGGGTGGAAGTTTTTTGGCAATCTGATGGATGCAGGTCGAATCACATTCTGCGGAGAGGAGAGCTTTGGTACAGGCTCTAATCATGTCCGTGAGAAAGATGGACTTTGGGCCGTTTTATGCTGGCTTAATGTTCTTGCCGTTACCGGTAAAAGCGTCAGTGAGTTAATGCATGAGCATTGGGCGACCTTCGGTCGCGACTTCTTCACTCGTCACGATTACGAGGGTGTAGATGCTGAAGCGGCTCAGTCAATGTTAGGGCAACTGCGTCAGAAGCTGAATAGCTTAAAAGGTCAACAGTTTGGGGGCCTTGAGATTAGTGATGCTGATGAGTTTACCTATACTGATCCAGTTGATGGCTCGTACAGTTCGGGGCAGGGGTTGCGTCTATTTTTCTCCAATGGGGGTCGCGTAGTGCTTCGTCTTTCGGGTACAGGTACGAGTGGCGCCACACTTCGCGTCTATTATGACCAATATGAAGCGCCAGAAGGGCAACTTGTACAAGACCCACAAACGGCTCTTGCCAATTTAATAAGCGCTGCTGAACAGCTAGTGGGTATTGCTCAGTTTACTGGTCGCAGCACGCCTGATGTCATTACCTAGTTGTTACTGAGCGGCTATTAAGTACCTTAGCCTTGGTTGTTTAGCTAAGTGTTTCTTTAGGTTTAACCCGCCGAACAAGACCCATTGAGTGCGCACGCCCCAGGCGCGCACTTGGGTCGTTTTACTAAACCCAATAGGAAATTAGATGAATATTCTAATGGTCGCCGCAGAAAACGATGCGCTTGAGGGCGCAAAAGTGGGCGGTATCGCCGATGTTGTTCGAGATATTGCACCTGCGCTAGCCTTACGTGGTCATCAAATTCATGTCGTTGTGCCCGGTTATCACTCGTTATCAGATCAAGCTGGCAGTCAACTGATAGGCTCTTTTCAGGTCTCTTTTGCTTCAAATAGCGAATCGATAGCGCTCTACCAAGTACCCGGGCGCAGTGCCGTTTCTGGTGTAACGCAGTGGGTGCTACAACATCATTTATTTGCGGCAGAGGG
>Ga0209136_1002264_pt1 | contig 11864 bp, 18 predicted proteins | sample SaaInl0LU_22_DNA_FD_184640 | JGI IMG/M metagenome (GOLD analysis project Ga0209136, IMG submission 184640) | Marine microbial communities from expanding oxygen minimum zones in the Saanich Inlet - ESP_90LU_22_DNA (SPAdes) (version 2) | ecosystem: Environmental > Aquatic > Marine > Intertidal... | reverse complement strand
GTGCAAAATCCAAGTCTGACTTGGCCTTGGCCCATTGCCCAAGTTGTGTGCCCATATCAGATATTTCTTTACCCGTTTCAATGGCTTTTTTAATACCATTAAAGGCAGTAGTTGCCAAACCAATGGCGGTTACTGGATCAATCATTACCCTCTCCTAGTAATTACTAGTTTCTCTCATTGTTATTCTCTCAACAGTATTTAGTGGTAGTTAACTTAAATTAACTATACGTATTTTAACAATTAACTCTTGACAATCAGAATCGGTTATGATACATTAACGGCAACAGTCAAATTTACTACGGAGCATAATAATGACAATGCAATTAATGGGACATGCTTACAATACTACAAACACTCGTAAGCGCAAAGTCAAGAAAAAATCAAAGAAACTTATAGCAGCCGAAGCAGAACACGAAAATTTTATGCGCAAGATGGGTGTAAGTCAAGATCAACTTGATGGGAAATTGTATGACAAATATGGCAAGCGCAAGCACATGAGCCATATTCCTGATTATACAGAGAACAAGCCAAATGTTGAACTGAGTAACAAAATTGCATCTCACGGTCCTGCAAAAGAATCGCATACCTATAGTGGCGAACGACAACTACTTGGAATTGCCACAATGCATAAATCAAATATGGTTCCTATCTTTGCAGATAAAAAAGAAGATGCAAAAGATATTGCAAGTATGCGCCGATGAATAATACTTGCGAAGATTGTAGAATAGCAGTGACAACTGACGGTATTGAAATTGATAGTAGCCAGGGTGATATAATATTAGAAAGCATTTTACTAGGTGTTATTGTCTTTGTAATTGCTGCATTATATATTGGAAAGAAATGGATAGATAGGAAATTTAGATGATTAGATGGTATGATTATCCTGTGGCATTTCTTGCTGCTGATTTTATTTTTATGAACATTAGACTATTACTTACTGGAAATATTCTTATGTCAGTGGTAGGTGGATTGAGTATATACTTTATATTAAATCTATGGAATACCAGTTACACTAACTTTAGAATTAATCAAGAAACAAAGAATAAACGATGAAATATGCAGTTAAATTAGAACTAGCGGAAGATGATTGGATTTATATAACTGAGGACGATAGTGATAACTGTTGGGAATTGGTAGTTAAGACATTTGATAATGCAAACGATGCTGAACAATTCGCATCTATATGGAAACAAAAAAATACTAAGGTGGTAGAATACAATGACTGATAACATTATTAATTTCAGCGATATTGTTAAAGCAAAGAACAATGAAATGTTAGAAGAAGATTTTTGGAAAAGCTTGGACGATATCATAAATGAAACATATGATTTTTCAATTGGTCAAAATAAATCAATTGATGTTCCATGGCCAACAAGCATTCCTGATGAATTAGAATATATTCTAGATAATTCACCTGCATCACGTATGGCAACCTTTTTAGTCGGAGATTTATATTCTTCGGGTGATGACCCAAGTGAAAAGAAACTTGCTGATGATATGGTAATACTCACAATGTTATATGAGACAGCAATACTTGAAAGTCAGACAGAATCTTATGAAAAAAGTAATGGGGCTCTAAACACCTTTTATAAACATTTTGAAAAAATTAGAAAAAGTATTAAACTAGAGGAACTACTATGATTGTTACTGGCTTTAAAACGGCACAAAACGATAAATATCCCGACAATAATAATGATCAGGAATATAATAAAAATATGGACTTATTAACTAAAAATGGTCGTACTGATCTAGAAAACAAAATTATAATTTTGAATAAAAAGAAACCCATCATTGCAGAACAACTTTCTGCTGCCCGGGAAAATGGTGGCGTTGAAGAAAATGAAGAATTACATATGTCATTGGATGAAATGAACCGTGTTGATATCGAAATCGCTAGGCTACAAGCAATCATTGAAAAAAGCACAATACTAGAAATTCCTAAACCTGGCACATATGAGAAAATTATTCCTGGCGTTACAGTAGAACTAGAAAACTATTTTGTTGATAAAATTGTAACATATACCATACTTGGTGAAACTGAAAGTAATCCAGGTCAAGGAAGCATTAGTTTTAAATCTCCACTTGGTAAGGAACTATTAGGACTGAGAGTAGGCGATGTTGCTGAACTAATTCGCGGCGATGATGTTATTGAATATGAAGTTTTAAAAATATATGTAAAATAATGGTTGACATTTAAAACGAATCACTATATAAAACTTATATAACAGAAACAACCGAGCAGGTATAAAATGAAACTGAATAATGTAATAGCATACTCAGTAAATGTAGCAATCATATCAACACTTGTAAGTGTAACAACACCACAGGCAAGTATACAAAATGAAACTCCTGTTGCTCAAACCATTGAGCAAACAATAGAAAATACTGTAGTATTGGCTGCAGCATCCGATTACAACTCACGTAAAGATAAGGAATTTTTTCTGTATTCTCCTGAAAAATATAAGCAAGAGTTTTGTATGGCACAGAATATTTTCTTTGAAAGTGGCATAGATAATCACGCTGGTATGGCTGCAGTTGCAGACGTAGTATTAAATCGAGTATTACACTCGTATTATCCTAGTACTGTGTGTGAAGTGGTTTATGATGGACAAAAAGATAGCAATGGTAATATGCGCCGAAATCGGTGTCAGTTCTCTTGGTATTGTGACGGCAAATCAGATAAAGTGCCAGAAGGTTCTGAAAATTGGGTTCGTGCACAAATGGTTGCATGGGAAATGATGCACGATGAACGTTTTCGTGGTATTACTGAGGGTTCTACACACTATCACGCTACCTATGTTAAACCTGCATGGCGCACGGACCGTGGTATGGATTTGATTGGACGTATTGGATCACATATTTTTTATCGTTGGAACTAAAAATAGTTCTTGACTTCTCCTACAATATATGCAATAATAATATTGTTAAACTTAAATGTAACTTGTCATAAGAGGAATGTATAAATGACAAATCAACCAAATGCCCGCACTAATAATTATAAGGGCAAACGATCACCGCGACGAATGACACCTTCTATGGAAGAAGCAGTTCGTTTGGTGAAAAATTTGAGAGGCCGTGATAAACTTTACGGCATGATGTCAACAAACGACCGAGGTGATGTAACCGAGGTAGGCGTATATAACGGCAATACAAAACGATATGCGCTATATCGTTCTGAACTTGTAGACAGTGAAATCATCACTGAGTTTAAAGATGTTATGGGGCAGACCCAAAATTCATAACACTGTTTCATAACCCCAGGCAGAGATCCTTACCGGTAAGACTTTGCCTGGGGAACAATATATAATTTACAAAGGAAACTAAATGAAACATTATAGAATTGAACCAACTTACAAAAAATCTGTAATTGAAATCGCAACTTTTCGTCGTCCTCTAGAAGAACTAACTGGCAATGATGAAGACAAAGGACGGTGGGGCTACCTGCGTAAAGAATTAGGATGGCGTTGGGGATCATTCATGATTTCAGTTCCAGATACGGAAGAAGAAATCACAGAGTTCCTAAAAGAACGTGGTGAATATGAGAGCGTAGCACATTATCTCGCTGACTATTGGGGAGATGATGATATTATTACTCAATCGCCATCACTTGAAGAATATCTTCTGCCAAGCACTGAAGACGCTTTTGTTGACCTAACAGAAGATTACGATGCAGAAATGATTGACTGTTGGGATGGATGTTGGGAAGATTGGGGCATTACAGTTCCCGGTGATGACCTTGAAAACACAGAAGAAATGATTGAAGAAATCGAAGAAGCATATAACGAAGAATATGAAGAAGGTGTAGAAGCACTTGGATGGGAATTCATCGATACATTCTTTGAAATTCATTGTAATGTTACTGTTGTTGAGTGTGATGAACATGGTCAAGTCGAAGAAGTAGAGGCAACCATATAATGCGCATTGAGAATGAAGTATTACTAGATTATAGTGATGTGTTAATTCGTCCTAAACGCAGTACATTAGGATCTCGTAAAGATGTAGACTTGAATAGACGGTTTACATTTAGAAACAGCGCCATTGATTATAGTGGGTTACCTATTATGGCAGCCAATATGGATGGTGTTGGAACATTTGCTATGGCGTCAACACTAGCAGAACAAAATATCTTTACGTGCCTAGTAAAAACATATACTTCTGAAGAATTAATCGAGTTCTTCAACTCAAATACAGACTACAAAAAAAACATAGCAATGAGTATTGGTATTGGTGAACACGACCTAAAAAAATTCAAAGAGGTAAATAAATATTCTGAATTAAATTATGTATGTATTGATGTAGCGAATGGGTATAGTGAACGCTTTACTAATTTTGTTGCTGATTTTCGTATGATGTATCCTGGGATAACAATCATTGCTGGAAACGTTGTTACTGCGGATCAAACACAGGAGTTGATACTAAATGGCGCAGATATTGTTAAAGTGGGCATCGGCCCTGGAAGTGTTTGTACAACACGGATCCAAACTGGTGTTGGTTACCCTCAGCTTTCCGCTGTTATTGAGTGCGCTGATGCTGCTCATGGTCTTGGAGGTCATATCATTGCGGATGGTGGCTGCACTTGTCCAGGTGATGTAGCAAAAGCATTTGCAGGTGGAGCGGACTTTGTGATGCTTGGCGGTATGCTTGCTGGTCACATTGAAGGCGGTGGCGATGTTATTACACAATATTATGAAACAAATCAATTAGAATATGAAGTAGGCAATCATTTAAATAATCGTGTACGTAAGATAGAAGAAAAAAAGTTTATTAAATTCTATGGTATGAGTAGCGATGCAGCAAACACAAAGCATTTTGGTGGACTAAAAGACTATCGCAGTAGTGAAGGTCGTGAAGTTCTAGTACCGTTTCGTGGAGAAGTCAATAGTACTATACAGGCAATATTAGGTGGTGTTAGATCAACTTGTACTTATGCAGGTGCTGAAAAATTAAAACAGTTGACAAAGTGTACAACATTTGTTAGAGTAAATAATCAATTCAATTCTGTATATGCGAATTCGACTACTAAACTATAGGTAATTAATAATGCAAGAAACATTCATAGTATGGTTGACAATGTTACTTACTATTTGTTTAGTAAGTATGATTATTGCAGTGATAATGATGATAGTATCATTGCCTAAAAATCCAGAAGATATGATTCTAACTATATCTGGTGTTATTATAACAATAATTACAGCAGCATTTTTACCAATAATGTGGACTTCAATTTTAGAATTTAATTTAGACCAAACTTGTTTGGAAGTCATGACTGGCATGAACGAAATATGCTTAGAATAAAATTAGTAAAATCATTAACGACTAAAGATGTAAAACTACCGTATGCAGTAGTTGTTATGTATGATGGTGCTAGTGATACAGAACTACGAAATGATCTAGTCTCTCGGTATGAATCGAGAGACTTTTCTTGTCATATAGACAAATATATTAGTACTGCAACTATTAATTTCAGAAATGAAATAGATGCAGCAGATTTTTTAATGAGGTTATAATAATGATAGGTTTTACAGCATCTGCCTTCGATTTACTTCACGCAGGTCATACTCTTATGCTAGAAGAAGCAAAATCACATTGTGATTATCTTATTGTCGGATTACAAACTGATCCGTCACATGATAGACTAACAAAGAATAAACCAGTACAGACTGTGGTAGAACGGTATCTACAATTACGTGCGTGTAAATACGTAGACGAAATTATTCCATATACGACTGAGCAAGATTTGGAAGATATTCTTAGTGGTATGCACATTGATATACGTATTCTAGGCGTAGAATATCGTGATAAAGATTTCACAGGTAGAGATATTTGTAAAAAAAGAGATATTGAAATATATTTCAATGAACGAGACCACCGATTTAGTTCCAGTGGATTAAGAAAACTCGTATGTGGTGCAAATAATGACAGATGAACAAATAAAAGATTTTATAGAATATTTTGAAGGTCTACTACCAGATCCAGAAACATATCCAAAAACATTTACATATTATGTAAAACTGTATATGTATATTCATAAAATAAAATAAAAGAGGAACTAAATGAACAACTATATTTTTACGAGTGAAAGTGTGAGTGATGGTCATCCTGATAAAGTAGCAGACCAAATATCAGATGCATTAGTTGATGCAGGATTAAGAGCAGGCGATGAAACAACACGTGTTGCTATTGAAACACTTGTAACTACCAACATGGTAACATTAGCAGGCGAAGTAAAAAACTTTAATGTAACTGATGATCAAGTTAAAGAAATTGTTAGAAGTAAAGTCCGTGAAATTGGATATGAACAGGATGGATTTCATTGGGATAAATTAAAAATTTATAATGAAATTCATGCACAAAGTGCAGACATTGCATTGGGAACTGATAACTTCGGCGCAGGAGATCAGGGTATTATGTTTGGTTATGCGTGTAACGATAATGATGCATACTTGCCTGCACCTATTTACTATAGTCATGAAATACTTAAAACACTTAAACTACAACGCCAGGACATATTGGGACCGGATGCAAAGTCACAAGTAAGTGTCGAATATGAAGGCGGTAAAGTTAAACGTATTGACCAAGTTGTGATAAGTACACAGCATGTCGAAGGTAAAATTGAACAAGCAAGAAATATAAGTAAAGTTGCTTCAATGATGAAGTTAGGAAATTTAATTGATGACAACACTGTATGGCATCTTAACCCTACTGGTAATTTTGTTATCGGTGGGCCTGACGGTGATGCAGGTGTTACTGGACGCAAAATCATTGTAGATACTTATGGCGGTTTTGCTCCTCACGGCGGTGGGGCTTTTAGCGGAAAAGATCCTACAAAAGTAGATCGCTCTGCAGCCTACATGGCAAGGTGGCTTGCTAAGAATGTGGTAGCAGATGAAATGGCTGATTGGTGCCAAATACAACTAAGTTATGCTATTGGTGTTAAACAACCCACAAGTATCTATATAGATTCAAACGGACATAATCGCTCAATTCAAAAGTTTATTGAGAGTAGTATTGACATGACTCCCAAAGGAATCATTGATAGATTCGATTTGTTTAACTTTAATAATTATAGTGAGAACTGTACTTATGGACACTTTGGTAACAAAGATGTTCCTTGGGAACGTATTGGCTGGGAATAAAATAAAAGGAGAATTAAATGAATGCAGTAATATATAGTAAAGATGGGTGTGGATTTTGTGTAGCAGCAAAAAATCTATTGGAACAAAAAGGCATTAGTTATGTTGAATACAATATGTCTAGCCAACCTGATAAAAAAACTGAGTTATTGGAAGCAGCAGCACTTGAAAATGTAGTTCCTCGCACTGTTCCACAAATATGGCTGAATAACAAGTATATTGGTGGGTATGATAAACTTGCGCTATTTTTTTCCGAAAGTGATAGATAAATAGATGTAAATAACCAATTTACATATATTTTATTTGGAGAAAAATAAATGGCAAAATCAGTAACGCTACGCCAAGGGACAGCAGCAGAACATGCAGGATTTACAGGTGAAATGGCAGAAGTGACATTTGATACTACAAATAACACAGTAATATTACACGATGGTTCTACTCCTGGTGGTATCCCAATGGCAAAATTAAGTGATGTCCCGGTTGATTTAACCGATCTAACTGATGTTGATGGAAATTTACTTGTCCAATCTGCTGCGCATTTTGAATGGGTACCAATTGTTCCTAGTAATATCGTACATGAATTCAAAAGTCTCCGAGATTTGAGTTATCCATACTCGAAACATAGTTGTTGGTCAAATGATGGAACTAAATTATATACTTTAACCCACGAAGGTTATGGAACGAATCACCAGTTTCCAGAAGCAAGAGTGGATCAATTTGATGTTGGTACCGCATGGGATATTTCAACTACACAGCTTGTAGCAACTAGTACCCAATGGGGTGGAGCAACTCCTACTAAAATGATTGATTTGCATATTAACAGTGATGGTACAAGATTATATCTCATAACAGTTGAAACTGTAGAAACACATGAATTATCAACTCCGTATGATATCACAACTGCATCATTAACCGCTACAGGTACATTTAATACATGGACTATAGCTGATACAGCCAATAAAGATTTTCGCTGGACATCTATGGCGGTATCACAAGATGAAACGAAAATGTTTTTAATAGGTAGATACACCCACCAGATTAAAGAATATTCTATGTCAACTCCAGGAGACGTAACTACAATGTCTCCAACTGGAAACAGTGTAGCAACGAAGGACTCCGCGCAACTTGATGCTGAGTATGATTATCTCAGAGTCACAGGTGGCCCACATTACTGGGAAATTTTCGTAACGAATGATGGATTACATATATATGTGTCTGCACTAAGTGCACCGAGTGGCCCAATAATTGCAAAATGGACAATGACATCTGCTTGGGATCTTAGCACTGCAACTGAGACACCATCTGAATTAATTGATCTAGCGCCCTTGACCCCAGGAAACCCAGCATATTATCCACATCTAGATCAAAACACTGACGAAAGAAATGGCGCTGGTATTTCCAGTATAAACTTCTCTCCTGATGGGAAAAAGTTGTATATTGGCGGTCAAACAATATTCCAATATGATGTTTCGGGTACGTTTGCACATAATTTGACTTCGCAAGGATTATTGGTTGAAGACGATATGGGTGCACCTGCAAGTTATATGGATGAAACTAAATTTTCCAGTGTTTGGGCATCAAGAGCGAATTTACCTGGCAAGACTGTCTTTAGTGCAAATGATGTATACGGACTTACGTTTTCGGCGGATGGAATGCATTGCTATTATACATCTGGTTCAAGTGCGAGGGATATTAAAACTGTAAGACAGCTTGCTTTGACCACTGCATGGGATATTAGTACAATGTCACACGTTAGATATCAAGATTTAAATGCAACACCGCCCAACGGTGGTCCTGCATGGAGTGGCATAGAGCATCATGATATTTCAATATCAACTGATGGAACCAAATTTTATTCATTTGATAGGGATACTAATTCAATAGTACAATATAATCTAGTAACTCCATATGATATCTCATCTTTCTCACGTACAGAGGGACAGTATTTATATTCAGATATATTTGGAGGTGATGAATGCAATTTTAATATATCATATGATGGTAAAATAATGTTTCTAAAGGGAGGCAGTGTTCAGCATATGAGGAAATATAAATTAGCAACACCATGGGAAATGTCAACTGCATATTATACTGGTTGGGAGCGAAATGAAGGCGCTAACACTGCTAATGGTATGTCTGCAGATGGAATGTATGAGTTTAGAAATTGGTCTGGAACGAATTTTAAAAGAAAAACCAATCCAGGTCCGTGGGATTTATCGCCGTGGGATGCAAATCCCGGTGGAACAGGCGGTCTCGACTTCAATCCCGCACCTGTTTTAACGAATTTCATGGCTCCAGGAATAAATGATCCTTTACGTAAAATAACAATATCAACTGATGGTAGAACACTAATCGTGTATTCAGCAGGAACTAGTGAAATTATATCATATGACATAGGTACCTAAGACCATTATTTAAAATAATGTTCTATAAAAACTAAAAAGCGTCCTTTGGGCGCTTTTTTTAATTCTTAAAAATATAAATACATGTAACAATTTAGGAGAAAAATAAATGGCAAAATCAGTAACGCTGCGTCAAGGGACAGCAGCAGAACATGCAGGATTTACAGGTGAAATGGCAGAAGTGACATTTGATACTACAAATAACACAGTAATATTACACGATGGTTCTACTCCTGGTGGTATCCCAATGGCAAAATTAAGCGATGTCCCGGTTGATTTAACTGACCTAACTGATGTTGATGATAATATTAATACTGCCATTAATATTGGAGCATTTAGCGGAACAACCTATGTAGTCACAGTTGCCAGTGGTACAAACGCATATAGTACTGGTAACAAATATTATATTACTGATTTGACAGATGCTAGTCCAACAGTTACACTAACTGAAGGTGTAACTTACAGATTTGATCAAAGTGACAGTACTAATACAGGACACCCACTCAAGTTTAGCACAACTGCAGACGGCACACACGATAGCGGTATTGAATATACAACAGGTGTTACTTATAATGGTGTACCTGGACAGGCAGGCGCATACACAGAAATCACAGTAGAAGTTGGTGCACCTACGCTATACTATTATTGCACAAATCACAGTGGCATGGGCGATGCACCTGTCCCTCCACCAACTCCGATGTGGTCATTGAGTGGAGATAGTAATTCATTTGTAGCTGTCAGTGACTCTAAATTAGATACAGGTGCTGCTTCGTATGTCGCATTGAACCACCCGAGCGGTAGGGGAAATGCCTGGGCACTTGAGGACGGATCGTATGCCTTACGCAACAATTCAAACTTAGTGAATGATCCCGGCACCAGACCATTACATATTTGGTCAACTGATGATCTTAGTGACGGAATGACTACTCAATATTGGATAAAGTTTGATGCGAATCAACCCGCAATGTGGGAAGCGTTACATGGTGTAGAGGCTGGCAGTAGTCAGGCACATTCTTATAGCATAAGTCTATCTTCAAAGGTAAATTCACTGGCTTGGGCTGGCAATGGTGCTTATGGCTATTTTGGACATACTTCTAATGGTAGTTCGAGTTTCCCAGATCAAGGTTGGCTTCATATTGCAGAAGAACTACAGTCGAATGGGCGACAAGTTATATATATAAATGGTGTAGTCGTTGTAAACGAAAGTGCAAGCGATTTATCCGGACTTACAAACAAGGCGAACCTATATATTGGAAGCGTTAGCTCTTGGATCACTGATATAGAAGTTTATACTGGTGGTGGAATACATAATCCAGACCTTCTTGCAACACCACCAGGCTTTACTCCGCCAACAAGAAAGGTTGCCGCAAGTACTGGATGGACTATTGATCTTTCTAATGTGACATACGATAGTGTTAGCTTTGGTGTAAATCAGGACAACGACCCGGCGAGCATAGCCTTCAACAATGACGGCACTAAGATGTATATGATGGGGAGTTTTAATAAAAATATATATCAGTATACGTTGTCAACTGGGTTTGATTTGAGCACCGCGTCATATGATAATGTCTCCTTCTATGTAGGATCGCAAGATAATTCGCCAATGAGACTGAAATTCAATACTGACGGTACTAAGATGTATATCAATGGGCTTCAAAGAAATAAAGTACATCAGTACTCTCTGGGATCAGGATTTGATTTAAGTACAGCTTCATATGATAATGTTGCATTTGAGATACCAGAATGGAATTACGGTTTCACCTTCAACAATGATGGCACCAAGATGTATTCTAGTAGTAACGCTCTACGTCAATACTCCCTGTCTGCTGGCTTTGATATAAGTACAGCAACCTATGATAATGTCAATTTTGATTTAAGTTCACAGTCTCATTCAGCATTTGACACATACTTTAATAGTGATGGTACTAAGATGTATATTCTTTTTGCTGGTGGCGAAGATGATGTACATCAATATACATTGACAACAGGATTTGACATAAGCACCGCGTCATATGATAATGTTATGTTTAGTGTAGGTAGCGAGGAAACTAATCCAACTGCTATATGTATAAGCAGTGATGGAACCAAAATGTATAGTGTTGGTGCAAGTAATGACACAGTATATCAATATAGCACAGGTTTATGATAATGTAGCAAGTTAAATGGCAGCAGCAAGGCCATGAGAATAATCGATCTTGAATCTTGAAGAAGGCCCAATCGGTTAAGTATCACGAATAACAGTTAACATAAAAGCGCCCCATTGGGGCGCTTTTATTATTATTAACCCATCTAAAACGTATAAATACCTTATATAATAGGGGATAAGTAT
>Ga0209136_1002261_pt1 | contig 11877 bp, 10 predicted proteins | sample SaaInl0LU_22_DNA_FD_184640 | JGI IMG/M metagenome (GOLD analysis project Ga0209136, IMG submission 184640) | Marine microbial communities from expanding oxygen minimum zones in the Saanich Inlet - ESP_90LU_22_DNA (SPAdes) (version 2) | ecosystem: Environmental > Aquatic > Marine > Intertidal... | reverse complement strand
TCTCTTAGAATTTGTAACTGTACATAAGTACAATCACGGTTTACTCTTTAATTTTACGCTGTCAATTTCAATATTCTCAATGATCGTACGTTTGACTAAATCAAACTCGCTAAAACAAAAACCAATTCAACTTTATTCCCGTTAGCGGGTGCAAATATAGAACCTCTTTTGATTCTGACAATGTTTTTTTAAAGCTTTTTTGAACTTTTTTTAAAGCCTACTCTTTAAACCCTATATTACAAGGTTTTAGAAACAAGACTTGTTTGTACCGAAATAAAATCTACATACGCTTCAACGGCACAGACAGCTCATTTGGCCTGTCTAAAATGGTAGCAATTATTTTTTTACAGGGTATACAAAGTCCCACGTTTTAGAAATTTTAAAATAGTCAAAAGCTATCTTGGGAGCCTCTAGCTCTATGAGATTGTCTCTCCAAGCTCTTTGCAAGATGTCTTCTATCAAATAATCTTCTCTATTGTATGTCGGATCGTACGGGGTTTTTAAGGACAGCTTGAACATGCTTGCTGTTGTATTGTACCAAAAAGCTTTCCACCCACTCCGCAAATCTTTTACCAAGTCGTAAACAACCACACCTGTTTCGCGATGAATCAGCTTTATCAAAATCCGCCCTTCGGTTCTTGTGAGTTTCTTCAATTGACTTGTGAACTCTTTTTCCATGTATTTTTGTACTCTTTTGACATACCTCCTCTTCTTACGCTTCGAAGAAATTCCATCCAAACGGATACTCAACACATTCAAACGTTCTGAAGCTAGTTTTGCATAAGGATAAGCCCGCAGCACTTTCTTTCGAAACCAATAATAATATCGTTTGTCTTGATAGCTTTTGAATTTTAGTTTTTTCATCAATTGAACTTCATTCAATTCCACTAACAAAGTATCTCCGCTGAAAAGGGTATACCTCTTAAGATCCAAGGAATCTTTTTCTTGCGCAGACAAAAAAGTCATAAAAAGACAAAAAAACAAACAACAATAGTATTTCATACACAAATAAAGATGTGCAAATTTAACTATTTTTAGCAAGTAAAAAATCAAAAAAAGAAGTTCCAAAAAAGAAAACAAACTTTTGAACTACGGATTCAATTTCCTACTTTTGACATTCTAATTTTTAGACAAAACAACCTATGAGCAAAACGACTATATTGAACGAAAAATCAATTGAGTTTCTAGAGAAATATCTGAACAATGCCTCTCCTACTGGCTACGAAAGCGAAGGGCAAAAGATCTGGATGGACTATTTAAAGCCTTATGTGGATGAATTTATCACAGATTCTTACGGAACAGCTGTAGGTGTTGTCAATCCTGAAGCAGAATTCAAAGTGGTCATTGAAGGGCATGCAGATGAAATTTCATGGTACGTCAACTATATCACTGCTGAAGGGTTGATTTATGTCATTCGAAATGGAGGAAGCGATCACATGATAGCGCCATCAAAACGTGTAAATATTCACACAAAAAAAGGAATCGTCAAGGGAATCTTTGGATGGCCTGCAATCCATACTCGTTTGAAAGGAAAGGCCGAGGACACTCCAAAGCTAGAAAATATTTTTATCGACGTTGGGTGCAAGAACAAAGAAGAAGTAGAAGCGCTTGGGGTACATGTCGGATGTGTGATTACCTATCCTGATGAGTTCATGATTTTAAATAAAAACAATTTTGTTTGCCGCGCTTTGGACAACCGAATGGGCGGGTTTATGATTGCTGAAGTGGCGAGATTACTCAAAGAAAATGGCAAAAAACTTCCTTTTGGACTGTACATTACAAATTCTGTACAAGAAGAAATTGGATTGCGCGGTGCAGAAATGATCACACAAACCATCAAACCAAATGTAGCTATCGTAACAGATGTTTGTCACGACACCACAACTCCTATGATTGAAAAAAAGACCGAAGGAGAAAATAAATGCGGCGATGGACCTGTAATTTCTTACGCACCTGCAATACAACACAACCTTCGAGAATTGATCATAAAAGCTGCTGAAGAGAACGAAATTCCTTTTCAAAGACATGCTTCTTCTCGAGCAACAGGTACCGATACAGATGCATTTGCTTATTCTAACGGTGGGGTTCCAAGTGCACTCATCTCTTTGGCGCTTCGATACATGCACACGACAGTAGAAATGGTTGCAAAAGAAGATGTTGAAAATGTCATCAGATTGATCTATGAATCCTTACTTCAGATAGATCCTAAAAAAAGTTTAAGTTATTTTGACTGATGAATGGATTGACATATTAAAGGATGATTTCTCTTATCAAAAAACCGCTTTAAAGTCTGAAGCTCACAAATATGGATGGTTGCATGCAAGCGTCCATATCTGGTTTTACACAGAAAACAAGGAATTGCTCTTTCAAAAAAGGAGTCCTACAAAAATTGCCTTCCCAAACAAATGGGATGTTTCCGTTGCGGGACATATATCTGCAGGAGAAGCGCCAATCACAAGTGCTTTGAGAGAAGTTGAAGAAGAAATTGGCTTGATTGTCGCAAAAAATGAGTTGATCTTTACTGGGACTATTCATGAAAAACATCAACATAAGATTGATTTCATTGACAATGAGATACATTATATCTACCTCAGCAAATTGACAAAAAGCATTGATCAATTAAAAATTCAAAAGGAAGAATTGACCGATTTGAAATTGATCCCATTCAAAGATTGCCAACGCTCTTTACAATCTCCTAAATTTGATTCAAAATTTGTTGCGCATAGCAACAAGTATTATCAATTTGTATTCAACCATATCACTCCTATTTTTCTTTAAAACAGATGAATAAACTGGCAAATATTCAATTGCTCGCTAATTTTGCATCTGAACAGCCTCGGAAAGACGTGCTACTGAAAGAATATTTTTAGCAGAACTGTAAGGAATTTCATTGCTTTTCGTCAAATCCATTGAAAAGTTATCAATTCTTAATACAGTGATCGATCATGAAGAAAAATATTTTACTGCAAAATTGTGTGTTTTTTGTGTTTGTGCTTCTTTTTATATGTTGCTCAAAAGAATCTGTCCTTCCTGAAGAAAACAGAGACGATGACATGAAAACAATCGAACAACCAGACTCAAGTCTAAATACTGCTCCAGACTTTACTTTAAAAGACACTAGTGGTTCTGACGTTCGTCTTTCTTCTCACAAAGGAAAGGTAGTTGTTTTGTTCTTTCTGGGAAGTGGATGCCCAAGTTGCAGAGCTGTTGCGCCGCAAATCCAAAGCAAAGTAGTAACTACTTTTTCCTCAGGAGACGTAATTGTCTTGGGGCTTGACCAATGGGATGGCAATTTGGCTACTGTCAAAAATTTCAAATCCGTTACACAAGTTACATTCCCGCTTCTTTTAGATGCAAGTGATGTTGCACGTCAATATAAAACCACATTCGACAGACTTATTGTAATTGACCAAAGTGGAAACATCCATTTTAGAGGAGCCAATCTTGCATCTCAAAATTTACCGACAGTAATTGAAAAGATCAAAAGTCTAACTCAAAATTAAGCGCATGCTAAAACTCAACATACTTATTCTACTCTTAATTTATGGTCCATTGTCCTTTTCGCAATCCGTTCGTGATTTTACATTGCAAAACATAGATGGAGAGCTCAAAACATACCATGAATTGAAAGGGGAAGAACTAACCATTATTGACCTTTGGGCTTCATGGTGCAAACCGTGTTTGAAATCCATGCCTAAAATCAATGTCCTTTACAAAGAATACCAGAATAAGGGAGTAGAAGTGATTGGCATCAATACAGACGGTCCGAGGAGTATCTCAAAGGTAAAACCTATTGTGAAGGTTTTAAATCTTTCGTACACCAATCTTACCGATATCAACAATACTGTAATGAAAGATTTAGAAGTAGCTTCTCTACCTACTTTACTTATCATTAATAGTGAAAATAATATTGTATACAGACACGAGGGGTTTTCATCCGGTGGTGAAATCGCCATAAAAAATAAAATAAACGAACTCCTTTTAAATTCAGAGTTGAAACAATAAACATTCTCAATGAAGAATTCTTAGAGAATCCCAATATTTCAACCATGAGCTTGACCTTGTCATGAAATACTTCTTCACACTTCTAATTCTATTTTTTTACGCACCCATATTTGCCCAATTTTCTGGAGGCAATTTAACTGAATTACAATATGGCAAACTCCCGAACGACCTTGAACGTTTTGGTTCTAGCTACAACAAATTAAATCTTAATTATGGATACAAGAATTTCAAGTTTGGTGCAGGAACACAATTCTATCACACTCCTTACTCTGAAAGAAATTATTTTGAATATGCATGGATAAATGCAAATTACCGACACAAAGGATGGAATGTGAATGCTGGAAATTTTAGTGAAACGATCGGAAGGGGAATCCTCTTTCGATCCTATGAAATTCCTGGAGCATTGCTAGAAGACTTGACTTTTAGAAGTAAAAATTACTTTTATAGAGATCTCCTTGGAAGTTCCGTGGAATTCAAAAACAAGAAATACTTTTTAAAAGGGATGTGGGGATATTCATTGAACAACGTAATTCCTCCAACACAGGCTTTCGAAAAGAGAAGAGAAGATGAAATAGTCGCTTTTTCCGGGGGGGTCCAATTTTTAAAACAAACTTTTGAGGCATCCATTTTAAAAGTAAACAACGGTAACAGTGAGACATCCTATGCGCTCGGAAGCTTATCAGGCACCATTGCCCCCTCTCTTTCTTATTATACGGCTTACGCATTTTACGTAGATGGCACGTTTACAGAACACAAAACAGCAAACACCTATGCCATATACGGAAGTTTGAACTATACCAATGGAAAATTTGGGGGTAGTTTTGAAGTAAAAGATTACAGTAATTTTTTAATTGGAACCGGTATAAATGAACCGCCTGCTTTGGTAAAAGAACACACTTCAAAGCTGTTGAACAGAAGCACCCATGTCTTGCTTCCTCAAAACGAAAGAGGCTTGCAGTTGGAAGCCTACTATCAACATAGTTTGTTCAGCACCTTTGCTATAAATTACACACTAGCAAACAACACCTTTGAAACCCGAACCTTTCGTTACCGAGAAATTTTTCTTGAGGCAGCGACAAGCATTGGAAAAGGAACTGACTTGAAATTTTTTATGGATTATGCCCAAGACCCTTTTAAAGGAGAAAAAAGTAGGTTCTCAACAGGGGCTGTCATAGAACAATCTATCGATGATGGAAAATACGGCGCAATGCTAGAAAGTGAATGGCAACAATTTGATAGAGACAAAACGCATGTGCAAAATATTGCCAATACCTTGACCTTTCGAAAAAAATCTAAAATTTTCCTGAGCGTACTCTTCGAAGCAAGTACAGACCCTTTTTTAATCGACAACTCCAAATCTAAAAAATCATGGTTCGGCGGCAGTCTTAAATACCAACTCAACAACAAACACTCTTTTCTATTATTCGCTGGTGAACGACGAGGCGGACCTGCATGCAATGCCGGTGTTTGCTATGAAATCCTCGACTTTCAAGGTGTTGAATTAAGATGGAATACACGGTTTTAAACCCAACTCGCATACGGATTTTACCGTCAAACAATCAGCAACCGATAGACAAAAAGAAAATCACACGCACAAAAAATCACAGAACATTGTCGATGATATTTTGAACTACCTCAGGATTTAATAAAGTGGATGTATCCCCCAAGTTACCCATATCGTTTGAGGCTATTTTTCTCAAAATTCGACGCATTATTTTTCCGCTTCGTGTTTTTGGCAAGCCCGGCACAAATTGAATTTTATCCAATTTCGCAATCGGACCAATGTGTTCTGTAATAATTTGGTTGATTTCTTTGCTGACATTGTCCTGAAGTCTGGATTCTCCTGTTTCTTTTAGAATGACATATCCATACAAAGCATTCCCTTTGATATCGTGCGGAAAACCTACAATAGCTGATTCTGCTACCGCAGGATGTTCATTGACTGCATCTTCAATAGGAGCGGTACCTAAATTGTGTCCCGAAACGATGATGACATCGTCCACCCTTCCCGTAATTCTATAATACCCTACAGCATCTCGCAATGCCCCATCTCCCGTGAAATATTTTCCCTCAAATGCAGAAAAATAGGTATCTCTGTAGCGTTGGTGATTTCCCCATATGGTTCTCGCAATAGAAGGCCACGGAAATTTTACGCACAAACGCCCTTCGACCTGATTTCCATCCAACTCTTCTCCACTTTCGTCCATCAAAGCGGGTTGAATTCCTGGAAAAGGCAAAGTCGCATAGGTTGGAATTGTCGGTGTTATATAAGGCAAAGGAGATATCATAATTCCCCCTGTTTCCGTTTGCCACCAAGTATCCACAATCGGGCTTTTCTTTTTCCCTACATTGTCATTGTACCAATGCCACGCTTCCTCATTGATCGGCTCTCCTACAGAACCCAACACTTTTAGCGAGGACAGATCATACTTGTCTACAAAATCCAATTTTTCTTTTGCCAAAGCCCTGATGGCCGTGGGTGCTGTGTAAAACTGAGTTATCTTATGTTTCTCTACAATTTCCCAAAAACGCCCAAAATCAGGATAACTTGGGACTCCTTCAAACATTACTGTGGTAGCGCCATTTGCCAAAGGACCATACACAATATAACTGTGTCCTGTAATCCAGCCAATATCTGCCGTACACCAATAAACATCATTGTCCCTATAATTGAAAATATTTTTAAATGTGTAGGCGGTATACACCATATATCCTGCTGTGGTATGCACCATTCCCTTAGGCTGACCTGTGGATCCAGAAGTGTACAAAATAAACAACGGATCTTCTGCATCCATAATTTCAGGAGCACACTCTTTGGAAGCAGCACTTAAAAGAGGAGCCAACCACTGGTCACGTCCTTTTTTCATTGAAATCTCCGATGAAATTCTTTTCACAACCAACACATTCGCTACCCCAGGACATGCTTCCAAAGCTTCGTCTACAATGCCTTTCAAATCAATTGTCTTTTTCCCTCGATACGAACCGTCAGAGGTAACGACCATTTTGCAATCCGAATCGTTGATTCTGGTTGCCAAAGCAGTTGCTGAAAACCCTGCAAAAACAACAGAGTGAATTGCTCCTATTCGTGCACATGCCAGCACTGAAATTGCCAATTCAGGAATCATTGGCAAATAAATACACACCCGATCTCCCTTTTGAACCCCTTGCTCCTTCAAAACATTGGCAAATTGGTTCACGCGTTCATACAATTCATTGTAGGTAATATGTTCTGCCGCTTCACTCGGATTATTAGGCTCAAACAAAATCGCTGTTTTTTGACCATTGGTTCTCAAATGACGATCGATGCAGTTTTCTGTAATATTCAATTGCGCACCTTCATACCATTTGATTTCTGGTTTGGAAAAATCCCAACGCAACACATTGTCCCATCTTCTTCTCCACACAAAATGTTCTTCTGCAATTTCTTCCCAAAAAACTTTGGGCTCGCGAACCGATTTGCGGTATACTTTGTAATATTCTTCGAGGTGCTTGATATGGTAATTACTCATCTTTCTAAAAAATTTTATCTACTTAACTCTTGTTGCTTGTTTCTTTTATGCTTTCAAAACAACAAGTCTCTCAAAAGTACAATTTTTTGAAAGAAAGTCAATGCAAAGCCATACATATATATAGGTGCTTTGCGCATTCGTCTATTCCTATTCAATGGAAAACTTCATTGCCTTTCTGAAATCCAAGAATATTGGTTTTTCAATTCATCGTTACAGCAAAACGAACGATTTCCTCTTGAAAAAAGGCAGAAATAAAAGACCGAATTGCCGATAGTTGGTAAAAAGCCTGTGAAAGCGCAGTTTCATATATGTCTAAAGATTTGATTCCGAATCCATGAATTTCAAAATCAAAAAACTTTCAGTCAAATGCATTTTTATCATATTATTAACATAATTAACATTTTTTAACATTTTACACAAAGAAAGAACACCTTGCCCCATACAGATTGTCATTTTCTTTAAATACTTAGTTTTTATTGCGTGCCATTGCTAGAAAATACGTAGTTTTTTTAAGTTTTAATTTTTTATTACGTAAAACTACGTATATTTGTACCCATATTAATCAAAACAAAACCAATTAAATTATCAGAATTATGAAGAAAATTATTTTATCTGCAATGGTACTAGCGAGCACCGCTATCTTTGCACAAGAATCAAAATTATCAGTTTCTGGAACAGTAGACATGTATGGAACTGTAAACACAGTTGACGGACCAGGAACACCAGGATTATTGATTGCAAACCCAGGAAATGGAAATGCATTTGGATTGGGATCTATCAACACTGTATTTGCATACGAAACTGAGAAAGCAGGTGTTGTAGCTGACTTGGCTTACGGACCAAAAGCAGACGATGCCAACCTTGCAGGTGCCATCAACCAATTGTACGCTTACTACAATGTGAACGACAAAACGACCATTACTGCTGGACAATTCAACACCTTTTTAGGGTACGAAGTAATATCTCCTGCAGCGAATTTCAACTACACGGTTTCTTACTTGTTTAATGCAGGACCTTTTTCTCATACAGGGATCAAATTGGACTATGCAGCTTCTGAAGACTTGTCTTACATGTTGGCAATTACAAACTCTCATGCAATTTCAAGTGCTGATGGAAACGCAGCTGGTGAATTGCAATACGGAGCACAAATTGGCTACAAAGGACAATACTTGAACTTCATCTACGGAGGTGTAGACGGATCAGGAGTAGAAGACAACTTGTTTATTGACTACACAGGAGGATTTGACTTGTCAGACTCTTTGTACTTAGGAATCAACGCTGCTTACTCTTATTCAGACGAAGCCGATGCAGGTTACCAAGGGGTAGCATTGTACATCGAAAACACTTTCTCTGACACTTTCGCATTAGGATTGCGTCCTGAATTGTTCCAAGCAAATGGAGCATCTGATGCAACTGTAACTGCTTTGACTTTAGCAGCTAGCACTTCACTTACAGACAACTTGAAAGTAATTTCAGAATTCAGAGTAGACTCTTCTGACGACGGAGCTATTGAAGTTTTTGCAAATGAAGAATCAGTTTCTGCAATCACAGTGGCTGCAGTATACTCTTTCTAAGTCTAGAGAATAACTCATTTTATTATGGACTGCAGTCGCCTGCAGTCCATAAACTAAAACATTGTTTAATCAAAAAAATTACGATATGAATTTTTTAACAATTGCACAAGATGCAACATCAACATTAGACTTAGCTGAAGAAATTGCTAAGATTAACGGAGACATGGGAATGCTATGGATGCTTCTCTCAGGAATATTAGTCTTCTTTATGCAAGCAGGATTTACCTTAGTAGAATCGGGAATGACTCGTTCTAAGAATGCCGTAAACATTGCCATGAAAAACTTATTGGATATCTGTGTGGGATCTTTGTCTTTCTGGATCGTAGGTTACTCTCTTATGTACGGAGACACATCTAACGGATATTTATTTTGGAGTGGTTTGTTCCAAGGAGAAGGAGCAGATTTATTCTTCCAAACGATGTTTGCCGCAACAGCTGCAACGATTGTATCAGGAGCAATTGCTGGTAGAACAAAATACACAACTTACATCATCTTCTCTATTATCATGACTGCGATTATCTACCCGATTTCAGGTGGATGGCAATGGCAAGGTGAAGGATGGTTGACCAACCTTGGATTTATTGATTTCGCTGGATCTTCTATCGTACACTCTGTAGGTGGATGGGCGGCGCTTGTTGCTGCTTACATGGTAGGACCAAGAATTGGAAAATACGTAAACGGAAAAGTATGCGAAATTCCAGGACACAACCAAATCTTAGCTACCTTAGGAGTATTTATTCTATGGTTGGGATGGTTTGGATTCAACGGAGGATCTCAATTGGCATGGGGTGGCGCTGACGCCATCGCAGCATCTAATGTAGTTTTGATCACGAATTTAGCTGCAGCTGCAGGTGGATTGGGAGCGTTGATTACTACATGGATCTGGTACGGAAAACCTAACCTAGCACAAACATTGAATGGTGCTTTGGCAGGATTGGTAAGTATCACTGCAGGATGTGGCAACATGACCGCTGGAGGAGCTGTATTGGCTGGTTTGATTGGTGGTATCCTTGTGGTATTCTCTATCGAATTTATCGAAAAGAAATTGAAAATTGACGATGCGATTGGAGCAGCTTCTGTACACGGTGTAGCCGGTGCATGGGGTACTTTGGTGATCGGTTTATGGGGTGTCGATGGTGATACTGCGATTGGACTGTTCAACGGAGGTGGTTCTGCACAATTAGGCGCTCAAGCAATTGGAGTTCTTGCATACGCTGCATGGTCTGTTGCTTTGTCTTTTATTGTTCTTGGAATCTTAAAAGCAACGATGGGCTTGCGTGTATCAAAAGAAGTAGAAATCGAAGGATTGGATATTTCAGAACACGGATCTATTGCTTACCCAGGTAAAAGAATTAGAGAAATCGAAGAAGATAAATAAGACCAAAATCTTATCAATTACAAATCACACAAGATAAATAAATTTCTTGTGTGATTTTTTTTGCGGAAATAAAGTTTCTTTGCAAACATCAAACTATAAAATATTTATATCATGAAAAAAATTGAAGCAATCATTAGAAAGTCTAAGTTTTCTGATGTCAAAAAAGCCTTACACGCTGTGAATGTGAACTTCTTTTCTTATTGGGACGTTACAGGTCAAGGACATGAAAAACAAGGACATGTTTACCGAGGAGTTGCCTACAGCACAAGTGACATTCAAAGACGTCATTTGTCTATTGTTGTCAACGACGACTTCGAAGAAGTAACCATTCAAGCTATATTGAAATCGGCGGGTACAGGAGAAATTGGAGACGGTAAAATCTTTGTATCTGAGGTTCACGCAGCTTATAGAATCCGAACAGGAGAACAAGGTGAAGACACCTTAAAATAATTTATAAAATAAAACATTAGAAAACATGGACGCAGGTTTATTTACAGCGAATAACGTATGGATGATGCTTTGTACAGCATTGGTATTTTTCATGCACTTAGGTTTCTCTCTTTTGGAAATCGGATTGACAAGACAAAAGAACACGATCAACATTTTATTTAAAAACGTTTTCATAATTTGTGTAGGGTTACTTCTCTATTACATCGGTGGATTCAATTTAATGTACCCTGGCTTTGAGGACGGAGACGGTGGATTCTTCAAATTTGCAGGATTTGGAATTGGCGCTCCTGAAGGAGGAATGACCCCAGCATATGCAGACGGTGGCTACACTTGGTGGACAGATTTCTTGTTTCAAGGAATGTTTGCTGCAACAGCAGCAACTATTGTATCTGGAGCAGTTGCTGAAAGAATCAAATTGAATTCTTTCATGATTTTCACAGTATTATACGTTGGATTCGTATATCCAATTGTCGGTGCTTGGAAATGGGGAGGTGGATTCTTAGACGGAATGGGCTTCTACGACTTCGCCGGATCTACTTTGGTGCACGGAGTTGGTGGATGGGCTGCTTTGGTAGCGATCTGGCTGCTTGGAGCACGTATTGGAAAATTTGACGAAAATGGAAAACCAAAAGTACTCGCAGGTCACAACATTCCATTGGCTACGGCTGGAGTTTTGATTCTTTGGTTAGGATGGTTTGGATTCAACGGTGGTTCTGTACTATCCGCGGACCCAGCATTGACTTCCCTTACATTGGTTACAACGTGTTTGGCTGCTGCTGCCGGTGGCGTAGGTGCTTTTGTGTTCTCACAGATATTGTACAAAAACTTTGACTTGACCATGTTTTTAAATGGAATCTTAGGTGGTTTGGTAGGAATCACGGCAGGTGCAGATCAAATGAGTCCAAACGATGCTGTCGCAATCGGAGCGATTGCGGGTGTCATCATTGTATTGGCTGTTGCT
>Ga0209136_1002258_pt1 | contig 11892 bp, 18 predicted proteins | sample SaaInl0LU_22_DNA_FD_184640 | JGI IMG/M metagenome (GOLD analysis project Ga0209136, IMG submission 184640) | Marine microbial communities from expanding oxygen minimum zones in the Saanich Inlet - ESP_90LU_22_DNA (SPAdes) (version 2) | ecosystem: Environmental > Aquatic > Marine > Intertidal... | reverse complement strand
TGCTTGGAAACCCCAAAAAGAGTACTCTCATCGTCGTACCCAAGAGCATTATTACGCAGTGGGCAAATGAAATCAAAAAGTTTGCTCCGCAACTTTCCGTCCACCTCTTTGATGGACCAAAGAGACACCTCAAAGAGGCGGACATCGTCATCGCACCCTACTCGCTCCTCTCAACTCCTGAAGATACACCAATCCATACACATACATGGGATCGGGTTATACTTGATGAAGCTCACGAAATTCGGAACAAGTCGTCAAGACTCTTTAAGAGTGTGTGTCGTCTCAAGACTGATATTAAGTGGATTGTGACGGGTACACCAGTTTTCAACTCTATGAACGACTTTGTGTCTCTCTGCGCCTTCCTTGGTATTGAGAAGTCACTCGTTCAAGGTATGACGAATAAAATCCAAGATATCTACATTCTTCGTCGTACCAAGGATGACTTGGCAAAAATCAACAGTAGATTGGAACTTCCCCCGTGTCACTTTGAAAATGTTGAACTCGATATGTTCCCAGATGAGAGACAGCTCTATGAATTTGTTTTCAAAGATGCCCAAGATACAATCAAGGATGCGTTCAAACACGCCATCAGCCTCAATGCAAAGAATATGGTTATTCTTGAGTGTTTATTGAGAGCGCGACAATGCTGTATCCTTCCACAGATGTACTTAGATGGTATCGCCAAGCAGAATGGAACGCAACCTGAACAGTGGGTGGGGCGATCTAACAAGATGGAGACCCTTTTCAATATGATTAAGGCACATCCAGATGAAAAGACCCTCGTCTTCTGTCAGTTCCGAGGTGAGATGGACTACATCCAACAGAACATGGAATGCCCCACTTTCCGTATTGATGGTTCCGTTCCCAAGGATGAGAGAGACAATCAAGTCAATGCGTTTAAAAAAGCACCAGCGGGTGCAGTTTTTATCATCCAAATCAAATCGGGAGGGCAAGGACTCAACTTACAAGAAGCGACTCGTGTGTATATCACAGGTCCATCATGGAACCCCGCGACAGAACTTCAAGCTGTGGGTCGCAGTCATCGCACAGGACAAACGAAGCAGGTCTATGTCAAGAAACTCATATACAAAGAGACCGATACATTTGTGAGCGTTGAGGAAGAAATGATGGCGCTCCAGGGTCACAAATCTATCGTGTGTTCAAAAGTTCTTAATGATGAGAGAATTGAAAATCAAATACCAGTCAAGAGAACTACAGAGAGGATTTCAATTTTGGACATCAAGAAAATTTTCAAAGCCTAATATATAAAAAGATGTCTATGAAACCAATCGGAAGTCGTGCCGAAGTTTTCCACGGGAGTGCAGAGAAGACCTCAGGTGGTCTCCGCGCCAAGGATCTCATGTTGGATCCAAACGACGGTCAAATCAAGTCGGTCCAAGCGCACAAGTCTGCTCTTGAGCGCATGAAGAAGGAAGGTAAGAAGCACTTGACCAAGGTCTTCAAGCCAAAGAAGGGTAAGTTCGCACTCCAACCAAAGGAAGGTACTGCCGCTTACAAGAAGAAGATGAAGAAGATGGCGTAAAAATTTGTAGGTGTAATGTAAGAATGACTCTCGCGAAGTGGAATGAGTCCGTCAAGCTGGCTAAGATTAAGTTAGGTTTGGACCCTAAGGAATTTACCAAGATTCAGGGTAAATTGCTCAAGGAAGCACAAATCATATATCACCTTCTTCTCCTCAACAAAAATAGCGGTAATAAGTAAAAGATAAATGGCAGCTCTCGCGGGTATGTTAGCTAAAAGTATGGCCAAAGGTATGGCAAAGTCGGCGGCACGTCAGGTCAAGAGAGAAGCTCGTAGTATGGCTAAAGACCTCAAACGGGAAGCTAAATCTTTGGCATATGATTACAGAAATCAGACAAAAGCTGCAGCCACCAACTATTTAGATGCTAAAAAGAATCGCATTTACCAAACCACCAGTAATGCGTTCTATACAAAGACTGGTGGTGTGGGACGTAATTATAGTCCTGTACCTGCATACAGAAATGAGGTGGGTTCAACAAAAGTAACTCCACTCTATTAAATTTGGAACTGGAATCCCTTAAGGTTCTGTGGTTCATATACAACCAACTGATTAAGTTTCCAAGTACAACCGAACTTTCTGTTCAAGAAATACACACTATTGAGTTCAACAATAGAATGTCCACTGTTTCTTGCATAGAGACCATTTGAAACCTCCGTCTTGATGGGGTTTTTATTCGCATCGTAGACGGCTGCCTTGATCATGCTATTGTGATCTGTGTCAACCTTGACACGGAACTTTGGTTCACGATCTGGACTTTCCTTGATATTTGAATTGAACATTGGGATGAGCTCCTCCTTGGTCATCTTCTTCTCAAATATCTTCTCACTTTGTTCAACAACGGCATCAATGATTTTATTTTCAATTTGTCTTAGGGATTCATAGAACTTTTTAATGTAACTCCCCTCTTCATCGTACCCCTTGAGAGCTAAGTCAATATTATATTTGGTAGGTCCAACTTCTGGTGTGAAACCCGAGACACCGAAAGGCATGTACAACCGTGGAAATTGAATTCTCATGGGAGTACCTTGCTTCGTGGAAAGGACAATCTTTCGGTTGTGAAACTCGGCAATTTCCAAATTTTCAATAGCGTCGGTAATTTTAGACATTATGCTAATTGATTAACCGATTAAAACTTTAAGCTGAACAAGCGACACACTCGGGTTCAAGGCTGAACTGAATTGGTCGGGCCTTCGCCTTTGATCGGAGATAGTACATTCCGGTCTTGAGCCCCTGTTTCCATGCGTACATGTGCATTGAAGACAACTTTGAGAGTGTTGGACTTTCCATGAAGAGGTTCATACTTTGACTTTGGTCAATGAAGCGCCCCCGTTGTGCCGCCATATCAATGACATCCTTCATCTTAATTTCCCAAACTGTGCGATAGAGATTCTTGATATCATCTGGGATATCCGAGATATTCTGGATGGAACCCCCCGCCTTGACCATGAGATCCTTCATATCCTTGGACCAGAGACCAATCTTCTTGAGGTCATTGACGAGGTGCTTGTTGACAATGACAAACTCACCTGCAAGTGTGCGTCTCAGGTAGATGTTTGTTGTGTATGGTTCAAAGCACTCATTATTGCCCAAGATTTGCGCGGTGGAGGCTGTTGGCATTGGGGCCATGAGGAGACTATTGCGAAGACCCTTTTCCTTGATGCGTTCCTTGAGAACATCCCAGTCGTAGTTGAGCTTGGTCTCACCTTCCCACATGTCAAATTGAAGCACCCCTTGGGACGCGGGAGAACCCTCAAATGTCTCGTAGGAACCTTGGGCTTCAGCCAATTCACAGCTCGCCTCCAGGGATGCGTGATACATGGTTTCAAAGATACGAGCATTCATCTCCTTGGCTTCATCTGAATCAAATGCGTAGCGGCACAAAATAAATACATCCGCGAGACCTTGAACACCCAAACCAATAGGTCTGTGTCGCATATTAGACTTTCGCGCAGTCTCAACGGGATAAAAATTTCTGTCAATGACTCGGTTTAGATTTTTGGTAACAATCTTTGTGATTTCATGAAGTTTTTCATAATCAAAAGTGCGAGTCTCTTCATTGACATACTTTGGAAGGGCGATTGATGCCAAATTGCAAACAGCCGTCTCATCCTTATCAGTGTACTCTAAAATTTCTGTGCAGTTTCCTGTGAGAATGCCATTGAAAACACCACGATGTCTCAATGGTTCATTGAAGCAAAAAGTATCAGCTGTCTCACCGAGATCTTCCACTGAAACTATTTTTTCAAAATGAAGAGCTTGTCTATTTGGTTTTTGTTCGGTTGTAATATTTAATCTCTTTGGTGAGAGTCCTAAACTCTTAAGAATTTCTACACTACCACTCGGTATGAGCAATCTCCAAAGATCTTTACATTGGTATGTACCACCTGGTAACTTTCTTTCACAAGATTTTCGAGCCATGTTTAATCTTGAATTCACACCCATAGTTTGAAGCATGAGTAATACTTCATTTAAAAAATCACGATGAATTGAACCAATTTGAATAGAAACACCGCGTCCTCCTGCGTGTCGCGTAACACAACCATCGCCGTCAATAAAACCAGCTAACCATTCAAGTTTTGACTTTAGAGAATATTCAAATGGAACCATGTATTTTTCATCAATATCCTTGGGTAAGCGAAGTCTCATTTTATTATGAGATGAATTTGTGGAAGCGTAGTCATATTGAAGATGATTTACTAAGTCCATTTTTTCGTGATATAAGTCTAACCATTTTTGTTCTGTGTACGAATTTGCCTGACACATACCATCTTCTTCGTAATCTTTTACACATGTTTGGTGGCGCATACAGAGTCCATTTGTTTTTGCTTTGAAATTACATCTCTTCGGTTCACCTTCAGATGAAGTCGTACCATCCGCGCAGAAAAGACCGTGTGTATACGCGTATTTGAGTTCTTTTGTATTGTTATTGATAACAGGCAATGAATGTTTAATAATTTTCATACCCTCTTCGAGGTTTTGAGCTTCAATGGGTTCGTCATGACCAACGATCCAAAACTTATGATATGGTGTACATCTCAATGAGAGGCCTTTACTCGTCTTCACAGTCAGTAGCTTTTGATCTTGGCCAGTTTGTCTAACGGTCACTTTAGAGAATTCCTCGCCATTCCAAACTTCAACTTCTTTGTCTTTGAGTTCTGAGATAGTCTGTTGACCTTCACTCGTGAGTATCTTAGTTTCTGGTGCGACACACAAATTTGAACTCTTAATCGTCCCCAAATTCTTTTGGTTACTCTTCTTGTTACAAGCATCCTTGTAAAGCATATATGGTGTTCCAGTCTCTGTTTGTGATTTGAGAATAGCCTTCCAAACATCGGCGGCTGGTACAGTCGCATTGGCTCTACCCTCCTCTTCATACTTTGTGTAGAGGGCTTCAAACTCCTCACCCACCGCGTCGGAGAGACCTGGTGCCTTGTCTGGACAGAAAAGAGACCATTGACCACCCTCCTCAACCCGCTTCATGAAAAGGTCTGGAATCCACAGGGATGAAAAGAGATCTCTACACCGAGCCTCTTCGTCACCTTGGTTGAGTCGTAACTCAAGGAACTCCATGATATCGGCATGCCATGGTTCCAAGTAGACCGCGATGGACCCCTTGCGACGCCCCGCTTGATTTACATAGCGAGCTGTGGCGTTAAATACGCGAAGCATGGGGATGATACCATCCGATTGACCATTTGTCCCCCGAATACGAGATTTATTGGCTCTCACATCATGGATGTGCATCCCAATACCCCCAGCCCACTTTGAGATTTGCGCACACTCCGTAAGAGTTCCATAGATACCGTTGATTGAGTCCTCCTTGTTGGCGATAAGGAAGCAACTGGACATCTGCGGTCTTGGTGTACCAGCGTTGAAGAGGGTTGGTGTTGCGTGAATGAACATACCTTGGGACATCTTGTCGTATGTCTCCAAGACAGAATCAATGTCTTCCCCGTGGATGCCGATCGCGACCCGCATGAACATGTACTGTGGGGTTTCCATCAAGACACCATCCAGTCTCTGGAGGTAGCTCTTCTCAAGGGTTTTGAGACCAAAGTAACCAAAATCATAGTCCCGCTTCGTATCAATATCGTCCCTGACACGACCAGCGATGCGTGCAACTTCCTCGGTCACAATACCAGCTTTGGCCAACTTCTTCATAGCGATGTGGAAATTGTTGGGACAGACCTTCTGGATGTTACTGGCGGTGATTCGGGTTGCGAGTATTTCATAGTCTGGGTCTGATGTAATCAAACCGATACAGACTTCTGCGGAAAGGGTATCAATCTCCTGAACGGTAATACCATCGTAAAGGGATGAGGCAACTTGTTGGGCAACCTTGGAAGAGTCGCAATTTTCTGAGAGTCCGTATGTTAGATTCTTGATCCTATTGGTGATGTTATCAAATTTCATATCCTCAATACGACCTGAGCGCTTAACGACTCTCATGTTTACTAATTAGTCATCGTGTTTTATTTTTAACTTACTTGAGGCACTTTTCAATATCACCACTTCGCACCTTGACTGTACCGAAGGTTTCAAACTTACGATCCTTCTGGAGAAGGTAGGAATTGTTGAAGAAGCGACCTTCTTCACCTGGCTTACTCACTGGAGCATATGATCCAACGAAGCAGGCTGGGGGTTGGCATGGAATTTGCTCAACATTTGTGGGTTTGTTGGCATAGGCTTCGTCGAAGTCGGCGATGTTCAACATTTAGTATTTACAGAGTTTTTTTTCCGAGGGTATATTAAATGTGTGACAACCTCCACCTCGACTCCCTCAAGCAGTGTGAGACTCCACTCAACACCCTGTTCTTTTCTGAGTTCAACCAAAATCTTCTCCAGCGTGGAATCCGTCAGGCGTTCAAGGATAAGACTGGGATTGCGATTGATCGTCAAAACCCAGATGACTTGTACAGCCTCATGCGCGTCGTCTTTATCAATAACTCCGGTGACCACCACTCCCGTGTGAACGAACAAGTCAAGTTTATGAATGGACGGGTCATTGAGACTGCCTTGGGTCAAATTCAAACCGGTGTTTCCCAATATATGGCATATGTCCAAGACATTGATACCATCGCTACACCACTTGATCAACCAATCAATACCAGTACCGTTGGTAAAAAGATTGGCAAAAATAACAAGATTGGTATCAATTAAAGTTTTGAGTCGTTGACAAAGTAAGATGAGCCTCAATTATTATAAATCGGAGACTGAAAAAGTATGTAAATCAAAGGGATGGGACCGAGCCGCTGTAGATACAGTATGGCTTCTCCTGACCGAAGAAGTTGGTGAACTTGCTTCGGCTATTCGCCAATACAAAAAGACTTACAAAAAGACTGGGCTCAAGAAGGAAAGGGGTACGGATGTTATGATGGAGATGGGTGATGTCTTCAGTTACCTCTTCCAATTGGCCCATATGTTAGATGTTGACCTCGATAAGATGTGGGATGAACATCGATCTAAAATGAAAACTAAAAAATATAATCTGAAGTAAAAGTAACTATGAGTAAGTACATGCTCAATGATGAAGATGCCATCAATGATGTCAACCCATTTGTCTCCCATGATTTCTCCCTTCCAGGGGGTGTGAGACAGACGGGCAACTTTGAGGATTTCACTGAAATGCGGAGTGAACCAGGTATTCCAGAAAAGGAGCGTAGTGTCTACTGCGACTATGGTCTGTGTGCTGAATCTAAGGGTGCCTGTTCTTTATCTAGACCAGTTCACCCACGAAGAAACATTGACACAGGTTTCACAAAGAATGATAGAAAGTTTATTGAGCGCGTTGTTGTCGGTGTCGCCAAGAATCCAAAGTTCTCCATTGTGGGGGCTCTCATCTGCCTTTTGGCTATTGCTCTGATTCTATACTACGCAAGACGCTAAAGAAATATTCAAGTCTTGATTCATTTGTCGTCCTTTGTACCAGATCCATCAGCGTATCTTCACAAAACTTCCGGATAAACTCCCTCTGCCAAGCACTCTTAATATTAATCCAAGGTGGCTGGAAGGTGGAATCTAAAATAGTACTCGCGTAAGCTGTCCGAATGTATGTATGTACACTGCGTCTATCGGCCACAATATTTTCAAGGGCCAATTCGGCCATTTTTTGGCGGACTTCAAGGGTCTTTTCACACATCGTGTCTAAGAACTTTTCATATGGAATAGACTGTGTTTTGGAATTGAGCACAACCCAATCGGCGAGGGGCTTTGTGTTAATGTAGTCTACATAGGTCTCATAGCCCTTACCCCTCACAAATCGCTCATACCGAATCTCAACATATTCCAATTCAGACTCAACATCGTAGACAGCCTTAGCTGACTTGATGAAAGATGTCATTTTGATTTACAGACGAATATAATCTCTAAGTAATGTAAAGAAATATGTCAGTTGTATCGATGCTTGCGGGTGTTGGTCTTCTCAGTGTATGTTGCATTTCTTCGAGTGTAGCAATGACCGTAATGGGTGGTCAGAAGGGACCCTCGTCCACAGGACCCTCGTCCACAGGACCAGCCCCTCCAAGTGGACCACCAAAAGGTCGCTATGTGAAATTGGAGCATACTGTTGCTTATGATGAGAGTGCCGAGGGTAACGTTGACGACAAAAACCGAATTATCAACCTCGCAGAACTTGAAGTGTTTGATGCGAGTGGTACAAACTTGGCTGCGGGTAAAACTGTCACTGGAAGTTCTGAATATTCTTCAACACATGGTTACATAAATCTGACCGACGGTAACAAGACTAATTTTGCTCACACAAAGGGTAGAACCGAAGAGGAGATTGATTATTTACAAGTTGACCTCGGCACAGAAAAGGAAATTAAGAAGCTTGTTATCACAAACAGAACTACATGTTGTAAGAACCGCGCCGTTGGTATCAAGGCTGTTATTTTGGCAGCTGATGGTACTACCGTAGTTAAGGAAACTCCAGCTATCGCAAATACAGCTGATACCTATACATTGACTTTCCCAGGAAATACATGGAGCTAACCTAAGTCGCGACTTGCTACTTAAAAATTAGATAAAGACGAGAGAAAGCTACACGCATGTATTCGGCTATTGCCAACAACAGTTTTTCCTACCTCCTCACCCTTGATGAGTTTAGGAAACAACTTCCCGACGAAACAAGACCTTCTTGGATAAAGATTACGACAATCACTATGGTCTCAAGCTTTATCCAAGACATTGACATAAAGAAACTTCGCAGCACCTTTGAGGAATTGGGGTCATACAAGTTGAAACGCGTTGGTACTGAAAGTGCCGCGGGGTTTGAATGGAAATTGAAACCGACAACTTTTTACAATCAAGTGACTCTCACATACCATGACAGTTACAGTACGAAGTCTGTCAAGGTTTTTCCGAATGGTTCTATTCAGGTCGCAGGATGCTGTGATCTCTTTGACTGTAAGAGGATTATCACCCAATTGACCCACATCTTCAAAACCTTTTTGGGAATGGAGATTCAAATGCCAGTGGATTCCTTCCGAGTTGTCATGATCAACTCCAACTTCTCCCTCAACTACAACATCAATCTCATGAGGGTGGCTCAACACTTTGAGAACCACTCCGAGATCTTTAAAGTCTCTTTTGAACCCGACAGATACTCAGCTGTAAAAATCAAGTTTCAACCGGCTCAAGATATGAAAGAAATTACGACGAGCATCTTCTCAACTGGCAAGATTATCATTACTGGTGCAGAGACCCTCAAAGAGATTGCCTTTGCGTACAACATTATCAATCAACACATCAACGACGATCCCCAAATTCGGGTCTCCCCAACCACTGAGACGGATGTCTTTGATACATTTTTGGGACACAAGTGTGAACCCATGGTTGAACACCTGAGAGCAAAGGGATTCAACTCCTGGCTCCAGACGATCACGAATAGACAAATTAATTTCTAATCCTAATTTAATAAAGATGTCTCAACGACTTGGAATGGCCGACGGGCGATGCTTCACCCTCAACTCCTCAGCCCAGCTTACCAATAACTACATCATGGAACAAAACAAAATTTCCCGCGAAGACAACTATAGCTACCGTCAACTTCTTCAAAAGCAGGGGCCAGAACTCCTCAATAAGATCCAAGAACAATCTCGTTCCAGCTGTGATCCATGCGACCGATACACCGATATGTCCAAGACTTATTAGACGGTGTGATAAATTTCAATAAAAACTTTGAAACCATACTCTAGAATGTCACAATGTGCCATATGTCTCAATGAGGTAAGGTCAACAAGGACCAATACCCCGATCCGTTGTGGACATATGTTTCATTCCCACTGTCTAGAGGAATGGAAAAGTAAAGGTAAGAATACTTGTCCCATATGTAGAAAAGTGTTTGACGTTTCACAATTTAAGGTTACTGTCACGGTTCAGAACAATTACACAGCACAGTCTAATGCTGTGTCATTGGAGAGTGAAGCCGTTTTCAATATAATGGATATATTTGATATGTCTTTTGATGTTGAAAATACAGTGGATTTAGACAGTCTTCTTGCGGACCTTGGGGTGAGTCTTTCCGACCTTGATGCCCTTGTCCTTGACGCAGAATGAGCTACAGTATCGCTCGTAGTTTAGACCAGGATAGTTCCTATCCGCCTTCCGAGGATCTTTAATCGCCTTGCCAGATGCATCAACCAGAAGCGGTCCCGTCGCCCACCCCCGCTTGTGGCTGAAGACATTGGCTCGGAAAACAATTCGCTTATTTGGTGCAAATTTACCAGCACGCTTTACGCGAGAGACTGGAACTTTGAAGAACTTTGCCACAGACTCTTGTGTGTCACCGGGTTTAATGCGATACTCCACAACACTGTGTTGAACATAGAAGTGGAAGTCGCCTTGACGAATGTAGTTTGTTGGTCTTCCAGGACACACAAACATCATGACTTTATAGTATCCCTTCTTACACTTTTCATTGGCTTTCACACGATAGATCTTTCCGGGGTTGTCGGAAAGAACCGCCTTTGGAAGTCCAGTGCAAGTTGTGTAATCATTTGGTTTATTTGAGAGACCCGAACGATCACCTGGGATTGATTTTTGCCACCTGTAGGCTTCGTAGTCACCAACGGCATAGGCATAGCAGTTGTTGTTACCTATACCAGTGGCAGTCCCCCAACGACGGTTGGTGAACTTTCTTTCAGAACCACTTGTGGGAAGAAGGTCCTTTTTCATTTGTAGTTGGTACAGAAAAAAATATAGCTATTTAGTAAAATGCAAGTCCTCGACCGTGTCGCCAAGTCTGAAACCAAGTCGGATATGCTCACCGAGCTTCTCCTCTTCATTCTCAATATTCTCATCGCGACCTTCGTTCTCCGATACGCGTGGAACCGATCCCTCGTGAAGCACATCACCATTCTCAAGCCAATCTCTACCATGCTTGATGCTTTCATCCTTGCCTTGTCCCTCAGCATTGTTCGGGCTTAAATCTCGCTGTAACCCACAATCTTTTCGCCATTAGGGCTCACGAGGGTTGGGAAGGCTTCCATACCTGAACAACCCTCCTTATCGCAATCCACAAATCGGTGGGGTTTGCCATTCTTCTTCATGTAATCTAACTGTTTACGAGTCCATCCACAGCCCATGGTCCCGTAAATAGTCCACTGTTCTCCATTTGAAACTGACGCGCTGGCGCGTCTCTTTCCTGTTTGGGAGAGAATCAAAAGATCAATGAGTATGAGGAGAGCAAGAAGCCACATAGTTTTATTATGTACAAATATAATAAATGTCGTCAACTGTATTGTCTATTGGAAACAAAAATGTCACGCTCAAGTACACCAGAAAAATGCCTCGTGGTGAAGTTGAACGGATGAAGTCATTCGTCACAAAAGGTGGGATAAAGCTCATCAAGACACCAAAGTTCAAGATACTTTCTGTGGTTGATGAGGGTACAAAGAGGGTTTTTAAAGTTGTACTTTGATTACATATTTTTTATGAATTTACACATTTGTTCCTTAGTTAATTTTGGATCTAACTTGAACATCTTAACCAAATCTTCCTTTTTGTAGAGACGGCACTTCTTCTTTTCAATCTTGAGGTCGCCGTTCTTGTTTATGAAAACTCTTAGTTTTGGTTTTGGTGTCACCACTTTCTTTTCAGTTGCAATCTTTCTTTCTATACTACGAACTTGGTTCATGACAGATGGATCTCTTCCACGGATCTGTGGTCTCTTTGGTGGAATCTTCTTTTTGGCAGCTTCCTTTTCAAGAACAGCCTTGGCACGGCGAATGGCACTCGCAGTAGCGGGTTTGACGACAACTTTTGGTTGTGGTTTGGGTGTCATCACCTTCTTTTTAGGTAAAACTCGTCTAAGAATGCTAACTCTCTTCTTTGATTGAAGGAATGGGTGA
>Ga0209136_1002257_pt1 | contig 11892 bp, 12 predicted proteins | sample SaaInl0LU_22_DNA_FD_184640 | JGI IMG/M metagenome (GOLD analysis project Ga0209136, IMG submission 184640) | Marine microbial communities from expanding oxygen minimum zones in the Saanich Inlet - ESP_90LU_22_DNA (SPAdes) (version 2) | ecosystem: Environmental > Aquatic > Marine > Intertidal... | reverse complement strand
GAAATCAACAAACTTGAAAAAACGAAAATAGAAGAATTCAAATATTATAACTACCAAGAGCAATACCGTTGGTTTGTTTTTTCAGCCATTGCCCTTTTGCTTTTAGAATTTGTTTTGAAAAATACAGTATTTAGAAGTTTTATTTGATATGAAAGAACTGCAACCCCATTTTATTATAAGATGTACGAATTAGAAGCTCCAATATATTTTTATTTATTTGCCATAATACCTTTAATGGTATTTGTGTTTTTTGTTACGTTTATTTGGAAAAAACGAACCCAGAAAAAATTTGCAGATTTAAATCTCTTGCAGAAAATAGCACCGAATTATTCTGTATTCAAAGCGGTTTTGAAATTAACCGTTCTTTGTTTGGGACTTGCTTTTTTAATTCTGTCGTTGGTCAACCCCAAAATGGGAACCAAATTAAAGACGCTCAAAAGAGAGGGAGTTGATATTGTTTTTGCATTGGATGTATCCAAAAGTATGCTAGCAGAAGACATTGCTCCGAACAGGTTGGAAAAGTCGAAACAAATTATTTTAAAAATTATCGATAACCTCGGGAGTGACCGTGTTGGAGTGATCGTATATGCAGGAAATGCCTATCCATTGTTGCCTATAACTACGGATCATGCCGCCTCAAAAATGTTTTTACAGAATGCAAATCCTGATATGGTTTCCAGTCAAGGAACCGCCATTAATGAAGCGTTAGATTTGGCAAAAACGTATTACAACAACGACGAACAAACCAATCGTTTTTTAGTGATTATTTCTGACGGAGAGGATCATGAAAAAAACACCATTTCGGTCGCTCAAGAACTTTCCAAAGAAGGAGTGCAGGTGTTTACAGTAGGCGTAGGGAGCGAAAAAGGAAGCCCGATACCTTTGCGTGTCAATGGAAATTTAAACGGTTACAAAAAAGACAAACAAGGCGAAGTTGTGATTACACAACGAGACGTAAATGTATTGAAAGCCATTGCAGAGACCACGGGTGGTTTGTATGTCGATGGAAATAGGACGGCAAATCCAGTAGAACGAATTGTAGAAGAAGTAGCCAATGCCCAAAAGCATGAATTTGAAACCAAGCAATTTTCAGATTACAAAGACCAATTTCAATGGTTTCTTGGTTTCGGTTTGTTGTTTGTTTTGTTAGAGGTATTTTTTCATGAAAAGAAAACCAAATGGCTTCAAAAAATAGATTTATTCAATGAAGAAAATTCAAAAAACACTAAGAACTTATAAAGCAATGAGAATCTTGTTTCTGTTGTTGTTTAGTTTGGGAGCATACGCTCAGCAAGACACCATTTTGCAACAGCGTTCAGCGCGCAAGTTAGTGCGAGAAGGAAATACTTTGCATCAGCAAAAAGAGTATGCCGCAGCAGCGGTCACCTATCAAAAGGCATTGGAGAAAAGTCCAACCTATTACAAGGCAGCTCATAATTTGGGCAATGCTTTGGCCATTCAAAAAAACACCAAAGAAGCTCTTTCTCAATATGAATTGGCTTTGAAAGGAGCGAAAACAAAAAAGGAAAAAGCAGCGAGTTACCACAACATAGGAAATGTGTATCTCCAAGAAAAGGCATATGACAAAGCGATTGATGCCTTTAAAAACAGTTTGAGAGCAAATCCATTGGATGATGAAACGCGCTACAACTTGGCTCATGCAAAAAAAATGCTGCAAAAACAAAAAGAAGAAGAACAGAAAAACAAACAAGAGCCTCCTTCAGCTTATGCAAAACGAATGAAAAAAAAGGCAGATGCACTGGTCTCTAAGTTCAAATTTGAAGAAGCATCTGAGTTGATGAACAAGGCCTTAGAAAAAGATATGACAGTCACGAATTACAAAGACTTCATGAAAAAATTAGACGATGTAATTGAAATAAAGAAATGAGTAAAGACATGAAAAAAGGAATTGTATTTTTGTTATTTGTTTTGATGGCCGTTTCTTCAGAAGCGCAAACCTCGGCAATGGCTTATTTTAACAATGGTTCTAGGCAGTACGTCCATAGCAAGCTAGAGCAAGCAATTGCAACGGTAGACAAGGGTTTGCGAAAATTTCCAACGGATGAAAAACTGAATGCACTGAAAGAAAAATTAAAAGAAGAAAAGAAAAAACAACAACAACAACAAGACAAAAAAGAAGAAGAGCAGAATAAAAAAAATCAGGAAAAGAAGGATTCGAAAAAGGAAGACAAAGAAGAAAAAAATCAAGATCCGAAAGAGGAAGAATCTAAAAAAGAAGACAAAGAAAAAGAGCAAAAAGAGGAGAAAGGAGACAAAGATTCGAAAAAGGAAAAAAAACCAACACCTCAAATGTTGAAAATGTCACCAGAGCAAATAAAACAGCTGTTAGAAACGATGAATAACGAAGAAAACAAAACACAAAAAAAGATAAATGCTCATAAAGTAAAAAAAGGAAGAAAAAAACACCAAGAAAAAGATTGGTAGACTTTAAAGAGAAGAGATTAAAAGTAGGTTTTATAGAAGAAAAGCGCAGTAAAGGAGATAGAATATGAAATTTAGAATTACTTACACAATCCTGTTTTTAACAGTTCAAAGTTTGTTTGCTCAGGTGGAGTTTAAAACCAAAATAAGCAAGAACAAACTAGGATTGAACCAGCGTTTACGAGTAGAATTTACGATAAACAAACAAGGAGGAGATAATTTTACACCTCCAAATTTTAGAGGCTTTGATGTAGTAGGAGGACCCAGTCAATCGGTCAATCAGTCGTGGATCAATGGTCAATCAACTTATTCTCAATCTTACACCTATATAATTTCTCCAATAAAAAAGGGGAATTTAAGAATTGGACCCGCAAAAATAGAATACGAAGGAAAGACGCTAAAGTCCAATATGGTTACGGTAGCAGTGGTAGACCCTATAGAACTTCCAAAAAACCCAAATGACCCTGACTACATCGCGAATCAAAATGTGCACTTGGAAACCCTTGTATCTAACGAAAACCCTTTTGTTGGTGAGGGAATTTATGTAGAATATCGATTGTATTTTAGCCACAACGTGGCCATTAGTGATTTTGATTTTAAAGAGTTGCCACAGTACGAAGGTTTCTGGAACCAGGACATCAAACTAGACCAAATCAGTTTGAAAAACGGGAAATATCAAGGCGAAGAATACCGCTATTTTTCAATCAAAAAGTCTGTATTGATTCCGCAAAAATCAGGGAATTTATCTTTAGAACCTATCAAGACAGACTTGATTATCGGAGTACCTACAGGTAGAGGTGACTTTTTTGGAAATCCGATTACACGGAATATTAGAAAATCTTTCAGAACGTTTAAAAAAACAATCAAAGTAAAACCCTTGCCATTGACTGGAAAACCAGCTAATTTTATAGGTGCGGTGGGAGATTTTAAACTCGAGGTAGGGACGAGTAAAACTGCTTTAAAAGCCAACGAATCTGCACAGTTAAAAGTAAAAGTTTCGGGACGAGGAAATTTGAAATTATTTGAAATACCTTCCATAAAAACACCAAAAGAATTGGAAGTATATACTCCAGAGCATCGAGAAAATTTAAAAACAACAGCTACAGGTATCAAAGGTTTGCGCGGTGAAGTTTACGATCAATATACAATTGTTCCTGCATACAAAGGAAAATATAAAATTCCATCTGTTTCTTTTTCATATTTCAATCCAAAAGAAAAAAAATACCATTCATTGGTGTCCGATGAGATTATTGTATCCGTGTTAGAAGGTAAAGAACTGCCAACGAATTCAGAAAGGATTTTAAGCAGCCAGGGAGTCCAAAAACAAGAAGTGGTGGCTTCCAGTAATAGTTTTCGATATGTCCAAACCAAAACGAAATTTGCTGCCTCTATGGAGGAAGATTTCTTTCAATCTAAGCGCTACTATCTTTTTCTAATACTGCCCTTATTTCTAATTCCTGTAGTTATGTTTGTCGGTAAAAAACAAAAACAAAGAGCCAACGATTTGATGGGGAACAGAATTCGAAAGGCAGACAAATTGGCACGGAAATATTTATCACAAGCCAAAAAAGAGCTGGGAAAAAAAGAAGCATTTTACATTGCTTTGGAAAAAGCATTGCACAATTACCTAAAGGCGAAATTACAGGTAGAGACATCCGACATTAGCAAAGATAAGATTGTCAAAATTTTAGGAGAAAAAGGCGTTGTTCCAGGGGTCGTTTCAGATTTTATTCAAGTATTGGACGACTGTGATTTCGCACGTTATGCTCCTGTAACAGACGTGATGATGAACGAGGAATTTGACAAAGCAAAAGAAGTCATTGCCAAATTAGACAAACAACTGTAAAGAATTTCAAATGAGGAAGTACAAATTTCAAATAAAAACGACATTGAGGTTTTTTTTTAGGAGACAAAATAAGACGATTTGGGTTCTTTTTATGTTTTTGTTTGCCTCATTTTTACAAGGACAAAACAACCCAAAGGAGCTTTTTGATCAGGCCAACGAATTGTACCGCACAAACAGCTACAAAAAAGCCATAGAGTTGTACGAATCTATCGAAATGCAAGGAATGATTTCATCCGAGTTGTATTTCAATATGGGGAATAGTTATTACAAGTTGAATGAGATTGCCGAAAGCATATACAATTACGAAAAGGCCTTGCAAGTAAATCCCCAAAACAAAGATGCCAAAGTAAACTTGGTCTTTGCCAAAAGAATGACTATCGATGCAATTGAAGAATTGCCCAAAACAGTCCTACAAAATTTTGAAACAGACTACCTACAAGAACTATCTATCAATCAGTGGGCATGGATTTCTATAGGGGCTTCATTGGGTCTGTTGTTTTTTTTTATAGGATATTATTTTTCATACGTTCCATCTCAAAAGAGAATTTATTTTGCGGCTTTGGTGGCTTGTTTGCTTCTATTGTTGTGTTCTTTTATTATTTCTTTCAAAGAACATCAATACCAAACAAACAAATTGGAAGCCATTGTTTTCCAAGAAGTAGTTACTGTAAAAAATGCACCTTCCGAAAACAGTGACGATGTTTTTGAATTACACGAAGGAACGAAAGTAACTGTATTGGACAAAGTAGCCGCCTGGAAAAAAATAAAATTAGCAGATGGAAAAGTGGGCTGGATTCCGAAAAAGGCCCTGAAAGAGCTGTAATTTTTCAAAACAGGATCTCAAAATTTTTATTTTTCGAAGTCCATTGCTTGTTTTTCCCTATTTTTAGTGTCTTGCAACGGAGCGTGGTATACCGAATGCAAATCTGCAGTTTAAAAACAATTTATGAAAAAAACAGTTTTAATTACAGGAGGCACAGGTTTGGTAGGAAAATCACTTTCCCAATTCCTCATAAACAAAGGGTATCAGGTTTCTATACTGAGCAGAAAACCTAAAAAAGAAACCGCAGAGTTTCGCTATTTTCAGTGGGATGTTGAAAAAGGAATTATAGATAATTCCTGCATCGACAATGTAGATTTTATCATTCACTTGGCAGGAGAAAATGTAGCACAGTCCAGATGGACAACCGCAAGAAAACGTCAAATTTTAGAGAGTAGAACCCGTTCTACTCAACTTTTACACCGGGTGTTGTCTCAAAAAAAGCACCGCGTTCAAGCATTTATTTCTTCTTCAGCTACGGGGTATTATGGCACTACCAATTCGTCGAAAATATTTAAAGAATCCGATCCTGTTGGAAAAGATTTTTTAGCATCGGTATGCAGCGATTGGGAAGCCGCGGTTGACGAAGTGAAAAAATTAGGAATTCGAACGGTAAAACTTCGAACAGGCGTTGTTTTGGCAAAAGAAAAGAGTGCTTTGCAAAAAATGATACCACCTTTTCGTATTGGCTTGGGAGCAGCTTTGGGAAGCGGAAAACAATACTTCCCTTGGATTCATATAGAAGATTTGTCTCGCCTTTATTTGAATGCTATCGAGCAAACTTCTTTGGAAGGTAGTTTCAATGCTGTGGTAGGAGATGCCATTACCAACAACATGCTGGGTAGCGAAATTGCAAAAAAAATAAGACGTCCTTATTTCATGCCTAATCTTCCATCTTTCCTATTTTATTTTTTGTTTGGAGAAATGGCAGTCATTCTTTTGAAAGGAAGTCGAGTTTCTGCTGATAAAATCAAAAAAGAAGGATTTGTTTTCAAATACAATACCTTGGAAAAAGCATTCGACAATTTACTCGGATAATGGGTGCTATAATTCCTGTATCGCTTGGGTCAAATCACAACAGATTCATCAAATCTGGATAGTGAAAGTTGTAATCAAGGGCTTTTTTTAAGGGTTTGTTTGAAATGATTTTAAAACTGTCCAATTCCTCTAAAAAAGTAGCCGGGGTTTTATTTACAAGCAAGGTCGCCGCAGTATAAAATTCTTTTCGAGTAGGATGAAAGTCTGCAGAGGCGTTAAAAATCTGATTCCATGCTTTTTTTTTCAAAATCTGATACACAATATGGATACAATCTTTCAAGTGAATCAAGTTGACCGGAGCCAGTCCATTTTTTACAATGCGACCTTCTTTAAAAAAGTTACCAGGATTTCTTGAACCTCCAACAAGTCCAGAAAAACGAAGAACCGTGCAATCAAAATGTTTGTTGTTTCGAAATAAATTTTCCAAATCTATCAAGCGCTGTTTGGCGGGGTTTATTTTAAAATTCTCTGTGTCCGTGATCGTGCCATTTGTATCAGCATACACGGAAGTAGAACTTACAAAAATTACTTTTTGAACCGACGATTTCTCGATTTTAGGGATCAAATCAATATAGGCTTGTAGGTTTTCTTTTTGTTGTCCAAAAGGAATGTTTACAAACAAAACATCTGTTTGCAGAAAGTCTTCTAGCGAATCGCTTGAACTCTGGTTGCTAATTTCAATCAGATAGGGATGGATTTTTTTGGATTTTAAAAGCGGCAGTTTTTCTCTGGAAGTCGTAGACCCTTTGACGAGAAATTCTTTTTTTACTAAAAACTCTGCCAGGGGTAAACCAAGCCATCCGCAGCCTAAAACACTAAATTTCATCCAAAGGGTTTTTAAAGTCGCTCCCGTTAGAATTTATAAAAGAAGGGAATAATAGAGGCGCTAAGTTTTTGATAGGTTTCACCAAAACAGATTGGTTCAACTGTTCTTTGTTTACAAAAGGAATTGCGTTGTTCATACCCATAAAAAAAGTTAGAATGACACTGAGAATTAGGGCAATTTTTAGCGCTCCGAAAACCCCCCCTAAAATTTTATTTACAATTCCCAATGCGGCAAAATTTGCAATTTTTGTTAAAATTTTTCCAGCCAAGGAAACGACAATGACAATAGCGACAAACGTTGTAGCGAAGGCCCCTAAAGAGATGTAGTTTTCACTCCAATCGACATGGGTTTTCAAGTAATCACCCGCAAAATGAGAAAAGTGAATGGCTCCATAAACACCACCGATCAAAGCGACCAAAGAGGCAATTTCTACAAACAAACCTTTGAAGAGACCTCTGACAAATCCGAACAATAATATAGAAGCAATGACAATATCAAATGTATTCATAAAAAGAAAATAGGATTGTTGCCAAAGATAAGGCATTAACAATGAAAAATACAAAGAGAAGAATTGGAAATCGCCCTTTAAAAAACATGTATATTTGTACATTAAAAATTAGAAAACAAAAAATGGCAAGAGATTTACAGTTGAAGCAGGAATGGGAGTCGGTGGTGAAGTTTTTATCTGATAAATTTGCCGATGGAGATATCCTAGATTTGGATTCGATTATTTATTTAATCGGGGTACAAGAATTGGGAAAAGGCGTACAAAAATTCAAAAAAGATGAAAAGATAAATTTAATGCACATTGCCATTTGTCGATTGCTAGAGCCTTATGGGTATTACGAGTTTGAATTTATCGACCCCGATGGTTGGCCACATTACAAGGTGCTGGAAGAGTTGCCTGTATTAAAACCGGGAGAACAAACTGTCTTGATGAAAGAAGCGATTGTGAAATATTTTTCTTCAGAAGAGGCGGAGGTCTAAATATTACTTGTAAATCCCTAGTCTCATGAGAATCCGTTCTTTTGTCATCCTCTGTTTTTTTTGTCTACACGCACTTCAATCCCAACATAAAATAGAAGGAATACTCAAGGGAGCAGATAAAAGTCTGACATGGGCAATACTTTACCAAGTCAAAGGAGAAAAACTATACTTTGTTCAGAATACTAAAATCAAACAGCAAAAGTTCACATTTATAGTTCCTGAAACGATTCCAAAAGGAATGTACCGAATTGTGTATCGCACAAAAGGCCGAGGCTACATCGATTTTATTTTGAACCAAGAAAACGTTCGATTTTCTTTTTATCCAAATGATTCAGAGGGTACCGGTGTGTTTGAAGTTTCGAAGGAAAACAGTCTTTATCAAAACTATTTGACAGCTATGCTCTCAGTGCAATACCAAATAGACTCCTTGCAAACAGTTTATTTTAGAGTGCGAAGCCAAGCTTCAGAAAAAGCTTACAAACAGACTTTGGAAAATCTTAAAAAAATCCAAGACAGGTTTGAAAAAGAATCTAAAGGAATGGTAGCCTATCATTTTATCAAAGCCTCTCAGCGCTTTAATATGGAAACAATTGTTGAGAATCCGCAGACCTATGTGCAATCGATAAAAAATCATTTTTTTGAACACATTGATTTTGAAAATAGCACGCTACAAGCCTCCCCTTTTTTAATGGATAGAACAAGGGATTTTGTCTTTCATATCAACTATTCTCAAAGGAGAGAAATACAAGAGAGACTTTATATGGAGGCAATTGATTATGTGTTGAAACTCCCAAAACTAGCAACTTTGAAAAGAGATTTGATAGAGGTTTTGATCACAGACTTTTTGAGTTTAGAGGAAGTAGGGATGGTCAAGTATTTACTCCAAGAGCATTTTAGTCTTTTGGCAGTGCAATTGCAGGACAAGGATTTTAAAAAGGAAATTTTAGCAAAGTTGGCTTTGAGTATTGGCGGCATGGCACCAGAGATAGAATGGGAAGAAAAAGGCGTGAAGAAACAGCTTTCAAAATTAAATACGGAAAAAAGAACCCTTGTTGTTTTTTGGAGTACGGGTTGTTCGCACTGCCAACGTGAATTGCCCGAATTGTATCAATATCTTAAGAGTAAAAAAAACATAGCCGTGGTTGCCGTAGCTTTGGAAGAGAATCCTAAGAAGTGGAAGAAGATTGTCAAAAACTTCATAGGTTGGCATCATGTTTTGGGATTGGAAAAATGGGAAAACAAAATCGCGCGTTCTTTCGATGTTGTTGGAACACCTGCCTATTTTTTGTTAAATACAGAAAAAAGAATTCTTGCAAAACCAGCAAAAATCAAGGATTTAGTGCGAGAGTTGGAAAAAACAAACCTGTGATTTTTTAAAAATGCAAAAAGCCATTTTTGAGATGTTCAATTTTAGCAGGGCCGTTTTGAAGTACAATACTTATGATATCGAAACGAACTTCGTACCCAAGGTTTTTAGAAATGACATATTCATTTGCAGCACTGACTAATAATTTTATTTTTGAAGAATTTATGAATTCCTGTGGCAATCCAAAATAAGTGGAAGACCTTGTTTTTACCTCTGCAATAACAAGCGTGTTTTTACCAAGAGCAATGATGTCAATTTCCGCTTTTAAGTACCGCCAATTCCGTTCTAAAATTCGATACCCTTTTTTTTGTAAATACGCCACAGCAAGAAGCTCTCCCTTTTTTCCAAGTTCGTTGTGAATAGCCATTTTTATTGGAAAGATACCTTTTTTCTGGGAACTTAGCCACGTATGAAAAGACCATGGGAGTAACTCTACTCCAAAAAACGTAGCGTTGAGGTTTTATTTGAAACATTCAATTCTACAACAGCCCCTAGAACCAATGCTAAGTTTTTTGGTTCATGTCCAGCGGGAAAATGAAAAGCAACAGGGAAATTATATTTGGACACAATGTCTAAAATAATTGTTTCTACACTTTTTCCATAGACAGGATTGTTAGTTTTGATTTTCGACAAATCTCCTACGAGTAATCCCTTACAATTCTTAAAAAAGTCACTTCTATCCAAAGCTCTCAACAAACGGTCGAGATGGTATTTGTATTCTCCGATTTCTTCGATAAAAAGAAGTTTGCCTTCCGTGTTGATTTCAGAGGGAGTACCAATGAGGTTTTCAAGCAGGGTTAAATTTCCACCGACAAGAACTCCTTTAGCCATCCCTTTTATGTTGTCTATTGAAGAAGGAATTTCGTACACAATGTTTTTGCCAAAAAGTGCTTTTTGCAAACTGAAAACACTTTCCTTTCTGCTTTCTTTAGAAAATTCCATGTTCACAGGCATCATAGCATGCAGTGTCTTCATGCCTAAATTGTGGAGGTGATTGTGAAAAACAGTGATGTCAGAATAACCGATGATCCATTTGGGATTTTGAAGAAAAGCACTAAAATCTAAATCACCTACAATTCGAACACTCCCATAGCCCCCACGCGCACACCAAATTGCTTTGACAGTGCTGTTGTCCAAAGCCCATTGAAAATCACGCAAGCGTTCTAAGTCAGTTCCTGCAAAATGCCCGTCTTTTTTGAAAATAGCCGCTCCAAGAGTCACATGTAGCCCCCAACTTTCTGCCAAAGATTTGGCCTCGTAAATAGCCGTATTGTTTTTAAGAACTCCCGCAGGTGCAAGAATGGCAATGGTGTCCCCTTCCTTTAAATAATGAGGTGTTTTCATATTCGATTTTTGAGCAAAAAGAGTGTGAAATCCAATGAAAAATAACAGGCAAAATCTCAATTGTCAAGTCTTATGGTTTCTACAAAAATACAATTTTATTTGCTTGAAAAAAGACTTCGTTTCATTGATGGAAGCGATAATAACGCCTAATTTTTTAAAATTATACTTTTCTACATACTTAGAAACACGTAATTTCGCAATAGAATTTTAGGTATTTAAACTTAGAAAAAACACTTAAAATTTTTCATAGAAATCAAACAAAATTATCAAAAATGAAATCAAAAATTACACTTTTTGCACTTGCTTTTTCAAGCTTTAGTGCTTTTGCTGCGGAGTCAGCAAACCAAATAGATACCGGAGATACTGCATGGATGCTTATGTCCACGGCTTTGGTAATGATGATGACCCCAGCAGGGTTGGCCTTGTTCTACTCAGGGTTGACGCAAAACAAATCGGTTTTGAACACCATCGGAATGTCTTTCGTCTCTTTTTGTACAGGAATTATAGCTTGGATTATTTTGGGTTATAGTTTTGCCTTTTCAGAAGGAAATCAATTCATTGGCGGTTTTGATTATCTTATGTTGAATGGAATAACACCACAAGACGGAGAGGGAATACCCCAATTGTTGGACGTAATGTTTCAAGGAACTTTTGCTGCCATTGCTGTGGCAATTGTGTCGGGTTCAATCATTGAGCGTGTGAAATTTTCCACATGGACGATTTTTTCATTTTTATGGGTTCTTTTGGTGTACTCACCAATATGCCATTGGGTGTGGGGTTCAGAAGGATTTCTACACGGAGATTTGGATTTTGCCGGAGGTACCGTAATTCACGTAAATGCAGGGGTTGCCGGTTTGGTACTCTCTCTTGTATTAGGAAAACGTTTGCATTTGGATGAGGAAAGAAAACCTTCTTCTATCAAATTGATGATTTTGGGAGCAGCTTTGTTGTGGTTCGGATGGCACGGATTCAATGGAGGATCTGCTTATGGAGCTAATGGAATTGCTGCAAGTGCTATTTTGACAACAAACGTGGCCGCTTGTATTGGAGGAATCGTCTGGTTGATTATCGAATGGAAAATTGTTAAAAAGCCAACGTTGATAGGAATGGCCTCAGGAGCAGTTTCTGGATTGGTAGCCATTACACCGGCGGCGGGATATGTAGACACCACAGGAGCTTTAGTGATTGGAGCGATTGGGAGTATCGTCGGATATTGGGAGTTG
>Ga0209136_1002255_pt1 | contig 11900 bp, 10 predicted proteins | sample SaaInl0LU_22_DNA_FD_184640 | JGI IMG/M metagenome (GOLD analysis project Ga0209136, IMG submission 184640) | Marine microbial communities from expanding oxygen minimum zones in the Saanich Inlet - ESP_90LU_22_DNA (SPAdes) (version 2) | ecosystem: Environmental > Aquatic > Marine > Intertidal... | reverse complement strand
GATTATTGGTTAGCCTTTTTCCAAAGACTTTCCATTTCTTCTAAAGTTTTACCCTTAGTTTCAGGCACATACTTCCATACAAACCACATGGCTAACAAAGACATAATACCGTAAACCCAATACGCAAAACCATGATTAAATTGCGCTGTTAGAGCAGTATTATCGTTCATCATTGGGAAGGTTAATGACACTAGATAATTAGAAATCCACTGCGCTGCTACTGCAATTGCCATAGCTTTTCCTCTAATTTTATTAGGAAAAATTTCTGAAAGTAACACCCAAACTACAGGTCCCCAACTCAATGCAAAACTTGCAACATAAAGCATCATACATGCCAAAGCTAAATATCCTGTTGCACCAGAGAAAAATACAAATCCAAGTGCTAACATCGCTACTGCCATACCCAATGCACCAATAAGCATTAACGGTTTTCTACCGCGCTTATCCACTGTTTTAACAGCTATAATGGTGAACAAGAAGTTTACAATACCCACAATAATAGTTAGTAATAAAGCGCCATCTGTATTAGGATCAATAGATTTAAAAATTTCAGGAGCATAATATAATACCACATTTATACCTACAAATTGTTGGAATACAGAAAGGGCTATACCAATAAGTATAATACCCCAACCATATGATAATAATTTTCCTGAGTTTTTAGATTCAGAAACAGAGCTTTTAATTTCAGCTAAAATTCTATTGCCTTCGTCTTCCCCATTTACTTTAATTAGTACATCTAACGCTTCTTCTGGTTTATTTTTAAGCATTAGAGAACGTGGCGTATCTGGTACAAAAAATAGAAGACCTAAAAATAAACCTGCAGGAATAACTTCTGATGCGAACATCCATCTCCAACCAATTTCATTTAACCAAACATCTGATCCACCTCCTCTTGAAATAAAATAATTTACAAAATAGACTACCATGAATCCACCAACAATTGCCAGCTGATTAAAGGACACCAATTTACCTCTACTAGCTGCAGGTGCAATTTCTGCAATGTAAAGTGGCGATAGCATAGACGCCAAACCAACTCCTATACCTCCTATGATTCTGTAACATATAAAAATTGTTGAAAACGTATGGTCTAACTCTCCGATAGGTGCAAGACCCATTTCTGGCATTGCAGAGCCTAACGCTGATATTAAAAATAAAATAGCTGCTAGAATTAACCCTTTTTTTCTACCTAATTTTTTACTTACATACCCACCAAAAATACCTCCAATAATACATCCTATTAAAGCACTAGCTACAAGAAATCCTTTAAATGCATTTGCAGCAGCTTCTGATAATCCTTTTGGTTGTACAAAAAAGCTATCTAAAGAACCTACGGTTCCTGAAATTACCCCAGTATCATATCCAAATAACAGCCCTCCTAAGGTAGCTACTAAAGTTAGTTTTAATAAATAGCCTGATTTTTTTGATGTTTCCATAGTTTATATTTAGTTCGTTAACATTTAAAGATGTATCTGGTTTTTAAAACCAAAAATATCTAATGATTTCTTTTATATATATTGATTTATAATATTCTCGAACAATTCTTGCTTTCCACTTTTTAATTGTAGTTCGCCATTGTCTTGAGCAATTTTATATAAATCTTGTAAACTTAATTTACCGTTTTCAAAATCTTTTCCTTTTCCTGAATCGAAAGAACTGTAACGCGCTTTTCTTAATTTTTCGTAAGGAGATGACGTTATGATTTTATCTGCAATTAATAATGCTCTTGCAAATGTATCAGCACCGCCGATGTGCGCGTGAAATACGTCTTCTAAGTCTGTTGAATTTCTTCTAATTTTAGCATCAAAATTAACACCCCCACCTTGTAAGCCTCCTGCTTTTAAAAACACTAACATAGCTTCGGTTGTTTCTTGAATGTTGTTTGGAAACTGATCTGTATCCCAACCATTTTGGTAATCGCCTCGGTTCGCATCTAAACTTCCTAACATACCGGCTTTAGCAGCCGTTTCAATTTCATGTTGGAAGGTATGTTGTGCTAAAGTAGCGTGATTCACTTCAATGTTTATTTTGAAATCTTTATCTAAGCCGTATTCTTTTAAGAATCCAATTGCTGTTGCTGTATCAAAATCGTACTGGTGTTTTGATGGTTCCATTGGTTTAGGCTCAATAAAGAAATTTCCTTTAAAGCCTTGGCTACGCGCATAATCTCTTGCCATTCCTAAAAATTGACCCATGTGGTCTAGTTCACGCCCCATGTCTGTGTTTAATAAAGACATATACCCTTCTCTACCACCCCAAAACACGTAGTTTTCACCACCTAATTTGATGGTAGCATCTAACGCTAATTTTATTTGGCCACCTGCTCTTGCCACCACATCAAAATCTGGATTTGTTGAAGCTCCATTCATATAGCGGGGATTTGAAAAACAGTTTGCTGTTCCCCATAATAATTTTACACCACTAGTGGCTTGCTTGGCTTTGATGTAATCTGTAATGGTTGCTAATCGTTGTTCTGATTCTGAAAACGTTGCCCCTTCTTGAATTAAATCGAAATCATGAAAACAAAAATAATCGAAACCCATTTTACCTATAAACTCAAAAGCAGCATCGGCTTTATCTTTTGCAGCTTGAATGGGATCTGCAGCTTGATCCCATGCAAAATTTTGTGTTCCTGGTCCAAATGGATCTGAACCTTGACCACAGAATGTATGCCAGTATGCCACTGAAAACTTAAACCACTCACGCATGGCTTTTCCTGCCACAACTTGATCTGGATTATAGTATTTAAATGCTAATGGATTATCTGACTCTTTGCCTTCAAATTTAATTTTATCTATTCCTTTAAAATATTCTTTTGTTGCCATTATTAAAAAAGTTTAATTGTGTATTTGATTATTTATTTAAAATAAGTTCTAATTCTTTTTTCCAGTTATTATAGGCCTCCAAATAAGGCGTTTTGTCTTCAAGAGGCATAACCGTCAAAACGTGGTCATTTTCCATAATCACCTTGCTAAAGGCTTCAAAATTTCCTTTATACAAATTCGCCGCTCGTGCTGCTCCTATGGCACCTGTGGTGTTATAAATTTCTATGTCTTGCTCGATTAATGTAGCTACAGTATTTGCAAAAATTTCTGAACGGAACAAATTATCATTACCTGCACGAATGACGCTTGGTTTTATACCATCGGTTGTCATGATTTCCATCCCATAAACAAATGAAAATGCAATACCTTCAAGAGCTGCCCTGCACATATGTCCTTTGTGGTGGTTGTTTAAATTCACATTAACAATTCGTGTGCCTATTTCTACGTTGTTTAGCATACGTTCTGCACCATTACCAAACGGAATTACACACACACCATTGGATCCTACTGGAATGTCTGACGCTAAATTATTCATGTCTTCATAAGAGCTTACTGCTAAATTATTTAGCAACCATCGGTATTGAATTCCCGCACCATTGACACAAAGTAGTTTACCTATTCTTGGATCCGCTCCTTTTTGATAATTTACATGCGCAAAATTATTTACTCTTGAACTTTCTTTGGCTGACAAACTATCTGTGACAGCATATACAACTCCTGAAGTTCCTCCTGTTGCCGCAACCTCTCCGGGATTAAATACATTTAATGACAAAGCGTTATTTGGTTGATCTCCTGCTCTGTAGAATATAGGTGTTCCTGCAGCGATACCACTTTGTGCTTCTCCCTTTGCATCAACCTTAGATTGTACTCCGAAGGTTTCAACAATATCTGGCACCAAAGATTTATCTATGCCATAATGCTCTAAAAGAAAGTCGGCAACACTATCTTGTTTAAAATCCCAAAACATCCCTTCGGACAGTCCTGAAATGGTTGTATTTATAACATTTGAAAACTTGTATGCTACATAATCTCCTGGTAGCATGAATTTATAAATTTTGCTATAAATTTCTGGCTCGTTATCTTTTACCCATTTTAATTTTGAAGCTGTAAAATTTGCTGGAGAGTTTAGTAGATTTGATGCACAGCGTTCAGCCCCAATCGCATTGAAAGCAGTGTTACCAGTTTCAACAGCCCTACTATCGCACCAGATAATACTTTTACGCAGTGGGTCCCCCTCTTTATCTACAACAACCAACCCATGCATTTGATACGAAATACCAATACCTATAATTTGATTTTTACTAATATTATAATTTGTTTTTAATGCTTTTATGGCATTACAAATATGTTTCCACCAATCGTTTGGACTTTGTTCTGCCCATCCGTTTTTTTCAGCGTACATACCCATTTCTTCTTTTGGTTCTTGTACAACGCCTAAGTTTTTACCAGATTCAACCTCAACTAAAGCAGCTTTAATGGACGAACTCCCTATATCTAATCCTAAGTAATAATTCATTTGTAGCTAAATTCTTAATTTTATTTAGTTTGTTTTTTAAAGGTTTTGGGAATACTATTTATTGATTTGATTTGTACATTTTTATAATACACTTCTGCGGCTTCAGACTGTATTTGGATACGCCCTTTTGTAAGCGGAACAATTTGATTTTCTGCATTTCTATATTTTGAATTATACAATGCCATAACTACTTTTCCATTTACGATATGTAAACTTGTACCCTCATAACAAATTAACTCAAGTGTATTCCATTCACCATGTGGCTTTTCATTATCAAAACCTTTATTGCAATGATTTGGAGGAAAGCGTTGTAAGCTTGAAAATGAATTTAAATCCCCTTTTTTTAAATACTTAAATTCTTTTTCTCCTTCTTTTTTTTCTGAAGGAATATCTATTAAAACATTAACTAATCCATAGTAATCTCCTACGTCGGTTTCTTGAACTTGAAATTCTTGTGAAGCCATCCATACATTCCAAAAAGAAGTATAAGAACCCTGTGAATGATATAAAATACCACTATCTCGTTTTCTTAATAATCTGGGTTCCCAGACCTTATCTCCCCACTTAAACTGTAGTTTTAGATGGTAATTTTCAAATTCTTGCTTAGAAATTAATGCACCATATATTTCTCCAGAAATATGAAGTACATTTTCATCTTTTACTTTTTTGAAAACAAATACCTCTTTTGGATCTTTATTTAAGCCTAATGGCTCAGTATTTTTACCATTACTCGTTGGATCTACATCATCCAAATCTTTGACTGTAGCATGGGGTGCTCCAATAAAGACATCCCAATTTTTATTTGCATTAGTTGCAAAAAGATCTGTCCATTTTTTAGCTGAAAGCTTTTTGATTTGCTTTATATCTGCCGCCCAAAGTACAGCGCCTTGAATTAATTTTTCAAATCTTGAATCCTCATAAATCGCGTTAGTATGCCCCATTCCTGTATAAAACACTCTACCACCGTCGTAGTAATGATACCATGTAATCGGATGACTTTTGATATTCATTTTTTTACCTTGGTAAGAATCTTCATCTAAAGAAGCTAAAACGTTGACATGCTTAGCAACAGGTTTTAAGAAGTTATACCATTCGTCTTTAAAAACTTCAACATCATTTAAATGCTCGATTGATGGATGAGCGCTTGAATCATCTATATGCAGAGTTGCATTTTGAACTTTAGGATGGTCCTTAAATGTTGCTCCAATCATTTCTGTAAACCAAGTCCATTCCATTTCTGTATTGGATGCCGCATGGATTCCAACAAATCCTTTACCAGTAGCCATATACGTTTTGAGTGCTTTTTTTTGATTTTCATCAAAAACATCTCCAGAAGTATTTAAAAATATAATAACATTATATTGCTCTAAATTAGAGTTTGTAAAGTCTTTTGAATCTTCAGAAAAAGAAATATTCCAATTGTTTTTGGCTGCTAATTGTGTCATAAATTTAATACCTGTTGGAATAGATTTATGGCGAAAACCTTGAGTTTTTGAAAACACAAAGATGTTTGGATTGCTCTGCTGTGAGAGAACATCTCCTGCGAAAAGCACAAGAAGAACAAAAAAAAATAGCTTTTTAAGATGCATTTAAAATAATTTATTAACAATAATAGCTCTTAAAATGACATGTTACATCCTGTACTGTGCTGAAATATTCATTTAACTTTTTGCACGTCTAAATTGGTAATACTATTTGGAAAAATAAAATTTTAATTAATTGTATAAATATATAAACTTTTCCATAGAATTTAATTCTGGCTTACCCCCCCTGTTTCCACTCCCAGCAGCAATATAAATACTGTTTTTATAAACAATAGCTTGAGAACCATGTCTACCTCTATTTAAGGGACTAAATTTTCTCCATTTTTTTGTTTTTATATTGTAAGCATCAACCTGGTTATGAGCATTTTTTTGTAGCATACTTTCCCCTCCAATCAAAATTAAATCATCCCCTAAAATCACAGATGATGCACCAGCTCGCGGAATTTTAACAGTGTTTTTTTGAGGTAAAGAAGTCCAACTGTCTGTTTTTATATCATAAACATCAACCTCAGGAATTGTCAAATGAAACGTTTGATTAGTAGCGTAGGAAGAATTTCTGCCTCCAGCAGCATAAATTTTACCTTTTTTGATAGCTGCATGAAAATGATCTCTTGGTCTTGGTGTGTCTTTTAAAACTCTCCATTGTGTTGTTTTAAAATTATAAACATCTACCCAAGACACATGCTTACCATTGTGACCATCAACAATACCACTAACAATATAAGCTTTGTTTTTTCGGATAACAACGCCTGCAGAGCCTCTTCGTCTTTCCTTTGGGATTTTTACGCCCTCTGTCCAAATGTTTTTTTTTGGATTATAGATTAAAACATTTGCTAGTGGTCTTTCGTAAGGATATTTACCTGTCATCGCTCCAATAACATAAATATTTCCCATATATACAACGGCTTGAAAATGATGAATTTCTAGTGGTGGTTTTGCACCTTTACTCCAAGTATTTGTTCTTGTATTATAAATTGAAACGGGTTTAATTCCGCGACCACCAAGTAAATAAAATTTATGCTTTACGTGCACAAAACTATTTTCATGACGAGCTATAGGCGTGTTAACAGTAGTAATGGTTTTCCATTTCCCTAGCAATGTGGAATCCTGAGAAAACGTTGATTCTGGCAGTAATAACAAACAGTACAGAATTATTAATACAGTTTTTGACATTTTAAATTACAAATCAAATAGCCTTGGTAAATACATGGAAATTTCTGGAATATAAGTTATCAATAATAAAACGATAACCATGATGAGTAAAATTGGTAATAATGGTTTGACTACTTGCGATACCGAAACATTGGCTATACCACTGCCCACAAATAATATGGTTCCTACTGGTGGCGTACATAAACCAATACATAAATTAAGTACTAAAACAATACCAAAATGTACAGGATGCATCCCTAAAGCAAGCACTACAGGCAAAAATATTGGAGTGAATATTAAAACCGCTGGTGTCATATCCATGAAGGTACCTACAATTAATAACACTAAATTAATGACTAAAAATATCACAATTTTATTACTGAATTGCTCTAACAAAAAGCCACTAATAAGTTCTGGAATACCCTCAAAAGAAAACAACCAAGACATAGCCATAGAGGTACATATTAGAAACATAACAACAGCGGTAGTTTTAGCCGCTGTTAAAAGTATATCCGGAAAGTCTTTAGTAGATATATCTCCATAAATTAAAGCTAAAACAGCTGCATATAAAACAGCAATAGCTGAAGCTTCCGTTGCGGTAAAAATACCAGCTACAATGCCACCAACCACAATAAATAGCAATAAGAGACTGAAAAAGGCTTTTCTGAAATAGGTCCAAATTAATGCTAACGGTACACGACTACCCTTTGCAAATTTTCGGGTGATGGCTACAAATGCGATATAACTCATAATAGCAACTCCAAGTAAAATTCCGGGCAAATAACCGGCTATAAACAATGCCGCTACAGATGCTGTACCGCCGCTTGCTAAAGCATATACTATTAAAATATTGCTCGGTGGAATTAATAATCCTGTTGTGGATGATGTAATATTTACTGAAGCACTAAATTCTCTTGGGTAGCCCTCTTCTTCCATTCTATCCGTCATAATACTCCCAATTGCAGAAGTTGCTGCAATAGCTGAACCAGAAATAGCCCCAAATAACATAGACGCCAACACATTTACATAAGCTAAACCTCCTGGTAAACTAGCAACCAATGATTTTGCAAAATTTATCAATCGATTTGCAATACCTCCACGTTTCATAATTTCTCCTGCAAGTACAAAAAATGGTATAGCCAGTAGAGCAAAACTATCAATAGCTGTCGTCATTCGCTGCGCTATGGTTGTAATCCCTGGCAACTTGTCAATATTTAATAGTAGACTTATTGTTGTCGAAATACCAATGCTATAGGCTACTGGCACTTTGAGCATTAATAGGGTGAAAAAACTAGTAAATAATACGATAATACTTATTACTTCAATACTCATAATTATTCGGTTATTTCGTTAGCATTAATTTTTGACATGTGATATACAGAAAACCACATAATTAGTAATCCACTTACAGGTAAAATTGCATAGATATAACCTAAAGGAATACGTAATGTTCCTGATAATTGCCCTAGATGCAAAGTTGTATAAACAAGATTAAATCCACCAATAACCATAACAATAAGTGCAAATGCAAAAACGCATAGTTCTACAAAAATTAAAACTTTTTTTCTAGTTTTAGTTGAAAACTTCTTAAACGAAAAATCCATTGACAAGTGTAACCGTTTTGCATTTAAATAGGCTGCCCCTAATATAGAAAGCCATATTAAAGAAAAACGCGCTAATTCTTCTGTAAAGGCAAATGATGTATTTAAAATATACCTTGAAAATACTTGACCCAAAACATCTACAACTAAAAGTCCAAAAATAAAAACTAAGATAATCTCCATGACTTTACATGTCTTATTAAATATAATATCGGCTGCTTTCATAATTATTGATTTTTAATTTGATTGATAAGCATATTCATTTCTGGATATTCTTCTATAAAGGATTCTAAAACAGATTTTGATTGCTTTTGAAATAATGATTTTTCAGGGATAATCACTTCCACACCTGCTTTTTTTGCAATAGCCATAGATTCTTCTACAGATTCATTCCAAAATTGTTTTTGGGCTTGAGCTGATTCGTTTGCAGCTTCTTGAACCCATTCACGCTCTTTTTCTGATAATTTATCCCAATATTTTGTTCCAATCAATAGTACATCTGGAACTGATGAATGTTGATCTAGCGTATAATATTTACTAATTTCGTAATGGTTTGATGACACAAATGAGGGAGGGTTATTTTCAGCACCATCAACTACGCCTTGTTGGATCGCTGTGTACAATTCCCCATAAGCCATTGGGGTAGCCGAACCGCCTAAGGCATTAACCATATTGATAGCCATTTGATTGTTCATAACACGAATTTTAAGACCTTTCAGATCATCAGGTGTTCTTATGGCTTTGTTCGACGTGTAAAAACTTCGGCTTCCGGCATCATAATAACACAAACCTCTTAGCCAAAACTTTTGACCTTTTTGTAAAATAGATTTTCCTACCTCACCTTCTAAAACATCAAATTGATGCTGTTTGTCTTTGAATAAATAGGGAATTCCTAAAACATGGTACTCAGGCACGAAGTTGGATAGCGTAGCAGCACTTACTTTTGTAATAGCAACACTTCCAATTTGAAGTAATTCTAATACTTCGCGCTCGGAACCTAATTGACCATCAGGAAATATTTTAACCTTTAAAGCACCTCCAGATTTTTGATTTAATGCTTCTTGAAACTTTAATATACCTTTATGCACAGGGTGAGTTTGAGGCAGAGAATGTGCCAAGTATAAAACTTTACTTCCATCAACTTTTTTGCAAGAAACAATACTTCCAAAAAAAACAACTATTAAAATTAGTTTATATTTCATTTTATGTTCAATTAAATTAAAAATAGAAGTAATAAAATTTAGGTTTTTTGTTAGTCTTTATTGTGAATCATACTTATAATAGCCAAAGCATTTTTAACTTCCTGCTCCAATTTATCATAGTCTTTATTTGCAATAATCTCTTTTGAAATTAATTTAGATCCCATACCCACACAAGTTACGCCAGCATCAAACCAACCTTTTAGATTTTCCAAGGTTGGAGATACACCTCCAGTGGGCATTATACTTGTCCATGGTTGTGGTCCTTTTACTCCCTTTACAAACTGTGGTCCGTAAATATCACCAGGAAACAACTTTACAATTTCACAGCCCAATTCTTCTGCTCTTGCTATTTCTGTTAAACTACCACAGCCAGGAGACCACAAAACTTTTCGTCTATTGCAGGCTATAGCGATATCTTCTCTAAGTACAGGAGTAACAATAAAGTTGGCACCCAAAGCCATATAAAGTGATGCCGCAGCCACATCGGTTACAGAGCCTACACCCATAATCATCCCTGGTAATTCTTTGACAGCGTATTTTGTTAGCTCGCCAAAAACCTCATGAGCGAAATCGCCACGAGCGGTAAATTCCATTAAACGAGCTCCACCATCATAACAGGCTTTTAGTACTTTTTTACTTAATTCAATATCATTATGAAAAAACAAAGGAATCATTCCTGTGTCTTTCATTGTCTGTGCAACTTCTAATCTAGTAAATTGTGCCATAATATAATTCTATTTTATCGTGCGACTCTTCCTGAAGCGTCACCACCCATTAATTTTTCTACCTCAGCTACAGTAACTAAATTAGCATCACCTTTTATGGTATGTTTTAAACAAGATGCGGCAACAGCAAAGTCTAATGCATTCTGATCATCCTCTGGATATTTTAATAATCCATAGATTAAACCTCCCATAAATGAATCTCCTCCACCAACTCTATCAACAATATCTGTAATTTGGTATTGACGTGTTTCGTACATTTTTGTTCCGTCGTATAAAACCCCGGCCCAAGTATTATGAGAAGCAGAAATTGATCCTCTTAATGTGGTAATTACTTTTTTGGCGCTTGGAAATTTTTCCATCATTTGTTGACAAACAGACAAGAAAGCCTCGGCTTTAACATCATGTCCTTGAGTTTGGACAGTAATACCTTCTGGCTTTATACCAAAGTGCATTTCTGCATCTTCCTCATTACCTAAAACAATATCACAATAGGACGTAAGCTCAGTCATTACTTTTTCTCTATGGGCATCATCACAATATTTCCAAAGTTTTGCTCGGTAATTTAGATCTGTTGAAATGGTAATTCCTTTTGCCCTAGCGGCTTTAACTGCTTCTAAACAAACATCCGCAGACCCTTGTGAAATGGCTGGTGTAATTCCTGTCCAGTGAAACCATTCAACGCCATCAAAAACTGCATCCCAATCAATCATACCAGATTCTATTTCTGCAATGGCTGAGTGTGCTCTATCATAAACGACTTTACTACCACGACTCACAGCTCCAGTCTCTAAAAAATAAATACCAAGGCGATCCCCTCCCCACACGATTTTATCTACTCCAACTCCACGTTTTCGCATTTCCATCATAGCACACTCACCAATATCATTTTTAGGTAAGCGAGTTACAAAATCTACAGGAACTCCATAGTTAGCCAATGAGACTGCGACATTAGACTCTCCACCACCATATATGGCATCAAAATTATTGGCCTGAGAAAACCTTAAAAACCCTTGCGGAGCTAACCTTAACATGATTTCTCCAAACGTTACTACTTTATTCATTATTCTTTATTTAAAATTAAAATACTCTTTTGCGTTATAATATGATATATCTGAAACCATTTTACCTAAAAAGGGGATATCGTTTGGTATCAACCCTTTTTCTACATCTTCTCCAATAATATTGCACAGGATGCGTCTAAAATACTCATGTCTTGTAAAAGATAAAAAACTCCTACTATCGGTTAACATACCAACAAAGCGACTTAACAAACCTATATTGGACAAGCAATTAATTTGTTTTTCCATACCATCTTTTTGGTCTAAAAACCACCAA
>Ga0209136_1002245_pt1 | contig 11923 bp, 9 predicted proteins | sample SaaInl0LU_22_DNA_FD_184640 | JGI IMG/M metagenome (GOLD analysis project Ga0209136, IMG submission 184640) | Marine microbial communities from expanding oxygen minimum zones in the Saanich Inlet - ESP_90LU_22_DNA (SPAdes) (version 2) | ecosystem: Environmental > Aquatic > Marine > Intertidal zone... | reverse complement strand
AAATACACCGACGAGTGGCAGGCCTATGTCACCCGCCAAGCGCGGTGGGTGGATTTCGACAACGACTACAAAACCCTCGACATTACGTTCATGGAGAGCGTGCTCTGGGCATTTTCGACTCTCTACGACAAGGGTTTGGCCTACGAGGGCTATCGGGTGTTGCCCTACTGCTGGCGGGACCAAACACCCCTGAGCAACCACGAATTGCGAATGGACGACGACGTCTATCAACCCCGGCAGGATCAGTCCGTCACGGTGACGTTCCCGCTCCATGGTGAAAAAGCCGAGCAGGCCGACCTCGCCGGTGTTCTCGCGCTCGCCTGGACCACCACACCGTGGACGTTGCCGACCAACGCAGCCCTCGCTGTGGGACCCGAGATCTCGTATGCGCTGATTCCGGCCGGCCCGTTGAACCGAACGCCCGGTGCCCGCTATTTGATGGCGGTCGATACCATCGCGAACTATCGAAAAGAGCTGGGTTATGAAGACCAGGAGCAGGCTCAGGCAGCGGTGACCCGAGTGGTTCAGGGCTCCGATCTTGGCGGCATCCAGTACCAGCGAGTTTTTGACTACTACGCCGACGACAGCTGGGGAATGGATAATGCGTGGCAGATCCTGGTGGCCGACTATGTCGCCACCGGCGAGGGAACCGGGATCGTCCACCAAGCTCCCGCCTACGGCGAGGATGACCAAATCACCTGCGCAGAGGCGGGCATCCCGGTGGTTATCTCGGTCGATGACGCGGGGTGCTTCCTCGATCAGGTCAGCGATGTGGCGGGGCTGCAAGTTTTTGACGCCAACAAGCCGCTGACAAAACTGTTGCGCGAATCGGGGCGCCTGTTTGCGGAGCGCTCGTATGACCACTCCTATCCCCACTGTTGGCGGTGTCGCACCCCGCTGATTTACAAAGCCGTATCCAGCTGGTTTGTGAAGGTCACGGAAATTCGAGACCGCATGGTGGAGCTCAACCAGGACATCACCTGGGTTCCCGACAACGTGAAAGATGGGCAGTTTGGCAAATGGCTCGCAAACGCGAGGGACTGGTCGATTTCGCGCAACCGCTACTGGGGCTCCCCCATCCCCGTGTGGAAAAGCGATAACCCCGAGTACCCCAGGGTGGACGTCTACGGGTCACTCGACGAGTTAGAACGTGACTTTGGGGCAGCGCCAACAGACCTTCACCGACCGGCAATCGATGATCTTGTGCGCCCGAACCCTGATGACCCGACGGGGAAGTCGATGATGCGCCGAATTCCCGATGTGTTGGACGTTTGGTTTGACTCCGGGTCAATGCCTTTTGCTCAGGTGCACTATCCCTTCGAGAACCAAGAGTGGTTTGATACCCACAACCCTGCCGACTTCATAGTTGAATACATCGGTCAAACGCGTGGGTGGTTTTACACGATGCACGTTCTCTCCACAGCTCTTTTTGACCGACCAGCTTTTTCGAACGTGATTTCGCATGGAATCGTGCTTGGTTCAGACGGCCAAAAAATGTCCAAGAGTTTGCGCAATTATCCGGATGTATCCGAAGTCTTCGACCGTGATGGCGCTGACGCCATGCGCTGGTTCCTCATGTCGAGCTCCGTCATTCGTGGCGGCAACCTGGTGGTCACCGAGGAAGGAATCCGCGAATCGGTGCGGCAGTTCTTGTTGCCTCTCTGGAGTACCTATTACTTCCTTGGGCTTTATGTCGGTGATCACGACCCTCAGTGGCGGACCGACTCCTCGCATGTTCTCGACCGCTACATCTTGGCCAAGACTCGAGACCTGATCACCGAGACAACGGCGCACTTCGACGCCCTGGATGCTCCGCTGGCAGCACAGAAGCTCCGTGACTTTGCCGACGTGCTGACCAACTGGTACGTGCGCAGGAGCCGAGACCGTTTCTGGGGGGGAGAAGACCTCGACGCGGTGGACACGCTCTACACCGTGCTGGAAACCCTGTGCCGCCTGGCTGCACCGCTTGCTCCGCTGATCACCGAGGAAGTGTGGCGCGGCATCACCGGGGGAGACAGTGTCCACCTCACCGACTGGCCTGAACCAGAGCCGTTCCCGGAGAATGATGCGCTAGTGGCCGCCATGGACCGTGTCCGCGACGTTGCCTCCGCAGGCCTTGCCCTGAGAAAAGCGCATTCGCGACGGGTTCGTCTGCCACTCTCGACGCTCACGGTAGTGAGCGCCGCGGCGAGCGACCTTGTTGCCTTCGAGGACATCATCTCCGAGGAGCTCAACGTCGCCGAGGTTGCGTGTGTGGAATTGACGGACGACGCAATCGAGAGCTTTGGCATCGGCCGCAAACTGATTCCAAATGCTCGCGCACTCGGGCCACGAGTGGGGGGAGCCATCCAAGGGTTGATTGCCCAAGCTAAAGCAGGCGAGTGGAGCCTCCGCAATGGTGTCGTCACGATCGGCGAGGAGTCCCTGTCAGAGGGTGAATACACACTCGAGCTGACCTCGGCCTCAGAGGACACGGCCGTGAGCTTCCTCGATGATGGCGGGTTTGTGCTGCTGGACACGACGGTGTCTCCCCTCCAGGAGGCAGAAGGCCTTGCCCGAGATGCCATTCGATGGATTCAGCAGGAACGAAAGGCTTCTGGTCTCCTGGTCTCTGACCGCATTCACCTGGTAGTCGAGGCCGATGAGGTAGCCCGCGAGGCTTTGCAGACGCACCGAGAACTGCTCTGTTCCGAAACGTTAGCGACATCATTCGACCTTCAGGAGCTTGTCGGTGATGAGGACACCTTGGCGGTGGGGTCAGGTTCTCAGTTACGCGTGAGAGTGTCTCGTCATGAGTGATTCCGGCTCCGACGACCGCGCCCACGCCGATCGCGTGAGCCAGGCATTGCTCTCGCGCATCAGCGAGAAAGCGCCCGAGCGCCGGCTGCACGCCATCCGGCGGGTGACCGAGCTACTGGGTGATCCCCAGCGCATGTATGGGGTCATCCACCTTGCGGGAACCAACGGAAAAACCTCGACAGCGCGCATCATCGAAAGTCTCCTTCGAGCGCTCGGTTTACGAACGGGTCTGATGACCTCGCCTCATCTCCATCGAATCAACGAAAGAATCGTGATCGACGGTGAGCCAATCACCGATCGCATGCTCGCCGATAACTTTGAGGACATCGAACCGTTTCTCACGATGGTTGACGCGGAGCTGGTGGCTAACGCCGAAGCGCCGCTCACGTATTTTGAAGCTCTCACTGCCTTGACTTTCGCTGCTTTTGCCGATGCGCCCATTGACGTTGCCATTGTGGAAGCGGGGATGGGTGGCGAGTGGGACGCCACCAACGTTGCTGATGCTGATGTCGCCGTACTCACCCCTATTGCTCTGGATCACATGGAGTTTCTGGGCGACACTATTGCGGAGATTGCCGCCACGAAATCGGGCATCATCAAGCCGGCATCGCGGGTGGTGAGCGCTCACCAACGCGACGATGCGTGGGACGAAATCACAGCTGTGTGCGAAAAGTACGAAGCGACTCTGCGGGTGTTTGGCCGTGACTTTTCGTTGACGTCCCTTGAGCCAGGCGTCGGTGGCCAAGTGATCAGCGTCGAGGGACTTGCCGGTCACTACTCCTCGCTTGCTCTGCCCCTGCTGGGGGATTATCAGGCAGAAAATGCAGCGCTGGCGATTGCCGCCGTCGAATCGTTCGTCCAAAACGGTGAGCAAATGCTCCCGCGTGACGTCGTCGAGGAGGGGATTTCGCTGGCGAGTAGTCCGGGACGCCTGCAAAGAGTCTCGGCCAACCCTGCGGTGATCGTGGATGCGGCGCATAACCCGCACGGGGCGGAAGCTCTGACCGGGGCGATAATGACGTCGTTTAGTTTCGACCGACTGGTGTGCGTGATTGGAATCTTGCAGGAAAAAGATGTTGTTGGCATCGTCGAAGCTCTTGACCCGGTCGTTGACCACTTCGTGGTGACCCAGTCTCAGTCCGATCGCGCCATCAGCGTTGATGACCTGGCTGATGCGGTTGCCGCCATCGCGGGGCCCGATCGTGTGGATTCTCGACCCAACTCAGAGCACGCGCTTTCGCGTGCGGAAGATCTTGCCGGCCCCGAGGGCGGTGTCCTGGTGACCGGGTCGATTACCTTGGTGGCCGAAGTCACCGCGTGGAAGGGGCAATGATGGCACGCGCACGACGAGAGAAAACGGCCACCGAGTCGCTTCTACAAATAGCGGTGATGTTGGAAATCGCGGTGGTTTTTTTTGGTGCACTCGCCCTCAATGGGCTGAAGCTTTACTCGCCCATGGTGGTGTGGGTGGGCGCTGGTCTCGCGGTACTCGTGTTGGGCGTGTTGAATCGGCTGCTTCGATACCGCTGGGGAGTGTGGTTCGGTCACCTGGTTCAGATCGCCCTGTTGTTGTCCTTTATCTGGGATGTGGTGATTGGCTTGTCCGCAGCGGTGGTGGTCGCGTTCTGGATTTTTGGCGCTATTCGCGGTCCACAACTCGATCGACCTCGCGATAATCCCGACCGTTAGAATTACCCGAAAACCACCCCAAGGAGCGAATCACCATGGCCGGATTAGAAGAAACCCTCGTATTGGTCAAACCCGATGGCGTCGCGAGAAACCTGACAGGGGACATCCTCTCCCGGATTGAGGCCAAGGGCTACCAGTTGGTGGACATCCGGATGGTCGAACCCAATCGGGACCTCCTCAGCGCCCACTACGCCGAGCACGAGGGCAAACCATTCTTCGACCCTCTGGTGAATTTCATGGAATCGGGTCCCGTGGTGGCCATGCGAATCGCGGGGCATGCGGCCATTGCCGGTGTTCGATCGCTCTGCGGCGCAACAGATCCCACCGTGGCGGCACCGGGCACCATTCGCGGTGACTTAGGACGCGACTGGGGGCTTGCCGTTCAGCAAAACCTTATTCACGCAAGCGACTCGCTCGAGTCCTCGAGCCGTGAGCTCGCTCTCTGGTTTGCTCGTTAGAGCGAAAACAACAGCGGGAAAGTGATCAGGATTGCTATGCCAATAACGGCGTAGTTGATCACGATCACAATCCAGGAATACGGCAACCAACGAGCGCCCAGTTTGGTGAGCCTCGGCGAAGAGCCAAAGATGCCGTTCTTGAGCGCCCAGGGCAGCAGTATCCAGAACAGTGGGATGTGAATCGCCCACACCACCATGCAGTAGAGGCAGAGGAAACCGATCACGAACACGGCTTGGTAGAACATCCACATCAGCCAGAGGTACGCGCCGAAAATTGCGAGGACAACAAGCACCCAGAACGGTTTCTTGAAGGTGGCTCCCGCCAACATCGCAGCCCCCACCATCGCCACCGCGACATAACCAGCGACCCCAAAGAGCTGATTGGGGGTGTCAAAGAACACCGATGCTTGCGGGCTTTGCATGACCGACCCACACGAAAAAAATGGGTTGATGTTGCAGCTGGGGGCTGTGCCGTTGAGAGCTAATTGGTAGCCCTCGCGCGAGAGCGTGAAGGCTGCGAACCACGCTCCGATACCGCTGAGCAGGAGGTAGAGCGCCATAGCTCCTGAGCGTCGCGTGGGGTAATTCATGGAGTAATTATGACAGTTCACTAGCTGGTAAAGACCGTGTGTGCGATACTGATTGCAGAGCGACCCCACGTGGTGGGGTAGCTCGAAAAGATTTCTCGAATCAACGATTCGAATACCGGGGATAACCCCACAACAACCAGTTTTTTCAGGAGAACCCTCGGGTTTCTCTTGCCAAAGCGTGATGGAGTTCCGGCCAGTGATGCCAGGAATTGCGTAAGGAGTGCACCAGGAATGGTGACGAAAAAAGAAGAATCAACCCCCTCGAAGACCCCCGCCGCAGGCAAAAAAACAGCGGTAAAGTCCGCGGACACCGCAAAGAAGGCTGCGGTGAAGAAATCCACAGCCGCAGACAAAAAGGCCTCATCGGCCACGCCGAAAGCGAGTGCGAAGAAACCTTCGGACGCTCCGCAGGCTGTGTCGACCAAGTCCCTGATTTTCCAGGCGCCCGATCCCGCCCTCCTGCCTGCACCGGCGAAGGCGTCACCCGAGCCCTCCGGTGAGGGAACCGTTCGCCGGCGCTCGCGGGCAAATCGACCCACCCTCAGTCCTGAGGAGAAAAAAGCCAAGGCGGCCGCCGAAGCCGCTGCTCCGAAGAAAGTTCGGGGCTCCACTCGTTTGGAGGCAAAACGTCAGCGGCGCCGGGATGGTCGCGATGGCGGACGTCGGCGTCAGAGCGTCACCGAGTCGGAGTTCTTAGCGCGCAGGGAAAGCGTGGACCGCGTCATGGTGGTTCGCGAACGCGCCGACCGCACGCAAATTGCTGTACTGGAAGACAACGTTGTTGTCGAACACTATGTCGCCAGAGCCGAAGAGTCCAGCCTGATTGGAAACGTTTACCTCGGGCGCGTGCAAAACGTTCTGCCGAGTATGGAGGCGGCGTTCGTTGATATTGGTCGCGGCCGCAATGCGGTGTTGTACTCCGGCGAAGTCGATTGGGAAGCTGCGCGAGACGGAGACACTTCGGGTCCGCGACGTATCGAGCTGGCCCTGAAAACAGGCGACAGTGTGCTGGTCCAGGTAACCAAGGACCCGGTGGGCCATAAGGGCGCCCGGTTGACAAGCCAGATTAGCTTGCCTGGTCGCTATCTCGTGTACGTTCCGGGCGGAGCAATGAACGGAATTTCGCGCAAGCTACCGGACACCGAACGCTCCCGCTTGAAGGCGATTTTAAAGAAAATTCTTCCTGAAACCGCGGGCGTCATTGTACGCACGGCGGCGGAGGGCGCGAGCGAGGAACAGCTCACTACCGACGTTGAGCGTCTGCAAAAACAGTGGGAGGTGCTCAGCGCTCAGGCGGAAAAAGCCCAGGCTCCCGAGCTCTTGCACTCTGAGCCTGACCTTCTGGTCAAAATCATTCGCGACGTATTCAATGAAGATTTTCATAAGTTGGTCATCTCAGGAATTCACGCTCACCGCACCATCGAGCAGTACCTGTCGTCGGTAGCCCCCGACCTGATCGCCCGTATTGAGGCGTACGCGCCGGAAGAAGACCCCTTTGTGGAATACCGCGTGGGTGAAGGAATCGCCAAAGCGCTCGATCGCAAAGTGTGGTTGCCCAGCGGCGGATCTCTCGTCATTGATCGCACCGAGGCCATGACGGTGGTTGATGTCAACACCGGCAAGTTTGTGGGCAGCGGCGGCAACCTCGAAGAGACGGTCACTAAGAACAACATTGAGGCGGCTGAGGAGATTGTCCGTCAGCTTCGGCTGAGAGACATCGGTGGAATTATCGTCATCGACTTCATCGACATGGTGTTGGAATCGAACCGTGACCTCGTGGTCCAGAGGTTGATGGAGTGTCTGGGTCGGGATCGAACCAAGCACCAGGTCGCCGAAGTAACGAGCCTGGGCCTTGTTCAAATGACACGCAAGAAACTCGGCTTGGGTTTGCTGGAGACATTCAGCGAGGCCTGTGAGGCGTGTCAGGGGCGAGGCGTGGTTGTTCACGGCGAACCCGTGGCAAAGAGCAAATCTGAATCGAGTCCGCGGAAAAAGAAGGGTTCGGGCAAGAGCGCTCCCACGGTCGAGCCTCACCAGATCACCGATGGCGCGAGAGACGCTATCGCAGCGATTGCTAAGAGCACTGTGCATTCAGAAACCTCTGCGGAGTCAAAACCCGCGGTGGCGTTGACTGAGGTTCCTGCCACCGCAACGGCAACGAAAGATCCCCTTGACAGCGTTCTAGAAGCGCTACCCGACGCTCCCGCGCCGGGTCAGTCCAAGCGCCGACGTCGAGCAACCAGCCGCTAGAGGGACACAAGAGCAGCCTGGGGGTATCCCGGTCCCACCCGGGACCAGATTGCCCAGGGAACGATGGTCCGGTTGATGGACGTTGGGGAGGGCGTGCTCCTTCGACAATGGCCTGGCCACTCTTTTCAGTGGTGATCTGTGGTTGTACCCGGCCCAACAATGGTCTATTCTTATCCCTTGGTGCAGTTTTCCCCCATATGACGGGGCACCCTCGTTCTCTCCAGTAACAAGGCAGGTTTCATCGTGGTTTATGCGGTTGTTCGCGCAGGCGGGCGTCAAGAAAAGGTCGAGGTTGGCTCGATCATTACGGTGGACCGCATTGCCGGTGATGCCAAGAACTCGGTGAGCCTTGCTCCCGTTCTCTTCGTCGATGGTGCGACAGTCACCCACGACAAGAAAGAGCTCGACAAAGTCACGGTGACCGCTGAGGTTCTCTCTGACCTTCGCGGCCCCAAAATCATTATCCAGAAATACAAGAACAAGACCGGTTACAAGAAGCGTCAAGGTTTCCGTGCGGAACTGACGAAGCTCAAAGTAACCGGCATCACCAAGAAGTAAGAGGGAACTCATGGCACATAAAAAAGGTGCGTCCTCGACCAGAAACGGTCGTGACTCTAACGCTCAGTACCTCGGTGTGAAGCGCTTCGGTGGTCAGGTTGTTAAGGCCGGCGAAATCCTCGTTCGCCAGCGGGGAACCCACTTCCACCCCGGCGCCAACGTCGGTCGCGGAAACGACGACACTCTCTTCGCGCTTGCCGCGGGTCAGGTCGAGTTCGGCTCTAAAGGCGGACGCAAAGTTGTCGCCGTTGTGGATGCTGCGCTCTAGACCACACCACACGATGTGATGCGAGGGCGAGCTTCGGCTCGCCCTTTGCTCGTCTAGGGGACAATACAGAACGAAGAGAGGGTGTCATGACGACGTTTGTCGACAGTGTCGTATTGCACCTCCACGCCGGACACGGCGGTCACGGGTGTGTTTCGGTGCACCGGGAAAAGTTCAAACCTCTCGGCGGCCCCGATGGCGGCAATGGCGGGCACGGCGGCGACATTGTCCTGGTCTCCGACCCGCAAGTGACGACTTTGCTGGATTACCACCATCGCCCGCATCGCACCAGCGACAACGGGGCGCCCGGAGCGGGGGACTCCCGCCACGGCAAAAGCGCGGCGGATGTCACGCTTCCCGTTCCCGTGGGAACGGTGGTTTCGGGTGACGATGGCACCGTGCTTGTGGATATGGACCGCCCCGGTATGAGCGTTGTTGTGGCCACGGGCGGTCGCGGCGGGTTAGGCAACGAGGCGCTCGCGAGCACGGCACGTAAAGCACCTGGTTTTGCCCTGCTGGGAACCCACGGTTTTGAGGGGGACATTCACCTTGAGCTAAAAACCGTGGCCGATGTGGCGTTGGTGGGTTTCCCCAGTGCGGGGAAGTCGAGCCTTATTGCTGCCGTCTCCAAGGCGCGTCCCAAGATCGCCGACTATCCGTTCACAACACTTCACCCGAACCTAGGCGTGGTGGAGGCGGGCGGTACAAAGTTCACCGTGGCCGATGTCCCAGGCCTGATTCCCGGCGCCAGCGAGGGCAAAGGTTTGGGCCTTGAATTTCTGCGCCACGTAGAGCGTTGCAGTTTGCTGGTTCACGTTCTTGATTGCGCCACACTGGAGCCTGGACGGGATCCACTGAGCGATCTTGACGCCCTGCTGTATGAGTTGGAGAACTACCCTCTCGATAGCGACGTTGTTCCGCTGGTCGAACGACCACAACTTGTCGTCCTCAACAAAGTTGACGTTCCCGATGCCAAAGAGCTGGCCGCCATCGTTACGCCCGACATTGAAGCTCGTGGGCTCAGCGTTTTTTCGGTCAGCGCCCTGAGTGCCGAAGGGCTTGACGCCTTTTTGTTTGAAGCCGCCGCCATGGTGAACCGGCACAGAGCTGCGCTCGCAGAAGCGGCTCTGACGCCAGAGCGCATTGTCGTGCGCCCTCGCGCCGTAAACGAACCAGATTTCCGCATTGTGGTGGAGGGTGGAACAGAAGGCTCCCTGTATCGAATTTTGGGAGAAAAGCCAGAGCGCTGGGTGGAGCAGACAGATTTCACCAACGACGAGGCCGTTGGTTACCTCGCCGATCGCTTGATGAAACTGGGCATCGACGATGCACTCTTTGACAATGGGGCAACCCCCGGCTGCCCCGTCATGATTGGCGCCGGCAAAGGTCAGGTCTTTGACTGGGAGCCCACCCTGTCCAGTGCCGCCGAGCTGATGACAGCACCTCGAGGAACAGACCCTCGTTTGGACGAGAGACAGCGCGCGACCCGTTCGCAGAGAAAAGCGAGTTACCACGAGCGCATGGACGCGAAAGCGCGGGCGCGCCAGGAACTGCAAGACGAGAAGGAAGCCGGGTTCTTTGACGATGACGACTCGTGATCTGCTCGCCAGTGCCTCGCGCATTGTGGTCAAGGTGGGTTCGTCCTCGATCAGTGGGGAACGCGAGCACCAAATGGACGGTCTCGTCGACGCTCTCGCCGTGTGGCACGCAGCGGGCAAAGAGTTGGTGCTGGTGTCCTCGGGGGCCATCGCGACAGGGGCTCCCTATTTGAAACTCAGCGACCGAGCCCAGGATTTAGCCACCCAGCAGGCGGCGGCAGCTGTGGGACAAAACCTCCTCATGGGTCGCTACCAAAAACTTTTGGATCGCCACCAGATGACGTCTGCGCAGGTACTGCTGACCGTGGGCGACGTCGAAAATGACACCCATCGCACTAATGCTCTGAGAACCATGGATCGTCTCCTGGGTTTGCGAATACTCCCGATTGTGAACGAAAACGACACGGTGGCCACCCAGGAAATCCGTTTTGGTGACAATGATCGGCTGGCGGCTCTCGTGGCAGATTTTATTTCTGCCGATGCTCTCGTCTTGCTCAGCGATGTCGAGTCACTTTTTACCCACCCGCCGGGGGATCCAAGAGCGGTGCGCATTGACACGGTGGCTTTCAACGATCCGCTGGAGCACGTTGAACTGGGCCCGGCAATGGTCAACAGCGTGGGAACCGGGGGAGCGGTGACGAAAGTTAGTGCCGCCCGGCTCGCGGCAACCGCAGGCATCCCCACTCTCCTCACGGCCACAACATCACTGGGTGACGTTGTGGCCGGCAATGTCGCAGGCACGTGGTTTGAGGCCGGCCTAAAATAGCGCCATGAGTGAGTCCGCGAACACTACGGCAGAGTCGATGCTCCGCGACGCAAAAGAGGCGGCACGAGTTCTGTCGGTGGCGAGTGCTGCCAGCAGAGACAACGCGTTGAAGGCGATGGCCGAAATCCTTGGCCAGAACGCCGCGGAGATTGTCGCAGCCAATGCTGAGGATCTTGCCCGCGGTGTCGCCGAGGGAATGTCGGAAGGTCTGCAAGATCGCCTCCGCCTCACCCCAGATCGAATTTCCGCCCTCTCCCAGGCGATCGAGGACATCCGCGCGCTTGCGGATCCGGTGGGCGATGTGGTTCGCGGAATGACGCTCCCGAACGGGCTGAAAGTGAGTCAGGTCCGGGTGCCGTTTGGTGTGGTGGGGGCAATTTATGAAGCCAGGCCCAATGTGACTATCGATATTGCAGCGTTAGGAATTAAGAGCGGAAACGTGGTGGTGCTGCGCGGGGGCTCCCAGGCGCACGCGACCAATACCGTGTTGGTGTCGTTGCTGCGGGAAGCACTGGTTCGGTCAGGGCTCCCCGCCGCTGCGGTCACATCAGTCGATGATTTTGGCCGTGAGGGCGCGAAAGCCATGATGCAGGGCCGCGGAATGATCGATGTGTTGATCCCCCGAGGTTCCGCCGCGCTCATTGACACGGTTGTTCGGGAGTCCACGGTTCCGGTGATTGAGACCGGGTCTGGAGTGGTGCATATCTTTGTGGATTCCAGTGCCGATCTCACCCAAGCGGTGGACATCATTGAGAATGCGAAAGTCCAGAGACCCAGTGTGTGCAATGCCGTTGAGACAGTGTTGGTTCACAGCGCAGTCTCTGAAGAGCTGCTGCCCCCGCTGGCGGAGCGCCTGGAACACTCTGGTGTGGTCATTCATGGTGACGAGCGAGTGTGCGGAATTGTTCCCTCAGCGGTTGCTGCGACGAAAGAGGACTGGTCCGAGGAGT
>Ga0209136_1002238_pt1 | contig 11947 bp, 9 predicted proteins | sample SaaInl0LU_22_DNA_FD_184640 | JGI IMG/M metagenome (GOLD analysis project Ga0209136, IMG submission 184640) | Marine microbial communities from expanding oxygen minimum zones in the Saanich Inlet - ESP_90LU_22_DNA (SPAdes) (version 2) | ecosystem: Environmental > Aquatic > Marine > Intertidal zone... | reverse complement strand
TTACAGTGGAGTAACAATGATAAAATAAAGGTTTAATAATATTCGTCTATTTTTTAGCCCAGTATTGTTGATTGCTCTTTTTCTTCAGATTTTGCTCAGTTGTTTCACTTTTATTCTATAAAACTTTGTGCTGATTCAATAATTTTTTCTGATGAGTTCTCAACTTTCGAAGTCCTGTTGTAAGTTTTGAATAACATTTTGCGATGAATAACTTGGCAATTGGAAAGCCTCAATCTGCAATTTCTAGAAGTATTAATTTGTTACCTTTAGCCAAATTATTTTTTTTATGGCGTATGGTTTTCTTTCGGTGTTACCACCAATAATAGCTATTGTTTTGGCATTAAGAACCAAACAAGTATACATTGCCCTATTGTTTGGAATTTGGTTTTCTTGGTTGATCATAAATGATTGGAATCTACTAGAAGGAACTATAGCATTTGTTGAAGGAATGGTTGACGTTTTTCAGTCAAAAGGAAATACAAGGACTATTATTTTTAGTGCTTTAGTAGGCTCTTTATTAATCTTTATTCAATATTCTAGAGGTGTTGAAGGTTTTATCAATCTACTTAATAAAAGGTTGGTAAAGTTAGAGCAAAAAAAATCTGGTAATGCGAGAGTTATGGCTCAAGTTTTAGCAACATTAACAGGTCTTTTGTTATTTGTAGAAACCAGTATCAGTTCATTAACAGTAGGTACTTTGTATCGTCCAATTTTTGATAAATTGAAAATTCCAAGAGAGAAGTTGGCTTATATTGCAGATTCAAGTTCTGCACCCTCATCAATTTTAATTCCTTTTAATGCTTGGGGTGCATTCATTATGGGCTTGTTAGCAACGCAAAATATAGACAAACCTTTTGCAATGATGATAGCTTCTATAAAATATAATTTTTATCCATTAATTACTATTGGTTTGGTTTTTCTTATAGTCTTTTTAAGGAAGGACTTTGGGTTAATGCAAAAAGCAGAACAACGCACGAGAGAATCAGGTTTGTTAATGAACAAAACGGCGAAACCTATGGTTTCTGATGAGGTAACTTCTTACCCCCCAAAAGAAGGTGTCTTGGCTAAAGCGTACAACATGATTGTACCATTATTTGTAATGGTTTGTATGATGCCCATCAGCTTAATTTACACAGGTTGGAATAATGTAAAAGATGCATCCTCATTTTTTGATCATATTTCTCAAGCTATTGGTGAGGGTTCAGGTTCTTCGTCGGTGTTGTATGCAGTAATCTCCGCTATCTTGGTTGCGATTTTGATGTATATTTTTCAAGGAATTTTAAAGCCAAAAGAAGCGGTTACCTTAACATTAAAAGGAATTAGTGAATTAATACCATTGGCATTACTAATGGTATTGGCTTTTGCAATTGGTAATGCGTGTTCAGCTTTAGATACAGGGAATTATGTTGCCAATGTTACTGAAAGTTGGTTAACTCCAGAATTGCTTCCAGCAGTGGTCTTTGTAGTAAGTTCCTTTATAGCATTTGCCACAGGAACCTCTTGGGGTACTTTTGCAATCATGTTAGCCATATCCATTCCAATGGCAAATACGCACAATGCAGATTTAACAATTGTAGTTGCAGCTACCTTAGGAGGAGGAATTTTTGGAGACCATTGCTCGCCTATTTCAGATACTTCAATTATTGCTTCTATGGCCTCAGCAAGCGACCACATAGACCATGTTAAAACACAATTACCTTATGCATTATTTGGAGGCATTATTACAGTTGTGTTGTATTTGTTGATTGGTTTTTTGGGTTAGTGTTATTACGAATGTATACTGATAAAGTAATCTTTAAACTTTATATAAAGACTGTTTTCGTTTTTTAACAAGTGGTACACTTTTCCCTTATGTCTCTAAAACGGGGCTATTTTGAAGTTGTACTAAACGATTCAGCGTTTGGATTGTAATTTTGATCACTCGTTATTAGCCATTCATCCATTTCAAAACCGTCTTCGCGCATGCTGAATTGTATTTCATGTCTACCAGCAGTTTTTATGTCTAAATATATAGCATTAGGTTTACCGCAATGTTCTTCTTTGGTTCGTTGTTTGCTTTCCCAGAACCAAGATTTTTTTCCTTTGCACCATTGCATGCGTTTTCCAGAATTTGGCCATTTTCCATCCAAACCAACATGTAAACCATTATCTTCAGATCCTGTACTATAGGCTTTTACCCAAATATAATAGCGGCCTGGGTTTTTGATGTGTATTTTATAACAAACAACAGCCATACTTCCTGGCGAACTGGTAAAGTTTTCTTCACGAATTAATTGATCATCATGAGTTTGACGTGTGTCTGGTAAAATTTCAATATATTTTTTATTGCTCGCTATTTTTGCGTGAGAAGTATCAGCATCTTTTAAAGCTGTTTCAAAGGATTTATCTATGATATACCATTTTCTAATACTGTCATTGGTTTGTTTGTAAAACGCTTCTGCCTCAACTTTTAAAAAACCATTGTTTTCTTTGAATATTTTTTGAGAACAAACAGAACTTGCTGCAAAAGAAATACAAAAACAGATGCTAATTTTTAAAAAGGTTTTTAGATTTTTCATTAATGTTAGTATCGTTATTTTTGGTTGAACAAAGAAAAGGTTTGTTCAAAAGCGATTTAAAATTTTACGCAAACTATTGCATAAAAATTAGGATATTTATATCTTTAATAATTCAAATTTACATACTTTCGTAAAAATAAGGACATAATTTTATAAAATTATTAAATTTTAATTGTGCAAGTTTTGTGCAATTTTATGAGAAAACAAACTAATAAAAATGAGTAAAAGTTACAAGATTGCCGTAGTTAATGGTGATGGTATTGGTGCAGAAATTGTACCAGCAGGAGTTGCTGTTTTAGATGCAGTTGCAAAAAAACACGGATTTGAAATTGCAAAAGAATCATTTCCTTATGGAGCAGGATATTATAGAGATTATGGAAAATTTATGGCAGACAATGCTTTAGAAGAATTAAAAGAGTTTGACGCCATTTATTTTGGAGCAGTTGGTTTACCAGAAATTGATGATACTTTACCTGCAAAGGACTATACGTTTAAAGTGCGTACACAATTCAACCAATATGTAAATTACAGACCTGTAAAACTGTTCTCTGGATTAAAAAGTCCACTTAGGGCTAAAACCGAAGCAGACATCGATTTTGTTGTTGTTCGTGAAAATAATGAAGGAGAGTTTGTACAAAGTGGTAAAACATTTTATGCAGACCAAGCACATGGTTTTGCTACGGATACTAGTGTGTTTACTCGTTTTGGAATTGAAAGAATTGCTCATTATTCTTTTCAATTGGCAAGAAAAAGAAGAAACAAGGTAACTAATGTTACCAAGTCAAATACGCTAATTAACAGTTTAGCTTACTGGGATCGCGTAATTGAAGAGGTAGCAAAAGAATACCCAGATGTTGCGTTTAATAAAATGTATATTGATAATGCTTCTGCAAGCTTTGTGTTAAAACCAGAAGTTTTTGATGTAATTATTACCACAAACCTTTTCGGAGATATTTTATCTGACTTGGGTGGAGCAATTATGGGAAGCTTGGGTCTTGGAGGTAGTGGAAACATTAACCCAGAGAAAGACTTCCCTTCTATGTTTGAGCCAATTCATGGCTCTGCTCCAGATATTGCTGGTCAAGATATTGCCAATCCAATTGGTCAAATTTGGTCTGCAGCAATTATGTTAGAGCATTTAGGAGAAATGGAAGCTGCTAAGGATATTGTTGCTGGTATCGAGGCCACAACTACAGCAGGTAATTTAACCGTAGATTTAGGAGGTAATGCCTCTACTTCTGAGATTGCAGCACGTGTTGTAAAACATATTGAAGCTGCAAAACTAGAAACAGTGTAGTCTTTCTAAATGAAAACAAAAAAAATAGTAGATCTAACGCTGCCCATAAATAATCAAATGAGTGGCGTTAGTATTACTCCCGCAAGAATTTTAGATGTTGATGGTTGGAATGCTACAACCTTAAATTTGTATTCACATTGTGGAACACATATGGATGCTCCACTCCATTTTGGAGTTACTCCTCAGACCATAGATCAACTTCCAACAGAACGCTTAATTAGTGTCGCCTGGATTGTAAATCTTACACATTTAAAACCAAAAGAACAAATTTTAGTATCTCATTTAGAGAGTATAACCAACGATTTTGAAGCTGGCCAAAGCATTATTTTGCATACAGGCTGGAGTAAAAAATTGGGTACATCATCTTATAGAGATGATTTGCCAAGAATAAGTGCCGAGTTAGCCAATTGGTTGGGAGAAAAAAAAGTAAACATATTAGGTGTAGAACCACCATCTGTTGCAGATGTAAATAATATTGATGAGGTAACTGAAATACATCAAATATTAATGAAACATGATATTATTATTGTTGAAGGTTTGTGTAATTTAGAACAAATTACAGCGCCAAAGATTACGCTATTAGCTCTACCATTAAAGGTTGAGGGCGGAGATGGAGCTCCTTCTAGAGTACTTGCTTTACAAAATTAATAATGCTAAAAACAGATATTTTAAGGGCCATTACTAAAGGAAACCAGCATCGAGGTTTTTTAGAGGAAATCCAAGAAAAACGTTGCAAAACTCCAAAATCAATTGTCATTTTAGATGACGATCCAACAGGTACGCAAACGGTATACAATTTACCTGTTGTAACTCGTTGGAGTTTATCTGTTTTAGAAGAAGAATTTAAAAAAAGTCCCATCTTTTTTATTTTAACCAATTCTAGAAGTTTGCAGGCAGAAGAAGCTAACGAATTGGCAGAAACTATTGGAGAACGATTACAAGAACTATCAAAAAAATACAACAAAGAGCTGGTAGTTGTTAGTAGAGGAGATTCTACATTAAGAGGACATTACCCCAATGAAGTTAACGCCTTAGCCAAAGGTTTAGGGATAGAGCCTGTAACCCATATTTTAGCTCCTGCTTTTTTTGAAGGTGGACGATACACGTACAACAATGTTCATTATGTAAAAGAAGGAGAAGAATTTATTCCAGTAAACAAAACACCGTTTGCAAAAGACAATACATTTGGTTATCAAAATTCTAACGTAACCCATTGGATTTTAGAAAAATATCAAAACACAATTGCTGCAGGTCAAATAGAAAATCTTGCAGTAGATTTTTTAAGAACTGCACCTACAAAACGTATTGTAGAAAAAATTGAAAACAAGCAGAAAACTCATATAGTTGTAAATGCCACAAGTTATGCAGACTTAGAAGCTGTAGCTTTGGCGGTTTTAAGAAGTAAACAAATTTTTTTATTAAGAACCTCAGCTTCTTTTGTAAATGCCATTGCTGGAATAAAAGCCAAAGAACCTCTGACAAAACAAGAGATTTTAGGAAACACTAAAGGGAAAGGATCTTTAATAGTAATTGGGTCTTATGTACCTAAAACAACAGCACAACTAAACTTTTTAAAACAACATTCAACGGCAAAGTTTATAGAATTAAATGTTACAAATGTAAAAGACGATATGCTTTTTCAAAAAGAAATAGCTGCAGTTTCAGAACTAGTAAACCAATATTTAAAAGAAAACAAAGATGTTGTTTTTCATACCAGTAGAACCCTCATAAAAGGAGCTACAAAAGAAGAGAGTTTAGCCATTGTAAACAAGGTTTCTAATGGGGTACTTTCTATTGTAAAACAATTGACTGTAAAGCCAAAATATATTGTAGCCAAAGGAGGAATTACCTCTAGTGATATTGCTACAAAAGCCCTAAATGTGCAAAGAGCGCAGGTATTGGGTCAAGCATTAAAAGGTGTTCCAGTATGGAAAATAGGAAACGAAACCAGGTTTCCAGAAATGCCCTATATTATTTTTCCAGGTAATGTGGGTAATGCTGATGCACTATACCAATTAACAAAATTATTAAAATGAAAAAACCAAACTATTTTCCTAAACGTTACCTAATGGTAATAGGCACATTTTTGTTGGCTTTACTATTGTATATAGATCGTATTTGTATTTCTGTAGCCAAAGAACCTATTGCTGAAGCATTAAGCTTAACAGATAGACAAATGGGTTTGGTTTTTGGTATTTTCACTCTAGGATATGCTTTTTTTCAAACACCTTCTGGTATGTTAGCAGACAGATTAGGACCAAGAAAAGTTTTGGCTAGCATTGTAGCCATTTGGTCTGTTTTTACTGCATTAACCGGGTATGCTTGGAATTTTATTTCGTTATTGGTTGTGCGTTTTTTATTTGGTGCAGGAGAAGCTGGAGCTTTTCCAGGAATGACAAGAGCTATTTATAGCTGGATTCCTTTAAAAGAAAGAGGTTTAGTAACAGGAATTAATTTTTCGGGTTCCCGTTTGGGAGCTGCTTTTGCGTTGCCGTTAGTCGTTTGGTTGATCGATAGTTTTGGGTGGCGAATTTCCTTTTTAATTTTAGGAATTGTAGGTGTTGTTTGGGCATTAATATGGTTTGTACTTTTTAGAGACAACCCAGAAGATCATAATGCTTTGTCTAAAGAGGAAAAAGAATTTATTATTGCCAACAGACAAGAAAAAAAAGCCAATATCGCCAAAGAAAAATTACATTTTGGTACTTTGCTGAGTTCCAAAAATATGTGGTTTGCAATGGGGCAGTATTTCTGTAGCAATTTTACTTTTTATTTTGCGTTAACCTGGTTGTTTCCTCATGTAAAAAGTGAGTATAATTTAGCTACTTTGGAAGCTGGTTTTTACACGTCAATACCGTTAATTTTTGGAGCTCTTGGTAACTGGTTTTCTGGTGCTTTAGGAGACGCTATTTTTAAAAAAGGAGACTGGAAAAAGTCTAGGGTAATACCAGCATCAATAGGTTTTGCTTTTGCTGCAATTGGTTTGATTGGCAGTATTTATATGGAAACCGCAGTTGGAGCTATTGCTTTTTTAAGCGTTGCTATTTTTGGTGCAGACATGACCTTACCTTCTTCTTGGGCATTTTGTACAGACATTGGTAAAGAACACTCTGGAGCAGTTTCTGGAACTATGAATATGGCAGGAAATATTGGTGCTTTTCTTACTTCGTTAATTTTTCCATATTTATTGGCGTGGACAGGCAATACAAATTTGTTTTTTGTTATAGGAGCAGTCCTAAATATAAGTGCAATTTTCTTGTGGTTTAACATGAAACCAAACAAACATTTTTCAGAATATTAACATACGATAGCAATGAAAAAATTAAGAGGTGTAGCCGTTGGAACAGGATATTTTAGTCAGTTTCAATATGAAGCTTGGAATAGAATGGAGAATGTAATAATAGTTGCAGTTTCTAGTAGAAGATTAGAAAAAGCACAAGCCATTTGCGATCAGTTTAACATCGCTAAAGCATACGATAATTTTGAGCAAATGTTAATTGAAGAACAGCCTGATTTTGTAGATATTATTACACCTCCAGAAACACATACACAGTTTTGTACCATTGCGATAAAACATGGTATTGATATCATTTGTCAAAAACCATTAGCCCCAACTTACAAAGAATCTGTGGCCTTAGTAGAGGCTATTAAAAAGTCTAGTGTTAGAATGATGGTGCATGAAAATTTTCGATTCCAACCTTGGTATAGAGAAATCAAAAAATTACTCAATCAAAGAATCATTGGTGACAAAATACATAGCATTAATTTAAGAATGCGAATGGGAGATGGCTGGCAAGAAGATGCTTATATGAACCGTCAGCCTTATTTTAGAGAAATGCCACAGTTGTTAATCTATGAAACAGGCGTTCATCTTATAGACGTTTTTCGTTATTTATTGGGAAATGTCACCCAAGTGTATGCTAAATTAAAAACCCTAAACAATAACATTAAGGGGGAAGATTTCGCATGGGTGCAATTTGAATTTGAAAACGGTGCTTTAGGATTTTTAGATGCAAACCGATTTAATGAAAACACTAGTGAAGACCCAAGATTAACGTTTGGAAATATTTGTTTGGATGGCAACAAAGGAACCATTCGTTTGTTTGATGACGGAAGAATAGCAGTGCAAAAATTAGGAGAAGAAGAGAAGCCACATGAATACGCTTACGAAAAAATTAATTTTTCTGGTGATTGTGTGTATAACACACAAGTTCATTTTATAGCATGTTTACGCTCAGGAACCCCTTTTGAAACCGATATTGAGAAATATTTAAACAATATTATAGTACAAGAGGCTATTTACGAGGCAAATGAAAAAGGAGTGCCAATAAAACTAAATTAATTTACTACTCAAATTAACCTATTGTATCGATTTGAATTTAGGGGTGTTTGTAATTGTTTTTTACGTATATGAAATGAGTAACTAAAACAACTTAACTAGCCAAAACCCCTCTTTTTTTTAGTTCAGGTATTGTGCGTAAAGCCCCTTCTTTGATACTATTGGCTTTAAATGTAAACGTTTTTTCATACAGCGTGTTTCCCTCAAAAAAAGTAACTTGAAATTGGTTACTTAGTTTAAACAATTCAGGTTGAATTAATTCTACCTTTGCAAAAGAATTGGCAGGAAGTTTTTCAATTTTTTTACGCAATAAAGAGGTTTTTTTCTGCTCAGAAAAGCCTTGGGAAACAATAACCACCATTTCTAAATCTACCTCTTTTTTATTAATAATGTATGCATTCCAATCGTCGGTGTTGTAAATATCATTATACTCCAAAACAACGGCTATTTCGATCTCGGTTACTTCTGGTATTTGGATGTCTTTTTTCATTAGAATTGGTAAAAGTTTAAAAAATCCTTCAAATGTATACACTAAAAAAGTATCTAGTATAAAAATCTTGAAGGATTTTATGAAATTTAGTTCGCTTAAGGGGTATCGTTCTTACTCAGAAACACTGCGCTTGTTGAAACCTAAAGTTCATCCTTTTCAAAAAGCTCAGTATACAATACCTATAACTTTATTTTCCTATCGTTTGTAAATCTTCTTCTAAAGTTTTACTCTTATTGGCTGCGTTAATCCACATTTTAAAACGTGTAATTAGGTAGAATAAAATAGGAACTACAACTAAGGTTAAAAAGGTTGCAATAAATAAACCATAAATAACAGTTTTAGCAAGAGGACCCCAAAAAATTACATTGTCTCCTCCAATGTAAATGTTTGGATCAAACTCACTTACTAAAGTAAAGAAGTTAATATTGAGTCCCATTGCTAAAGGAATTAACCCTAAAATGGTTGTAATTGCCGTTAACAATACTGGACGTAAACGCGCTTTTCCTGCTTTTATGATAGCCTCTAAAAGATCATTTTTTGAAAGATAGGATTTCTCACTTAGACCTAATGCTTCCTTCTTTCTATCAATTAAAAGTTGCGTGTAGTCTAAGAGTACCACACCATTATTTACCACAATACCCGCTAGAGAAATAATACCCATCATGGTCATCATAATTACAAAAGAAGCCCCTGTAATTACAATTCCCCCAAATACACCAATAAAACTCAAAAAGATTGCAATCATAATAATTGCTGGTTTAGAAACTGAGTTAAACTGGAATATCAAAATAAAGAAAATTAATGCCAAGCCTTTAAAGAAAGCACCCATTAAGAAAGCTTGCTGCTTATTTTGTTCTTCAAGCTGACCAGTGTAGTCAATTTTCACATCTTTAGGCATTTCTGTAAAATTTTTCATTTCCTCCTTGATTTTAGCTACTGCAGCTGCAGCATCTACATAACCAGGAGCCAATTGAGAATATACAGTAACCACTCTTTTGGTATCTCTATGTTTTATGGCACTAAACCCAGAGCTATTGTTTTGTGTTGCTATGGTTGAAACAGGTATTGCTTTAACTTGACCGTTTGTTGGATCTCTAAACGTAATCTTTTGATTGAAAATAGCACTTGTATTGTAACGTATATTTTCGTTAAAACGAACGTTAATATCATAATCATCACCATTTTCTTTGTAAATACCTGCTTTAGCTCCAAAAATTGCATTACGTAATTGTTGGCTAACTTGTCCTGTAGCTACTCCTAACTCACCAGCCTTTTGCCTATCTACTACAACACGCATAGATGGTTTGTCTTTATTCACATCAATTTTTAGTTCATCTACTTCTGCAATATTTCTAGAGTTAACAAAAGCTCTCATTTTTTCTGCTGTTGCAATCAATTCTTCATAGTTGTTTCCTTCTAGTTCAATATTAATTGGTGCACCAGCAGGAGGGCCATTTGCATCTTTTTCTACAGAAATTAAAACACCAGGATAAATACCTGTTAGTGCAACTTGTACCTTCTGTCGTAGTGCTTCACTATCTAAACCACGTCTGTATTTGTACTGACGCATAGAGGCTGTAATTTTTCCTTTGTGTGGCATTTCTGCAGCAGAGCCACCATCTGTTTGTGGATTACCTGCACCTTCGCCAACTTGAGAAACGGAACTTTCTACCAAGAAATTTTTTCCATTATCCATATACATTTCTTCGTTAATAATGCTATAGACACGTTGTTCTATTTCTTGGGTAATTGTATTGGTTTCATAAATATCCGTTCCTTGAGGGTATTCTATGTAAACAATAATTTGGTTTGGTGTATTGTCTGGAAAGAACTCTATTTTTGTTCTTTGGCTAGCCACAGAAGCCCCAAAACCACCGAAAGCAGCAAACAAAAGTAAAACAGTACCCAAGGTTATTGCTATAGGAACCCAACCTCTTAAGGCGCCTTTTAAAGTTTTTTCGTAAACATTTTCTAACCAAACCAAAGTATTTCTTTGGAAGAAATTAGCTGCTGGACGTAAAAACAGACGATACAGCCAAAGTAAAATAGCTGTAAATACCATTACTGTTCCTAAGGCTCTATTTTCTCCACCAAAGATTACAATTAAAGCACCAATACCGCCAACAATTGCTGTTATTTTAACAATTCTATTCAATGGCATTTCTTTGTCTTCAGTGGTCATAAATTCAGAGACTAATACTGAGTTGAAGAATATAGCAACGATTAATGAAGAACCTAACACCACAGATAATGTGATTGGAAAATAAATCATAAACTGACCAAATAGCCCTGGCCAAAGTCCCAAAGGAACAAAAGCAGCCACTGTGGTAACTGTTGAGATGATAATTGGATACGCAATTTCACCAATTCCTTTTTTGGCCGCTTCAATTCTACTCATACCTTCTTCATCCATTAAACGGTATACGTTTTCTACCACAACAATTCCATTGTCTACCAACATTCCTAATCCCATGATTAATCCAAAAAGAATCATTGTGTTTAATGTATAGCCTAGAGCACCTAAAATCATTAAAGACATGAACATAGACATGGGTATTGCAAAGCCAACAAACAAGGCGTTTTTAAATCCTAAAAAGAACATTAAAACGGTTACAACTAAAATGATTCCAAAAATAATGTTGTTTACCAAATCATCTACTTGACCAATCGTTTTGTCCGATAAGTCGTTTGTAATTGAAACGTCTAGATTAGAAGGAAAATAGTCAGTTTTTGCCTTGCGTACAATCTCTTTAATCTTTTCTGCTGCTGCCACCATATTTTTACCAGAACGTTTTTTAACGTCAAGCATCACAACAGGTCTACCTTCTTTTCGTGCAAAGGTTGTTTTGTCTTTTTCTCTAAAGCTAACTTTTGCGACATCTTTTAAATAGATGGAGTTTCCTTTTTCAGATTTAATAACAAAATCGTTTAAATCTGATGGAGTCTGGATTTCACCTAAAATTCGAATGGTTCTTCTTTGTCCGCTAGCAATTAAATTACCAGCAGAAGAGGTAATGTTTCCGTTTTGAATGGCCACAACAATATCGTTAAAACTTACTTGCATTGCCATCATTTTATAAATATCAACAGCAACTTCTACTTCTTTGTCTTGTACTCCTCTAATATCTGCTTGTTTAACTTCCGGTAAATCTTCAATTTCATCTTGCAAATATTCTGCATATGCCTTTAATTGTTGTAATTGATAATCTCCGGAGATGTTGATGTTTAAGAATGGGATTTCTTCAGACATACTTAAATCAAAC
>Ga0209136_1002221_pt1 | contig 12006 bp, 9 predicted proteins | sample SaaInl0LU_22_DNA_FD_184640 | JGI IMG/M metagenome (GOLD analysis project Ga0209136, IMG submission 184640) | Marine microbial communities from expanding oxygen minimum zones in the Saanich Inlet - ESP_90LU_22_DNA (SPAdes) (version 2) | ecosystem: Environmental > Aquatic > Marine > Intertidal zone... | reverse complement strand
ATAGAGTTATCTGTTATTTAACCCTCAAGAAGTCCTAGAGAGTTGCCAGATATTTTTTCTCTTAATGAAGTAAAGACTTTGTTAAATGAGACTAAAAACTTGAAACATAAGGCGATATTAGCTACTATTTATGGGTTAGGATTGAGAATAAGTGAATTGATACATTTAAAAATATCAGATATTGATAGTGATAGAATGGTTGTGTTTATTAGACAAGCGAAGGGTAAAAAAGACCGAACCGTTATGTTGCCTGAAAATTTGTTGAAATTACTTAGAAATTATTTTTTAAAATATAATCCCAAAACCTATCTTTTTCAAGGTCAAAGTTCCCCTCAATATTCTGCTTCAAGTATCAGAAAAATTTTAAGGAAGTCTGTTGAAAAAACAGGAATAACAAAAAAAGTGAAAGTTCACACGTTAAGACATAGCTTTGCTACACATTTATTGGAAAATGGTACAGATGTTCGTATTATTCAAAAATTATTAGGACATAATAACCTAAACACAGCTATGATATATACCCAAGTTGCAAATTCTACCATTTCAAAAGTAAAAAGTCCTCTTGACTTGTTATGATACCCTGAATCGAAATTAATTTCTGTTCCTTCACATTAGTTTAGTTTCATCAAAAAATTATTCCCAAGGATAAAAAATTATTCTTGGGAATAAAAAGTGGAGTCGGAGGGATTAACCTTTGGTTTTTCCCTTGAATCCCGTCCTGTAAATGCAACTTCCTGTACTTTCAGTCCAGACGTTTTTAAACTAAAAAGCGCAATCAAGTCAAACTTGTTGCGCTTTGTTTGTATAAAACCGTAATAAGGTTACGCTTAATCTTGGAGACGCCGAGAATAACCTCTAGTTTTTCTCTAGCCTCCCGCTTAGGAAATGTCCTGGCACTGTCCTTGCAGTCTAGAGGCTTTAAAACAAAAAATCTGCTCAAGCAAGCTTGGCAGATTTTTTGTGTTAATTCCTGGTTGCGCCAGGTCGCTTCATCGTGGAGACGCCGAGAATCGAACTCGGGTCCAAACAAGTAGCCAATAGGCTTTCTACATACATAGTTCTTACTTAATTTTTGTTACAAAGCTGATTAAGAACAATCCACTTTATACTTAGCTTTTTAAAGTTCAAAAATCTACCAAAGCTGTAAATTTTCTATGTTTACTTTTACGATGCCCAAAAATGAAACGCCGTAAACCAAGGCTTTTCGTGGACATAAAGCTTGCTCACCTTGTGAGCCTAGGCCAGTCTTACTATAATTCAGACTATGCAGCTAAAGCGTAGTTATCTTCGCCGTTTATGTATTTGAAATAAGTTTAACGAGTGTGATTTCATTCCTCGGTATGCTTACAAATTCACTAGCCTTGCTGTCAAAACCAGTCGTCCCCCTTAACGAGATTGCAAAACTTGTTTTGCGGTATCGTATTGTTCCCGAACTAGCTTCGGGAAAACTATGAAATCTTTACCTTGTAAACTAAAGGTTTTAAGATTAATAATTTAAGCGTTACCTCACGGCAAGAGCATTTCGCGGTAAAGTCAGGCTTTTGATACTCGTATTGTATTCTAGTGATATATCACAAAAGGATACAAAAAAGTTAGTCGATCTTTAACGCGATTGGCAAAAATACAAAATTGCATAGGTTTATATGGAGTTATGCAAAAAAAGAATTTTTGTTTTTACAAGATTTTTCAATAGCAGTAGAGGAATGGTTACCAGTAAAACAAAAAAAACCGTAACAATTGTATGTTACGGTTTTTGTACTGAAGATGGGACTTAGCTGCGCTGAGTCCCAGAATCAACATTTTGAAAAAAGCCGATCTAACTATGCAGCTTATTTTTTATTTCCTTAAACTCATTAAAGCAAGCTTTACTCGTTACAGGAAACAAAAAAGCCGAAACTCTCGTTTCGGCTTTTCATCTGTACTGAAGATGGGACTTGAACCCATACGGACATTACTGTCCACTGGATTTTAAGTCCAGCGTGTCTACCAATTCCACCACTTCAGCATTGGTATTTTGTAAAATAGAGCGAAAGACGGGATTTGAACCCGCGACCCCCACCTTGGCAAGGTGATGCTCTACCCCTGAGCTACTTTCGCAGTCATTATTGTCTTTGTAAGAACTAAATTGTTGCGCTTATTTCTAAGAGCGGTGCAAATATATAAACATTTATAGTTTTCACAAATAGTTTTTAGATAAATTGTGAAGTATTTTAAGATGTTTTGTTAACTTTTTGTTTATCAGAAGAATCCCTTACAATTAATTTAGCATTTAAAATTTTCTTATTTAATTTTTGGGTTACAATAGGTTGTTTTGTATGGTTTAAAAAAGCAGTTGCTGCTAATTTTCCAATTTCTTCACTTTGTTGTTCTATACTAGTTATGCTTGGTGTTACCAAAGCAGTAAAAGGTTCGTTACCAAAGCCGATTAGTGCAATTTCATCAGGCATTTTAACGCCATGCTCTTTCATTACTTGCAAGGCGCCCAAAGCAGCATAATCTCCGGCGACGTAAACAGCATCAGGTCTTTTACTCAAAGCCAATAGTTGTTGCATTTTTTTTCTTCCATCTTTAATAGTAAGGTCGCTTTCTAATAAAAGTTCTTTATCAAGGGGTAAATGGTATTGCTTTAGTGCATCTATGTACCCTCTAATTCTATTGTTATAAATGCGCGTTCTCTTGAAACCTCCAATATGAGCAATGCGTTTACATCCTTGCTCAACGAGATGTTTTACAATAATTTGACTGCTATTGTAATCATCAATACCAACATAATCAACATTTAAGTCGTTTTCTCCTCGATCAAATAAAATTAACGGAATTCCTTTAGATTTTACTTTTTCAAAGTGGTCTAACTTTACGGTTTCATTAGCCATAGAAGCAATAATTCCATCTACTTGAGTGTACAATAATGCATCAATATTATCGCATTCTTTGGTAAAAGATTCGCTTGACTGAGTAATAATTATATGATACCCCTCTTTGTTAAGAACCTCTTCTATATTTTGTAAGACCGAAGAAAAGAAGTTGCTGTTTGTTCTAGGTACAATAACTCCCACCAAGTTGCTTTTTCCACTTCGTAAAGCACTGGCCAAATGATTGGGTTGGTAGTTTAGATTTTTAGCAACCTGTTTGACCGCTTTTTTAGTTTTTTCACTTATACGCGAATCGTTATGCAGCGCTTTAGATACAGCTGCAGGAGAGATGTTTAAAACGTTAGCAATGTCTTTTATGGTGGTTTTTTTTTTGATATTCAATATTTTTGTATCTTTGCTTAATCGTTTAAACAAATATAGTGCGATAATTTTTATAATCAAAAGGATATTAGTTTTCTGTCGTTTTGATTTTTTTATACAAAACTGCTTAAACGTTTAAGCAACTAACTAGAATTAATTAAATTTTATAATGGGTAAAGTAGTAACATTTGGAGAAATCATGTTAAGATTGGCTCCTCAAGGATTTTTAAGATTTTCTCAAGCAAATAGTTTTGATGCCATTTACGGAGGAGGAGAGTCTAACGTAGCAGTTTCTTTAGCGAACTATGGTGTAGATGTAGATTTTGTAACACGTTTGCCAAAAAATGATATTGGTGAATGTGCAATGATGGAAATGCGTAAACGTGGCGTTGGAGTTGATAAAATTGTTTGGGGTGGAGACCGTTTAGGAATCTATTTTTTAGAAACAGGAGCTGTTTCTAGAGGGTCTAAAGTAGTTTATGATAGAGCACACTCTGCGATTTCAGAAATCACCTCAGGAATGATCGATTGGGATGCTGTTTTTGAAGGGGTAGAATGGTTTCATTGGACAGGAATTACACCAGCCATTTCTCAAGGCGCTGCAGATGTTTGCTTGGAGGCTGTAAAAGCCGCAAGTGCTAAAGGAATTACAATCTCTACAGACTTGAATTATAGAGCTAAATTATGGAAGTTTTGTGACGCTGCACACAGAGAAAAAATAATGACAGAATTAACGTCTTACTGTGACATTGTTTTAGGTAACGAAGAAGATGCAGAAATGCACTTTGGAATCAAACCAGAAGGAATTTCTGTACAAACAGAAGGACATAATGTAAAAGCAGAAGCATTTTTATCAGTTTGTGAGCAAATGATGGAAAAGTTTCCAAGAGCTAAAAAAGTAATTACAACCTTAAGAGGATCAATTTCTGCTTCTCACAATACATGGGCCGGCGTATTATACGATGGAAAAACATTATTCCAGACCCGTCAGTATCAAATTACCGATATCGTAGATCGAGTAGGTGGTGGAGATTCATTTATGGGAGGATTAATCTATGGATTATTAAAATACCCAGAAGACGACCAAAATGCATTGGACTTTGCTGTTGCAGCTTCTTGTTTGAAACACACGATCAAAGGAGATGCAAACTTGGCAACTGTGGCAGAGGTAGAAAAATTAATGGGAGGTGATGCTTCTGGTAGAGTAGCACGATAGATACATGTGTAATTGTTAAATTATGTAGTTGTAAATCAGTTACACAATTTAACAGTTCAACAATTAAACAAAATAGAATGGCACAATTTTCAAGAATAGAAGTAGCTACAGTAATGAAGGAGACAGGTTTAGTTCCTTTGTTTTTTAATAGCGACATAGAAGTAAGTAAAAAATTATTAAAAGCAGTTTACGATGGTGGCGCTAGATTATTAGAGTTTACCGCTCGTGGAGACTTTGCTTTAGAAATTTTTACTGAGTTAACAAAATACGCAATTGCTGAACTTCCTGGGATGATTATGGGAGTGGGTTCTGTAACTGATGCAGCTGCAGCTTCTCAATACATGTTAAATGGAGCAAACTTTATTGTAACTCCTGTATTAAGAGAAGATATCGCAATTGTTTGTAACAGAAGAAAGGTGGCTTGGTCTCCTGGTTGTGGTTCTTTAGCAGAAATAGCTAGAGCAGAAGAACTAGGTTGCGAGGTTGTAAAGTTATTTCCTGGTGGAATTTATGGCCCAGACTTTGTAAAAGCAATCAAAGGTCCTTGTAAATGGACAAGTATTATGCCTACAGGGGGTGTTTCTCCTACGCAAGAAAGTTTATCGGCTTGGTTTAACGCAGGTGTAACTTGTGTTGGAATGGGTTCTAAACTTTTTGTAAAAGATGCAGCAGGTAATTTTGATTATAAAGGCATTGAGAATAAAGTAAAAGAATCGCTAGATATTATTAAAGGTTTAAGAAGTTAATTTTAAATTAACTTAGTTATAGAAAAAGGTAGTGGTTTTTAAAATTACTACTTTTTTTAGTTTTTAAAATTCCGTCTAAATTCATTTAATAAAATAGCTGTAGCAGTTGCTACATTCAAACTTTCTGTTTGTTGGGTGTCACCAAATCTAGGAATCGTAATTTTATGGTTATCTAGTTCATTAATTTCTTTAGAAATACCATTAGCTTCATTACCCATTACTAAAATTCCGTTTTTAGGAAGCTTAGTTTCGTATAGGTTTTGTCCATTCATGTCAGCGATATAAATAGGTAAAGTACTGTCAGATAAAAAAGCATGTAAATGTGTATAGTTTACCTGAACCCTACTTAGAGAACCCATAGTAGCTTGTACCACTTTTTGGTTGTAAAGATCTACAGTGTTAGTTGAACAAACGATTTGCTTTACCCCAAACCAATCACACAATCTAATTATTGTTCCTAAATTACCAGGATCATTAATGTCGTCTAGAGCAATGATGAGTTCATCTTTTTGAATGGTTTTTTGGGGAGGTATTTCAAATAACGCCAAAACCTTATTTGGTGTTTTTAGGTTGCTTATTTTTTTTAATTCATCTTGCGAAATAAGTGTTTTGTTGTTAATAGTAGCAGCTTCAAAATTTTCGGTGTAAAACAAGTGATTTAATAAAAAAGTGGAATTTAGCAACTCATGAACCATCTTTATGCCTTCAACAACAAATAATTGATGCTTTGTGCGGTACTTTTTTTGAGATAAACTAGTGATTAATTTTAGTTGATTTTTTGAAATCATTATTTAATTTTCTAATTATTTTAAACCGTTTAAAAATACTATTTTTATGGTCGAAAGCTTGTCTGATTTCATGAAAAAATTTTATTTTCTACTAGTACTTTTTATTGCGTCATGTAATTCTACCAAACATGTTCTTGAAGACGAACATTTACTTGCAAAAAACAGCATTTATGTTGATAGTGTAAAGTATAGGAAAACAGACCTAGACAAATATGTGTTGCAAAAACCAAACCCAAAATTTTTAGGGTTACCCTTTGGTCTTTACATACATAATTTAGGAAATAGAGAAGCTTTAAGTTCTGCAAAAGAATGGGGTCTCGAGAACATACGTACCTATAATTTCATCAAGAATGTTTTTTCTGAAAAACAAAGTATTGCTTATGCAAACTATTGGATTCAACTCAATCAATGGCTTTTAAACTATGAGAAACCAGCGATTATAAATATGTTTAAAGTAAATAGTACCAAAGCAAATTTAGAAGCTTACTATAAAAATCAAGGATACTTTAATGTGCAGGTTACTTCAAGTATTACTAGGAATACCAATAAAAAAGCAAAAGTAGCTTATCATATTTCACCTGGAATAGTTACAACTTTAGATACCATTTCACTTAACATAGAATCTCCTCTGCTAGATTCTATTTTTAAAAAGACAAGAAGTACAATTTTATTAAAAAAAGGAAGTCACTATAACGATCAGGTTTTTAGAAGAGAAGCTAAGAGAATGGTAAAGTTGTTTCGAAACAATGGTATCTATAGATTTAATGAGGCAGCAATAGGGTTTTACGTTGACTCTACCAGACAAAAAAATACGATTAATGTTGACTATATCATTGATAAAGGAAGAGTTGTTGATAAAGGCAACGGAAGATATAAAACTGAGCCTTTTAAAATCTATAATATAAGGCATATTAATGTTTTTACAGACTATACATTTGCTAGAAAAGATGAGAAGTATAATGATACGGTAACGTACAAAGGCATTCATTTTTATGCACACGACAAATTAAAATACAACCCAAAGTATTTATCACAATCTATTTTTTTTAAACCTAAAGACATTTATAAGGATACACTAAGAACGTTAACAAGAAATCATTTAAAATCATTAAAAAACTTTAAAACTACAAATATTAGTTTTCAAAAAATTTATCAAGAGGAAGATTTATTAGATATGGATGTTTACTTAACACCCACAGATAAGTATACGCTTGGAATAGAAACAGAATTGACACATTCCAATATTAGAGATATTGGGGCGTCTTTAAAATTTTCTAGAACTGATAGAAATTTATTTAAAGGGTCAGAATTGTTAAAAATATCACTTTTAGGTTCTTATTTTATTGCTGTAAATGGTCCTGGTTTTGAGATAGGGGCAGATGCATCTCTAGAAATTCCACGTTTTGTTGCTCCTTTTGGTTTGAGCAAAGTAGTACCTAAAAGGATGTCTCCAAGAACTTTTTATTCTCTAGGATCTAGTTTTCAAAAAAATATAGGTTTAGATAGGCAAACATTTACATTTTTGTCAGACTACCAATGGAAATCTGACAGAAAAAAAACCATTCAGATCGAATTATTTAATACACAGTATATTCAAAATTTAAATGTTAGCCGCTATTTTGATATTTATAGGTCAGAGTTTACGACACTACAAAATATAAATGCGATTTATCCAGCAACAAATCAGCCATTATCTACAAATATAAATGTGCAAGCTTCTGATGTTTTGCGTTTTGTTGGAACTGTTTCTCGCGATACTAGTTTTAGGGATAACAATAGAGAAGATTATGATAACGTGAAAAATATATTCAATCGCTACAAAATTATTACTTCAAATTTCTTAATACCTACTTTGGCATATTCGTTTATTTACAACAATCAAACCAACGTAAAAGACAATAGTTTTTCTTTTTTTAAAATCAGGTTAGCAAACGCAGGTAATATTCTAGGACTGCTTTCTAAGAAGAAAAATAGTGATAATAAAACAACATTTTTAGATATTCCTCTTGCACAGTATTTTAAAACTGATTTTGAATACAAAAAGTTTTGGGAAATCAATGCAAATTCAGTAGTAGGTTTTAGAGCATTTTCGGGTGCTATTTTTACGTATGACAATTCAGATATTCCTTTTACAAGAAGTTATTTTGCAGGCGGTTCAAACGATATTAGAGCATGGCAGACCTACGAATTAGGGCCGGGAAGTTCTACCTCTGGACTAGAATTTAATGTAGGAAGTTTTAAGTTTTTAACAAGTGCAGAATATCGTTTTGGAATTTTCGGTAGTTTAAAAGGCGCTCTCTTTGTTGATGCAGGAAATATTTGGGATATCACCAGAGGTGAGTTTGTAGATGAAGCTTCAAAATTTACGGGGTTTTCTTCATTTAAAAACATTGCAGTGGGTACAGGTATAGGAGCAAGAGTAGACTTTGATTTTTTAGTGATTCGTTTGGATTTAGGTTTTAAGACTTACGAACCCTATTTGAACGGCAAAAGGTGGTTTCAAAACTTTGATTTATCAAATTCAGTCCTAAACTTAGGAATTAACTATCCGTTTTAACTATAAATCTAATCAATCGTTTTCGTATTTTTATCTTTCTATTTTAATAAAAACAAGTGCAATTTGTTACTTTTGGCTTAACAATTAATTTTAATTAGTGGATATGAGTTATAATATTAAACCGGGAGTTGCAACAGGAAAAGAAGTTCAGGCAATTTTTAATTTAGCAAAAGAGAAAGCATTTGCACTACCAGCAGTAAATGTCATAGGATCAAATTCAATTAATGCTGTTTTAGAAACAGCAAGAGATTTGAATGCTCCAATAATCATTCAGTTTTCTAATAGTGGCGCACAATTTAATGCCGGTAAAGGTCTTTCAAACGAAAGTCAACAATCCGCTATTAAGGGTGCAATAGCAGGTGCCAAACATGTTCATGAGTTAGCTGAAGCCTATGGTGTTTCTGTGATTTTACATACAGACCATTGTGCAAAAAAATTATTACCATGGATAGACGGTTTGTTAGATGCCTCTGAAAAACACTTTAAAGAAACGGGTAAGCCTTTGTTTAGCTCTCATATGATTGATTTGTCTGAAGAACCAATTGAAGAAAATATAGCAATCTGTAAAGAGTATCTAGCTAGAATGAGTACAATGGGGATGACTTTAGAAATTGAGCTAGGGATTACAGGAGGTGAAGAAGATGGTGTAGATAATACAGATGTAGATGTTTCTAAATTATATACCCAGCCAGAAGAGGTAGCTTATGCTTACGAAGAATTATCAAAAGTATCTTCTCAGTTTACAATTGCAGCAGCTTTTGGAAATGTACATGGTGTATATAAGCCAGGAAATGTAAAATTAACGCCAAAGATTTTAAAAAATTCTCAAGAGTATATCTCGGAAAAATATGGAGTACCAGCAAATACTATTGATTTTGTATTTCATGGAGGCTCTGGCTCTACTATCGAAGAAATAAGAGAAGCGATTGGTTATGGAGTTGTTAAAATGAATATAGATACCGATTTACAATTTGCTTTTGCAGAGGGTATCAGAGATTACATGCAAGATAAAGCAGATTACCTGGCAACTCAGATAGGAAACCCTGAAGGTGCAGATGAACCCAATAAAAAATATTACGACCCAAGAAAATGGTTGCGTTTAGGTGAAGAAACCTTTAAAACAAGATTAAAACAAGCGTTTAAAGATTTAAATAACACGAATACACTATAATAAAAATAGCTCATAAAAAACACTCTATCCTTGCGGTTAGAGTGTTTTTTTTGTGTGAAAAAATCATCAAAACCTAATTAAAGTTTTTGTGAGTAGACTCTAATAAAAAAAAATTACATTTGTATTTCTTTTTTTTAAGAAAAAGAGACGAAAAAATACTTTTAACTCAAAAGAACTCAGAAGCAAAACGAATATGGCTTGGTTTAAAAGAACAGACAAAGGAATACAAACTTCTACAGAAGATAAAAAAGATACTCCAAAAGGGTTGTGGTACAAAACCCCTAGTGGTAAGATAATAGATACAGAAGAGTTAAAAACAAACCTGTATGTAAGTCCTGAAGACGGCTATCATGTGCGTATTGGAAGTAAAGAATATTTTGAAATATTCTTTGACAATAATAAGTTTAAAGAACTAGATAAAAATCTAACATCAAAAGATCCATTGCAATTTGAGGATACTAAAAAGTATCCAGATAGACTTAAAGCAGCACAAGATAAAACCAAATTAAAAGATGCCGTAAGAACGGCAGTAGGAAAATCTCTAGGTAAAGAATTGGTTATTGCTGCTATGGATTTTGCTTTTATTGGCGGTTCTATGGGGTCTGTTGTTGGAGAAAAAATAGCTAGAGCAATTAATTATGCGATTGCACACAAACTTCCTTTTTTAATGATATCTAAATCAGGAGGCGCTAGAATGATGGAGGCTTCTTTATCGCTAATGCAGTTGGTAAAAACATCAACAAAATTAGCACAACTAGCAGAAGCTGGATTGCCATATATTTCTTTATGTACAGACCCAACAACAGGAGGTACAACTGCTTCTTATGCAATGTTAGGAGATATTAATATTGCAGAACCTAATGCTTTAATTGGTTTTGCTGGTCCGAGAGTTGTTAAAGATACTACAGGGAAAGATTTACCCGAAGGTTTTCAAAAGTCAGAATTCGTTTTAGAACATGGCTTTTTAGATGGGATTTACGAGCGTAAAAATTTAAAAAAACAAGTAAATTTATACATTGATTTAATACAAAATTTACCAGTTAGAAGTTAATAGTGTTAGGTGTTTAAAAAAAGCTACGAATAACTAGATTCTTGAAAATTAATACTATATTTGCAGCCACAATAGAAAATCTGTTGTACACATAAAAATCATTTAAATAATATTGGCATGTATTTAACTAAAGAAGTAAAAGAAGGAATCTTCGAAAAGTTCGGTAAAGGAAAATCTGATACGGGGTCTACAGAAGGTCAAATTGCGCTATTTACGCACAGAATTAACCATTTAACAGAGCACTTAAAAACAAATCGTAAAGATTTTAATACTGAGCGTTCTCTAGTAAAATTAGTTGGTAAACGAAGAAGTTTACTTGATTACTTGAAAAATAATAATATTGAAAAATACCGTTCTTTAATTAAAGAATTAGGAATTAGAAAATAAACCGACTAAAAAGGCACTTTTAAAGTGCCTTTTTTATTGAAGTTTAATTTCAAAACAATAACTTCGTTGTTTCTAGTTTTAATTAGAAACTAAAATTTTAAAGTTTAACAACCTTTAAAAGAAAAAATCAAAAGAACTAACAATTCTTTTGAATTTCCATTGGAAAACACACAACAGCCATGTAGACTGTCCGTATTTACGGAATTCAGTAGCACAATACAACAACAAACAATTTAAAAATTTAGAATTTTAAAAAAATTATGATTCCACAAGTAGTTAACCAAGTGATAGAACTTGGAGATGGTAGAACCATTACCCTAGAAACTGGAAAATTAGCAAAACAAGCTCACGGTTCAGTTGTTGTACAATCAGGAAACTGTATGTTATTGTGTACAGTTGTTTCAAATTATCATCAATCAGATGTAGATTTTTTACCATTAACGGTAGATTATCGTGAAAAATTTGCTGCTGCAGGACGTTATCCTGGAGGATTCTTTAAAAGAGAAGCAAGACCAAGTGATGGAGAAGTGTTAACGATGCGTTTAGTTGACCGTGTTTTACGTCCATTATTTCCAAAAGATTATCATGCAGAAACTCAGGTGATGATTCAAATGATGTCTCATGACGAAAATGTGATGCCAGATGCAATGGCTGGTTTAGCAGCTTCTGCGGCTATTCAGTTATCAGATTTACCATTCGAATGTCCAATCTCTGAGGTAAGAGTTGCTAGAGTAGGGGGCGAGTTTATCATCAATCCAACAAGAGCACAATTAGAAGAAGCTGATATTGATATGATGGTTGGTGCTTCTGCAGATTCTGTAATGATGGTAGAAGGAGAAATGGATGAATGTTCTGAA
>Ga0209136_1002220_pt1 | contig 12007 bp, 14 predicted proteins | sample SaaInl0LU_22_DNA_FD_184640 | JGI IMG/M metagenome (GOLD analysis project Ga0209136, IMG submission 184640) | Marine microbial communities from expanding oxygen minimum zones in the Saanich Inlet - ESP_90LU_22_DNA (SPAdes) (version 2) | ecosystem: Environmental > Aquatic > Marine > Intertidal... | reverse complement strand
GTGCTGACCACAAAACTTAGTTCTCTCTGGGATTTTCTCATAAATACCCAAATTTACACACATGTCACGGAGTTCAAGGTAATTGTTCCAAAATTGATCTGAGTGGGAATACTCTTCAACTGTACAGTGAGCCAACTCGTGGATGAGGACATGGAAGATTTCATTTGGCGACCCATCAAGGCACACAGCGATCTCCTGTCCCTTGTTTGTATTGTATCCGACGGATTCACTCATGGAGCGGAATCCTGTGAGTGGCACACAGCGCACGAGCATTTGAAATTTAGGGTGACCAGTGGAGGCAATGTGTTCACGAAGGACACGGTACTTCTCCTTGACCTCGATGAGTTCCTGGGGCTCTTTGGTCTGGGAAAGTATCCATAGGTTGATGAACAAAAGTACAATGAATGCGATCATCTCTTATATACAAAGATAAATTTGCTATACAGTTCTGAGATTGGGTTGCCCGTGAGTCCCTCCCACAATTCTAATCTAAATCCCATCTCTTCTAAGTGTGTCACGAGGAGGTCGCGGTAGGCTATTGGTTCTGACTTGGGTCCATCGGCGTAGAAAGGGGTATCCACCAGGTGTACGAATAACTTTTCCCCGTAACCACCGTTGCCATGTCCCTTCATGAGGAAGAAATTACCCATCTGGTCCTTAAAGGGTGTTCTAAATATGATCTTCTCTGAGTCTGGTATGATACCTATGAGTCTCCCACCAGGTTTCATTCTCTTTTTGATTTCCCTCAAAGAACTAAAAAACTTTCCGTGACTTTCAAAAATATAGTGAAGTGAAAAGTTATAGCACACAATGTCAAACTTTCTATTTGGACAATCGTGTATGTCACCTTCATAGAAGTTTACCCGCATGTGCATATTTTTGGCTCGGGATCTGGCCTCTACGAGGGCTGATGGCTCTGGATCACACATACTCATATTTGCCCCACACCTGTGCCATTTTTGAAGATCTCCACCAAAGCCACAACCTACATCCAGGATTTGATGCCCCTCGAGGGTCACGCTCTGTATGAGTTCCCTCTTGGCATTGTTGTGATTACGACGGATCTCTTCCATACCTTTTTAATTATTCATTCTTTTAAGGTAACTTAAGTTGTATATCTTCAAGACCAAGTGGTGAAGATGGCAACCAGTTGAACAAGTAATAATGAACACTAGAACTTCCCAAAAGAAACTTCTGCTTCTCTAGATTTGGTACATCCTGACCAATGTCTAAAGTAGTAAACATGTCGTAGCCCATGTTTTTAGCGATGAGGAATGCATCGTTATATACATCTCCAACTATGTAAAATGAATATGCCTGATTTATTGTATACGTTCCATCATTCTTCACATTCGGTATATCATAAAAAGAGATGAATGTATCATCTGAATCATTTACATATGAATTGGCTGGGAGTATCCAATGTTTTACCCATTTTTTGTCAATCACGGGGGCAATTTTAAATTGTTTGAAATGATTTTGTAAAATTCTTGTAACTCTCGGAATGTCTTTTGTTTGCATCTTCCTAAATTGAGATGTACCACGAACTTCAAGATACTTTTGCTTTGTTTTGTTTGGAACTTTAAAAAATCCAATGTCTGAAAGTTTTTTGACATTGAGGATGCGATGCCAATAGTTTGATTTCACTAGAGGTGTGGGTATTTTAGTAACAGCTGTGTATACGGCTTGCCATATACCCTTTGTATTGGCAATTCGTTTCATCTCGCTTATAAGAAGTGGTGCAAAACCCAAAGTTCTATATTTATCATGAACACAGAGAAAGTTGATTTGAACCATGTTCAGAACATCGTCGCATACACGTACTTTACTTGGGACACTAGATATGAATCCAATGAGTTCTTGGGTCTCGTCATGAACAATTCCCCTGTTTTCGTATCCGGGTGACTCGGCTGCCCATTTTAGTGTTTCAAGTGAGTATTTAAGTCTAGATGATTCACTGGCTAAATAATATTCATTCAGAAATGGGTGAGCTTCTTCAACTGAACACACTTTCCATGAGAATCCTCCGGGGAGACGGACTGGTTCATGTGTGATCACTTTCTCCTTCTCAATCTCCCTGCCACTTTCATAAGTTTGTCCTTCCTGTGGCACGGGTTGTTTGTCCCAAAATGTCCTCATTTGTAATACAAATAGCTTAAAGTTTTAAGTACTGTGTAACATATAAACATGTCTCTTGAGCAAGATTACACCACTGTTCCAGGTCAATTGTATGCGTGCCTCTCCGTTGTTGGTCCAGAAGCGCCACAAAAGAATGATAAGTTTGGTATCAAGATCCGCGGCGCCTTTGCGACCCGTGATGAAGCCGCGAACCACGCAAAGCGCCTTCAGAGAGAAGATTCAACCTTTGACATTTATGTTGTTGACATGTACAAGTGGCTTTTGATCCCACCGGATCCTCTTAAGATTGAGGATGTGAATTATTCCAATGAGAAGCTTCAAGAAATCATGACAGGTTACAGAGAAAACCAAGCTGAAGCCGCTCGCATGTTCAATGAACGCAAGAAGGATATGATGGAATCTAAGTCTTATATCAAACCAGGTGATGAAAACTCCATGTTTTACACCAAACCAGACGAATCTCCAATCAGTCACCCAGCCGAAGTCATCGAGCGCCTCAAGAAGGAAAAGCCAGATACTCCAATGGAAGAACTCGTTAAGGAGGCTGATGCCATTGTTGCCGCTGAAATTGAAGAACGACGTAAAAAGAGGGAAGAAGAAGCTGCGGCGTCAACAGATGCCAAGATTGAGGAAACCAAAGAGGACGGCGAACCAGAAGTTTCATCCGCGTAAATAAAAAAAATATTCGTTAATTTTAGAACAAAATGTGGAAAATAATTTTGACCATCATTTTGACTAGTGCATTCTTTATTTTGTTTTTTGAACCGAAATTTCTTATGGATTTAAAAAACAAAAAGGAGGAACCACCATCGACATCGAAGGGGTTTATTGAAGATACTCGAGACGCATTCATAATTCCAAGATACCCGTCACAGGTTATGGACCGTGACATAGTTGGGAATATAATTCCAGTTTACGGGGACATTGGTACATTCGTTCCTTACTCAGGCGTACCTGAGTATGACTGGTTGCATGGTTTTCCCCATAAAAAATCCTAATAGGAAAACGGCGAATGCCACGATCCATGTCGTTTTGTCTATACCCGACAGAATATCACTTGTTTGGTGATATGGCGGATACATCATTTCAGGAGGTTGAAAATAGTACTGTTCTTGTTCTTGTAATCGTTGATCATTAATAGGTGTACTATCTTCATTCTTCTCATCAGTCTTAAATGGATCGTTTGTAGGGTCATATTCGATGGGGTTTCCTATATCAGTTTCCATTTTTTAATATAACCCCTGTTTTTTTTAAGCGTCTTCTTCCTCATCATCTTCATCTTCATCGTCAACTACAAAATCCTTTAGACTACCCTCGTCGTCATCATCTTCACTCTCCTCATCTGAATAATATTCGTCTTCTGTATCTATCTCAGAGCCCAAGTCAGAATCGTGTTCGTCGGGTGAGTAATCGTCCTCTAAAACCGTTTCCTCTGGTTCATACAGTTGAGGTTTCTTTATCTGTCTCCCTGAACGTGTTCTGGTTGTTACCATTAAATACTTAAAGTATTTTGCTTTTTAAGTACCTTTTAGAGCATCAATTACACTGCCACTAAGTTTATGGGTTCTGGAAAGGTTTTTCTTACACACTGGACATTTTTGTGTTATTTGGGATCCTTTTATACTGTATGACATGTGGTGCCCTTCGTGTTCTCCTTTGATAGTTTCACAATAAGTGTGTGTTGTCAACGCTATAAACTCATTTCTATTTCTAGAAATACTTACTATTCGAATGTCCTCCGGGCACTTCATAAATCTTCGCATGAATGATTCCAAGTGGGGCTTAACATCCCTTTGTTTAATTTGTGGCTTTTCTTCAAACTTTTTAATTTCTGGACACTTCCTAAGATCTTCCTTTTTGAGATACAACTTTTCAACAATTTTTGGTGGTAATACATGCTTCCTTCCATAAAAATCTTTACAGAAACCATCGCGTCTACCCCTAATCGTTTCACATCGACAGAAGCATTTTTGGGCTATGACTGAGCCACTTATATAGAACCAAACGTGATTGGAACTATGAGGTCTTCGTAAGTTTTCACAATATTTTGAGTTTGTTGAAACTAGATATGTTTCTTTGTGTCTAAAAAGTTTTGTAACTGAGGCACCACCCTGCCCTTCCATATTCTTTTGTATAAACTCTTGGATTTCACTTTTCAATTCATCGTCTTCAAGTTCATCTTTCGTCTGTGCGGCGGAAAATGACCCCTCTTTGATTACAGATGACGGTGGGTCAATAGTTATGCGTTGTTCCTCATTGGTTCTAATTGAAGACATTTTAAGTATTTCCAAGTTGGGTTCTTGACCCACTTTTAGAAGTGTACTCAGAGGTCCATGTTTGTATATAAATATGGGAAGATACGCAACTTGTACAACTTTACCTGTATCATCACATTCTGGACACCCCCTACCACCACAAACCATATGTTTTGCCATCTTGTGGGACCATGGCATTCGAAACCCACTCCCTTTCGTTTTTCTTTGCGCACAGCCATATACAGCGGAATCAATAATTTCATTCCAATCAATGAATCCCTTTGCTTTTGAGAGGTCTACAAGGATATGTTCCCTGAGAGCGAGCGCCGAACTTTGATCAACTACGAACCCCGGCCAATTTAGATGAACACCAGTTTTTGTGTACTGGCCAACTGTTTTTGGTGGAGAAACAGAAATCAGACATTCTTTGCCACCGTGACGCTTCACTTTGTCACAAATGATTTTACATACATCTTGTATCTCATCGAGTGTGAGGGCTCTCTCATCTTTATAATCTATATCCACGAAGAAATTGTATTTTTCACTCTTCTGCTCAACAACAAAGAGTTTTTCACCCTTTTTGATGGCTTCAATGTACCTCTCGTGGAATTCATTCAATTTATCAAATGGCACGGAAAGGACACCACCGTCCATGAGCACATGTGATAGATTGGTTGCATTGTTAAATTTTTGTTCTTTACACCACCTTTTAAACATACCTTTGTATCGCGTCTAACCTCTAAACCACCTCATGAAAGAAACATCCGCATACTCTTTAGGTGATTCTGTAAGTTCTTTCTTTATAACGAGGAGTTCATAAACCTTCTTGTCTTCATTTTCTTTTATCCATTCTTCAACCTCTTCTGGACAGAGACCTCTATTCTTTTCGAGGAGTTCTCCAATCTGCATTAAAATGTAAGCTTTGGACTTCATTCTATTTAATAGAAAAGGTTTTTCTATTGAGAGAAGTCACACACGAATAAAACTCTGGGTTTTTAAGAACATTATCAATAATGAGTTTCCAACGTTTACGTGCGTTAAACTCTTCGAGAGTGTCAAAACTCATGTAATCGTTTTCATCAAACGTCTTCTTTATAGGTTGTTTTTGTATTTTCTTAAGGTTAGTCTTCTGTTTTTCTTCGTAAAACTTTTTTACAAGTGCTTGTTGTTGTGCTCTGTTGTAATTTACAAAAAACACAAATACATTGTACTCCAAGTCCACTGTGGGACTTTCCTTTACTGTAAATTTGAATTCTGTATACTCACCATTCTTGAGGACAACCGTACCCCTGGTCTCTTCCTCAAGTTCCCTGAGAGCACAGCGAAGGGGGTTGAAAATCTCTCTCCGCCTGCATCCACCTGTAACAAAAATCCAATCCTTGAATCTTCGATCCCTCACTGTTAGGAATCTTGGTTTATCGTCAGAAAAGCTGACCGGTATCGCTATAGCTTTGTATTTTTTCATTGCGCATTCGCAAGTTATATTAAACGGATATGATTATTCTTCCTCTTTTTCTTCAGTTTTCTCCTCGGTTTTAGACTCTGGTTCAACCGTAGTAGGTCGTGGCTCTGGTGCACTGAGTCGCTGTACCAGGTGGGCTGAGAAGTTCTTGAGGTTTTCAACATCGGTCTTGGCCTTATTCATCTCCTTGAAAAGGAACATAACACCAGCGATCGCCACGATTGTAGCGATCATCATGAGGGTTTCACGGTCCATTTGAATCATTATGATTTAATTGAGTCCCTTCTTTTTAAGTAAGTACACCCATGTGTGTTCGGCCCGCTGGAGGGCATTCGTATGGGCTCTGAGCAAATTGTACGGCTTCGTAATGCGTAGGTTCACAGGACTTTTGGGTTGGTGGCGTTGGTACACCAACATACTTTTCAAGCGTCCTGGACTTTGGATCGTACGTCAATACAAAAACGATGGCGAGGAGGAATACTATGTTCCACATGTGTTTTACTAATTAGTTAGAATATAAAAGACCGCCCATACCGTTCTCGATGCGGAGGACGTTGAAGTTCACGGCGTAAATATCTTCAGAAGAAGTCTTGCGATCGTTGACGATGCGTGCCGAGTCAAGACGGGAGAAGTTGAGGGTACCAGTTGGCTGGATCTTTGAGGCGTCCAAGCAGAATGGGTAGAAGAACAACTTCATATTGGTGTCAGAAGCGACGGCGGAGTTCGCGTTCTGGGTGTGGTAGTAAAGTGGCACAGAGGAGAAGTTGGGGTTCGCAAACTTGTAGTCCGCGACATCGGTACCATTGATCTGAAGCTTGAGCTTGTTATCAATACCACCATCTGCACCCAAAATGCTCACCGCAGAACCACCAGCTGCGAGATACTTGACTGGGTGGTTGAAATTGAGTTCTTGGATCTTAGCCGTGGAGGCAGTCGCCTTTTGGACTTGGGTAATGAGCATATTTTGTGGGGTACCCGCAAAGTACTCACGCTCTTGGGCGTCAAGGTACGCATAGTTCGCGTAGACATCCCACTTCCGGCTGGAGTTAGCCGCAGCCGAACCCCAAGTAATGCGAAGTTCGACATCATGGTATTGAAGGGCGATGAGTGGGAGGGCGGTTTGCCAGTTTTCACAGAAAGCGAAGCGGAGGGGGTAGAAATTAGCGTTGCCGTCACCTGCGTAGAGACCGGCGGCGACAGACTTTGAGTAGCTGGAAGCTGAGAGAGTTGGGGCGATGAGGGTAGAGTAGGTAGAATCTTGTTCATCAATCACCTGACCACCGACAAGAAGTTCGACCTTTGAGATGAGGGTAGTCCAGTCAGAGACTTGCTCTGTCACGGAGCCGTTGTTCACAACAAGGTAGACGTAGTTGAGGAGATCCCCTTTGCGTTCGAAACGAACACTAGACATGCCCCCATTTGACACATTCCCCTGGATAACTTGGCGTTCCACTGTTTGGGCGAAGTTTGTGTGGCGCTTGTAGGTAGATCTGAAAAAGCTGATTTCGGGCTGGCCGACGAGGTGCGCATCCTGAGCACCGACAGCCACAAGTTGGGCAATACCACCAGACATTTTTATAGTATAGTGAGAGTTTTTTTTAAGTGGGAACGAAGTTTGTAGTTATAAAACGTCAGTTGATGTTTTAACCCACCCTTCTTTAAATGATTCATACGCTAAGTTATATAAATTTGAATTTGGTGCAACATTTGATGTTGCGACTGAAGTTATTGTTTTAAATGGCTCGAATCCATTTTGGCGTGCATCTTCTGAGATGTAACAACCAAATTCTGTTTCGATGTGATAAAATTCGGAGTTGTTCTTTTTTACAAAAATATTACCATCTTTGATCCCTACGTAATAAGATGTTAATTCCTGGCCATTTTGAAGCGTGATGCTATCATTAACAGTGAGTCCCATAATTATATATTGTATCGATATTATTATCTTCTATTATTTAACACAGTGTATCTGAAATATATTGTTCTTGTTCCAGAGAGATATGAGGTCCAATAAGCTTGGATATGATTACCACTGACTCGAAAAGCGACTCCATTATTTTCAAACTCTGTGTATGAACAGGTATAACTACCCGTATCCGTATAAACAAGAAATCTACCATGGCCACCAGTGCCGATACCGTAGTCGGTGCCACTTATAAATGTCTGACCGTACGCGAACAAAGTACTACGAAAATCGATAATATTTGTCCACGTATCTTTAGCGAGTGACTGTGTGAATTCAATTGTCAAAAATCCGTTTGTTGCTATACATTTTCCACTAAGAATAATATGCCCACTTCCCGCACTGTTGCTTATGGTAAAATTATTGTCGTCCCCACTGGCGTAACCAACATACGCCTTTCTACCAGCACTCGTTCCATCTGGATAGTATTCCAAATATGTATGATCAGTACCCACAAGTTGTACACTTCCGCCATTAATTGTGAAACGACCTACACCGGCAACGTCTAATTTTGTTCCAGGACTATACGACCCAATACCGACGTTGCCAGCCGTGATGATATCAGAAGTCGCGTACACATTCCCTTGGACATGGAGTTTCGCACCACTGCTGTAACTACCAATACTGACAGTTGAGTTGTAATCACCCTTTGGATTTATTGAAATCGGAAAGTATCCTTCACTCGCCGCACTTGCCTGCATTATACCACGACCATTGTCTAAGAGTGCGAGTTCGAGGGAACGATTTGAATATGTTCCAAGCCCACTCTTTATTCTGAATTGAGCCCTGTGCTGTCCCTTAAATGTGTAATCATCGGTCCCAAGCTGTTGTACGATTTCAAAAGCGCTATTATTACTCGTACCACCACTGATGTACGAAATTCCTCGTTTGATTTGAAGAGACCTCGTGGGATTATTCGTCCCAATGCCGACGTTGCCAGCAAAATATGCACCGCCTCCGCTTTGGACATAAAATTCGTTCGTTCCATCACGATTCCCACTGAAATATTTCCAATATGTCGATGAGGTGGCATCAAGGTCAGCTCTGTATACGGCATTTTGAAGGTAAGGACTAGCAGAATTGTAACTCGCTCCAGTCGACGGTTGGGCTCTCACTACAGAAACTAAACCAAGCGAATGATCACTCTCAAAATATGCCGCGTCAGAATTAAAATTGAATACTTTTAGAGCCTCACTACCTGGGTTTGTGTTACAACCAGTCTTTCCAAGCTTCGTAGAACCATTGACGTCCAACTTGTACCCCGGATTCGTCGTCCCAATGCCGACGTTGCCACTACCAAGAAACGTGGCTATAGTTGTATTGGGTATATTACCGTAACCATTATCCTCATCAGCTCCATCATTTGCACAAATATCAAGGCGACCGTCTGGGGCGCTCTGCGCGTTGTCATCAGCACCTAATTTGAAACCAACAGAGACATTATTAACATCACCAGTGTCACCTATACTTGAAAATCGCAAATACTCTGTTAAATTGTGAGTACCTACAAAATCACCTTCTATGGCACCTGGGTCACTGTTCGTAGCACTCAAATGTAAGTATGTCGCAGGATCATCCGTCCCAATGCCGACGTTGCCGTTTGCATCGATACGCATGCGTTCTGCTGTGCTACCATTATAGGTCGAAAATGCCATACCAATTTGGCCACTACTTTCGGTCAAAGCCGCAATTCTACTCACTAGTGCAGTGCTTTGATAAAAATCAATATTATATCCAGTTTCATCAGCACTTTCAGGCGTTCTCAATATTAGACCAGTTCTCACTGTGTTATTTGTACCACCAACTTGTACCACTAAACGGGAATCTGGAATCGCCGTCCCGATGCCGACGTTGCCATCATAAAGGATACGCATTCTTTCAGTGGGTGCAGAACCCTGCGTTCCAGAAGTTTTAAATACAAGGTCTCCTCGTGCCCCGTCATAGTTTGGATTTCTATGAATACCGACAATTTCTGAAGACATGTTTTGTGTCGCCCATGTTAAATCGTCTGCACCAAATTGGATACCACCGATCTCTGTCCCGTCCACTGTATATTCGCCGTTATCACCGTTGTTCAATGTTTCAAATCTTATTTTAGGACCAGAATCAGTTCCAGTACCTAGTAGATGTAGCTTCTGATTCGGATCCGTCGTCCCGATGCCGACATAGTCCGAAGCAAACAAGTTGCTGGTATGAATGTTTGAAGTCACCCCAACACCACCCGCCACCGTGAGAGCCCCTGTATTTGTTGAGGTTGAGGCGGTTGAATCTGTGATGTTGACGCTATCAGCCTCAACGTCTTCGAGGTTCGCGTTAGCCCCATAAAGGGCGCCGGAGACACCAACACCACCAGCAACCTTTAGTGCCCCTGTTATTTTTGAGCTCGACGGGGTTGAATCTGTGATGTTGACGCTATCGGCCTCTACGTCTTCGAGGTTCGCATTAGCCCCATAAAGGGCATCCGCGATACCGACACCGCCAGCGACTGTGAGTGCCCCAGTTATTTTTGAGCTCGACGTGGTTGTACCTTTTACTTCAATCTTTCCAGAAAATGTCTGGATATTCGTCGTCGTCGCCATCTATTACTACTATACCTGTATAATTTTTTTGAATGGGTTTCTCTCAAGAAAATTATATATGTGCTGGACGTACAACAAAATTAATATGTAAAGGTTACAACATCTGTTGTACCAACTGTAACTTTCGAGACTTTTCCGGCACTACTTTGGGAAATGTATTCAATGAAAACATTATAGTGACCATCTGCGGCCATGGCTGTGGTTGGCTTGAAGCTTACCTCCGTCGTTGTTGTTGTCGTGGCACTATCCCAGGGATTTGTACTTGTGCTACCAAATATTGCCTGTGGCCCTTTCGCTATCGCGAGAGGTGTTCCACCCGACCAGTTACCACCACCACACTCCAATGAGAGTGTGCTGACTTCGTCATCGGATTCCACGAGATGTGCCACGATCTTTGCGTAGAAGACGTGGGCTGAGAATGTAATTTTAATCGTCGCATTTGCGATTGTAGTCCCGTTTGCTAGGTCACCCGAATAGGCATAGGTCTTCTTCGTGACCCCTGCGGTATTTGTGATGAGACCCCCTGAGATGTAGACATTCGCCGCATGGACATTTGTTTGTGTACTTATACCACCCGTGACTGTGAGGGCACCTGTGGTGGTTGAGATGGCGTCTGTACTATTAGTCACCGATGTCACACCACTAATGGTTGTAGCACCACTTACATCAAGTGGAACGGTTGGATCTGTCTTACCAATACCAACTCTATTGGACACTGAATCTACGTGTAGAGTGGTACTATCCACATTCAAGTTTGAGGTGACGTAAGTATCTTTACCAACATACAGGTTTGCTTGAGTACTTATACCACCAGTTACTTGAAGAGCACCTGTTGTAGTTGAATCTGCTACAGTGGTGTCTGTAATATCAACAACATCTGACGCAGTTAAAGTAGTTACAGTCGCCGCATTTGAACCAGACAATGTACCATACAGATTCGTCCCCGTCAAAGTGGCACCCTTCACAGTCCCCGTAGCCGTCAAGTCGCTCACAGCAGCTGTATTGGAGCCAGCAATTGTACCATACAGGTTCGTCCCCGTCAAAGTGGAACCCTTCACAGTCCCCGTAGCCGTCAAATCACTCACAGAAGCTGTATTGGAGCCTGACAGTGTACCATACAGGTTCGTCCCCGTCAAAGTGGAACCCTTTACAGTACCTGTAGCCGTCAAATCACTCACAGCAGCTGTATTTGAGCCATCAATTGTACCATAGACACTTGTACCTGTCAAAGTGGTACCCTTCACAGTCCCCGTAGCTGTCAAATCACTGACCGCAGCTGTATTTGAACCAGACAATGTACCATACAGGTTCGTCCCTGTCAAAGTATCACCCTTCACAGTCCCCGTAGCCGTCAAATCACTGACCGCAGCTGTATTGGAGCCTGACAGTGTACCATACACACTCACCCCCGTCAAAGTAGCACCTTTCACGGTTCCAGATCCCGTTACATTTGTGGAATAGATATCCCCTTGAATACCCACACCACCCGCAACTTGAAGGGCACCCGTTGTCTTTGAAGTAGCGGATGTAACATCGTCTATTATAACATTTCCCGTGGTGCTAATATTTGATGTCACAAAGACATTACCAACCACATGAATGTTTGCGT
>Ga0209136_1002219_pt1 | contig 12014 bp, 9 predicted proteins | sample SaaInl0LU_22_DNA_FD_184640 | JGI IMG/M metagenome (GOLD analysis project Ga0209136, IMG submission 184640) | Marine microbial communities from expanding oxygen minimum zones in the Saanich Inlet - ESP_90LU_22_DNA (SPAdes) (version 2) | ecosystem: Environmental > Aquatic > Marine > Intertidal zone... | reverse complement strand
TCACTATTGGTCTGTTGTAGGGTGTAGCGTGACTTTATTTCACCCTGTTCTTACCCACATCACTAACGTCAGTGAATTTAGCCATCTTCAAAACAATTGAGCTAAGTCAAATAACCCCTCTTTTATAAGCGTTAATATTAACCTTGAGTTTAAAAATTTAGGGGTAAACCATGTTTGGCATCGATCTGTACGTTCTTGAAACACTTGTCCCAAGTCTCATGGGAGTATTTGCAATCGCCGGGGCAATGACCTGGGGATTTTTAAAGATGAAGCACCTGATGGAAGATGAATAGGTAAGTGTTTGGTCGGTCAACTTCATCTGCGTACAATTTTAACTGAACAGATGACTGGTGATTACTTCGTTTAGTGTTTAGGCTTATTCGCTATGTGAGTCTTGTCGGCACTATATGATCAGTACTTGAGATGATCAGTACTTGAGATGATCAGTACTTGAGATGATCAGTACTTGAGATGATCAGTACTTGAGTTCCGATGAGTTCTTGAGTGTTTAGTGAAACTGGATAAATGCGTCACTCGATAAAATCGCAAGCCGATCTGACGCATGCACAGCTCAATTGAACTTAATTGAAAACCAAGCTAGTTGCCAGTATGACGAAATACCGTTGTCCAATAGAGATATACCTGCACGAAATTGAAATTAAGCGCAGTCGTTTCATTGCTCAGGCTATTCCGCTTAGCGACATAGATCAGCTGCAGCAACTACAAGCACAATTACGGGTTACTCATAACCGAGCCAGTCACCATTGTCTTGCTTATGTTTTAGGAGCGCCAGCACAGCCGAAAAGTGCAGGTAGTTCAGATGACGGTGAGCCCTCTGGAACGGCTGGAAAACCTATGCTTAATGTGTTGCTGCAGCAGCAGATTGGGGATGTTGGTGTGGTTGTTACGCGCTATTTTGGCGGTATCAAACTCGGGGCTGGTGGTTTAATTAGAGCCTATGCACAGTCAGTCTCTGAGCTTGTTAAACTGATGCCTTTACAGCAAGTTGAGATTAAAAAAGAGGTTAGAATTAGCTACCCCTACAGTCTTGAGCCGCAAATTAATCGGTTAGTTTCACAGACCGATACCTTTGTAGTCGACGAAAAGTTCAGCGAGACTATCCATAAGACTTTACGAATTGTCGAGACTGAACACCTTAGACTAATTGCCAGCTTAGCTGAGCTGGCGCACCTTGGTGTTTTTGTCGACAGTGACTAGGTCATTCGCTGAACAGTCGTTCGCTCATATTCTAATGGCTACACCTTAAAGCGTCCGACCAGTTGCTGCAGGCTTTCGGCCATCTGCAGTAGTTCTGCTGCCCGCTGTTGAGTTCGTGTTGACTCAGTGAAGGTCACCTCAGATAAATGGTCAATATCTAATATACTTGTCTCGATATCCTTAACAACGGCTTGTTGCTCGGTCACTGCAGAGGCTACCTGGCTTTGCATACCGTTTACCTCACCAACAAGTGAGCTGATCTCATGCAATCCGTCATTTGTTTGATTACTTAGATCAATGCCAGTGTTTGCCGACTCCAGTGAGCGCTGAACCCGCACAACCGTTTCATCCGCTGAGGAGCGAAGTGATTCAATCTTACGGGCTATGTTAACCGTTGCCTCTTGTGTTCTAGATGATAGCTGTCTCACCTCATCGGCCACAACAGCAAAACCTCTACCCTGTTCACCTGCACGAGCCGCTTCAATTGCCGCATTAAGTGCTAACAGACTCGTTTGCTCTGCAATTCCGTTAATAACATCAAGCACGTCTTTGATCTGATCTATTTCACTACTTAGCCTAGAGATGGCATCAGCTGATTCGCGAGTGCCATGCGATAGCTGTTCAATTTCATCTTTTGATCGTAGTGCTAAAACACTGCCTTGTCGGCTTAGGTCATTCGCCTGAGTCATAGTATCGAGCGTTTCGTTACTGCTTCGTGCAACCTCATCTATTGATGCTGCGAACTCGGTTACAGCACTTGCAATACTTTGCGCCATATCGCGTTGACGCGATATGTGTTGGCGTCCCTCTTCAGTCGCTTTTGCAAACTCGTGTGAAACGCCACTCAATTGAGTGGCCGATACCGTCACGTCCGACACAACGGCTCTTACCTTACTAACAAAGGTATTAAAAGCCGTTGATAACTCGCCGATTTCATCTTTGCGCGAAGCACTTGCAAGTTGTACGGTGAGATCGCCTTCACCCTCTGCAACATCACGCATTGCGTCGACGAGTTGGCGTATCGGTGTGACAAGCCTTGAGGTGATAAATAGACCAAACAGCAGGGCAATAATAGCCATTACGAAGACTAAGGTTCCCGTTAGGGTCAATAGTGATGTCTGTACCCTCTCGAGACCCTCGTATGCTTCATCATAATCGATTTGCGCCACGGCAGCCCATTGCATCCCGCCTATAGTAATGGGTGATGCGGATATTAAAGAACGCTGTTCAAGGTAGCTATTTGCCTCGCTGAGGCTATTTTGCCCCGCTAGCGCATTTTCTATCGCGGCGTTGGTTAGTTTCACAATGCCGACACTGGTCTGGCGGTTGATAAGGTTTGCGGCCTCTTCGCGGCTAAGTAACTGCGCATCGACCAGTGTGTCCGCGAATCCCTGAGGGTTCTCTAGAAAAGCTCTGCTATTCGTGCGCAGGGTTTGATCCGGTCCCACTAGGAATACATCGCCTGTTCGCCCCATACCGACCTCAGCCCAGCGCTCTTGTGATGTCATAATATCGGTGAATAGCTGTACTGGCAGTTGAATTACCAGTGTTCCAATGGGCTGACCTTCTACAAAGACGGGCGTCGACATAAACGATGCCGGTGCGTTATATGAGGGTGAATAGGGCTTGAAATCAGTCATCGATACCGTCTGGGGCTCTGATGACCTAGAATTGCGCCAAGCCTCAGCAAGCCCTGATTGATTGAAGGGACCTGAATCAAGAGATGTGGCGAAATCTAACTCTTTGAACACAGAGTAGACAACTCGCCCCTGTGGATTGATCAAGAATAGGTCGTACAGTTCGTACTCTTGTTGAATATTTTGTAGTTCAGTGTGAAAGCGCTCATGCATTACGTCATAGCCAATACGTTGTGCACCCGTTTCAGTCGCAGAGACGAGATTATCCTTTTCACCTATGGCGTTTGGATTGTCCGCTATGTAGCGTGATTGGTAGTAGCGAGCAGGCTCATCAAGCTGGTTGTAGAAGGTCAGAGGTGTATCTGCAGCTAGGTTTGGATTCATCTGTCTGAACTGCGAACCAAAACCTTGAGTGTAGAGATTGGCCAGTAAATCACTCTCTTGTGCCCGCCCGAACTGCTGTTCACGCCCGAGTGAGCGGTTGAACTCGGCTGAAAGCATCTCTGTCGCATTTTTAATTGTCGTGCTACGACTCAGGGTATGCATCAGTTTTTCAAGCTCATCCAGATAGATGTGAATGGCTTCACTCTTCTCTGCGCGCATCGCGGTTAAACGCTGCCCTGCCTCTTTTCGTAAAGCGTCTTCTACATCTTGTGATGTCAGCAGATAACTTGTGATGCCCGTTATGATTAAAGGCAGTATACCGATTGCGAGAATAGCACTCAGTATACGTGTTTTGATCGTCATCAAATCGCTCCGCGCTTAACTAGACTGTTTGTTGTTTAAGACTAGAAGTAATTTCAACAGGCGTCCAAAAAAAAGCCTGAGTTTTGAATTCAGGCTTTTTGAAGATTGGCATGAGTGATGTAGGACTGTTTTTACAAACCTATAGTGATTTGATGCTTTCGTATTGCTCTAACAAAAGCGTTTTAGCTTTTTCTGCATCATCTGCTTTTTGACGCTCTTTTAATACGACTGCTTCAGGTGCATTGGCAACAAACTTGTCGTTGCCAAGCTTCTTCTCGACGCGCTCCACTTCAGAGGTCAAACGTTCTATCTCTTTTTGTAAGCGCGCAAGCTCAGCATCTTTATCTATTAAACCCGCCATAGGAACTAAGACTTCCATAGAGCCGACTAGCTGGGTAGCCGACATTGGTTTCTCATCGCCAGCCAATAACCAAGTGAGAGAGGTTATGCGTGCTAGCTTCTTCAGGAAGGTCTCATTTTCATTTAAGCGACGCTGATCTTCTGAGGTTCCATTTGCGAACAGAAGTTCAAGATCGGTAGAGGGTGATATTTTCATCTCACCACGAATGTTTCGTACGGCTGTAATAACGCCTTTGAGCCACTCAATGTCAGCCTCAGCCTGAAGATCTATGCGGTCAGGGTTGGCGACAGGAAAGGGTTGTAGCATAAGTGTTTCGCCCTCTACGCCAGCCGGTTCTTTAATCTGATGCCAGATCTCTTCTGAGATGAATGGCATGATTGGATGGCTCAAGCGAAGGATCGTCTCAAGTACACGCACCAGAGTACGACGTGTTCCGCGTTTGGCTATCTCGGATGCAGTTTCATCCCAGAGTACTGGCTTGGACAACTCCAGGTACCAATCACAATATTGGTTCCAAACAAAGTCGTAGAGTGTCTGTGCGGCTAGATCGAAGCGATACTCATCTAGATGTTTAGTAAAGGTCTGTTCTGTGCGCTGCAGCTCACTGATAATCCAGCGATCGGCCAGTGATAGCTCAACATCATTACCTGTTTGGCCGCAATCTTCACCTTCAGCATTCATTAGAACGTAGCGCGCTGCGTTCCAAAGCTTATTACAGAAGTTGCGGTAACCGTCTAAACGCTTCATATCCCAGTTGATATCACGACCGGTGGATGCCAGCGCCGCCAGTGTAAAGCGAAGCGCATCGGTTCCGTGTGCTGATATGCCATCCGGGAACTGTGCTTCAGTGCGTTTAGCTATCTTCTCGGCGAGTTGTGGTTGCATCATGTTGCCGGTGCGTTTTTCAAGCAGCGCTTGTAGACCTATGCCGTCAATCATATCCAGTGGGTCAAGCACGTTGCCCTTAGATTTGGACATCTTGTCACCGCCTTCATCGCGTATCAGGCCGGTTACATACACATTTTTAAACGGCACCTGTGGCTTACCGTCTTCATCTTTGATGAAGTGCATGGTCATCATGATCATGCGAGCTACCCAGAAAAATATGATGTCAAAACCAGTGACAAGTGTATCGCTTGGATGGAAGGTTTTGAGGCGGTCGGTATTTTCTGGCCAACCGAGTGTGCCGAAGGTCCAGAGGGCAGAGCTGAACCAGGTGTCCAGCACGTCATCGTCTTGACGTAGCTCAGTTTCCAAATCTAAGTTGTACTTTTCCCGCGCAGCTTCAGCCGAATGTGCGACATATACGTTACCTGCATTATCATAAAAAGCAGGAATGCGGTGACCCCACCAAAGCTGGCGAGAGATACACCAGTCTTGGATATCTCGCATCCAAGAGAAGTACATGTTTTCATACTGCTTTGGCACAAATTTTATATCGCCATCCTCAACGGCTTTGATTGCAGGCTTAGCCAGTGTCTTAGCATCACAGAACCACTGATCTGTCAGCATAGGCTCGATTACAACGCCACCTCGATCGCCATACGGGATCGTCATTGCATTTTCTTCGATTTTGACAAGTAGCCCGAGTTGCTCAAGCTCTGCAACTATCGCGCGTCGTGCTGCAAATCGCTCCATACCGCGGAACTGTTCGGGTAGAGTGCCATCGATATCGTTGTTTACGCTTCCATCAGCGTTGAAAACCTGAGCGACATCACGGATGTCAGCATTGAGGGTCAACACGTTGATCATTGGCAGTTGCTGACGTTTGCCTACTGCGTAGTCGTTGAAGTCATGCGCAGGGGTGATCTTAACGCACCCACTGCCTTTTTCCATGCTAGCGTGTTCATCAGCCACAATAGGAATGCGTCGACCGACAAGGGGAAGTTCGACATACTGGCCAACGAGGTTGTCATATCGCGAATCCTCTGGGTTTACAGCTACACCCGTGTCCCCCAGTAAGGTTTCTGGACGTGTCGTACCAACAACAATGTAATCCAGACCCTCTTTGGTTTTTACGCCATCAGCAAGAGGGTAGCGCAGGTACCACATTTTACCTTTAACTTCACGACTCTCAACTTCAAGGTCTGATATAGCGGTATGAAGCTTAGGATCCCAGTTGACTAGGCGTTTACCACGGTAGATTAGGCCGTCATCGTAGAGACGAACGAAAACCTCTTGTACGGCATGATAAAACCCGGAATCCATTGTGAAACGCTCGGTGGGCCAGTCAACAGAGTTTCCTAAGCGGCGCATTTGCCCTGTAATCGTTCCACCTGACTCTGCTTTCCACTCCCAAACCTTCTCAATGAAGGCCTCTCTTCCAAGGTCATATCGGCTTTCGCCTGTCGTGCCTGCAAGCTTGCGCTCGACAACCATTTGCGTCGCGATACCCGCATGGTCTGTGCCAACCTGCCAGAGTGTATTGCGACCTTGCATGCGACGGTAGCGAATCAGTGTGTCCATCAGTGTATGTTGGAATGCGTGGCCCATATGAAGACTGCCCGTCACATTGGGGGGGGGAATCATAATGGAATAGGAATCACCTTCTCCAGATGGCGCAAAGTAACCCTTTGCTTCCCAATCTTGATACCACTTCTGTTCGATCGCCTGAGGCTGATAGGTCTTATCCATGGGGTCGTGACATCTCTTCTCATCGGGACGCGCCTTTACTTCAAAAATTGAAAAAGGCATGGCGTCTGTGACTTATAAATTTAGGGGCAAGATTATACCCATACTCAGGCCGGTTATACAGAGACTCGCGTTAGTCTGCTTGTAAGGCCTCTATTGGGTTTAGCGCCGCTGCTTGTCGTGCAGGTAACAGACCACTTAAAAGGCCTGTTGCAAGCGCGATGATAACGGCTAAAAGTAAATAGATAGGCGAGAGTTGAATGGGGAAGGCGGGTAGAAAAAATTTTAATGTACCCATGATGGCCAGTGCTACACATAGACCGATAAGACCACCAAAAACTGACAATAATATAGATTCAGATAGAAATATTAGGCTAATAGTTCGGCTAGAACCGCCTAGGGCTCGAATTAAACCTATCTCTGTGCGGCGCTCATGTACGGCGGTTACCATAATAGTAAGAATGCCAATGCTGCCAACTATTAGCGAAATTGTGCCAAGACCTGCAACGCTCATTTTGAGTATGTCGAGTATGCGTCCGAGCGTACTCATCATCTGATCTTGAGTCATCAGTGAGAAGTCCTCGTTGTTATGACGATTTATTAAGTGATCCCGAACCATAGCGCTAATCTGCTCACTGTTAAACGCAGCGCTGTAGGTAAGATCTATTTCCATTAAACCGGGTCGGTTAAAAAGAGTGAGTGCACGCTCAGCATCAATGTAGACGATATCATCCAAGTCAAAACCGAGCATCTGTCCTTTTGGGCTTAGTATTCCGATGATGCGGTAGCGCTCGCCGCCGACGCGAATAAATTTACCAAGCGCCTCTTGCCTATTAAAAAGCTCACGCCAGACCTTGTCGCCAAGTACTGCGAACGATTGTGGATATGAACCACGAGGGTTAGGCAAAAATTGCCCTTGAGCAATTTCGAACTGCCAGGTCGCTGGCATCTGATAGTTCACACCCAGTATGTCGGTGGAGCGAACCCGGTTAGCGTATTCGATTGGACCAGTTCCTTGTACGGTAGGGACCACTGTTTCGATGCCTGGCAAGCGCTCTAGGCTCAGCGCATCATCCAGTGTTAGCGGACGCGTGCTGGCGAGCATTGCACCGCTTCCTCCGGTTTGCGTACGCCCGGGGTTAATTGCAATTATGCGCGTCCCAAATTGTGAAAACGTCTTAAGAACGTACGCTTGTACACCTTGGCCAAGGCTTGTCAGCAGCACCACAGAGAGGATTCCAATAGCAATACCCAACATGGTTAAACCACTGCGTAATGGATAGGCTCGAATGCTGCTAGTTGTGAATCTAAGTAGGTCAACTATGCGCATGATAAACCCCACGTAGCGCATCGACAGGGTCCATTCGCGCAGCACGACGTGCCGGCAGCCATGCAAATAAAAGTGCGACACTCAACGCCATGCTTACAGAACTAATTAGCGCCCAAGGGGGGATGCTCAAAGGTAGATCTGCCCAACTTATCTGCGCCAAGATCATCAGTATGGCGGCCAGAACTACGCCAAGCAATGCACCCGCGAGTGCAAGCAGTGCGGCCTCGAGAAGAAAGAGTCCCAGTACTGTTTTCTGTGAGGCCCCGAGTGCCTTAATTAGACCGATTTCAGCGGTTCGTTGTGTAACGCTGATCAGAGTAATGTTCATAATCAAAATTCCCGCGACGATAAGGCTTATCGACGCAATACCGACAACCGCGGCTGTTAGCACGTTAAGTATCTGATCAAAGGTAGATAGCAGCGCATCCTGAGTGATTATTGTCACATCGGGCTCACCGGAGTGTCGTTCTGCTATAAGCGCTAACATGCGTGGTTCTACTGTATGTACCTGTTCTTGAGAATGCAGTTTGATTAGTAGACGAAATAAACCGGGTGAATTGAACAGTTGTTGGGCGGATTGCACGGGGATAATGACTGAATCACTCATATCAGTGCCCAACGAAACACCTGAGGGTTTCAACACACCGATAACACGAAAACGTCGATCTCCTAGCCGTATCCACTGCCCAAGCGGCGTTTGAGTCGGAAACAGTTCGTTCGCGACTTCAGCGCCTATGAGTACGACTGAGCGTGTAAATTGTTCGCTATTATTGGGTAGGTTTTGACCCTGCTGCAGGGATAGCCCCCGCATCTCTAACAGCTGCTCATTACTGCCCAGTACGACAATCTCGCGGTTAAGCCCTTGCACATAGGCCTCAGTAATTCCTGCGATAAGCGGTACGGTGTACTCAACCTCTGGCATGCGTTCAATAGCGGCCGCATCATCTAGAGTAAGATCGCGTGAAGATTCACCTGTCAGTGGTGGTAAACCGCCCTGCGTCTCCTTGCGTCCGGGAAGCATAATGAGCGTGTCTTTGCCCAGTAGTGAAAATTCATTCAGCACAAATTGGCGAGCGCCTTGCGATAGCCCAGTTAGTAGAAGCACAGACATGACACCGATGCTGACGGCTAACAGCGCCATCAATGTGCGAAAACGCTGGCGAACAAATAGCTGCCAACTGAACTTAAGCTGATCAGCTAGGCGCATCGTGTGAGTCCATGATCGTCTCTTGTTCAAGTCGCCCATCAACCATCCGCAGTTGACGGTGGGCGCGTTTACCGAGTAGTTGATCGTGGGTCACGACCACTAGAGTAATCCCCTCTTGGTTTAACTGTTCAAGCAAATCGATCACACTTGCGCCGGACTGCGAGTCGAGGTTTCCAGTCGGCTCATCAGCTAGCAAAAGTCGCGGCCGCGTGATAACGGCCCTTGCGATTGCAACACGTTGCCGCTGCCCGCCTGAAAGTTGCTGTGGCCGCTGGTCTAAGAAGCGTTCAAGACCTAACTCAGTCAAGAGCGCTCGCGATCGCAGGTGTCTAGCCGCTGGCGGTTCGCCGGCAAGGGTTAATGGCAGTTCTACATTTTCCAGTGCCGTTAGCCGATCGATGAGGTGATAAGACTGAAATACAAATCCTATCGATTCATTTCTAAGTTGGGCGCGCTTTGCTTCACTGAGTTGAGTGGTCTGTGTCCCATCAAAAAGGTACTGGCCGCTGGACGGCGTATCAAGCAGCCCAAGTTGGTTAAGGAGGGTTGACTTGCCTGACCCCGAGGGTCCCATGACACTAATGTAATCGCCTGCTTCAATATCTAAACTGAAGTTATCCAGTGCTCTGACAGTTTCGCCACCCAGTTGGTAATAGCGCGAGAGTTCAGCCAATTCAATCATCGGCTGACTCTGGGCGTACTTCATTTGCGAGCAGTTGCTCAATATTATCAAGGCGAACGAGGATACGATCAGCCGCTGATGCACCTGAGCGAATCTCACTCCAGGTCCAGTTCGTCAGCCCCAGTTCTACATCTATCCGCTCAAGTCTGGCGTTACCCGGATTGTAACGAATGAGCTGATTTCCTCCGAGAAGCGCTTCTGTTGGTACCCGTAATACAGCCTCAGCGGCGCCTGTAATGATTTCGACATCTGCGCTATAGCCTACCAGTAGTTTTATATCATCGGGTGGGTTGACTAGCATCACCTCAATATCGAGAGTGCGTGCTTGTTTTTCGAGGGCAGAGACGCGAGTGCCGGTTCGTGCCACGACGCCATCAAACACGACACCGCGAAAAGCATCTAATGTAACGCGAGTGGGTTGGCCAACAGCGACTCGTGAGGCTTCTACCTCATCTATAGGAGCCTTGATATAAAGACAGCTGTCGTCCAGTAATACAACGGCAGGTGGAGTCTGAATACCCGGTGGTGAGGGTGTTACGATCTCGCCAATATCGCCATTAACCGCCGCGATAGTACCTGCAAAGGGGGCGCTGAGGCGCGTATTGTCCAGTTGTATCTGACTCAGATTACGCGCCGCTTCGCTACGTTCAGTTAACGCACGACTATGCTGGCAAGCTAAAGCCGAGGATTTGGCTTCGGTGCTTAACTGATCAAGGCGTTCATTCGAAATCATCTTTTGCTTAAATAGAGATTGTGCTCGATCTGTCTCTCGTTGTGCCAGAGCCGCCACACCACATGTACGTTGCTCGTCAATTTGCGCCGCTCGTAACTCGGCATTTGTAAGCGCAAGACGGGCTTGCTCCACTCGATTTTCTAACTCGAGCAGTAACGCTCCCGCTTTCACCTCGTCGCCCTCAGCAATGAAGAGCTGTGCGACTCTGCCACCTATCTGAAGTGATAAATCGGAACTGGCGCACGCGTGCACAGTTCCAGCACGGCTATTTGCAGCGATGCTTTCAACGCTACCAGATGAAATAGTATGAAGAGGAACTGCATCAGTTTTTGCAGGTTGGAGTTGCCACCAGACAATAGATGAGCCTAGAGCGAGGGTTGCGGTTATCCAAAATATACGCAAGATAGACTCCTAGTCCCATTCGAATCGGGACGCTAAGCCTAACCTGGGATTTTATGGTTATATACGTCCCATCCAGCGTCGCGCCGTAGTTTGAAACTCTCACGGCTTGCGCTAAGAATTTCATCTTGCTGAATAACTATCTCGGCTACACGTTCAATGCCGACTGCGCACTTAGGTGAACGTAGATCCAAGTTAATCAATAGGTCAGCTTCAACCTGTGCATTTTTATCAGTGCTCAGCGTGATAGGAGCAGCAGGGTCTTGACCTAGTATAGTATGTGGTAGGAATGCGTCAGCTTTGAATGACCAAAGTTTCTGGTCTAGTTGAGCTAGATCAGTATCAGAAGCCAAATGAATATGAATTTTAAGCCTCTGTGTGCTTAGCTTATCGCATAAGCGACACACAAACAGCTCGCGGCTGTCGTGGTCGCTCTGCGGCAGAACATAATAATCAGCGCGCGGCAAATTAGGCCTCTTTCTCTTCCGCTATATCTAATAAATACTGGCAAAGTAAGGGTACACAACGACCTGTTGCACCCTTTGCCTTACCGGAGTTCCAAGCCACACCTGCGATATCGAGATGCGCCCAGTTAAACGTCTTCGCGAAGCGCGATAGGAAACAGGCCGCCGTGATAGTGCCTGCAGGGCGCCCGCCGATATTAGCAATGTCAGCAAAATTGCTGTCTAGCTGTGGCTGATACTCATCCCACAAAGGTAATTGCCAGGCTCTATCCCATGCGTATTGCCCCGCATCTAATAACTTGTTGGCTAGCTCCTGGTTATTAGCGAGCAAGCCCGTCGCCTGATGACCTAGCGCAATGATACAAGCACCGGTTAGCGTTGCGACATCAATAACGCTTTGTGGCTCAAAGCGCTCAACATAGGTCAGAGCATCACACAGAACTAAACGACCTTCGGCATCCGTGTTGAGGATCTCAACCGTTTGGCCTGACAGCGTTGTGACAACATCGCCCGGCTTTGTGGCTCCTCCACTAGGCATATTTTCTGCAGCCGCTACTAAAACAACTAGGTTGATTGGCAGAGCCATCTCAGCGACTGATTCGAGT
>Ga0209136_1002212_pt1 | contig 12041 bp, 9 predicted proteins | sample SaaInl0LU_22_DNA_FD_184640 | JGI IMG/M metagenome (GOLD analysis project Ga0209136, IMG submission 184640) | Marine microbial communities from expanding oxygen minimum zones in the Saanich Inlet - ESP_90LU_22_DNA (SPAdes) (version 2) | ecosystem: Environmental > Aquatic > Marine > Intertidal zone... | reverse complement strand
TAAAACCAAAACTATTCCATATTAGTAGGAAGAAACATAGGTAACCCTTTTATTTTTCACGTGTACAGATAATTTAGTAGATGAATCAAACATGGAATAACAATAAATTCGATACCCGCCTTTCCAGTTACTTCTGTCCGTTACTTGCCAAAATTTAGAAACTACAACAGCCATTAAATCTTCGTGCATCCCAACTATTATATCTCCCTTGTATGCAGCATCCACATATCTTCTACCATATTTTTTATACAGCTCATTTTTCTGTTTTTGAAGTTCTTTGGCTTTTACATTCTCCTCGTTTTTCTTCTCATACTCATATTCAAATTTTTCTGCTAACTCGTCAGCTAAGTAATTGTTAATACTTTCTTTTGTAGGCTGAACTGATGGCCTTCCACTAAAATATGACGTTTCTAAAGTTAAAAAATCTACAGCCACAAAATTATATTTCGCTTTGTCTACTCGCAAATCGTAACTATTGGTGGTGTTAAACGCTCCATTTCTATTATTCTTTTTTATAACAGAAACAGTTTGATTCTGAGATAAATTGGCCGTTACTGAAATATAATTCCCTGAATAATTCCTTTCCTCCAAGCCAGTTTTAAACAAAATAGCTCCATCAGTTATATTAACTTTTAAATACAAAGGAGCAGGATCAATTAAATTATAATTAGTCAATTTTAATTTATTTTTAAAATAATCTCTATTAAATTTTTTATAGCTATTTATATTTGTCAACATAGCGTCTTTTTCTTTATCAATAACGGGGTGTAATTTAACACCTTTCTCCCAGTCTTCCAACGCACCAAAATTCAATCTTCTTTTAATATATACAGAATCTAATTGTAAAGTCTTTGAAGTTATAAGTTCATAAATATTGATCGTTTTCTTGTATTCAAATCCATCAAAAATCAATTTATAGTATGAACTGTTCATGTAAGCTTTCTTCGCAGATAAAAAATCATTACCACTTATATTATCAGGAGGAATATTGGAAAAAGAGTTCGCATAACAAGCTATTGTATCTGCAGACTCATAATTTCCAATTTTTAAATATTTCACTTGGTAAACATGTAGATTTTCATCTGGAAATAAATCTAAAAATTTACCATTAATCCAATTTTTACTTTCCTCCTTCATTTGAACTAATTTTTGACTTTCAATATCCTTTTGTAATTTTTGATATCTTTTCTGACGTTCTTCTCTTTGGTTCAAAAATTCTGCCTCAGAAATAACGCCTACAAGGTTATAATTTGTAGTTACAAAGTAATAAATCTCATTCTTTGAACTCCTATATTTTTTTACAACCGTATCTTTGATATAAATATCACTATTCTTTAATTCTTCAAAATTCTCGATACCATTTCCTTTTCCATTATAATTCATAATATAGTCATCTTTAGAAAAGTGAATTTTCAAATTAGAATATAGGTGAACTAAAGGCAATGGAGGTTTTTCTGTTATTTCTTCCACCTTCTTTTGATCATTCGTTGAACTCGAATTTGAACTAGTTTCTCCAAGCGCTACATCTAGTAATTTATTTGCAAATCGCTTTCTTCTTTCTTTCTTTTGTTCAATAGCTCTTTGCTCAGCTTGCTGGACTTTCAATTTTTCTGCTTCAATTTTTCTCTGTTCCTCCTCTAATCTCAAGTCCTCTTCGGTTTTGTATTCGCTTGTATCAATAACAACTATAAAAGGAAAATCAATTTTTGCATAATCCCAATCTTTTAATTTGATTGCTTTAAAACCTACAAACTCTAAATTTTCAATAGTATCTGAAAATTTTTTATTCATCACTATGAATCTGTTTGCTTTAGCATAATTTTCTATAACTTCTTTGGTTTCATCTTTAATTTCAGTCTTAGGATAAACTACCTGATACTGGGACAATAAATTAAAAGGCCCTACAAACAATAAAACAGCCAAGGAAATAATTTTTTCTATTTTTCTCATAATTTTTTTTTCAAAACTAATCATTGAAAATCAATAATATTGCCCATAATCTGCCACCCAAAAATATGACACAAAAAAGAGAAGCCTTTAAACTTCTCTTTTTTATGTGTTCCTGCCCCTCTAATCCCCGTCTCTCAAAATCAATTCTTTTCAATTATTTAACTTAAAAAATCAGAATAATAGATTGGTTTTAAACTTGTTAAATCAACTCTATTCTGCTAAGTTATTAAAACTAATACAATTAACTAAAAAATTAAGTTGCAAATGTTGCATAAAGTCAAAAAAAGGGCTCGAAAAGTAAAATAAATCAATATCCGCCATTTCTTTTTCTCACAAACCACTCTACACTCAAAAAGAAAAGTACTATTGCAAAGATGAATTTCAATTCAATTAAATCATCAATTTCTTTTTCTTGGTAGCTCACATCTACCATATTTTTGTTTCCAGTTACTACCGAAAACAAACTGCCAATTTGTAAAACCTCAACCGATTTACCTCCTGTTTCTGAAGAAATTTGATACAGCAATTCGTGATTAGCTCGAGTATTTTTTAATTCCAATCCTGTTTCATTTACCGAAAAATCACCTTCTTTAATCAATGATTCATTCTCCAGTTTCACACTGGCTTTGTAATGATAAGCTCCAGCTGGCAATCTGCCCAAATCTAAGCTATATGCATTCACTTTGGGTGAAAACAAATATTGAAAAACCTCTTTTTCTTCATTTACTAAATCAAACTCAATTTCTTGTGTATTGACCAGCTCATAGCTTTCATTATAAAGCTCCGCAGAGAATGTAACATCCTCAGAATTCTCATAATTTGGCTTACCTGATACTCTAAATTTACTTTTATCTTCTTTGGCTACAAGCAATTGAGCTATTTGCTGAATCAATCCATCAAAACCTGCACTGGATTCATTCTCTGCGTATTCTTGTATTTTCCATCGCCAAAATCCTTCCCCTACAAAAAAACCTACTTTCCTTTCTGATATTGTTCCAAAAGAAAGCAAAGCATAACTAGTTTTTGCAGTTCCTATTCGCTGATAAAGCAAAGTGCTAAAAGAGTTTCCCAATTTGTAGGAGGTTGAAAAAGGAACCTGCAAAGGACTCACTTTTTTCAACAAATTGATTGACTCATCAGATAGCGTAAATTCAGTAAAATTTGAATTAATCCAAGTTCCAGCTTCTGTAAACTCTCTTCCGTCTTTTATTTCCAATCCTGCTTCTAATTCATTCAATTTTCGCAAATCAGTCTGATTTCCTAAAACCAAAAGAATAGGAATGGAAGAGGATTTTATAGCATTGAAAGAATTAGTTTTGTTGGGTAAATTGTGAGTTATTACCAAATCAAAAACATCTAACTCTTTGGGTGCATCAGCAATTAGCTTCACCTCTATCTCGTAGTTTTCATTGGAACTCAAACTATTTTTTATCGCCTGCACATCGGGATGTGGCGATTGGGCAAGTAGCAGAATTTTTTGTTTTGATTGTAATACTTCTACATAAAAAGAAGAGCTATTATTAACTGTGGTAAACTCACCTTCTACTTCCTTTACTACAACACTGTATTTCTGTAGTCCAATTTCGTTCGCTTCAATCTCAAATTGAACTTTTTGAATTCCTTTTCTACTTACAACCTCCAATGGTTTTGAACTCAAAACTTCGCCTGATTTCATCAAGCTAACTGTTGTTTTTTTCTGATTTATTTCATTAGAATTCAACGAAACTTCTACAAGAAATGTATTTCCTTCGTAAGCCAACTTGTTATGAAACACTTCTTGAATCCAAACATCCTTTTGTGGTGAAGAATCTCCTAAACGAATTGTATGAACTGGAATATTTTTGAGTTTTCTGGCTTCGTAAACAGGATTTTTTCCTTGATTGTATATCCCGTCCGAAGACAAAATGATAGCTCCTAAATTTCTATTGTAATACCGCTCTTGTATTTCTTCAAAAACTCTAGAAATATTGGTGGAATTTTCTTTGAAATCGGCATTTTCACCTTCATTAATTCCCTTACCAAAAACATAGGAAACAACCTCATATTCAGAGGAAAGCTGCCGAGATAACTGACTAATATCTTCGGTGTATTTAGTTATAAATGAAGCAGAATCTGTTCGAGACAAAACGGAAGAAGAATTATCTTGAACTAAAACCACAATAGGTTTATCAACTTTTGTTTTGGTGTATTCCAAAAGCGGTTCTAGGAGCAAGAAAAACACACAAAACAAACTTGCAAAACGAAAAACACCCAAGAGCTGCTTCCAACCCCTGGGTAGTTCCTTTAATTTTGAATCATTTCGGTAAAGAAAATACGCTCCTAACACTGCAATGATTATACAAATTGCAATATACCAAACTGGAGAATTAATAAGAATTTTCAATCAGTGAAACTATTTATTAAGTTAGCATCCCTCCACAAACATGAATCGTTTGTCCGGTAACGTAAGCGCTCATATCACTTGCCAAAAACACAACAACATCTGCCACGTCATCTGGAGAACCAGCTCTTTTCAATGGAATATCTTTCACCCATCCTTCCACTACTTCTTGATCTAGTTTAGCGGTCATTTCTGTTGCAATAAATCCTGGAGCAATTGCATTACTTCTTATATTTCTAGAACCTAGTTCTTTCGCTACAGATTTTGTAAACCCAATCATTCCAGCTTTTGAAGCAGCATAATTAGATTGACCAGCATTTCCATTCACACCAACTACAGAGGTAAGGTTGACAATAGAACCTTTTCTTTGTTTCAACATTGGTCTTTGTACAGCTTTCGTCAAATTAAATACAGATTTCAAGTTAATTCGAATCACATCGTCCCAATCTTGTTCCGACATTCTCATCAATAATCCATCTTTTGTAATTCCTGCATTATTCACCAATGCATCTATTTGACCAAAATCAGCCATTACATCATCTACCAATTTTTGTGAAGCTTCAAATTCTGAGGCATCCGACTGATATCCTTTTGCCTTCACTCCCATTCCAAACAACTCTTTTTCAACTTCTTTCGCTTTGTCAGGCGATGACAAATATGTAAAGGCTATGTTTGCACCTTGCTCTGCACATTTGATAGCGATTCCTTTTCCAATTCCTTTGGAAGCTCCTGTAATTAGGACAACTTTATCTGCTAATAATTTCATTCTACTGTTTTTATATCTTGGTTTAGTTCAAAGATAATTGATAAATGATAATTGGCAAATCATAATTAACATTTAAAAATCATGAACACCTCTAATATTTGGCGTACTTTTGTGGAAGCAAAGTATCAATATTTTTTTGAAATAAACATGGAAGACATCAAACTAAACACCATTGAAGAGGCGCTAGAGGATATCAGAGCAGGTAAGGTAATCATTGTGGTGGATGACGAAGACAGAGAGAATGAAGGAGATTTTTTGACAGCAGCAAGAAACTCTTCTCCCGAGGTAATTAACTTTATGGCTACTCATGGCCGCGGATTAATTTGTGCTCCTTTATCGGAAAAAAGATGTACCGAATTGGATCTTGAGCTTATGGTTCAAAATAACGATTCGCCTTACGAAACCCCTTTTACAATCTCAGTAGATTTACTCGGAAATGGTTGTACTACAGGGATTTCTGCAAGCGATAGAGACAAAACAATAAAAGCATTAATAGACCCAAACACCAAACCCAATCAGCTTGGGAAGCCTGGACATATATTTCCGTTGAGAGCAAGAAATGGTGGAGTTTTGAGAAGAGCTGGACACACCGAAGCTGCAGTAGATTTATCGAGAATGGCAGGTTTTGAAGAAGCTGGAATTATCGTAGAAATACTGAATGAAGATGGCACAATGGCTAGGTTGCCGCAATTGATGAAAATTGCTGAAAAACATGACATGAAAATCATTTCTATTGAAGATTTGATTTCTTACAGACTTCAAAATGAGAGTTTGGTTGAAAAGCAAATTGAAATAAAACTTCCCACAGAATACGGAGATTTCAATCTTGTTCACTTTTCGCAAACTACTGACGGAAAAGAACATTTGGCACTCGTAAAAGGAGAATGGGAAAAAGACGAACCTGTTTTGGTCAGAGTGCACTCGAGCTGCATGACTGGAGATATTTTTGGTTCTTGCAGATGCGATTGTGGACCTCAACTGCAAACTGCTATGAAAATGGTGGAAGAAGCAGGAAAAGGAGTTATCATTTATATGAACCAAGAAGGAAGAGGAATTGGTTTGCTTAACAAATTAAAAGCATACAAACTACAAGAAGAAGGTTACGACACTCTGGAAGCTAATATAAAACTTGGTTTCAAAGGAGACCAAAGAGATTACGGAATTGGAGCTCAAATTTTAAGAGATTTAGGAGTTACAAAAATGAAGCTGATGAGTAACAACCCTCAAAAAAGAACTGGTCTTATTGGTTACGGATTAGAGATTGTAGAAAATGTTGCGCTCGAAATAGAGGCAAATATTCATAACAAAGGCTACTTAGAAACAAAAAGGGACAAGATGGGTCACACTTTGAAGATGAAGTGATAGAAGTTAGAAAAAAGTAAGATTACCAGAATAGAAGCAAATGTCCTCAGAATTAATAGTTAACAGAGTACCAGAATCGACCAATAATTCTTTGCGTGCTTGGAGCGCAGCCGATGAATTATTGATTTCACATTTGAATGAAACAAAAACAGAATCTGTTCTTATATACAACGATGCATTTGGTTACCTGAGCGCACATGCTCAGCCAAGAAAAGTATTTGGTGCTTTGGATGCAAAAAGTCAAGAAAAAGCAACTCTCGAAAACTTCGCGACTAACTCATTGGATAGCGAAAACTTCGTGTCCACTTCCCTCCTTTCGGAAATGACAGAAAAGTTAGAAATGGGAATGATGAAAATTCCAAAATCACTTGAATTGTTTGAGTTGTTCCTTTCTCATTTTGTAAAAAACGCATCAAAAAACGCAACTCTTTTGTGTGGTTTTATGACTCGTAATTTCACCAAACATTTGTTAGAAATAGCTGAAGAATATTTTGAAGAAGTTGAGCAATCGCTCTCAAAAAAGAAAGCTCGTTTGTTGGTATTAAAGAATCCAAAAAAAGTTTCGGTAAAATCCATGATTAAATCCATTCCTTTTGGAGATGAAGAATTAAAACAATATTTCGGTGTGTTCTCTTCCAATCACATTGATTATGCTACGCAATTTTTAATTGAAAATTTAGAACCACCAGAAGTTGTTAATTCTGCTCTGGATTTAGCCTCCGGCAATGGTGTTTTAGCCAAAGAGATTCAGAAAAAATTTCCAGAATCTGAGCTGTTTTTGGTGGATGATTCTCAGCTTGCTGTGGAGAGTTCAAAACTGAACTTAAAAGGAGAAAACATTTCGTTTTTTCACAACAATAATTTAGAGGATATTGCATCCAATTCTTTGGATTATGTTGTGAGCAATCCACCCTTTCATGTAGAATACGAAATTGACATCAGTTTACCTCTTAGACTTTTTAGAGCTGTTGAGAAAAAACTAGTGAATGAAGGGAAATTTCAGTTAGTCGCTAACTCTCATCTAAATTACAAGCCTCATTTAGAAAAAATATTCAAAAGAGTTTCTGTAGTATTTGACAACGACAAATTTGTGGTGTATTCTTGTTACAAAAGATGGGATAAAAACCAAGAATGGTAAAAGATTCTGGGGTTTAACTCAATATTTCATAGAAAAACAACATGAGAAAAGAGCAAATAACAAACCTTAGACCTACTATTCCCAAAGCAGAATTAACCGAGGGTATTTCGGAAATAGAAAAATTTCAGAACACAGCACTCCGTCAAATCATTAAATTTCAGCACGAAGTTATCCTTCTTGTTTTTTCATCTTATGCCAGAAAAATTCACAAAGATTGGGGCTCTCTTTCCAATGAAAAGAAAGAAGCTTTTATAGAAAGTGTGATGAGTAAAAACCAACAGCTAAAAAACCAATACATCGGAATAATTTTAGGACTTTTGAGTGTAGAAGAAATAGAATTTTATAAAAACAATTCCTCTGAAATAAACCGAAGAATTACTCAAATTATAAAACAAAGAGTACAAACTAATTTGGGAAGTATTTAGTTTTTCGTACCTTTTTGGTAAACATCAAAAACTCTGAAAAACTTCTATGCCATTCAACCACATTGAGTACAAAAAACCCATTTACAAAATAAAAGCTCCACTGAGAGATCATCTGGATCAATACTCTAGATTATCGGATATTTCTTTGACTTACGAAGATCTTCTTCGTTACCAACAATTAATTCCCATTACAGATGACAACGGAAAAGACACCAATTGGTTTTCTGCCTTATACCCCATAGAGGAACAAAAGTATTTTCAGGAAGAATTGGTGAAAATATACCAAACTTTGGTAGCTGATGGTGATATTTTGAATTACGTAAAAGTAGGCAGCATTGACTTTTGTTCGTTTGGAAACTCCAAACCCTTTCGTATCAAAGTGATTAACGAAATCAATGATAACTACGATTATTTTTACATCAAAAAAGCAGATGCATCACGAATTTACGGACTAGAACTAGAAGAGATATTTTCGCCAGACAAAGTGACCTTCTTGGTAAATAAATCTACTTTGATTGAAGATCATGTTGTAGGTATTCCTTGCGATGAATTCATTACTAGAAATAAGAAAGTAAAAATTGAAAATAGGCTAAGGTTTGCCAAGGAGTTTGTAAAATTCAACGAAAGATGTTTTGTACGTTTGCTCGGAGATATGCGAGCCTATAATTTTGTAGTAGAGATTACACAAGATTTTGATAATGTACAATATAGGTTACGTGCAATGGATTTTGACCAACAGAGTTACGAAGGTCGAAAAAACATGTATTTGCCTCAGTACTACAAAGACAATCTTCCACTTGTGGACCTTGCCCGCGAATTGCTAACCGATGAAATGGCTCAACAATACATGAAGCAAGAAAGAGTAGCGATGAAGAAGCGATATCTTGCCTACAAACAAAGAACAAAGTCATTGCTGAGAAGGATGAAAAAGGACACGATTTCGAGCAAAGAAAATATCGAAACACTGAAAAAAGAATTTGCTGTGTATTACAACAATCCACAATTTTTGAATTTCAAAACTATGGGACAAATATTGGAATTGCACATAGAAACAAAACTAGGAATTAAGATTTTTTAAAGTTTAAATTAACCAGACAAAAGAGAAGATATATTCTCCAGAAATTCATTTGAAATTAGATTAACTTTGAGAACAATTTTTAAATAAAACACCCCTTACTTTTCACTAAGTACAAATTATTATCACACAATGAACAACTTTGATTTTTACAACCCTACAAAAATAATTTTTGGTAAAGGCGAAATAGCCAAACTAAAAAATGAAATACCAAAAGATGCCAAAGTTTTGGTACTATTTGGTGGGGGAAGCATAAAAAAGAATGGAATATACGAGCAGGTTTCTGTTGCTCTCGAAGGATATGACTGGACCGAATTTGGAGGAATACCGCCAAATCCTGAGTATCAAGTCTTGTTGAAAGCACTGGAAATAATCAAAAAAGAAAAAATCACTTATTTGTTGGCTGTAGGAGGTGGATCTGTTATTGATGGAACTAAATTTTTGAGTTCGGCTGCACTTTATGAGGGAGCTGAGCCTTGGGATATTCTCAAAAACAAAATAAGAACCGAAGTAGGAATGCCTTTTGGAACCGTATTGACATTGCCAGCAACAGGAAGCGAAATGAACTCAGGTGCTGTGGTAACCAACAAAGAAACAAGTGAAAAATTTGGAATGGGCGGACCTGGATTGTTCCCTAAATTTTCAATTCTGGATCCATCCGTTGTGAGTTCAATACCAGAAAGACAAATCGCAAATGGATTAGCCGATTCATTTACTCACGTTCTTGAACAATACATGACCTACCCCAACGATGCACTGTTACAAGATAGGTTTGCCGAAAGTATTTTGAGTTCTATTTTAGAAACTGCACCAAGAATTATCGAAAATCCTTCTGATTATAAATCAGCAGCGAATTTTATGTGGAATTGTACGATGGCACTCAACGGAATGATACAAAAAGGAGTTCCAACAGACTGGGCAATCCATGCAATGGGACACGAATTAACAGCTTTTTACGGAATAGATCACGCTCGTACTTTGGCGATATTAACCAAGAGTCACTACACGTTTAATATCGAGACTAAAGAAGAAAAACTAGCGCAGTGTGCCGAAAGAGTTTTTGGCATAACAGAGGGCGACCAAAGAGAAAAAGCTGAGCAATGTATCGAAGCAATCGAAGAATTTTTTCTTTCTATCGGAATCAGCACAAACTTATCGAGTTACACAGATGATTTTGAAGGAACTGCACAAAAAATAGCGCAAAGATTTACTGAAAGAGCCTGGCTTGGCATGGGAGAATTAGGTAAACTAACTCCTGAGCACGTAGAAGCTATTGTAGAAATGAGTTATTAAGTTTGTGGTATGTCTGATGATTTTCAATTTCTAAAATTTCTTAACCCTGATTTTGTTCCAACTCCTGAAATAATAAATGAGTTTGAAGGAGCAATTCAAGTAAAAGAAATAAAAAGAAAACAGCTTTTACAACGAAAGGGAGACACCCATTCTAAAGCCTATTTTGTAAGAAAAGGTCTTTTAAAAAGCTACGTGTTAGACGAAAAAGGAAAGGAGCATATTTTTATGTTTGCTCCCGAAAATTGGATTGTAACGGACATTAATTCCGTTACAAATTATGGACAAACCGAACTCTTTATTCAAGCTATTGAAGACTCTGAAGTAGAAGTGATTCAGGGCGATGCATTCATGAAACTTACACATAAACTTCAATCGAATAGTCAATTAGAAGTGCAAAAACTCCTTAAACGAAATGCGGTGCTTCAAAAACGAATCATTTCATTGATGAGTAAATCTGCGATTGAACGATACGAAGATTTTATTGCCACCTATCCTGGAATTGTGCAACGAGTGCCGCAAAAATTAATTGCATCCTACTTGGGAATAACTCCACAAGCTTTGAGTAAAACAATATCTCAATCTTATAAAAAATGATAACCTAGATTAATGCACCCCGAAAGCTCACCTCCTATCTTTATGCCAAGATTCATTGTTTAGTTTTAATAGGGTTAAGCAATTTTACTAAAAAGGTTCTGACGAAAGTTAGAGCCTTTTTTTGTTGACTATTTCCGAGCATATAACGTAACTTAGTGATTCATTAAAAACCACTAATTTCTTCTATGAAAATCAATGTATTCTGGCTACGAAGAGACTTACGATTAACTGACAATGTTGGTTTTTCTGAAGCACTTAAAAGCGACCTCCCGGTATTGCCTATTTTTATTTTTGACAAGCAAATTCTTGACGAACTACCAGAGCAAGATGCTCGATTAAGTTTTATTCACGATACGCTGTCGGAAATGAATGCTGAACTTGGCAAAAATGGAGCTGGAATTAGAGGTTTGTATGGCAATCCCAAAGAATGCATCGAAGAATTAATTGAGGAATATGAGGTAAATGCAATTTACACTAATAGAGATTACGAGCCTTACGCACTAAATCGCGACAAAGAAATGAACGAATTACTTTCTAAGAAGGGAATCGAATTCAAGACTTTTAAAGATCAAGTCATTTTTGAAAAATCTGAAGTAACCAAGGACGATGGAAAACCCTATACGGTATATACTCCCTTTAAAAACAAATGGCTTTCGCATTTTGATGAATCTACTATGATTCAAGACCACAAATTAAACTTGGAGAATTGCCTAAAAGGAGAATTTAAATTTCCAACTCTCAAAGAAATGGGATTCACAAAAAGCGACATTAAAGTTCAGCCCATCAACCTAACTCAACTGGACAATTACGAAGAAACAAGAAATTTTCCCGCCACTGACGGAACAAGTTATTTGGGACCACATTTTCGTTTTGGAACGGTAAGCGTAAGAAGTATTATTCGTAAATTAGAAAAAAAAGACGCTGTGTTTTTGAGTGAATTGATTTGGAGAGAGTTTTTTATGCAAATTCTATTTCACTTTCCTCATGTGGTTTCTAATAATTTTAGAGCAAAATATGACGGAATAAAATGGAGAAACAACGAGGAAGAGTTTGAAAAA
>Ga0209136_1002205_pt1 | contig 12054 bp, 6 predicted proteins | sample SaaInl0LU_22_DNA_FD_184640 | JGI IMG/M metagenome (GOLD analysis project Ga0209136, IMG submission 184640) | Marine microbial communities from expanding oxygen minimum zones in the Saanich Inlet - ESP_90LU_22_DNA (SPAdes) (version 2) | ecosystem: Environmental > Aquatic > Marine > Intertidal zone... | reverse complement strand
TATTGGGTGCTATGATGATTGATAAAAAGGGGATTGATGATGTAATTGATATTTTACATTCAGATGCTTTTTATGAAATCAAACATAAAGAGATATACGCTGCAATTTATGAGTTGTTCCAAAACTCTCAACCTATAGATTTACTTACTGTTGCTAATCTATTAAAGAAAAACGGAAAATTTGAACTTTGTGGTGGAGATTTCTATTTGATTCGTTTGACTCAAAAAGTGGCTTCTTCGGCTCATATTGAGTTTCATGCACGTATTATTTTACAAAAATACATTCAGCGTAAATTAATCTCCATTTCATCAGAAATTATAGAGAATGCCTATGATGAAAGTACCGATGTTTTTGATTTACTAGATGCTGCTGAGGGAAAACTCTTTGAAGTTACTCAGGGTAATTTAAAGAAAAGCTCTGAAGATGCAGGTTCTTTAGTGAAACAAGCGTTAAAGAAAATTCAAGAAATTGGTAACCAAGAAGGAATGTCTGGTTTGGCTACTGGTTTTACAAAATTAGATGCATTAACCTCTGGTTGGCAGCCTTCAGATTTAATAATTATTGCTGCAAGACCTGGTATGGGTAAAACTGCTTTTGTGATTTCTATGGCAAAGAACATGGCTATTGACTTTAATCATGCAGTCGCTGTTTTTTCTTTAGAAATGTCTTCTGTTCAGTTAATTACTCGTATGATTTCTTCTGAAACAGGCTTAACATCCGAAAAATTAAGAAAAGGAAATTTAGAACCTCATGAGTGGGAGCAATTAAATGTAAAAGTAAAGCGCTTATCAGACGCTCCAATTTTTATAGATGATACACCATCTTTATCAATATTCGATCTTCGTGCAAAAGCAAGAAGATTGGTTTCTCAACATAATGTAAGAATATTAGTAATTGATTATTTGCAGTTAATGACAGCTGGAGGTAATAATAAAGGTGGAGGAAATCGAGAGCAAGAAATTTCTACAATTTCTAGAAATTTAAAAGCCCTAGCAAAAGAATTGAGTGTACCTGTAATTGCATTATCTCAATTGTCACGTGCTGTAGAAACTCGTGGAGGGAGCAAACGACCATTACTTTCTGACCTTCGTGAATCTGGAGCAATTGAGCAAGATGCAGATATTGTAAGTTTTATTTTTAGACCAGAATATTATGGAATGACAGAATGGGATGATGATGACCACTCTCCATGCGAAGGACAAGGAGAATTTATTGTTGCAAAACATAGAAATGGTGGTTTAGACAACATTCGTTTAAAATTTACTGGGCATTTGGCAAAATTCTCAGATTTAGAAGAAGGTTTTAGTAGTGAATTTCAATCGAGTATGAATAATTCTTTTAGCGATAATCCTTTTGAAGGAGGAGGTGGAATAGACCCAAAAGATGCTTTTGGAGATGAAGATGATGTTCCGTTCTAAGAGCTAATAAAAACATACAATTAAAAAACACACAATTGCTTTTAGTAATTGTGTGTTTTAGTTTTTATAATAAACCATTTTTTACGTTCTTCTTTTTGTTTCGTCAAATTTACGCATCAGCACATGTATATAGAAATAAACTATGGTAAAGATATAACCAATAAGATCATGTAAGAGCTTACAGTATTCTTTATTATGGTGAAGAAATAGGGATTAAACCGATATGGTTATTTAATTATACTAGAGTGTCTGATTTTTAGATTGATTTAATCATACTCTTGTATGTTTTTAACTTTCAACTAATTTACCATTAACTTTTTACAGACAATTACAATCAATTTTTCGTCAACATTTTTACAAAAGAATAGGTAGGTATTTCCACCATCTTTTATTTTAGTTTCTTTTCGAATTTGTGCTACCGTTTTTGGGAAATTTCGTGTTGTTATATTAGCTTGTTTTAAATTTAGTTGTTTTTGAATTCTTTTTTTGTGATAAGGTATAATACTTTCTATGGAAAAGCTTCTTCCTGGAAAGCTTATAATATTTTCAGATGTATATAAGTGTGTGTGGTTTTGAATTTTATTAACATTTAACTGAATGGTTACTTCATGAAATCCTCCAGACTTTAAAATGGCAGCATTAGGCTCATATAAGTATTTTTTTGGAGAACTATACGTTGAAGAGATCACTGATTTATACTTAAAATTAAAAATTGTTTTTACTTCATTTTTTAGATTTACTGTTTTAATTGTGATATACGCATCGTAGTTTTTTTCTAATAAAAACAACAATTCTTTTACTTCGTTATTTACAGCAACAACATGCACTTCTTTTACATTTTTTAAATCGTTAATGGTGTTAGTGATGTCTAAAATAGGAGATAATTTAACCAAAATCTGATTGGCTTTTGTAAATAAAAAGTCAATTTTAGGAGGTAAATATGGCTGGCAGTCTTTTAATAAGAATACTTTTCCTTTGATATCATTTCTTCTCGAAGGATCTATATAAATACAACTAAAGGTTTCTTTATTTTCCTTTAAAAAGTTAATACCGTTTCCAGAAAAAGTTGTGCAATTACTAACGTTTAGTTCTTCAAAATTATGGTGTACAATTGTTGCCAATTCCTTATTGATTTCACAATGAGTTACCTGTTTAAATTGTTTAGAAAAATAGTAACTATCGACACCAAAACCACCTGTAATATCTATTAATGATTCTCCAGAAACTAATTGTGACTTATAAGCTGCAGTAACTTCAGATGAAGTTTGTTCAATATTAATCTTATTAGGGAAATAGATGTTTTCTTTTTTAAAAAACGTAGGTAGTTTTTTCTGTGATTTTTGTGTTGCGACAATTTGGTTCGCTAATTCCTGCACAGAAATATTAGGAAATTTACTTCCTTTTAAAATAATTTTTGAAATATCAAAAGTGAGGTTTTTAGTTATAAAATCCTGAACATCTGGATGTAAAATTGCTAAATTCAATAGTATGCTATAAATCTTTAGTTAAGGATTTAACAATCTTGTTTTCAGATAAAAATTCTTTTAAAATTACTTTTATCGCGGTGTATAAAGGTACAGCTACAATCATTCCTACAACCCCAAATAACAAGCCACCAATAATAATTACTAAGAAAATTTCTAATGGGTGTGATTTTGTAGTTTTAGAAAATATTATAGGCTGACTTATAAAATTATCTATTAATTGTGCGATCAAGTAAAAGATCATGATGTAACAACTTGTTGGTAAAATTTCTAATTGGAAATTTAAACCAATATTACTTGTCATAGACAAAGTAAACATGATTACACCACCAACTAAAGGCCCTATATAAGGGATTAAATTTAAAAAAGCACACAAGAGCGCAATGACTATTGCATTAGAAATTCCAAAAGACAGTAAAATTATTGTGTACAAAATAAACAAAATGGTAATTTGTAAGATCAACCCAATAAAGTACCTAGATAGAAGGCTATTAATGGTTTCTAATGATTTTGAAAATCTAAGTTCTGTTGTATTCGGAATAATGGCTAATACCGCATTTTTTAATAATCTACTATCTTTCATAAAGAAAAAAGAGATAAAAAAAACAGAGAACAACCCAATACTTAAAGAACCTAATATGCTTACTATAGTGTTTAATAAATTAGGTATTTCTTTAAACTGATTTGAAAAATCAATATTTTTTAATTCACTTAATACATCTATTCCTTTTTTAGAAAAGTAATAATCTATTTCATAGATTACATTTTGAATATTATTTTGAAGAGCTTCTACATCTAATAGAGACAGGCTTTTGCTCTGTTCTTCAACAAGAGGAATAAACATAAAAATAATACCAATTAAAAATCCGAGCATTAGTATCATTGTACTAACTACAGCCAATGTATTTGGAAACTTTAATTTCATTCTTAAAAAAAGAACAATTGGTCTTGCAACTAAAGAGATAACTGCAGCAATAATTAAGTAAACGATTGCAGATTGTATCGCATATAAAAAATAACCCAATAGTAAACTACCGATGATTATACTTATAGCACGTAAAATACCGTTTGAAATTATTTTAGCATTCATTAGTTATATCCTTTGACATCTCCCATACTTAAAACTCGTCCGTTTTCAAAAGTATGTGATTTCGGTAACAAAGTACCACTTTTTGTTGTTGTCCATTGTTCCCAAGTAGCCTTTTTTCCATTTATTTTCATAGAAGGTATATACATTTCATAATATAATGGAACATAATTTTCATCAAAACTCCATGCGTAAGTGTCTCCTGGAGTTGAACCACCTGTAGTGTATTTTATAAATAATTTGGTAGTTCCATTTTCGTCTTTTAAAAATCGATAAGTTCCCTTGTCAAATAATTTATGAGGAGCAGCTAGCCAAAAACTATCATTATTAAACATTCGTTCGGCCTTTCTTATAAAGCGCTTATGTGATTTTTGTTGTTTAATGTTGTTGATAAAAACAGTACTTTTTGTAGTTTTTTTAGTTGGTAACTTTACCTGAATACTATCCCAAAATACATCTACAATATTATCGTATTTATTCCATTTATAATGCCTTCTTCCAGCAAAACCCCATTCTAAAAAGTTTGTGTTTTTATAATTTTCATGACGTATAGCATCAAGTATTTTTTTAGCTGTTGCATCAGCATTTGGGTTATAAGCATTTATGTTCTCAATAGGAATAACAAAATTGAATAGCGAAAGTGTATGTTTTTTTGGTAAAAATATACCAGATTTAGCTTGAAATAAATTATTCCAAGTAGCCTCAATACCACCAATAGGTAAAATATCTACCCACATTTTAAAATGTATAGGAAATCCATTTTTATCAATCTCCCATAAATAAGAATCGCCTGGAGTTGACCCTCCAGAAGTATGAGTTACAAGCAATAGGTCTTTTCCATTTTCGTTTACAATACTTCTTTTAGTACCCTTATCAAACACCTTGTATGGAGCCACAATCCAAAACGAATCATTATTAAAATAACTTTCTGCTTTTTCTATGAACTCTTGGCTATCAACATTTACACCATCGATAAAAACCTCAGAATTCTTTTTGTCTTTAGTATTTAAAATAACAGTATTATTACCCCACTTTACACGAACAATCCCTTTTTGCTTAAACCATTTGTAATGGTGGCTACCTCTGAAAGTCCATTCTATGATCTCTGTGTTTTCAAACGCTTTGTATTCCAAAGCATTTAGCATTTTAGAAGCTAATTTGTCAGCAGCTTCTCCCTGTTCTCCTTTTGGAATTTCTTTATGTACTGCACTATAAAATACAAAACCCACGAGCATTAAAATAATAGAGAATATTCCAACGATTTTTGCAATTTTTTTCATCTCACAAAATTAAGTAGCATTATTTAAATTAACTAACTCATTTACAAAAACAATTAATTCTTTAAAGAAAATTGTAAAATCCTCTTCAAATTCGTTTTCTAGCATTTTTAAATCGCCTATAGCTAAATTCATCTGAGACTTTCCTTTTGTTCTATTATTCATCCCTTTTAGTACTTCTGCAATACCATCTAATTTTTGATAGTTATACAATATATTATAAGAAACCATATAATTGTAAAAACGTTTTGAACTACTAGGAAGTATGGCTTCATTTTTCTTCAATAGCTTATAAATACCTTGGCTGTATATATCTAATGGAATGGTGGAATATTTATTCCAGTTTTTAGCTAAAAAATAATCGTAAAAAATATCAATAATTACGCTATCATAATGCCTATAGCGTTTGTGTAATCTTCTTTTACTTTTTCGAAATATTGGATGTGCATCAGTAAATGTATCAATGGATCTGTGTAATGCAATCCCTTCTTGAATTTCTAAAGGATAATTTTTGGAGTCTTTACCTTTTACGCTATCAGCAATATAATTACCAATTATCAGATTTTCATTATTGTAAGAGAGGTAAAGGTGTGCTAAAAAATTCATCTTTTAAAAATAAATAAAAACCACAACTATGTTGTGGTTTTTGTAGCTAATTAATTTAAACGTTTACCCTTGTAGAAGTAAATAATTACAATATTTTTAGTTATTTAGCATTACTGGCATTACCAACATGGTGATTTTTTCTCCTTCATCAGTACCATCAATAGGTGTTAAAATTCCAGCTCTATTCGGCAAAGACATTTCAATTAGTACTTCGTTAGAACTTAAATTGTTTAGCATTTCACTTAAAAAGCGTGAATTGAAACCAATTTGCATGTCATCTCCTTGATAGTCACAACTTAAACGTTCATCTGCTTTATTAGAAAAATCTAAATCTTCGGCAGAAATATTTAACTCTGTTCCTGCCATTTTCAAACGAATTTGATGTGTTGTTTTACTAGAAAAAATAGAAACACGTCTAACAGAGTTTAAAAAAGAAGCTCTATCGACAATTAATTTGTTTGGATTCTCTTTAGGAATTACTGCTTCGTAATTCGGGTATTTTCCGTCAATTAAACGACAAATCAACACAATATTATCAAATGTAAATTTAGCATTTGCATCATTATATTCAATAGTTACATCACTTTCAGAGCTACCTAAAATTCCTTTTAAAAGATTCAAGGGTTTTTTTGGCATAATAAACTCTGCCGTTTGATCAGCTGTAACGTCAGTTCTAGAATATTTTACTAATTTATGAGCATCAGTAGCAACAAAAGTTAGATTTTGAGTATTAAACTGAAAAAAGACTCCACTCATTACAGGTCTTAAATCATCGTTTCCAGCAGCAAATATTGTTTTTGCAATAGCAGTCCCTAAGATATGAGCAGGTACTATTGTCTTACTAGGTGATGCTAGTGAAACTGCTTTGGGAAATTCATCGCCACTAAAATATGCCATATCATATTTTCCTTGATCAGAGCTTATTTCTATAGTACTTTCTCCTTCTGTTTTAAACGTAAGTGGTTGGTCTGGAAAAGTTTTTAAAGTATCTAACAATAAGCGTGCACTTATGGCGATAGCACCATTGCTATCACTTTCGATGTCTACAACAGCACTCATTGTAGTTTCTAAATCAGATGCAGATACTTTTAATTTATTTTCAGAAAGTTCAAATAAAAAATTATCTAATATAGGTAAAGTATTGTTGCTATTAATTACGCCACCTAAAACTTGTAATTGTTTTAATAATTGCGAACTCGATACAATAAATTTCATGAATTTTATTTTCAAAATTATACTTACAAATATATCTTAAATTTATCTTTTTTTTTCAAATAATTTATCAACAGAACGCCATTTTTGTTGATAATGTATGAAACGTTATATTTATGTTAAGAGGTTTTTAAGATATACATAAAAAAGTATTTTTGTTTTAAATGATAAAATATCATAATAAATGCATTCGTAGTCCATTATTACAGCAATTTCAAACATGAGAGATTCGGTGAGTTTATTTTTTGTAGAGCTCTATTTTACCAACTAAAGAAGTGTGTTTGTTCGTGTAAATATCTATATTGCAGGTATCAAAAAAAAATCTACTCAAATAGTTTATGAAAAAAACAGCGTTATTACTTTTTTTTATTTGTTGCGTTTTAAAAAATAATTATGCTCAAAAACCTAAAATTACCTCTTCAACTAAAATTTATAAACAACTACAAAAGCTTAACTTTTTAGGTACAGTTTTGTATGTGGCAGCTCATCCTGATGATGAGAATACAAGATTGATTTCTTATTTCGAAAATCACAAAAAAGCAAGAGTAGTGTATTTGTCTTTAACAAGAGGAGATGGAGGTCAAAATCTAATAGGTTCTGAGTTAAGAGAATTATTAGGTGTAATTAGAACCCAAGAGTTATTAGCAGCAAGAGATGTAGATGGTGGTGAGCAACGATTCACAAGAGCAAATGATTTTGGATATTCTAAAAACCCAACAGAAACTTTATCAATCTGGAACAGGGAAAAAGTTTTAGCAGACGTAGTTTGGGCCATTAGATATTTAAAGCCAGACATTGTGATTAATCGTTTTGATCATAGAACTCCTGGAACCACACATGGACATCATACAGCTTCTGCAATCTTGAGTTTCGAAGCTTTCGATTTAGCAGCCAAAGATTTTATTTTTAAAAGTCAACTACAATACGCAAGTACTTGGCAACCTAAAAGACTGTTTTTTAATACATCATGGTGGTTTTACAAGAGTAAAAAAGACTACGAAAAGGCTATTGAAAACAATCCCAAATTTATGGCATTTGATATTGGTAAGTATTACCCTCTAAAAGGATTGTCTAATAATGAAATTGCATCAACAGCTAGTAGCCAACATTTAAGTCAGGGTTTTGGTCGTTTGAAGTCAAGGGGTAGTCAAATAGAACATATTGAATTTTTAAAAGGTATTCCTCTAAAAGATAGTAGTACTGTAGCTACTTCATTAGATTTATTTACTGGTATTGATACTTCTTGGAATCGTATTAAAAACGGTGCTAAAATAGGAGCTATTTTAACTGGTGTTGAAAAGAATTTCAACTTTCAGAATCCTTCAGTACATCTACCAAAATTATTATTAGCATACCAGTTGATTAAAAAATTAGATAATGAACATTGGAAAACGATCAAACTAAAAGAAATAGAAGCCATCATAATCAACTGTGCAGGTTTATATATAGAAGCCAATGCAACTAGTTATAGTGCTAATCCAAATACAAAGATTAGTGTAAATTTTGAGCTGCTAAATAGATGTAATATGCCTGTTGAGTTGATCTCTGTTAGAAGTAACGCAGACAATGAAATATACTTTAAGGGTATTACCCTAAAAAACAATAAAAAAACAACGTTTAAACAAATAATTTCTTTAGAAAACCAACCCTACACAATGCCCTATTGGTTAAAGAAAGGTTGGACTTCGGGAATGTATACCGTAGAAAATCAAGAAATGATAGGGAAACCAATTACACCAAAGACAACTACAGTCGACTTTAATTTTGTAATCAATCATCTTCCAATTACCATCACTAAAACAATCATTAGAAAGTATGCTAAGCGAGATAAAGGAGAGATTTATGAGCCTTTTGAAGTATTGCCTAAGGTTACGTTAAGCCTTTTAGATAAAGCCATTGTTTTTCCAGATTCAACCGCCAGAAAAGTAACAATTGCTGTAAAGGCAGGAGCAAATTATATACAAGGTAAAGTAAAGTTAAACGTTCCAGAAAACTGGGTAGTGCACCCTTTGGAGAAAAATTTTGGAATTTCATTTAAGGGAAATGTTCAGCATGTTTCTTTCACGGTTTTTCCACCAAAAAACGCGTCAGAAGGAGTTATTCAGCCAGAGGCTATTGTAAACGGAGAATCGTTCAAACAACATTTGATTGAAATTAATTACGATCACATTCCAAAGCAAGCTGTCTTATTAAATTCAACAGCAAAAGTTGTGCGAACTGACATACAAAAGGTAGGAAAAAAAATAGGGTATATAAAAGGTGCGGGAGATACTGTTGCTGAAAATTTAAAGCAAATTGGGTATGAAGTAAGTTATTTGAAAATAGATGACATAACAGCAGAAAACCTAACAAAATTTGACGCTATTGTTACAGGTGTTAGAGCCTACAATGTAGTAGAAGAATTACAGTTTAAACAAGATTTATTGTTAGATTATGTGAAAAAAGGAGGAAATTTAATTGTGCAGTACAATACGAATAGAAATGTAAAAATTGCTCCACCTTTTCCTATAAAACTATCTAGAGATAGAGTTACTGATGAAAATGCAGAAGTAATAATTATTGATGAGAATCATGAACTCTTAAATTTTCCAAATAAAATAACAAAACAAGATTTTGAAGGTTGGATTCAAGAACGCGGCTTGTATTTTCCGAAAATTTGGGATGAGAATTATACTAGTATATTTTCTATGAATGATAAAGGAGAATTACCAAAAATGGGAAGTTTATTGATTGCTAACTATGGTGAAGGCAATTATATTTATACTGGATTAAGTTTTTTTAGACAATTACCTGCAGGAGTTTCAGGGGCATATAAATTATTTGCCAATATGTTATCAGCAGGTAGGCAAGAATCGTTATAATATTTTTATATGTAGAAAACTGCTTTCTTGGTTTTTTTATTGGTCTACTTGACACTTTATTTCTAGCTTGCCAACTAATCTTGTAAAGCAAAAAAAATGAACCTTTATAATAAAAAAACACTATTTCAATCATAGCAAAGCCTGTTTTTGAAACTTTTAATTAAACATTAATGAAAATCTACAAGTAGTTGTTAAAAAAAATGAAATCTAAAAAAGGAGTTTGGAATAAAGAGTATACTTTAGTGTTAATAGCCAATGCTATTTACATAGTACTGTTTTTTATAGTAACCAAAGTGTTTGCGTTATAGTATGGAAATAGGTAGTAAATTACACTTGGTTGATTGGCTTGTGTTGTCGTTAACACTTTTTTTTATTGTTGCTTATGGTACCTATATTACCAGAAAAAACAGAAATGTTCAAGAATATATAAAAGGAGGTAATGATACAAAATGGTGGACAATTGGTTTGTCTGTTATGGCAACCCAAGCTAGTGCAATTACCTTTTTATCTACACCAGGACAGGCATTTCATAGTGGAATGGGGTTTGTTCAATTTTACTTTGGTTTACCATTTGCAATGATTATTATTTGTTTGGTTTTTATACCAATTTATCACAAGTTGAATGTATACACAGCGTATGAATTTTTAGAATCTCGGTTTGATACCAAAACACGAATACTAACAGCTATTTTATTTTTAATTCAAAGAGGGCTAGCTGCAGGTATAACTATATTTGCTCCAGCCATTATTCTCTCAGCAGTTTTAGGTTGGGATTTACTCACATTAAACATCATCATTGGTTTTTTGGTAATTGTATACACTGTTTCAGGGGGTACAAAAGCAGTAAATGTTACCCAGAAACAACAAATGATTGTCATCTTTTTAGGGATGCTTGTTGCTTTTATTATGATTGTAAGTCAACTCCCAAAAGAAATTACGTTTACAAATGCACTAGAAATTGCAGGAGCAAGCAATAAAATGAAAATATTAGATTTTTCTTTTGATTTAAATAACAGATATACTATTTGGACAGGTTTTATAGGAGGTGCTTTTTTAATGCTTTCTTATTTTGGTACTGATCAAAGCCAAGTACAGCGTTATTTATCTGGCAAATCCGTCAGAGAAAGTCAGTTGGGTTTAATTTTTAATGCCATAGTTAAAGTGCCTATGCAATTTTTTATTTTGTTAGTTGGCATAATGGTTTTTGTATTTTATCAATTTAATAGCACACCATTAAATTTCAATCCCAAAGTAGCAGCTCAAATAACCAATTCAAAATATGCAGCAGCATATAAAGATCTAGAAAAAGAGCATAAAGCTATTGAGCTTGAAAAAAAAATATTATTGTCAGATGGTTTTCAAGCAGAAGAAAAAACCATCATCCAGAGTTTACATAAAAAGACAATCCAACTGAAGGCAGATGCAAAAGAGATTGTTAATAAACTTGATGCAGAAACTATCGAAAAAATAGAAGCTAATGATAAAGATTATGTGTTTATTCATTTTATTTTAAATAATCTTCCCAAAGGTTTAATAGGTTTATTATTAGCTGTTATTTTATCAGCAGCTATGTCTTCTACGGCTTCAGAGTTAAATGCGTTGGCTAGTACCACAACTATCGATTTATACAAAAGAACTCTAAAAGAAAGCAAAACTGAAGCACATTTTGTTAAAGCCTCTAAATGGTTTACACTATTGTGGGGAGTATTAGCAATTGGCGTGGCTTCTATAGCCAATCTTTTTGATAATTTAATTCAACTCGTAAACATTATTGGTTCTATTTTTTATGGCAATGTATTGGGTATTTTTTTGTTAGCTTTTTTCTTTAAAAAAGTTAATGGTAAAGCTGTGTTTTCAGCAGCAATAATTACTCAATTTATTGTGCTAGCCATATTTTATTTTGGTATTTATTCTTTTGAAAGAGAGGGGTTAAATCCAATTATTAGTTATTTATGGTTAAATTTTATAGGCTGTATTTTGGTGTTATTCTTTGCGTTAAGTCTTATCTTTAAAAAAATAAACACATTCAGTAAATTTATATTAATCGTAAGTTTAGGCACAATTATTTGGATAACCTGGGAAATTTTAAATAAGATCTCTTTGGATTTA
>Ga0209136_1002203_pt1 | contig 12056 bp, 9 predicted proteins | sample SaaInl0LU_22_DNA_FD_184640 | JGI IMG/M metagenome (GOLD analysis project Ga0209136, IMG submission 184640) | Marine microbial communities from expanding oxygen minimum zones in the Saanich Inlet - ESP_90LU_22_DNA (SPAdes) (version 2) | ecosystem: Environmental > Aquatic > Marine > Intertidal zone... | reverse complement strand
ATCTATATTGGCCTGGGGTTTGTTTTGTTATTTTTTTTAATTAGAGCTTTTTTAATTTTTAAAAATTTTCAATTTAAAATAGATAATAATCATTTTATTTTAAAAAAAGGAATTTTAAAAAAAACAAATACTTCTATTCCTTTTGATAGGATTCAAAACATAAATTACAAACAAAATATTATACAGCAAATAATTAATGTGCACGAAGTAAATATAGAAACTGCTGGATCTAGTAAAGCAGAAATATCTATAAAAGCCTTGTCTATTATAGAGGCTAAAGCATTAAAAAAAGCCATTACTATTTACGACAAAAAAGATGCTGCTAACGAAGAAGAAATTATAGAAAAACCTTTATTAAAAATTGGTTTTTTTGAGTTGATAAAAGTAAGTCTAACAGAAAATCACTTGCAAAGTTTATTAATTTTATTTGCACTATTGGTTGGTTTTTTTCAACAGATTAGCGATCTTTTTGATGGTTTAGGAAAAAGAGAAATTATAGATAATTATATTTCCGAAAATACATCTACTTTAGAAACAAGTGTTGTTTTAATTATTGGGTTGCTTATCTTTTTTACTATTATAGCTGTATTAAGTTCTGTAGTTAGAGTTGTGTTGAGGCATTTTGATTTAACGGTGTTTATAAAAAATAATGCGTTAGAAATTAACCAAGGTTTAACTACAAAAAAATCAGTAGTTTTAAAAAAAGCAAAAGTACAGCACATTACAGTGTCTACAAACCCCATTAAAAAATGGTTGGGTATTTCTTTTATCACCTTTAAACAGGCCATTAGCGGGAAAGTAAAAAAAAAACAAGACAAGGTGATTAAAATTGTAGGTTGTAAAAAAGCCCAAGTTTTAGAAATAAAAAACCTACTTTTTCCCAATGAAAATTTAGAAGGATTTACAAAAAACTTACCAGATATTTATTTTAGATTCAGATTGTATTTTAGAACTTTAATTTTATTAATTTTAATAAATATTGGATTGTTTTTCGGTTTCGAAAACAATTATGTTTTTGGGTTAAATGTTATTATTTTACCAATTTTTATTTTGTTTATCAAATTAAAATATAAGAAAAGATATTATTTTTTTAACGAAGAATTATTAGTAGTTGGTCAAGGAAGCTTAGAAACACACAACACAATTTTACCATTTTTTAAAGTTCAAAATGTAAAGTTGAAGCAAACTATCTTTCAAGTAAAAAAAAACGTAGCAGATATCGTTTTTCAAACTGCATCTGGTAAAGTTAAAATACCTTGTATACCTATAGAAAAAGCATTATTAATTTACAATTATACCTTGTATAAAATAGAAATAAGTAAAAAATCATGGATGTAAAAAGTTACATAAAAGCTGCACGTTTAAGAACGTTGCCTTTGTCTATTTCTGGAATTATTGTGGGGAGTAAGTTAGGGCTTGGAGATCTAATGTATGCAAATAGTACAATCACTTTATGGGGTACACCAATCTTTTGGTTAGCCATTCTAACCACCATAGGTTTTCAAGTGTTATCAAATTTTGCTAATGATTATGGAGATGGTATCAAAGGTTCAGATAAAAATAGAACTGGCGAAGCTCGTATGGTTTCCTCTGGGGTCATTTCACCGAAGCAAATGAAAATAGCAATGATAATAACAACAATCATCACTTTAATTATTGCACTATTATTAATTTACGTTGCTTTTGGTAGTAAAAATTTTGGGTATTCTATTTTGTTTTTTGTCTTGGGAATTGCCTCAATAGCTGCAGCTATAAAATACACAGTAGGTAATTCTGCTTACGGTTATAGTGGTTTTGGAGATTTGTTTGTATTTTTATTCTTTGGTTTATTAAGTGTGGTAGGTAGTTATTTTTTATACACCAAAGCCATCAATTTTAAAATATTTTTACCAGCAATTTCTATTGGTTTGTTAAGTACAGCAGTATTAAATTTAAATAATTTACGCGATAGAGAAGAAGATAAAAAGAACAATAAAAATACCTTAGTGGTAAACTTAGGTATTAAAAACGCAAAAAAATATCACTATTTTTTAATTTTTGGAGCTTTAATTACAGCGTTAGTATTTACTTTTTTAGATTTCAGATCTATTTATCAATGCATTTATTTAATTGCATTTGTACCGCTAATAAAAAACTGTGTTACAGTAGCCAAAAATAATATTCCATCTGAATTAGATGGCGAATTAAAAAAAGTAGCATTAAGCACTTTTTTATTTTCGATTTTATTCAGTATTGCAAGTACATCATTTTAATAAAATAAAAATATAATGAAAACAATAAAAGTAATATTAATAACAATATCAGCTTTAGTGGGTGCTTTTTTGGTAACAGGTTTAATTGTTAAAGAAACGAGGTATACAGCAGAAGTTACTCTAAACAAACCAATAGCAGAGGTTTTTAGTAATTTTGCAAAAATAGATAGCGTAAAAAACTGGATTCCAGAAATACAGTCTGTAGAAACTGTTCATAAAAACCCAGGAATTACAGGTAATGTGTATAGTTTGGTGGTTTTAAATCAAGGTGAAGAAATTACCATGGCAGAAAAAATAATGGCTTACATACCCAATGAAAAAATCACCCTGTTTTACGATGCAGAAAATATGTTAAAAAAAGACGATTATCTTTTTTCTGAAAAAAATGGGTTTACTACCATTCGTTTAAACGCTAGTTGTCAAAGCGATTCGTATATAATGGCGTGTATTTTTCCTTATTTTAAAAGTACATTTAGAGAGCAAGATCAATCGTATTTAAACAATTTTAAAACATTTTTAGAGGAAAAATAATTTATTTTGATAAAAGCCAGCTACAAAAAATACGTCTTAGAATTTAAAAATGCCAGTGGTACATCTCGTGGTATTTTAAAAACCAAAGAAACTTGGTTTATCATTTTAGAAGAAAATGGTAAAATTGGTATTGGTGAAACAGGTTTGTTTAGAGGTTTAAGTATAGATGATGTACCAAATTACGAGAAAAAACTAGAATGGGTTTGTAATAATATTCATTTAGGTTTACAAAAGTTAGTAGCTGAAGTTTTTAATTTTCCATCAATTCAATTTGGTTTAGAACAAGCATTTTTATCTTTAAAAAGTGTTAATAAATTCCAGTTATTTCCGTCAGAATTTACCAAAGGTAACCAAGCAATATCCATAAATGGTTTGGTTTGGATGGGGGATAAAGGTTTTATGAAACAACAAATTCAAGAAAAATTAAAAAAAGGTTTTTCTTGTATTAAAATGAAAATTGGCGCGATTAATTTTGAAGAAGAAATCAACCTCCTAAAATCGATTAGAAAAGAATTTTCTGCAAAAGAAATTGAGTTAAGAGTAGATGCAAATGGTGCATTTTCTCCCAAAGAGGCTTTAGAAAAATTAAAAATTCTTTCTGAACTAGATATTCATTCGATAGAACAGCCCATAAAACAGGGACAAATTGAAGAAATGGCTCTGTTGTGCCAAAAAACACCTTTGCCTATTGCTTTAGATGAAGAGTTGATTGGAGTTTTTTCTTATCAACAGAAAAAACAATTATTAGAAACCATACAACCCCAATATATTATTTTAAAACCAAGTTTAATTGGTGGTTTTACTGGTAGTAACGATTGGATTGATGTAGCTAAAAGCAATCAGATTAATTGGTGGATTACCTCTGCTTTAGAAAGTAATATCGGGTTAAATGCGATAGCACAATTTACATATACTTTGAATAATAATTTGCCTCAAGGTTTAGGTACAGGCAGTTTGTTTACCAATAATTTAGATAGTCCCTTAGAAGTAAAAAACGGAGCATTGCATTACAATAATTCCAAAAAATGGAATACAAATTTAATTTTATAAAATAATTCTGAACTTGTATTAGTATCACATAGAAACAAAATAATGAATTTTATACAACAAGCATATAAAGGAAAAAACGAATGGTATCATTGGCTAACAACTCTATTTTTAGTTTTTTTAGGTTGGCAAATTTTAGGAGTAATACCATTAGTGATCGCTGCAGCAGCAAAATCTAAAAATATAGCAGAGTTTTTAGAGTTTGCACAAACTAATTTTATGACTGCAGGAATAGATAAAAATCTTTTATTATTCCTTATTATTTTCACTTTTTTTGTGGGCTTACTTTTTCTGTTTATTGGTGTAAAATATATACATAAAAGAACCATTACTTCTTTAATTACTAGTAGAAAAAAAGTAGATTGGAAACGTTTTTTTTATAGCTTTTTTGTTTGGGGTTTTATTGCAATTGCATTTTCCTACATTAGTATTTTATTAGCACCAGAAAATTTTATCTGGAATTTTAATGCAAAGCCATTTTTTATTTTGGTAGCCATTTCTTTTTTATTTATCCCATTTCAAACTAGTTTAGAAGAACTGCTTTTTAGAGGCTATTTAATGCAAGGTCTTGGAGTTTTGGCTAAAAATAGATGGCTTCCTTTAATTTTTACATCTGTAGTTTTTGGCTTATTACATGGTGCAAATCCAGAAGTGGCAAAACTGGGGCAACTTAGTATGGTTTTTTACGTAGGTACCGGCTTGTTTTATGGTATTGTAACTTTGATGGATGAAGGCACAGAGCTAGCATTAGGTTTACATGCAGTAAATAACATAACAGCTGCCTTTTTTATTACTACAGATTGGACTGTTTTTCAAACAGATGCTTTGTACATAGATATTTCAGAGCCATCTTTAACTTGGGAAATGTTTTTGCCTGTGTTTGTTTTATATCCTATATTGCTGTTTTTGTTTTCTGAGAAATACGGCTGGAAAAACTGGAAAGAAAAACTAACAGGTAAAATTATTGAGCCAGTAAACTAAAAAGAAAACAACAGAGTTTTATAATATTGATACCAAAACCATTTCATAAACGTTTTCAATTAAACAATCATTCATTTTTAAATGTTGATGATTTATTAACGTATTCAAAGAATAATTCTAAAGAAATATATACTTTTTTAGTAGAATGGTTTTCAGAGGAAGATACGATTTCTGTAAAAACTTCGGGCTCTACAGGAAAACCACAAAAAATAACATTACAAAAAGACCACATTGTAAACTCAGCAAAAGCAACAGGTGCTTACTTTCAATTAAAAGAAAATACAAAAGCGTTATTATGCTTACCTGTAGATTATATTGCTGGTAAATTAATGCTTATTAGAGCACTTACTTTAGGTTGGCAATTAGACGTTGTTAACCCCAGTTCTAAACCTTTAAAAACTACTACTAAAATTTACGATTTTGTAGCTATGGTGCCTTTACAGGTAGAAAATTCTTTGGAAAAATTACACACTATTAAAAAATTAATTATTGGAGGAGGAGCCGTTTCTGAACAATTAAAAAACAAATTACAAAAAGTAAGTACGCAATGTTTTGCCACTTATGGCATGACAGAAACCATTACCCATGTTGCAATAAAAAGATTAAACAATGTAAAATCTTTTCGAGTTAAAATAACCAATAAGATGGTTTCTAAAAATTCTTATAAAGAAGCGTTTTATCAAACGTTACCAAATACCAGTATTTATAAAGATCAAAGAAATTGTTTGGTTATAAAAAACGACACAATTTCTAATAAAGTGGTTTTTACAAATGATGTTGTACAGTTAATTTCAGATACGCAATTTGAATGGTTAGGTCGTTTTGACAATGTAATTAATTCTGGTGGAGTCAAATTACATCCCGAAAAAATAGAAGAAAAATTGGCAGAAATGATAACCCAACGCTTTTTTGTTTCGGGGATTTTTGATGAAAAATTAGGCGAAAAATTAGTTTTAGTTATTGAGGATTCTCAAATTTCAAACAAAGTTGAAATGTCTTTAAAAGAAAGTATCAAGGATATAGGTTTATCAAAATATGAAATTCCGAAAGAAATTTATTTTGTAGCACAATTTATAGAAACAGAAACAAAAAAAATCCAACGTAAAAAAACACTGGATTTAATTCAATTTTAAAAATATTTTTATCTATTGATTGTTTATACTTTTTAGACAGCCTTTGTTTTTATGACTCGTTATTTTCCATAGAATGATATACGTTTTGTACATCATCATCTTCTTCTAGTTTTTCTAAAAGTTTGTCTACATCAGCTTGTTGTTCTTCTGTAAGTTTTGTGGTAGTTGTTGGTATTCTTTCAAAACCAGAAGACAATATTTCTATATTATTTTCTTCAAAATAAGATTGTAAAGCTCCAAATTGTTCAAAAGGTGCATAAATTATTACGCCTTCTTCATCATCAAAAATTTCTTCAACTTCAAAATCTATCAATTCTAGTTCTAGTTCTTCCATATCCATTGTAATATCTTCCTTTTTAACGGTAAAATTACAAGTATGATCAAACATAAAAACAACAGAGCCAGAAGTACCTAAATTACCATCACATTTATTAAAAGCGGCTCTAACATTGGCAACTGTTCTGTTATTATTATCTGTGGCAGTTTCTATTAAAACGGCAATTCCATGAGGTGCATATCCTTCAAATAAAACTTCTTTATAGTCTGCTGTATCTTTATCAGAGGCTTTTTTTATAGCGCGCTCTACATTGTCTTTAGGCATATTTGCAGCCTTTGCATTTTGTATTACAGCACGTAAACGAGAGTTGGTGTCTGGGTTTGGTCCCCCTTCTTTAACAGCCATCACAATGTCTTTACCAAGTCTGGTAAATGTTTTGGCCATTGCAGACCAACGTTTCATTTTTCTTGCTTTTCTAAACTCAAATGCTCTACCCATTTCTATATTTTCTTTTAATTAAAATGCTTACAAATGTAAAAATTTGGCTGGTTTATTGCAATTTTTGAGGGTTCTTTATTTTAAAAGCTGATAAGACTGTTTGGCTATTTCAATTTCCTCATTTGTTGGTATTATTAATATTTTTACTTTTGATGTTGCTGACTGTATTTCTCTAATTTTTTTAGAACGAATTTTGTTTTTTTCTTTATCTAATTCAATTCCTAAAAAAGTTAAATTTTCACATGCTATTTTTCTCATTTCTGCAGAATTTTCTCCAATACCAGCAGTAAAAACAATAGCATCTAATCCGTTTAAAACAGCTGCATAACTACCTATATATTTTCTAATTCTGTAAGCTGCTAAATTTAAAGCATGTTGGCATTCAGCATTTCCATTTGCTGCATTTTCTGTAATTTCTCTCAAATCAGAAAAACCAGTTAAGCCTTTCATGCCAGATTGTTTTTGTAACAAATTACTTACTTGTTCTGCTGTTTTATTTAACTTTTTCATCAAAAAGAAAATTACAGAATGATCTATATCTCCAGAACGAGTTCCCATAACTAACCCATTTGCTGGTCCTAAACCTAAAGAAGTATCAATACATTCACCTTCTTTTATGGCAGCCATACTACAGCCATTTCCTAAATGAATGGTAATTATATTTTTTGAGTTCTCTTGCTTTAGATAGTCGATTGCTTTTTCAGAAACATATTTGTGGCTTGTGCCATGAAAACCATAAGCTCTAATTTTATGTTTTTCTAAATATTTAGTAGGAATTGCATATTGGTATGCAACTTTTGGCATAGTTTGATGAAAGGAAGTATCGAAAATAGCAATTTGCTTTGCTTTTGTAAAGATAGTTTCTGCAATTTCGATTCCTGTTAAATTTGCAGGGTTGTGCAAAGGTGCTAAATCATATAAATCGCGAATACTATTCTTTACATCGTCTGTAACTATTACAGTTTTACTGAATTTATTTCCTCCATGAACCACTCTATGTCCAACTGCCTCAATTTCATCAACCGTATTTATAACACCTAACTTTTTATCTAATAAAGTATCTGCAATTTTTTCCAAACCAATTTTATGGTTTAAAATTGGCATTTTTTCGTGGTATTCTTCACCGTTTTTATCGTGATTAAATATGGCATCTTCCATCCCAATTCTTTCTATCAAACCAACACATTTTACGTGTTTAGAAGGCATTTCTATGACTTGATATTTTAAAGAAGAAGAACCTGCGTTTAATACTAAAATATTCATATTTATTGTTGATTTGCTTGAATTGCTGTTAATAAAACTGTGTTAAAAATATCGTCTACAGTGCAGCCTCTGCTTAAATCGTTTACAGGTTTGTTTAAACCTTGTAACATAGGTCCAATGGCTAAGGCGCCAGTTTCTCTTTGTATGGCTTTGTAGGTGTTATTACCGGTATTTAAATCTGGAAAAATTAATACAGAAGCTTGACCTGCAACATCAGAATTTGGCATTTTTGTTTTGGCAACAGACGTGTCTACAGCTGCATCATATTGTATTGGGCCTTCAATTTTTAAATTAGGATTTTTGGCTTTTGCCAATTGAGTTGCTTTACGAACTTTTTCTACTTCTTCTCCTTTTCCAGAACTACCAGAAGAGTAAGAAAGCATGGCAACTTTGGCTTCGATACCAAAAGCTTCTGCAGATAATGCAGATGAAATTGCAATTTCAGAAAGTTGTTCTGCATTTGGGTTAGGGTTTACAGCACAGTCTCCCATAACAGAAACTCTATCTGATAAACACATAAAAAATACGGAAGATACTACAGAAACATTAGGCTTTGTTTTTATCAATTGTAACGCTGGTTTTATGGTATGCATGGTTGTGTGTACTGCACCAGAAACCATACCATCTGCCAAACCGTTTAAAATCATTAAAGTACCGTAATAAGAAACATCTCTGGTTAAATCCATAGCTGTTGTCTCAGTCATTCCTTTATGTTTTCTGGCATTAAAAAGTGTGTTTGCAAATTCTTTATTATGTATAGAGTCTTCTGGATTTAGAACATTTATTTTGTCTAAATCAATTTGAATTCCTATTTGATCGCATTTTAATTGAATGGTTCTTTTATCTCCTAACAAAGTTAAATCTACAATGTCTAATAATTGTAAACGTGCTGCAGCTCTAATAATTCTTTCATCATCACCTTCTGGCAATACAATATGTTTTTTATGAGCTCTAGCTTTCTGTAACAAGTTATACTGAAACATGCTAGGTGTTAATCTATCTGAATGATATGAGGTTAAAATATTGGTTAAACCTTCTGCATTTACATACTTATCAAAAGTATCTAAAGAGAGTAATATTTTTTTGTTATGAGTAGCATAAATTTTAGATTTTACTGCTCCAATTTTATTAGTAATTTTAAAGGTACCTCCATCTACAGCTATAATAGGTACTGTAGATTGTACACCTTCTATTAATTTAATAATAGCATCTTCTGGTACTAAAGATCCTGTTAAAATAATCCCTGCTATTTTTGGATAATTTTTAGAGGCATTTGCTTGTAAGGCTCCTAAAATAATATCTGCTCTATCGCCAGGTGTAATTACCAATGCATTTTCTTTAATTCGGGTTAAGTAATTTCTAAGTTGCATAGCGCCAGTGCTATAGCTTCCAATAGCATTGTTTAAAAATTGATTACCAAATAACACTCTGCCTTGTAGAGCTTGTACCACTTCTTTTACCGTTGGAAAAGCCAAAAAATCTACTTTAGGGATAATATCTATCTGTAGTTTTTCTGGAAAACTTTTTATCAACTCTTTACGAATGTAATCAACCTCATCTACTTCTATTTTATTTGCAATAATACCAATTACATCTACTTCTTTATTGATGAAAGAATTGTAGGAAAGTTGCATAGTATTTATAAAATCTTTCTTTTTCTTACCATTTCCAGATCCTACAATAAGTGCTGGTATGCCCAGATTTTTGGCAATCATTAAATTTACGTCGAGTTCTGTAAAACCACCTTCGCCAGAAAAATCGGTACCTTCTACTAAAACGTAATCATAACTAGCCTCTAGTTTTTTGTATTTTTTGATGACATTGTGAATTACGTCATCTGCTTTTCCTTCACTTAAAAGTTCTACAACTTCGCTTTGCGTATAAGCAAAACAGTCTTTGTAGTTTATATCTAAGTTAAAAAACTTGATTGCTGTGTTTGTATGTTCGTCATAACTATGTTCATTAAACTCGTTAATAATAGGTCTAAAATACCCTACTTTGGCAGATTTAATTAACATCATTCTTAATATTCCTAAAGAAATTAAAGATTTACCACTGTCAGATTCAACAGTGGCAATATAGATGGCTTTGCTCATTTTTTATTTTTAATATGGCACAAAAATAATATATAAAAAAATGACTAATTGTGATATTAGTCATATTAATTATTAAAAGGTACTTAAGGGTGTTTTAAACCTGTAAAACACCCATATTAAATTTTTTTTCAATAGGAGCATGGTTTGCAGCTTCTATTCCCATAGAAATCCATGTTCTTGTATCTAAGGGATTTATCACAGCATCTGTCCAAATTCTTGCAGCTGCATAGTAAGGAGAAATTTGCTTGTCATAACGCGATTTTATTTTGTCAAATAACTCAGCTTCTTTTTCAGGTGTAATTTTTTCCCCTTTCTTTTTTAGTGATGCTGTTTCTATTTGTAGTAAAACTTTAGCTGCAGAATTACCACTCATTACCGCTAATTCAGCACTTGGCCATGCAACAATTAATCTTGGATCATAGGCTTTACCGCACATAGCATAATTACCTGCACCATAAGAGTTACCAATTACAATAGTAAATTTTGGTACCACAGAATTGCTAACTGCATTTACCATTTTAGCACCATCTTTTATAATTCCACCATGTTCTGATTTGCTGCCTACCATAAAACCAGTAACATCTTGGAAGAAGACTAAAGGGATTTTTTTCTGATTACAATTGGCAATAAAACGAGTTGCTTTGTCTGCAGAATCGTTGTAAATAACGCCACCAAATTGCATTTCTGTAGGTTTGGTTTTAGACGAAGTTGTTTTTACTAATTTACGTTGATTGGCAATAATGCCTACTGCCCAACCATCAATTCTGGCATAACCTGTTAAAATGGTTTTGCCATACCCTTCTTTATATTGTTCAAATTCAGAATTATCTACCAAACGCTTGATGATTTCTACCATATCATACTGCGCGTTTCTTTCTCTTGGTAAAATTCCAAAAATATCTTCTTCGTTTTCTTTTGGTGGATAAGATTCTGTTTTACTAAAACCAGCTTTGTCATAATCGCCAATTTTATCGACTATAAATTTTATTTTATCAAGTGCATCCTTATCATCTTTTGCTTTGTAATCTGTGACTCCAGAAACTTCGCAATGTGTGGTTGCACCGCCCAATGTTTCATTATCAATAGACTCGCCAATTGCTGCTTTAACCAAATAGCTTCCTGCTAGAAAAATACTTGCGGTTTTGTCTACAATCATTGCTTCGTCGCTCATAATAGGTAAATAAGCACCACCAGCAACACAACTACCCATAATGGCAGAGATTTGGGTAATCCCCATACTACTCATTACAGCATTGTTTCTAAAAATGCGTCCAAAATGTTCTTTATCTGGAAAAATTTCGTCTTGCATTGGTAAATACACACCTGCAGAATCTACGAGATAAATAATTGGTAATTTATTTTCTATGGATATTTCTTGTGCTCGTAAATTCTTTTTTCCTGTAACAGGAAACCAAGCACCTGCTTTTACAGTGGCATCATTAGCAACCACAATACATTGTTTGCCTTTGATGTAGCCAATTTTTACAACGACACCTCCAGAAGGACATCCCCCATGTTCTGCATACATATCTTCGCCAGCAAAAGCCCCAATTTCTATAGATTTTACATTTTTGTCTAATAAATAGTCAATGCGTTCTCTTGCTGTTAACTTTCCTTTTTCATGATGTTTATCAATTCTTTTTTGACCCCCACCTAATTTTACTTTTGCAAATTTTCTTTTTAAATCAGAAACTAAAAGTTTGTTATAATCTTCGTTTTTATTGAAGTTTAAATCCATAGGAAATTCTATCTAAGTTTTTGCTAAATTAAGAAAATATGTTGTGAAACCCTTGTTGAGTTTTTTGGTAATTGCATAAATGTTTCTTAAAATTTAAAACAAGAACTTTTGTTATCTTCTAACCAAAGAAAAATTACCTTTTTTGTTGATGGTTGGTTTAGTGCTGTCAGCAGGAATTAAGGTGATGTTATACCAATAATCATCTGAGGTTAGTAATTTGCCATTGTAAGTACCATTCCA
>Ga0209136_1002202_pt1 | contig 12059 bp, 10 predicted proteins | sample SaaInl0LU_22_DNA_FD_184640 | JGI IMG/M metagenome (GOLD analysis project Ga0209136, IMG submission 184640) | Marine microbial communities from expanding oxygen minimum zones in the Saanich Inlet - ESP_90LU_22_DNA (SPAdes) (version 2) | ecosystem: Environmental > Aquatic > Marine > Intertidal... | reverse complement strand
TGAGGTTTATCAACAAATAAAGAAAGATACCTTAGCACAAGTTAGAGGAACTGTACAAGCAGATATTTTAAAAGAAGATCAAGCTCAAAATACCTGTATTTTTTCTACAGAATTTGCTTTACGTTTAATGGGGGATGTACAAGAATATTTTATAGAAAAACAAGTACGTAATTTTTATTCGGTTTCTATTTCTGGTTATCATATTGCAGAAGCTGGTGCAAACCCAATAACACAATTGGCATTAACTTTAGCAAACGGGTTTACCTATGTTGAGTATTACTTATCTAGAGGAATGGATATTAATAAATTTGGACCTAACTTATCGTTTTTCTTTTCAAATGGTATAGACCCAGAGTATGCAGTAATTGGTAGAGTAGCTCGTAAAATTTGGGCAAAAGCAATGAAGCATAAATATGGTGCAAATCCAAGAGCACAAATGTTGAAATATCATATTCAAACTTCTGGTCGTTCTTTACATGCTCAAGAAATTGATTTTAATGATATTAGAACAACACTACAAGCATTGTATGCAATTTATGACAATTGTAATTCTTTACATACAAATGCTTACGATGAAGCAATAACTACACCTACAGAAGAATCTGTAAGAAGAGCAATGGCTATTCAATTAATCATCAATAAAGAATTAGGGTTAGCTAAAAATGAAAACCCAATTCAAGGTTCGTTTATTATTGAAGAATTAACAGATTTAGTAGAAGAAGCTGTTTTACAAGAATTTGATAGAATTACAGAAAGAGGTGGTGTTTTAGGAGCCATGGAAACTATGTATCAACGCTCTAAAATTCAAGAAGAAAGTTTGTATTACGAAACATTAAAACATACAGGAGAATTCCCAATTATTGGTGTAAATACTTTTTTAAGTTCTAAAGGTTCACCAACAGTTTTACCTGCAGAAGTAATTAGGGCTACAGAAGAAGAAAAGCAAAATCAAATAAAAACAAAAGAAAACTTGAATGAGGCTCATAAAAATAATTCTAAAAAACAATTAGAAATACTACAAGAAGCTGCTATTCAAAATGAAAATCTTTTTGATAAACTGATGGATGCTACCAAAGTTTGTTCTTTAGGGCAAATTACAGAAGCTTTATTTAAAGTAGGTGGTCAGTATAGAAGAAATATGTAAATAGAAAAATAACTTCTCTTTATCTAAAAAATAAATATCTATAACTTTTTAGTTATTTTCAAATATAACAAAAAAGTAAAATCCGCATAATTTATGCGGATTTTACTTTTTAAAAAATTGTAAATTTTTATCAATTATATTTTAAATAATCCTTACAATTAATTAATAATACTATAAAATAATCTTTATCCTCTTAAGCTATTAAACTACTTCTTTTGGTAAATTAATTCCTTTTGTTAATAATCTGATACCCATTACTAATAACCAAAGTACTTTAACATGAAAGAGAGGTTTATATATTTCAAAATTATCTGGGATTCCTAAAATAATTCCCATAGCTGCTAACCCAAATAAAACTGTAAACCAACCTAACCATTTGCTTACTAAATTCCATTTTAGAAATGCAGCTCCTAATAAAACAAAACCAACTCCAGAAAAGATTCTACCAAATCGAATAAAACAAGTAACATATTGATTTGTAAACAAAATATCATTTATAAATTCCTGAATTTCAGTAGCTGATAATCCAGCTGTTTTTCCAACACCCCAAGCTCCAAAATTATAATAAAATGCATTAGCTATAGCTAATGTAAACGTACCAACAATTATCATTCCTATACCAGGTAAAACTACTGTTCTGTAGGGTCTATTTGTAATTATAGATAATAATGCAAACATTGATATCCCCATAGTTACCCATCCAAAAATATGAAAACGATACATCCATATCCAAAACCAAACACTATCTCCTATTTTAGTAAAATCGGATGCTACAATATATTCTCCTATATGATGTGGTGATAATACCCAACCAAACCATAACAAAATAGCTGCTAATACAAATGCCCATCCTGTAAAACTTGTTTCAAAACTTTTCTTCATTCCTTAATAGATTAATTATTTAAAAATTTTGTAATATTAAATCATATTTACATCGCAGTTGGTAACAAATGTTACACAACAAAAACTGTAATGGTTGTAAATTGTGCATTTAAATAAAATAATCCCATGCTAAATCGAAGATCATTTGTAAAAAAATCGGTACTAAGTTCATTTGCTGCAATTGTAGGTGCAGAAATTGTATTTGGATCGAATATGATAGATGGTTATACACCACTTGCTCTTCAAGAAATTCTAGGCGCAGAAATTGTATTTGGATCGAATATGATAGATGGTTATACACCACTTGCTCTTCAAGAACCTGACCCTTTTAAATTATTTAAAAAAAATAATGAAATGGTGGTTTTGAATGATAAGCCTTGGAATATTGAAGCAAAAGCTCATCTACTTGATGATAAAGTAACACCAAACTCTTCAATGTTTATTAGAAATAATGGTAAAATTCCAGAAAATATAAACGCTGATAATTGGAAATTAGTTATTAATGGTGAATCTGTAAAACAACAAAAAACATATACCTTACAAGAATTAAAATCTAAATTTAAACTTTATACTTATCAACTTACTCTTGAATGTGGTGGAAATGGTAGAAGTGAATTTAATCCTCCTGCCAAAGGAAATCAATGGACTGTTGGTGCTGTTTATTAATGGTGAATCTGTAAAACAACAAAAAACATATACCTTACAAGAATTAAAATCTAAATTTAAACATTATACTTATCAACTTACTCTTGAATGTGGTGGAAATGGTAGAAGTGAATTTAATCCTCCTGCCAAAGGAAATCAATGGACTGTTGGTGCTGTACATTGCGCTTCTTGGACAGGTATACGTTTAAAAGATTTATTAGAAGATGTAGGTATAAAAAGTGATGCTGTTTACATTGCTTATCATTCTGCTGATACACATTTAAGTGGAGACCCTTCTAAAGAACCAATTTCTAGAGGATGCCCAATTTCTAAAGCAATGCAAGAAGAAACTTTACTGGCTTTTCAAATGAATGGTAAAGACATTCCATTAGCACATGGTTATCCTTTACGATTGGTTGCTGGTGGTTGGCCAGCTTCAGTCTCAGGTAAATGGGTAAACACCATAAGTGTAAGAAACATTGTACATGATGGACCAAAAATGACAGGAACTGCTTACAGAGTGCCTTGTAAAAATGTTGCCCCAGGAGAAAAGGTAGAAGATAAAGACATGTGCATTATTGAGTCTATGCCAGTTAAATCTTTAATTACCTATCCAAAATCTGGTGCAATGATTAAAAAGAATAAATCAATAAATATTAGAGGTCATGCTTGGGCAGGAGAATTAGAGGTTTCAAAGTTAGAATACTCAATAGATTTTGGTGCAACTTGGCAAGAATGTGAATTAGAAAAACCTACAAATCGTTTAGCTTGGCAACACTTCTCAGCAACTATTCAATTTCCTAAAATCGGATATTATGAAGTTTGGGCAAAAGCTACTGATTCAAATGGAGTTGCTCAGCCAATGGTAGTTCCTGGATGGAATCCAAAAGGTTATTTAAATAATGCTTGTCATAGAATTGCAGTAAAAGTTAGCTAATGAAGCGTGACGAAGAATTCTTTAAAAAAATTAAAAAAGCTGAGAAAACTGCACAATATGCTATGTTTTTTACCTCTCTAGCTACAATTCTATTATTGTTGAGTATTTATGATCCTACATTATCAATATTTAATAGTCAAGAAAAATTGTATGAAGAAGTTGTAGTTGATGAAGATAGGATAGAAAATGGAATTCACGTAAGAACTGGTTTAAAAGATGGTAAAGGATTAATGACAGTGGTAAATAATTGCACTAATTGTCACTCAGCAAAACTAGTAACACAAAACAGAATGAATGCTGAAAGATGGAATGAAACCATCAAATGGATGCAAGAAAAACAAAACCTTTGGCAGTTAGGAGAAAACCAAGAAATAATAGTAAACTATTTGGTTGAGAACTATCCAGTAAATCAAGTAGGAAGAAGAATGACTCTTTCAAACATAGATTGGTATGAACTTAAAGATTAATCTAATTTTGATAATATTTTTTATGTTTTCTTGTAAAAAAGAAAGTGTAGAAAAATCTTATTCTAAGAAATCTAATTATTTAATTAATGCTAATGAATTATTAGAAATTGCTTCTAATAATAAAATTAAAATTCTTGATTTTAGAAAAAAAGAAGATTACCAAAAAGAACACATTAAAAATGCAATTCAAATATGGAGATCAGATCTAGAAAATCCTAATTATGTTTATAGTGGTATGATGCCTTCATCTCACCAAGTTGAAAGATTATTTAGCGATTTAGGTATAGAATCAGAAGACACTGTTGTTATTTATGATGATAAAGGATTGTGTGAAGCTGCTAGGTTGTGGTGGATTCTTCAAGTTTATAATTTTAAAAATGTAAAATTATTACAAGGAGGTATTACTGCTTGGAAAACTATAAATGGAGATGTTTCTAACATAGAGCCGAAATTCTCTAAAACTACATTTAAATTATCTCAAACTAGTAAAAAGAATCTATTTATTTCAAAAGAAGAAGTATACAACGCTTTAAAAACAAATACTATTTTATTAGATACTAGAACTATAGCAGAGTTTTATGGTGACTATCATAAAAAAGGAGCTGCAAAACCTGGTAGAATTCCAAATAGTATACATATTGATTGGGCAGAAGCAATTAATTTTCATGGAAATCAATTGATAAAACCAATAGAGGAATTAGAAAAAATCTATAGCAAATTAAATATAAGAAAGAATGATTCGATAATTTTGTATTGTCATAGTGGAGTGCGTTCTGCGCATACAACATTTATACTTACAGAGTTATTAGGTTATAAAAATGTAAAAAACTATGATGGTTCTTGGACAGAATGGAGTCATTTTGACAATTTACCACATGAAATAGGAAGTTCAACAACACTAAAAAAAAAATAATCATGAATAAATATTTAGACGCATTTGTAAATGCATTTACAGGAACCGTAGACTGGACGTGGAAATCAATCATTTTTGAAGTTCCTTGGTATACCAATTATTTTTGGGGATTAATTGTAATTTCTTTAATCGTTTGGGGATTAGAAATTGCTTTTCCTTGGCGTAAAAACCAGTCTATTTTTAGACGTGACTTTTGGTTAGATGCATTTTACATGTTTTTTAACTTCTTTGTTTTCTCTATAGTAATTAGTGGAGTTTATAAAATTTTAGGTTTGTTATTTGGTGAGTTTAATATAACAGCAAAATCTCTTGCACTTTTTGATATATCTCAATGGAGCATGGGTATTCAACTACTTGTATTTTTTATCATCTTAGATTTTGTGCAATGGTTTACACATGTCTTATTACACAGATATGAATTTTTATGGAGGTTTCATAAAGTACATCACAGTGTTAAAGAAATGGGGTTTGCAGCGCATTTAAGATATCATTGGATGGAAAACATCTTATACAAACCATTAAAAACCTTTGGTGTCATGATTATTGGAGGTTTTGAACCAGAACAAGCTTATATAGTTCACTTTATAACAATCGCTATTGGGCATTTTAACCATGCAAATATTAAAATTACTTGGGGTATTTTTAAATACGTATTTAATAATCCAGTAATGCACTTATATCATCATGCCTATAATGTACCAGAAGGTAGAAATGGTATGAATTATGGAATAAGTTTAAGTCTATGGGATTATATATTTAAAACAAATTATGTGCCTGAAGATAGTGGTACTATAGAAATTGGTTTTAAAGGTGATGATAAGTTTCCACAAGATTTTGTTGGTCAAAATTTATATGGTTTCACTAAGAAGGATTAAACTTAAAATCGCTTAATAGATTAAATTCTATATTTTCTTAGAAATATTTTCTATTGATTTTATAAATATATATTTTTAGTATAAATATATATTATGAAATTATTAGGTATAGGCTCAAGAATAGAGCATACAACATATGGTAAAGGGGTAGTAACAAATGTTACTGCTAAACACTATTGGGTAACTTTTTTAGAAAACGGATTAGAAACAATTGATATTGACAGTGAATTTGAAATTATTGAAGCTGTTGAAGACGAAGTAGATAGCGTAAGTTTTTATGAAGTAGAAAAATCTCTAAAAGAAATTTTACAAAAATGGTCTGATGTTACTCAGATTTCTCCTATTGCAGATCGTTGGAAAGGTGGTAAATTGATAATTGAACCTAAAGACACAACTTTAGCTTCTAAAGAAATTCCTATTGATACATTTTTCCATAAAATAGTGATGGTTAGAGATAGAATTAGAGTTATGGAACAAAAAATTAACTCTAGTAAAACACTAGATGATCAAGATAAAATTGACTTGCAACAATATATTACTAGAATTTATGGGAGCTTAACAACCTTTAATGTGTTGTTCAAATTAAAATCAGATCAATTTGTTGGTGCAAAAACAAAATAATTTAAAACATATGCATCTTTTTAACAATTTGTAAGTCTATTATATAAACATTAAAAATTTATATTATGAAAACTTTTAAAAACACAAATTGTACTTGTGGCTGTGCTGCTTGTATAAATGAAGATTGCAAAAACTGTACTTGTGAAAATTGTACATGTAAAAATTGTAACTGTTAGCAATGACCACAAAGCAAGTTTGGACATCTTATTCTAAAGATTTAAAACATTTTATCATCAGCAAAGTAAAAGATACTACTATTGCTGATGATATTTTACAGAATACTTTTATAAAAATCCACACCAATTTACATACACTTAAAGATATTAAAAAGCTGAAAGCTTGGTGCTTTTCAATTGCTCGTAATTCTATTTTAGATTATTGGAAATCAGAAAACAAAACATTTGAAATCATCAATTTTGAAAATGAAGAAACTATAGAAGAAAATATTCATACAGAAAAAGATTGTTTACAAGGTATTCTTAAAAACCTACCAAAAAAATATAGAGATCCCTTATTTCTATCTGATATAAAAGGATTAAAACAGCAAGAAATTGCAAAGCAACTTAACCAAACATTATCGACTACAAAATCACAAATACAACGTGCTAGAAAACTCATTGCAAAAGGATTTATAGATTGTTGTGGTTTTCAATTGAATGCTGAAGGAAATCTAGTTGGAGAAATTCAAGAAAAAGAAGATTGTAAAGTTTGTAGTTAAAAAAGATCTTTAAAATTTTTATTTTTAATTATCTTAGAGGAATTAATAATTTTAACCCTCAATTATGATCGAACTTAAAAAAGAAGATATAAGTCAAGAAGTATTTGATTTGTATGACGATTATGCTCACAACAAACTTACAAGAAAACAATTTCTAGAAAAATTATCTATGTATGCAGTTGGCGCAATTACACTGCCAGCTTTATTGAGTTTTATATCACCAAATTATATCGATTCTGTTATTGTTCCAGAAGATGATCCAAGATTAGATTCTAAAATGATTACTTATGATTCTCCAAAAGGAGGTAATAAGATTGATGGGTTGTTATCTATACCTAAAGATGCAAAAGGTAAATTACCAGGCATTGTAGTTGTTCATGAAAACAGAGGATTAAATCCGTATATAAAAGATACTGCAAGAGTAGCTGCTTTAGAAGGTTTTATAACCTTAGCTCCAGATGCTTTAACACCTTTAGGGGGTTATCCTGGAAATGATGATGAAGGTAGAGCTATGCAAAGAAAAAGAGATCGTTTAGAAATGCTAGAAGACTTTATTGCTGCTTACAATTATGTAAAAAATCATAAAAAATGTTCAGGTAAAGTTGGTGTAGTAGGTTTCTGTTTTGGAGGATGGATTTCTAATATGATGGCTGTACAAGTACCTAATTTAGGTGCAGCAGTTCCTTATTATGGAAGACAACCTAATGATGAAATGGCTGCAGAAATACAAGCGCCTTTATTATTACAATATGGTGAATTAGACAAAAGAGTTAACGCTGGTTGGCCTGCTTTCGAAAAAGTATTAAAGGCAAATAACATAGAATATGAAGCACATTTTTATCCAAATGCAAATCATGGATTTCACAATAACACAACTCCAAGATTCGATAAAAAAGCAGCAGATTTATCTTGGAAAAGAACTATAGATTTTTTCACAAAACATCTTTCTTAAAAAAAAATTATAAAAAGGGTATTTTAAATTAAAATACCCTTTTTAATTTTTTATCTAGGCACTCTAATTTCACTGCCCAAAAACAAAGCATTTAAAAACAGTTTATTAGTACCATACCAAGCTCCTCTAAAGTTTGGATTATCAGCAAATAAAATCACTCTTCCAGCTCCAAGACTATTTACCAAAACAGAAGCAGATGGTTTTATAAAATGTTCTAAATTATTCTTTGACACAAAACCATCTATATGAGGATTTTCTGTGTATTTAGCTACTGTAGAATAAGGGTTTTTACTTGGTGCTAAAAACACCATATTATTTTTATAAACTGGTAATTTAGAATTACGATAACCAAAACCTAAAGGATGAGTTACATCTAAGTCTACTTGAAAAATAGCTCCTCCTACTCTTTCTCTTCCTAAATGTTCTGAGGCATCTACATAAGATAATCTATTAATAGAATCCTTTTTATTTTTTGATTTTTTAGTTAATTGTTCTTTTACTAATTTTTTATCAATGGTCCATTTTGCTCCATTTGCTATAGTAATTAATGTATTTCCTTTGGCTATCCAATTTTTAAGTTTTTGTTTTTGAACAGAATCAATTTGACTATAACTACCAGAAACCATAACTAAAGTATTGTAATTTTCTAGATTTGCTCTTCTAAAATTTTTCATTCTAATTTTAGTAATTGGCATATGAGTTCTAGAATCTAATAAATGCCAAACTTCTCCTGCTTCATAAGAATTTACACCTTCTCCAATTAGCATAGCAGCTTTAGGTTTTTCTACAACTCTAAAATTATTACTTCCTAAATCTATCCCAGAAATACTAAACCCTGTTTCTGTACTAAATACAGGAATATTAAATTTTTCTTGTGCTAACTTAACCAATTGAAACACCTTTTCAGCATTCATTTTTTGTTTGCTTACTGGTAATAATAAACTACCATAATTAAAACTTTTATCTCCGTTTACAGTTTTCATAGTAAAAGGTTTAAATGCAGACGCTAGCTTTAAACCCTTATTTTGTAAATAATATAAAGCTGCTGGTGTATTATAATCATCCCAATCTAAAATATAAGCGTAATTAGATTTAACTACGGGTTTATTATTGGTAATTGATGCTGTTGATAAAACTTCATCTCCAAGCTTTACTGATTTTAACCCCTTATAATCTACATTATAAAAGTTCGCAACACTCCAGGCAGAAGCGTCATAAAAAACACTGTCTCTATATTTATTGTAGGTCTCAAACATCGTTTGCACCATTCTATGTTGTGGCTGTTTTAACGGGACAGTATATTTATCACCTTTTTTGTAGACTTTAATTTTATGCGTTAATAAAAAATCTACAAATGCTTTTTCTCTGTTTTTATCATTTTCGACAGAAAACTCATATCCACCAAAACCAGATTTTGCTTTTTTAGTTACAGCTGATTTAAAAAAATCTTGTTGGTATTTTCTTAAATAACTTTTATTTTCGACTGCAGCTTTAATGGTTGCAAAACTAGATGTAAATTGATTTCTAATTGTAAAAGGGAATGTAATTTTCCCATAATCTGTATCTTGAACATGACCTCTAGAACTAGCTTGTTCAAACAAAATTGCTAAACCACCTTGTAAGTCTGGATAAGAAGACCCATAACCTGGATAAGTACCATCAAAAGATTCTTTTGTATAATATAAAGAACCTAAATCATCTAAAGATTTTGAATAATACTTTGCAAACATGTTATTCAAATCTTCATAATTTTCTTTTGGCATTATTGGATCCCAAGAACCAATAGGTTTCATAGGCTCGAAAAAATAATGACTATTGGTGCCCATTTCATGAAAATCGGTAACTACATTCGGATACCATTCGTGCATCCATTTTAATTTTCCTTTACTTTCTGGATGCACTGCCAACAGCCAATCTCTATTTAAATCAAACCAGTAATGATTTGTTCTTCCTCTTGGCCAAGCTTCATTATGTTCAGCATCAATATTATCTGACACCAAATTTTTAGACTGATATTGGTTGGCCCATTGAGTATGTCTATCTCTACCATCAGGATTTATTGTTGGATCTATAAAAATTACAGCATTTTTAAGATAGTTTTTTACTGCTGCATTATTAGATGCCACCAAAGTGTAAGCTGTTAGTAAAGCAGCTTCTGCACTAGAGGGTTCATTACCATGCACATTATATCCTAATTGGATAATAACAGGAACATCATCATAATTTTTAGCATCTTCATTCGTATTTACAAAAGACAAATGTTGTTGTTTTATTTGTTCAAGATTTTTTAAATTTTCGGTTGCACTAACAGCAAACATTACCAACTTTCTATGTTCATGTGTTTTTCCATAAACTTCTATAGAAGCTCTATCTGATATTTCAGCTAATTGGGTTAAATACCCAACAATTAAATCGTGTCTTGTGTGATGTTCTCCAATCTCATAACCCAAATATTCTTTTGGTGTGGGAATTTTTTCATTAAAAGGACCTTTACCTTTTAAATAATAATCTTGTGCAGTAATTGAATTAAAAACACAGAAAATTGATATAAAAATTACGATTAATCTAATAGTTTTCATTTTTTAATTTTCTTTTTGTAATTAATTTTTTATTCCAGGTTGTTTCAATTTCCAGTTATTTTTTGCTTTTTCTGCATCAACCATTGCTTTTACTTCAGCTAATAGTTTTTTTGCATCATAAACAATACCGTCTTTAATGGTATATTTTACTCCACCAACTCTAACAACTTCATTGTCTTTAGTCAATTTTATAGCTCCTGTACCATATAAAACTTTTAAATTTTGAAGAGGATTGGCATCAACAATAACAAAATCTGCTAGCTTACCTACTTGAACAGAACCTATTTTATCGTCCCAACCTAAAGCTTCTGCTCCATTTAAAGTTGCTGACCTAATTACTTCTAAAGGATGAAAACCAGCTTCTCTTAATAATTCTAATTCTCTTATATATGCAAAACCATACAATTGATAAATAAAACCTGAATCAGAACCAGCTGTTACTCTGCCTCCTCTATTTTTATATTCGTTTATAAAAGTCATCCAAAGTTGATAGTTTTTACGCCAGTTTACTTCTTGTTCTGTACCCCAATCATGCCAATAAGAACCATGTGATATTTTGCTTGGCTCATAAAACTTCCATAAAGAAGGTAAAGTATAATCTTCATGCCATTCAGCTCTTCTTGCTCTGTGTAAATCTCTACTAGCTTCGTAAATATTAAAAGTAGGGTCTAAAGTAAAATCAAGATCTAATAATTCATTCATCACATTATTCCAATGTTCTGAATAAGGTTTTGCTGCTTGTGCCCAAAGCTTTCCTGCTTCTTCAAAACGATGTTGTTCATTTTGATAATTATAATCTAATGGATAGTTTTGAACAGTTCTATCATCAAATAAAGCTTCTGGCAAACCATACCAATGTTCCATAGAAGTTAACCCTGCTCTAGCAGAATGCAACACATTCCACCTAGCCACACTTAACTGAGCATGATGACAAGCAGAACCTAAACCTAATTTTTTATTTTCTTCTAAAGCAGCAGCCATAATTTCTGGTTCTGCTCCAAAAAATTTGATACCATCTGCACCATTCTTAGCATTACTTCTAACCCACTCTCTTGCTTCTTCAGGAGTATTTATTCCATTTTTTGCGCCACTACCAAACCCTACATAATCAAAAATTCTTGGCGCTACAATTTTATTGGCTGCACTTAATTTTTTTAATTCTTTTGCATTAATTCCACTAGGTTGTCTTACAGTTGTAATACCATGAGCCATCCAAAGTTTAAAAACATATTCAGGACTAGCACCTTGAGAAGAACCTCCAATATGTCCATGCATATCTACAAAGCCAGGTAACAAATACATACCTTCAGCATCTAATTCTTTTCC
>Ga0209136_1002191_pt1 | contig 12095 bp, 9 predicted proteins | sample SaaInl0LU_22_DNA_FD_184640 | JGI IMG/M metagenome (GOLD analysis project Ga0209136, IMG submission 184640) | Marine microbial communities from expanding oxygen minimum zones in the Saanich Inlet - ESP_90LU_22_DNA (SPAdes) (version 2) | ecosystem: Environmental > Aquatic > Marine > Intertidal zone... | reverse complement strand
AACCACATTCACCTAAGTATAATTGCGACTAATAATTTGCTGTCATTTTAGCTAATCTACAACCTAAGACATAAGGCTGTAGAGGTTATGGACAAACAAAGCTTAGGTTATATCGTATCAGTGCGAGGTACCGTCGTTGATATTGAGTTTGCAACACAGTTACCGCAAGTACGTCACTTATTAAAAGCAGGACCTGAGCGAAATGTCAGCTTAGAGGTTCAAACTCAACTCAACGAACACACGGTGCGGGCTATAGCATTCAATCCAACCTCCGGATTGGCCAGAGGCATGCCCGTAGAAAACACACATGGGCCATTATTAGTTCCGGTCGGGCCAAACATTCTTTCGCGCATGTTTAATGTGTTTGGCAACACAATTGATGGTGGCGTGCCACTCACAGATGAAATGCTTGCGCAATTACAGCATGTATATCATCAGCAAAGACAAAATCAAATTGATTCGGAGTTGTTTGATGTGATTGCGAGTTTTACCCAATAAGTACTACCCATTGATATTCGGCCCTAACCACATTTGAGCAGTCTGATCATCCCAGCCTTTGCGTGCAGTATAATCGGCAACTTGGTCGGCTTGAATTTGTGCGACCGCAAAGTAACGCGCATCAGGATGCGCAAAATACCAACCCGATACCGCAGCGCCGGGGAACATGGCATAGCTTTCAGTTAGTTCCATCGTGGTCCTAGCTTGTGCATCGAGTAGATCCCAGATAAGTTGCTTTTCAGTATGCTCAGGGCAAGCTGCATAGCCAGGTGCGGGTCGAATGCCTTGATATAACTCACGAATTAGCGATTCATTATCTAATGTTTCATCTGCAGCATACCCCCAGCCGTCAACCCGCACTTGTTGGTGCAAGTATTCAGCGAAGGCTTCAGCCAAGCGATCTGCTAAAGCTTTCACCATAATACTATTGTAATCATCGCCATCAGCAATATAAGCAGCAGATAGGGCTTCTTCACCAATACCTGCCGTAACCGCAAAGGCACCAATATAATCTTGACGTTGTGAGTCCACCGGCGCAATATAATCGCTCAAGCAATAGTTCGCGCCTTTAGGCTTATGCGTTTGTTGACGTAAATGATGGGCTACTACTACTTCGCCATCGCTGTTCGTAATATGAATATCATCATCGACACTATTGGCGGCAAACACACCATACACACCTTTTGCGGTAAGTAGTTCGTTATCACACAGATGATCAAGCATCGCTTGAGCGTCCTTAAATAAGTCTGTTGCTTCTTTTCCGACAATTTCATCTTCTAAAATACGCGGATATTTACCAGCTAAGGACCAGGTTAAGAAAAACGGCGTCCAATCAATGTATTCACGTAACGTGGCTAATGATACTGACACGCTATGTACGCCCAATGTTTTGGGTGTGGTGATTGGTGCTTGCGCCCAATCACAGGTAAATTTGTTGTCACGTGCTTGGGCTAACGTAATCGGCTTAGTGCGCGGGGTTTTGCGTGCATGCTGATCACGGACAACCGCGTATTCTTTTTGTAGTTTTTCGTGAAAAATCGGACGCTGAGTCTTTGAAATCAATTGTTGGCAGACCCCCACCGCACGACTGGCATTGGACACATACACCACGGGGTGATCGTAATTCTGTTCAATCTTCACCGCAGTATGCGCTTTGGATGTCGTCGCACCACCAATTAATAATGGTAAATCAAAGCCATTACGTTGCATTTCTTTAGCGACGTACACCATTTCATCAAGCGATGGAGTAATCAAACCAGATAATCCAATCATATCTACATTTTCATCTTTGGCGACTTGCAGGATCTTAGCGCATGAGACCATCACGCCCAAATCAATCACTTCAAAGTTATTACATTGTAATACCACGCCCACAATATTTTTACCGATATCATGCACATCGCCTTTGACCGTTGCCATCAATATTTTACCATTGGAGCTAGCTTTTCCGTCCTTTTCATCTTCAATAAAAGGTTGTAAATGGCCTACGGCTTTTTTCATTACTCGGGCAGATTTTACCACTTGAGGCAAAAACATCTTTCCTTCACCAAACAAATCACCTACCACATTCATGCCATCCATCAACGGTCCTTCAATGACGTGTAATGGTTTTTCTGCAGCCAAGCGAGCTTCTTCAGTATCTTCGATAATATAATCCGTGATCCCTTTGACTAGGCCATGCTCTAAACGCTTGTTTACTGGCAGATCACGCCATGCTAAATCTTCGACTTTTGCAGCTTTACCATCACCTTGATATTTAGGCGCTAATTCGAGTAGGTTGTCCGTCGCTTGGTCATGGCGGTTGAGGATCACATCTTCTACTGCATCACGCAGTTCTTTAGGGATCTCGTCATATACTTCAAGCTGACCGGCATTGACAATCGCCATATCCATACCCGCTTTAATCGCATGATATAAAAAGACCGAGTGCATCGCTTCACGTACAGGGTTGTTCCCCCTGAACGAAAAAGAAATATTCGACAAACCACCTGATACATGGGCATGAGGTAATTCTTGACGTATTTTGCGCGTCGCTTCAATAAAATCCACGGCATAGTTGTTATGTTCTTCAATCCCTGTCGCGACGGCAAAGATATTCGGGTCGAAAATAATATCTTCCGGCGGAAAACCGACTTCATCGACCAAAATACGATAACTACGTTCACAAATATTGAATTTACGCTCAACAGTATCAGCTTGACCGGTTTCATCAAATGCCATGACCACTGTTGCTGCGCCATACCGTTTGATCAATTTAGCTTGGGCAATAAAAGGTTCTTTACCTTCTTTTAAACTGATGGAATTAACCACCGATTTACCTTGTACGCATTTTAAACCTGCTTCAATGACCGACCATTTGGAGGAATCAATCATGATCGGTACGCGAGAAATATCGGGCTCCGAGGCAATGAGATTTAAAAATCGCACCATCGCCGCTTCTGAATCCAACATGGCTTCATCCATGTTGATATCAATGATTTGTGCGCCGTTTTCGACTTGTTGTTTGGCTACTTCTAGCGCTGTTTCGTAATCTTCTTCTAAGATCAAACGCTTAAACATAGCGGATCCGGTAACATTGGTACGTTCACCGATATTTATAAATGATGAGGCTGCTTGAGACATGTGACGATAATCCTAGTGTACAAACGGTTCAAGACCGGATAAACGCATTTTGGTTGGTAATTTAGGTACCTTTCTTGGTGCAAGCTTATGCACTGCTTGGGCAATCGCAGCAATATGCTCAGGGGTACTACCACAGCATCCGCCAACAATATTGACCAATCCCGATTGTGCCCATTCTTGAATATGTTCTGCCATTTCTTCAGCATCCATATCATATTCACCAAATTCATTTGGCAAACCGGCATTAGGATGAGCGGACACTAAACAATCAGCTACCGTAGATAATTCGTTGACATACTGGCGCAACAAATCTGGTCCTAACGCACAGTTTAAGCCCATCGCTAATGGCGATAAATGGCGCATAGAATGATAAAACGCTTCGGTGGTTTGTCCCGATAGCGTGCGTCCAGAAGCATCCGTAATCGTCCCAGATACCATGACCGGCGAGCGCTCACCACGTTGCTCAAACACGTTTTCTACTGCAAACGCTGCGGCTTTGGCGTTAAGGGTATCAAAAATAGTTTCGAGCATAATGATATTCGCTCCCCCATCCAACAAGGCATGGGTCGATTCTTCATAAGCAACAACCAACTCATCAAACGAGACGTTGCGTTTACCAGGATCATTCACATCAGGTGAAATAGATGCTGTGCGATTGGTTGGCCCTAATACCCCTGCTACAAAGCGCGGTTTATCCGGCGTCGAATATTTATCTGCAGCTTGGCGTGCTAAGCGCGCAGCAGCCAGATTGATGTCTTTGGCAATGTCTTGCATATCATAATCGGCCATCGCAATCGTGGTGGCGTTAAATGTGTTGGTTTCGATAATATCGCATCCGGCTTCAAGATATTGTTCGTGAATAGTACGAATAGTATCAGGCTGAGTTATTGCTAATAAGTCATTGTTACCTTTGACATCACAATGCCAATCAGCAAATTGTTCGCCTCGATAATCACTTTCGGAAAATTGATACCCTTGGATCATCGTTCCCATCGCGCCATCTAAAATTAAGATGCGCTCTTGGGCTATTTGCGCTAACTGCGCAGGAAGTTGTGCGTTAAATTGAGTGGTAAGTTGAGTCGACACGTTGTCATCACCTTAAATATAAAACGTTAGGAAAGAGTGGTTAAATCGTACGGCGTGGTCTGATACACATAATAATTCAGCCAGTTTGTATAAAGTAATGTTCCATGCGAGCGCCAAGAAACTAAGGGCGCTTGAGTCGGATCATCGTTGATAAAATAATTAACAGGTAATGCAGGCTCTTGGCCGTTAGCACAATCACGAGCATATTCGTCAGCCAAGGTATTGGCATCGTATTCAGGATGTCCGGTTACAAAGACATGGCGTTTATCTTTGGTCGCAGCGATATAGGTGCCGGTTTCAGCAGACGCTGCCAATACATCAATATCAGGAATACGTTCATAGGCCGCTTGCGGCACATTGCCAAAACGTGAATGCGGAGCATTAAACACAGGATCAAACCCACGCATCAGTTCATTAGTCGGTGCCAACACTTGATGTTGATATACACCAAACAGTTTGTCTTGGCGTAATTCACGCATTTGACCATAAAAATGGTACATCGCGGCATGAGCAGCCCAACACAAATATAACGTAGACTGGACATTTGCTTTAGCCCAATCAAGGATCTCTTGCATATCAGACCAATATTTGACGTCTTCATACGCCATAAAACCAAGAGGAGCGCCAGTAATGATCAACCCATCATATTTTTTATGTTTAATTTGGCTAAAGCCTTTATAAAAATCGTCCATATGAGATTGCGGAGTATTTTTAGATAATTGATTATCGATACGGATAAGATCAATATTAATTTGTAATGGTGTATTGGAAAGTAAGCGCAGGATCTGCACTTCGGTCTCAATCTTATTTGGCATAAGATTTAAAATACCGACTTCCATGGGGCGAATGTCCTGATTTGACGCGCGTTCCATATCCATAGCAAAAATATTTTCACTATCGAGAATACCTAGCGCAGGCAGGTCAACGGGGATTCGAATAGGCATACACACCTCACAATTTTGTCCAATGAGTCATTGTGAATGATTTTACCTAAAAGTCAATATTTACGTCTAGACGTCTAAACGTCTTAACGTCTTAATTGCTATTGGGTGATGACCGTAATTTCTAGTTATCTAATTTATATTTCACTTAATTGAATCTAACTATCCTCACTCAACAACCTACTATAGTCAACCAACCTAATAAGCCGGTTATTATTATAAAATACACCTTGATTAAATTTACTATCTGTTTTTGCAGCCCAATTATATTCTGCATGAATATTAGATGGGTTTAGATAAACTACATCAGCAATATTATCTACCACAATACCAAAATATGGCCCATCAGCCTCAACAATAATTATTCGGGTGTTAATAGTAATATCCTCCGGCACTAAACCAAATAGAGAGTGAACATTAATAATTGTTATTTCTTTTGTTCGCAGATTGATAATTCCTTTTACATATTCAGGGGTGTCATTAATACTCGCTATTATTTTATAGCGGAGAACTTCCTTTACCTGTGAAACGTTAATCGCAAAAACATCATTACCCAAATGATATGTTAGCACTTGTAAAAGCTCATCATCATCAGCGCGAATAGTTACAACATTGCATGTTTCGTTCATGATTTTCTCCTATTCCTAACATGCATATCATACCTTGCACTAGTCTTTAATAATAAAATTTTATATCTTTGCCAAACTAATAGCACATTTTATTTTGAAGCTCATTCAGTACGCCAAATGCGTAATTTAGCTTTTAATTCTAACATGCCCTGACTGAGTATTTGACTAACTCGGGACTCACTTACATTCAGCACGTCACTAATCTCTCGCAATTTAAGGTCATCATCATAATATAATGACAATACTATCGCTTCACGTTTTGGCAAAGTCGTCAGTGCTGTGGCGAGTGCTTTTTGAAACGCACTTCGAACAAACTGATCATACGGATTATCTACCGATGAATTTATATCTGTTGCTTCAATGTACTCAGTCATATTTAAATCTACAATTCGGACTAATTTTCCTGCATTGACTTCATTTAGCATTTTATGATATTGCTTAATATCCACGCCTAAATGAGCTGCAATATCAGTGTCATACGCGTTACCACCCGTTTCATTCTCCACTGAATAAATCGCTTTAGTTATCGCTCTGGAATTTTTATGCACTGAACGGGGCGTCCAATCACCTTTACGAATATCATCGAGCATCGACCCTCGAATCCGGATCCCTGCAAAAGTTTCGAAACTTGCCCCTTTATTACTATTAAAGTTTTTGGCTGCTTCTAAAAGGCCTATCATGCCCGCCTGAATTAAATCATCAACTAATACACTTGCAGGTAACCTGGATATCAAATGATAAGCAATTCGCTTTACTAATGAAGCATGTTCTTCTACCAAACTAGCTCCATCATACTCTTGACTACATAAGCTTGTTTTTATATTCACAATCTATCTCCTGCAGCCTCCATGGCCACTTTTTGATTAATACAAAACCTAACATGTTCATAAAATTGCAAAGGGTTTGTACGATCCGTTATCCACAGAAAAGTGTAATTGCCATACCCAAAAAGTTCACTTCCATGTAATTTTTGGGCAAGCATTAAAGGTTATCCAAACAGACTATTCAATGCACACATCACTGAAATTAGCATCAATTATGGATAGTAGGATCATGGTGAATAATCCGACAGAACGAGAGATTTGACCAAGAAAATTCATGATCCAAATAAAAATGTTGCAAACGACGAATGTCATCACAAATGGGTAAGAAATATTTCATAGCTTCCATGCTCTTTTTAAATACTAAACCAGTTATTATCGCTTTTAAAAAATCAAACGCGACAATAAATTTTAATTACAACAAAAAGACAATCCGGTGTCCATGTCAAATAGTAAAATTTGAGGCTCGAGTATAACAATATTTTGACTTTTGTCATTATTTCTGGAGTAAGTGATATAGGGTAATTCGTGTAGGAGATATATGATTTGACATTCAAACCATTGATAAATATAGCTTAATAAATTAATTAAAAACAAATCAGCATAACTTATTTAGCATCATAGTGTAAAACTACGATGACTATGTGCCACAATCCAATACCTTAGGCTACCAAATAGGCCCCAAATAACGGCTAGAGGTGTGATCTAAATTCATTAAAATAGGTAAAAATAATTAAAATAATACGAGGTTGAATAATGACAAATTTTAGATTACAACCACCTGCATTTTTCGACGCATATGACGTTGATGATAAAACTGCGTTTATGCAGGAAATGGCCGACGTCATACCGATTAAACACAATGACAAAGTAGCAATCAAATCCAATGATGTATTAGATTTAGCACGGAAATTAAAGCGAGAAGCCATCGAAAAAGAGGAACATTACAATCAATATGGATTATCGCTGACACTTAACCGTGCCATTGATCCCTATGATGTCATCAGTTATAAACAAGATGGTATACAAACGGGCGTCTTCAAAAACTTGCGCTTAGGTAAGTACCCGTTAGAAAGTCGCTTAAAATTGACGCAAATGACCATTGAAGAAGCCAAAAATACGCTTGCTGAAGCTATTGAATTGAATTTCACACGTGGGATTAGAGTCATGCTGATTCAACATGGACTTGGAATACACAGCCAACCTGTACCCGGAAAACTGAAAAGTTATGTCAACATGTGGTTACCCACTATACCCCATGTCATTGCTTGCCATTCGGCACATTCAGCACATGGAGGGTTAGCAGCCACTTATGTTATGATGAAGAAAAACCCTCATCAGAAAATGATTAATCGCGAAAAACACGCCAAGCGAAGTTAGAAAAACACCGCAGCGTTAGCACTTGCATTGATTACCGCTGTCACTGTCAGAATAATGACAGCTAAAAAGACACTTGTAAATCCAATTTTTTTATTACGTTTTAACATCACACACACTCATCTGAACTTTTATTATTATTATTATTTTTCAGTAAAAATTATCGAATACTCTTAATTTCTATATAAAACTAGCAATAAATACCAAAGCTTTACATATAAAGAAGGTTAGTAATAACTAACCTTCTTTATATTAAAACATAAATGAATATTTACAAGTGATTAATTTACATACTTGCGTGCGTTTCTAAATAACCTCATCCATGGGCTATCTTCTTGCCACTGAGCAGGATGCCAAGAGTTAGCAACAGTTCTAAATACACGTTCAGGGTGAGGCATCATTATCGTCACCCGACCATCGTTTGATGTTAAGCCTGTAATACCGTTGATCGAACCATTGGGATTCGCTGGATATTGCTCAGTTACTTGGCCATTATTGTCCACGTAACGCAGACTGACTTGTTGTTGCTGTTCAATCTGTGTTAATGCTTGGGTAGAAGCAAACTCAGCATGCCCTTCACCGTGCGATACCGCAATTGGCATTCTGGAACCCGCCATGCCAGCAAATAATACCGAAGGCGACGCTTGTACTTCAACCATAGCAACACGGGCTTCAAAGCGAGCTGATTGATTTTGCACGAAATGCGGCCAATTTTCGGTACCCGGAATAATACTGTGTAAGTTCGACAACATCTGACAACCATTACACACACCTAAAGAAAATGTGCTATTACGCGCAAAGAAAGCAGCAAATTCCGCTTTTGCTTGTTCGTTATATAAAATGGATTTAGCCCAACCCTCACCCGCTCCTAATACATCACCGTAAGAGAAACCGCCACAAGCAGCCAATCCTTCAAACTGATCTAAGGTCACGTTACCGGATAGTATATCTGACATATGTACATCAATCGCACTAAACCCAGCACGGTCAAACGCCGCAGCCATCTCATAATGAGAGTTTACACCTTGCTCACGTAAAATAGCGATTTTAGGTAACACGCCTTTAGCAATGTAAGGTGCACTGATATCTTCATTCAAGTCAAAACTTAATTCGGCATGCAAACCTGGATCAGTTTGATCTTGTTTTGCTGCATGTTCTTGTTTGGCTGTTGCCGGGTTATCACGCATTGCTTGCATGTTATAGGTGGTTTCAGCCCACATTGTGCGAAGCTCAATACGTGAGGCAGATACTAGCGTTTCACCAGCTAGGGTCATTGTCATTGCATCACCTTCAACTGGATGACCAATAATATGCGTACAATGCGCCAACCCATGCTCAGCAAGAACATCTTGAACATGATCAAGTTGCGTCGCAGAGACTTGGATGACACCACCTAATTCTTCATTAAACAAAATTGGTAACGCTTGAGTGCTATTTCCCAATGCCGACAGATCGACGTCTAGACCACAGTGACCGGCGAACGCCATCTCAACTAAGGTGGTGAATAAACCACCATCAGAGACATCGTGATAAGCCAAACATTGTTGTTGGCTCACTAATGTTTGCAGCGCATTAAAGTAGCCTTTCAATAATTGAGCATCATCAACGTCTGGAACGGTATCACCTAATTGGCCATAAACTTGGGCTAAACACGAACCACCTAAACGCTGCTGACCTTGACCTAAATCGATATAAATTAAATGTGAATCACCTTGGTCAAGATGTAGTTGTGGCGTTAATGTTTTACGAATATCTTGAACAGCACCAAACGCAGTAATAACCAGTGATAAGGGCGACGTCACCGTTTTAGTTTCGCCATTTTCTTCCCACTGGGTTTTCATTGACATGGAGTCTTTACCCACTGGAATTGCCAAATCTAAAGCCGGACACAACTCTTCGCCAATCGCTTTAACGGCTTCGTATAAACCCGCATCCTCACCCGGGTGACCCGCTGGGGACATCCAGTTGGCTGATAATTTAATACGCTTCAATGACCCTATATCCGAAGCGGCAATATTGGTTAAGGCTTCGGCAACGGCTAAACGTGCTGATGCGGCATGATTAATCAGTGCAACCGGCGTACGTTCACCGAGCGCCATCGCTTCACCATGATAGGTATCAAAGGATGCAGCTGTCACGGCGACATCTGCGACAGGAATTTGCCACGGCCCGACCATTTGGTCTCGCGCAACTAAACCGGTTACGGAGCGATCACCAATGGTAATGAGGAAGGTTTTTTCTGCAACCGTAGGTAAGCGTAAAATGCGACCAATTGCATCTTCAACCGTGACACCATCAAGCACAACTGGCGAACCCGTAAAGCTAGCACTTGTCACATCACGGTGCATTTTAGGTGGCTTGCCCAATAACACATCTAATGGCATGTCGATTGGGTTGTTGTTATGAACTTTATCGGTAAGTAACAAATGTGGAGCTTGTGTGGCTTCACCGACAACGGCAAATGGCGCACGTTCACGTTTACATAATGCGCTAAAGATAGCTAGATTTTCAGGTGCAACTGATAGCACGTAACGTTCTTGAGATTCATTACACCAGATTTCATGTGGCGACATACCTGGCTCATCATTTGGAACGTTGCGTAATTCGAAATTACCTCCACGCCCAGCATCGTTAACCAGTTCAGGAAATGCATTAGAAATACCACCGGCACCAACATCGTGAATGAACTGAATAGGATTGTCATCTCCCATTTGCCAACAACGGTCGATGACTTCTTGACAGCGACGTTCCATTTCAGGGTTATCGCGTTGTACCGATGCAAAATCCAGATCTTCATTCGATTGGCCTGATGCCATTGATGAAGCAGCACCACCGCCCAAACCAATGTTCATTGCTGGTCCACCCAACACAATCAACTTAGCACCGATGGTGATTTCACCTTTTTGTGTATGCGATTTACGAATGTTACCTAAGCCACCCGCTAACATGATAGGTTTGTGATAGCCACGCACTTCATGGCCATTAAAACTCGTTATTGCCTGTTCATAGGTACGAAAATATCCAAGTAAGTTAGGACGACCAAATTCATTGTTAAATGCAGCGCCACCTAATGGCCCTTCTAGCATAATATCTAATGCCGATACGATCCTTGACGGTTTGCCATAAGCGATTTCCCACGGCTGAGTCAACCCTGGAATATGTAAATTAGAAACACTGAAGCCGACTAAACCTGCTTTTGGTTTAGAGCCTCGTCCAGTTGCACCTTCGTCACGAATCTCACCACCAGAACCTGTTGCGGCACCAGCAAAAGGAGCAATAGCTGTTGGGTGATTATGGGTTTCAACTTTCATCAAGATATCAATGGCTTCTGCATGATACTCATATTGATGATTAGTAGGTGATGGGAAAAAACGTCCCGCAGTATTACCTTCCATTACGGCTGCATTATCTGAGTAAGCAGAATGAACAAATTCAGGCGTGTGTGCAAATGTATTTTTGATCATCTTAAACAAAGATTTAGGCTGAACTTCACCATCAATAGTCCAATCAGCGTTAAATATTTTATGACGGCAATGTTCAGAGTTTGCTTGAGCAAACATATATAATTCGATGTCATTTGGATTACGCTTAAGGCGCGTAAAACTGGTAAATAAATAATCCACTTCATCGTCAGCTAAAGCGAGACCATAGCTAATATTGGCATCTACTAGGGCTTGTTTACCTTGTCCTAAAATATCTACCGATGCAAAATGCCCTGGCGCCTCGGTAACAAACAAATTGTGCGCATCATCCATATCATCCAGTACAACTTGCGTCATACGATCATGAATCAGTGCTTTGACTTGCTGGCGTTGTTCATCAGTTAAATAGGCACTAGTCGTCAAATAATACGCTTCGCCACGTTCAACCTTGCTGACATTGGATAGTCCACAATTGTGCGCAATATCAGTTGCTTTTGATGACCACGGTGAAATCGTACCAAAGCGAGGCGTCACTAAAAACAGCTCTCCGGCATGATCGAAATCGTTACGCTTAGGCCCATACGTCAATAACTTACCCAAGACTGCATGCTGTGCATCAGATAACTCAGTAGATACAGCGATAAAATGCACATATTGAGCATTAATAGCTGTGACAGGGAGACCTTGAGATTGACAAGC
>Ga0209136_1002185_pt1 | contig 12114 bp, 10 predicted proteins | sample SaaInl0LU_22_DNA_FD_184640 | JGI IMG/M metagenome (GOLD analysis project Ga0209136, IMG submission 184640) | Marine microbial communities from expanding oxygen minimum zones in the Saanich Inlet - ESP_90LU_22_DNA (SPAdes) (version 2) | ecosystem: Environmental > Aquatic > Marine > Intertidal... | reverse complement strand
GGGCGTACGGAACCTTGAGCGTGAGTTGGCCAAGATTGCCCGTAAAGCAGTCACGAAAATCATTAAGAAAGAGGCGGAGACTGTAACAGTTACCGCTGATAACCTTGATGAGTTCTTGGGCGTGCCAAAATATAAACACGGTCTTGCGGAAAAAGAGGACCAGATCGGTGTCGTCACAGGTCTGGCCTACACGTCCGTTGGGGGTGAGCTGTTGTCAATCGAAGCGCTGAGCCTGCCGGGCAAAGGCCGGATGAAGACCACGGGTAAGCTTGGCGATGTGATGAAGGAATCCATCGATGCGGCGTCTTCTTACGTGCGCTCGGTTAGCCCTGCGATTGGTGTGAAGCCGACGAAGTTTGATGCTGTGGATATCCACGTACACGTCCCCGACGGTGCGACGCCCAAAGACGGGCCAAGCGCGGGTCTGGCGATGGTGACGTCTATTGTATCTGTGTTGACCAAAATTCCAGTGCGTAAAGATATCGCAATGACTGGTGAGGTATCGCTGCGCGGGAACGCCATGCCGATTGGTGGGCTGAAAGAAAAACTTTTGGCGGCGCTGCGTGGGGGCATCAAAACTGTGCTTATCCCGCAAGAAAACCTAAAGGACCTGCCGGACATCCCCGACAACGTCAAAGAGGGTCTTGAGATTATCGCAGTGTCCCACGTGACAGAAGTTCTTGAGCACGCGCTGATCCGCCAACCCGAAGCGATTGAATGGGATGAAGCGGCGGAAGAGGCGGCAGCAGCAGCTTTGGCCGCAAAAGCCTCTGCGACAGGTGCGACTGCACATTAGGCAATTGCTTGTTTAACTCAGCGAAAAATACGAAAGGGCCGCAGGTTTTCTGCGGCCTTTTTGTTTGTGAAGTTTACGGTTGGGCGGTGCCTAGGCGGGGACCCTTACTTTGGAACCTCCGCACACCCGTGGTTATAAACGAAAAAGGCCCGCCAAAATGGCAGACCTTTTCCAAATTCTTTTTGCTAAGTGGTTAGGCTTAGCTTGCAGCTGCGAGCAACAAAAGCGCCATGATTGGAACCAGGATGCCTTGTGAGCTGCTTGATGTTGTATCAGCAGCGATAACTTCTGGAGCAACCATTGCGTCGGACAAGCCGCCAGCGAATGTTGGTGTTGCGAATGCCAGTACTGCACATGTTGTGATAAGTGTTTTTTTCATTTTGTAAGCTTTCATAGACCGCAAGTTTATAACTATGCCCCGTCATATCATCTTGGTGGTCATGGTCAATTATTGTGTAAAATATGACTTAATTCGCCGCAAAACCGCCCAAAAGTGGTGCGCAGACACAACAGGTGGGTGCGCGGCGGGCCCGATTAACCCTTTGTCCATGTCGGGTGTAGCTGGTCTGCGGGCTTTGCGCTAGCCTGCTAGTGTATTGGAAACGTTTAATAAGTAGGAGGCTGCATAATGGCCAAGACACCTAAATCACCGGTTCAAGCGGCTGTATCCACAGCAAAGAGCAAAACATCAGGTGCAACAGCTGGATCAAACGTTGTGGCGGTGAAAACGGGGATAGGCTCTGCACCGGTTGAGGTAACGCCTAGCCTTCGCAAAAAAGAGTTGATCGACCGTGTCGTCAGTAAAAGCGGCGCAAAGCGCAAAGACGCCAAACCTGTTGTCGAGGCGATGCTTGATGTGCTCGGAGATGCGTTGGCACAGGGCGAGGAACTCAATCTGCAGCCTTTTGGTAAGCTGAAGATCAATCGACAAAAAGAAATGGCTGGTGCAAAAGTGTTTGTCTGCAAAATTCGGCAACGCAAAACGGTGCATGGAGCTGGCGCAGACGCCGAATAACAGCCGGATCGTGATAGGGACCGCCCCAGCCTGATCCAAGATAATTGAGGTAAAGCTGGGATGAACAAAACTTATCCGGACCTATTGATCATGCGCCACGGCGAAACTGAATGGAACCGTGAAGGGCGGATGCAGGGAGCCCTTGATAGCAACCTGACGCCACTTGGCCGTCAGCAGGCCGCAGCGCAACACGCGATACTCAAACGTATTGGGATTGATGGCTGGCACGTGCTGAGCAGTCCCCAAGGTCGGGCTTTGCAAACTGCTGAAATTGCCATGGCGGGTTTAGGCGAAATTGAGACAGATGACCGTCTTGCGGAAATCACCGTTGGCACGTGGTCAGGACGCCTGCGTCAGGACTGCCTTGCAGGGCTGCCAAGCGATGCAGTGGTTGAAGATACGCCGGACGGGGCGCTCGCGCTTTACGAATACGCACCACAGGGCGAGGGGTTTGAGGCTCTTCGCATCCGTGCACAATCATTACTTGATAGTCTGACAGGGCCAACCGTGCTTATCACCCACGGGATTACCAGCCGAATGCTGCGGGCGGTCGTTTTGGGGCAACCCACAGAAAACCTTGGGAAATTGCCGGGCGGGCAGGGTGTTGTGTACCGTCTGAGCGGTGGTGTTCAGACAAAACTCGAATAAGGGTGAAAAAGGGGGTTGCAGCGCCCAAAGGTTTGGCGCTAATACACCGCTCATCGGGTCGTTAGCTCAGTTGGTAGAGCGCTTCCTTTACACGGAAGATGTCGGGAGTTCGAGCCTCTCACGACCCACCATTCCCCTCCCGATGTTGTTGTTCACGCCGCAAACACACCGTGCTTAAGTTGCGTTTTTAGAAGCGTTTTTATGACTTCAACTGCCGCCACCGAAATAATTGAATTTTTGTTACAAAATGCCGCGACTTCCGCTTGACGGGGTGGCGGTGCGTGGGTATCTGCACGGAACGCGTCAGGTTTGGCGTGTAGCAGTGGGCGGTTGTAGCTCAGTTGGTTAGAGTACCGGCCTGTCACGCCGGGGGTCGCGGGTTCGAGCCCCGTCAACCGCGCCACCGCTGCTAAGTTCAAACCAAACGTGTGAGATGCGCGGTTGTAGCTCAGCTGGTTAGAGTACCGGCCTGTCACGCCGGGGGTCGCGGGTTCGAGCCCCGTCAACCGCGCCACTCTCACCCTTTTACAGACATCAGTAATTCAAGTCGGACGATCATATACCTGGTTGTTTCAGTCCGCGCTTTATTCCCCCCTATGAAAAAAAAGCGCGATGGTTATTCACCACCGCGCTTTGATTTGTTTTTGGCAAATAATTGATCGACTACCGTGACAGCGCGTCCAGCACTCGTGCCCAACTGCGCATTCCTTTGTGGAAACTCTCAAGGTCGTATTTTTCGTTGGGTGAGTGGATCGCATCATCATCGCGGCCAAAGCCAATCAGCATCGCGTCTGTGTCCAATTCGGTTTTGAAGTGTCCCGCGATCGGAATTGAGCCTCCGCAGCCCACAAACGCCGCAGGGTTTGGCCACTCATCCGACAGCGCAAGACGCGCTTTTTCAAAAGCTGGATCGGCTGTGGACATTTGTACGGCTGATGAATTTCCGTGGCCTTTGAATTCAACGCTACAATCCGCAGGTAAGGCGTCTTGTACCATTTGGCGGAACGCTTCACGGATCGCGTGGGGGGCTTGGGTGCCAACAAGGCGGAAGCTGATCTTTGCGCTGGCTTTCGATGGCAGCACGGTTTTGAACCCGTCGCCAGTGTAGCCCGCGTTGATGCCGTTCACCTCACAGGTCGGGCGCGCCCATAACATTTCAAGGGCGGTTTTGCCGTGCTCGCCCGCCAGTTCAGACAAGCCAACTGCTTCAAGAAATGCCGCATCATCAAAGTTCAAATCTTCCCACTGTTTTTGCAGTTCAGGCGACATTTCGGGCACGCCCTCATAAAAGCCGGGGACAGTCACGCGCCCTTCAGCGTCATGCAGGGAGGCAATGATTTTTGACAGCACGCGAATAGGGTTAATGGCTGCCCCACCATACATGCCAGAATGAAGGTCAATCCGTGGGCCTGTGATGGTAAGCTCTTCGCCCAAAAGGCCGCGCAACTGTGTTGAGATAGCGGGTGTTTTGGGGTCGAACATGCCTGTATCGCAGATCAGCGCCAGATCAGACGACAGCTCGTCCTTGTTTTCGCGCATGAACGGGATCAAAGAGGGCGAACCGCTTTCTTCTTCGCCTTCAAAGAAAAAGCTGACGTTGATGGGCAGGCTGCCGTGCACAGCGATCCACGCGCGACACGCCTCCACAAAGGTCATCAATTGGCCTTTGTCGTCTGCCGCACCGCGCCCGCGAATGACTTTGCCCGCGTCCGTATCCTCAAGCGCGGGAGCGAAGGGGTCACTATGCCAAAGATCAAGCGGATCAACGGGTTGCACGTCATAATGGCCATAAAATGTGACGTGTTTTCCCGTCCCATTTGTATGACCAACCACCATTGGATGGCCCGGTGTTGCGCGTTTTGTTGCGGTCACACCCATTGAAGCCAAATCACTTACCAACCAATCTGCGGCGGCGTCACAGTGTTCTTTGAAAGCGGGGTCTGTTGAGATCGACGGGATGCGCATCAATTCGAAAAGGCGCTCGGTCGCGGCGCTGAGGTTTTCGTCGATATGTGACAGGACGGGATCGAGGTTGGACATGCTAGCGCCTTATTTTTAGCTAAGTTTTGCCGCACCGTAGGAGCCTTTGGTGGACCTGTCCAGAAACAGGATATAGGTTAACAGAAATTGAGAACAAAGGGGCGAAATCATGCGTATTGTTGGGGCGATTGGGGTGTTTTCGCTGTGTGTATTTGGGGTAGTTGCAGGCGCAGAGCCGGTCAGCAACGCTGAGGCAAAAGCGCAATTGTTCAGCCTGAAGGGCCGTGAAGTTGAGTTGATCCCCCGCTACTGGCTGACACCTGACAATGCGGCGTTGGTTGAACAAGTGGCCGAACAGCAGCTGTATTACGCAGCAATTGCCGCATCACCAGATGATGGGATATTGAACCCAGCGACCATCGCCGCGGCTAACGATCACACGATGGACGTTGCCCGCGCCAAAGCGCTGTCAGCCTGTGACGCGGCAAAAAGGGGCCAAGCCGCCTGCGAGATTGTTGCAATGGTGCGCCCGCGCAACTTTGAGCCGGTTGAGCTGACTTTATCGCACGGTGCTACAGAAGCATGGCGCAAATCGTACCGCCGCGTGCGCGGTGAAAAGGCGTTTGCGATCTCTCCCACAGTGGGAGCTTTTATCGTTGCAACCGGTGAAGGGGCCGCGTCTGCGGCGCTGAGTGCATGTGCTGAGCAGGCCCAAACGGACGACTGTCTCATCGTTATTCAGGATTGATCTGGCGCAAAGTGACAAAATGTAGCGTGTGCTAGTGGATTTCTGGACCCTATATACCCTATAAGCGCCCCATCGGGAGAGACACATGACGTTTGACACACAGCTAGATGCAGCCCTGCAACGCCTTCACGACGAAGGCCGTTACCGCACGTTTATTGATATTGAACGGACGCGGGGGCAATATCCGCACGCTGAGTGGACACATCCCGACGGTAGCCGCAAACCCGTCACTGTGTGGTGCGGCAACGATTATTTGGGCATGGGGCAGAACGAGGAAGTGCTGACCGCAATGCATGAAGCGCTTGATGCGACGGGCGCGGGCTCTGGCGGGACGCGCAATATTTCTGGCACGACGGTGTATCACAAACGCCTTGAAGCGGAATTGGCAGATCTTCACGGCAAAGAAGCGGCGCTGCTGTTTACGTCCGCCTACATCGCGAATGATGCCACACTTTCAACGCTGCCTAAGCTGTTTCCTGGATTGGTGATTTTGTCTGATGCGTTGAACCACGCGTCGATGATTGAGGGCATTCGCCGCAATGGTGGCGACAAACGTATTTTCAAGCATAATGATTTGGATGATTTACGTGCGCAACTGACTGCGCTGCCTGCGAACACACCAAAACTGATCGCGTTCGAATCAATTTACTCAATGGATGGCGATTTCGCACCAATCGAAGCAATCTGCGACATTGCCGACGAATTTGGCGCGCTGACCTACATCGACGAAGTGCACGCCGTTGGCATGTATGGGCCACGCGGTGGCGGTGTGGCGGAACGTGACGGGTTGATGGGCCGGATCGATATTATCAACGGCACGTTGGCTAAGGCCTACGGCGTGATGGGCGGCTACATCGCGACATCTGCCAAAATGGCGGATGCTGTGCGCTCCTATGCACCGGGCTTTATTTTCACGACCTCACTCCCGCCAGCGGTTGCTGCGGGGGCGGCGAAGTCAGTGGAAGTTTTGAAGCGCCGCCAAGACCTGCGCGATGCCCATCAAACGCAAGCAGCCATTTTGAAGACACGCTTCAAGGCGCTTGGCTTGCCGGTAATTGATCACGGGAGCCACATTGTACCGCTGATCGTGGGTGATCCGGTGCATACAAAAGTTCTGTCTGATCACTTGTTGCAAGATCACGGCATTTACGTGCAGCCTATTAATTTCCCAACCGTTCCGCGCGGTACCGAGCGTCTGCGCTTTACGCCGTCACCGGTTCATGGGCGTTCAGAAATTGATGCATTAGTAGGCGCATTGGACAGTCTGTGGTCTCATTGTGCGCTGAATCGTGCTGACTTAACCGGTTAGAACCATACTGCTGTAATCCTATTCGTTATGTGTTATTAAGTGTTCAATGGTGTGGGGACGCCTCGAATCGCGCGTGCGATTTTGGTAATTGTGGTAGGGCAGTGTATGATCGGGCGCATTTTTGCACCGCAGGATGTCGAAGAAGAAATCGTAGCCCCAAAAGGGTTTGATGATTTTGAGCTGCAGCTCGGTGACATGATGCGCGGCGAGCGGGCTACCCTTGGGAAATCCCTTCTTGATGTACAGCGTGAGCTTAAGATCAAAGCTGGATACATCTCAGCGATCGAAGACAGCAATCCTAGTGCTTTTGACAGCCCCGGTTTTATTGCAGGCTACGTGCGTTCCTACGCACGCTATTTACAGATGGATCCCGAATGGGCCTTTCAGAAGTTTTGTGAAGAAAGCGGTTTTGCCACAGCGCATGGCATGTCGTCTGAGGCGTCAAGCCCGCGTCCCGTAGCCCCCTTGGCCGCCTCAGCGCACCGTAATGTATTCAACGACTCAGCTACGCCATTTGTGCCTAAAGCTGACCCATTTTTTGCGCGCATTGATGCGGGTGCCATTGGTACTGTCGCCGTTATGGTTGCGCTAATTGGTGGTATGGGTTTCGGTGGCATGTCTATTTTGCGCCAAGTCCAACAAGTTGAATTCACACCGGTTGAGCAGACCCCCGTGGTTGCCTCAAGCATCGACCCCCTTGCGCCTGCGCCGCAGCTAAACGCTGGCGCGTCGGGCTCTGGCGCCCAAACCGCTGCACTTGCGCCGACGCGCAACAACGATGCGCTAGACCGGCTGTACCGCCCCGAGGCGCTTGATGTGCCAGTCTTCACCCCGCGTGACGCGCCGATTGCTACTATCGATCCAGGCACAGTCGGAACATTTGCCACAGGTGGTGTTGATTTTGCTGCTTTGAATGTGCCCGCGGAGGCCCCGCAGGTTCAAGTTGTAGACGGCCCCGCGCCGGAAGTGGTTCTGTTTGCCGTGAACCCAACATGGGTGCGCGTGCGAAGCGCCGACGGTTCTATCTTGTTTGAGAAAGTCCTCGAAAAAGGCGAGAACTATGCGCTACCAGTCACCGAAGAGACACCCGTTTTGAGGGCGGGAAATTCGGGATCGCTTTATTTCAAGGTGAACGGACAAATCGTTGGGCCAGCAGGGCAGGGCGCAACGACTGTAAATAATGTGCAGCTTGCGTCTGCTGACCTGAGTGCGGCTTATTCTGTTGCTGATCCTCTGGAAGATAGTGAGCTATTTGCGCTGCTGGAAAAACTTGACGCGCCTGATGTTTTGCCGCGCCCGCGCACCCGCCCTATTGAGAGCATCGCTGCGGCAAAAGGCAGTGTAAGCCTTGTTGCATCGCAACCTTCATGGGTTCGCATCACGGATGCAAAAGGAACGCGCGTGTTTGAAAAGACTTTGCAGCCCGGTGAGCAATACACTCTTCCTGCGGATGTGGACGCTCCGCTGTTGCGGGCAGGTAATTCAGGCGCGCTCTACCTCAAGCTTGGTGACGCGCTGGTTGGTCCCGTTGGGTCGGGTTCGGCGACTGCGCGCAATGTGTCGCTTACGGCTTCAGATATCAGTGCGAAATATTCGGTTGTGGACACGGACGCATCACCGTCATTGAAAGCGCTGCTTGATCAATAGACGGCTGGCTAAGGTGCCAAATTCCACTTTTCTCTGGCGTAAAATTTCGTATCACTGTGCAAGAAATCCGCTTGCGGTGAACTCTGACGTGGCGCTTGCCCGCGCGGCACTGTAAGGTAAGGTTGACACTTAAAGAAGGCCGCCAGATGTCCATAAATCACGTTCGTCCATGGAAAAACATTTACCGTCGAAAGAGCCGCCAGATTATGGTGGGCTCGGTTCCGGTGGGGGGCGATGCGCCGATTGCGGTGCAAACCATGACGAACACGCTGACCACGGATATCAAAGGTACCATCGCGCAAGTACAGGCGGCGGCTGAGGCGGGTGCTGATATTGTGCGCGTTTCGGTGCCTGATGAGGCGTCGTCAAAAGCGTTGAAAGAGATTTGTCGCGAAAGCCCCGTGCCGATCGTTGCGGATATCCACTTTCATTATAAACGCGGCATTGAGGCGGCTGAGGCTGGTGCCGCGTGTCTGCGGATTAATCCGGGCAATATTGGCGATGAAAAGCGGGTCAAGGAAGTTATCAAAGCGGCACGCGACCACAGCTGTTCAATTCGGATTGGGGTCAACGCGGGTAGTCTGGAAAAGCATTTGCTTGAAAAATACGGCGAGCCTTGCCCCGATGCGATGGTTGAAAGTGGTCTCGATCATATCAAAATTCTGCAAGACAACGACTTTCACGAATTCAAGATTAGCTGCAAAGCCAGCGACGTCTTTATGTCTGCTGCGGCCTACCAAAAGCTAGCGGATGCAACGGATGCGCCGATCCACCTTGGGATTACCGAGGCCGGTGGCTTGGTCAGCGGCACCATCAAATCGGCGATTGGCTTGGGCAATCTGTTGTGGATGGGCATAGGTGACACCATTCGCGTTAGCCTGTCTGCCGATCCTGTTGAGGAAGTAAAAGTCGGTTTTGAAATTCTAAAATCACTGGGTTTGCGCCACCGCGGCGTTAATATTATCTCGTGCCCCAGTTGTGCCCGACAAGGCTTTGACGTGATCAAAACCGTTGAGACCCTTGAGCGCCGCCTTGAACATATCAAAACGCCGATGTCGCTGTCGATTATTGGCTGTGTCGTGAACGGGCCCGGCGAAGCGCTGATGACCGATGTCGGGTTCACCGGCGGCGGCGCGGGTAGCGGTATGGTTTATCTGGCGGGTAAGGCCAGTCACAAGATGAACAACGCGGAAATGGTCGATCATATCGTTGCGCAAGTTGAAAAACGTGCAGAGGCGATTGAAGCGGATCAACCTGCCGCCGAATAACTTTCAAATTGCGCGTAATTAACATCTGACAGCCGTCAAAGCGGTGTATAAACTGCTGCGTGATGGTAGTTAATTTAGTGCAGCGTCGCTTTGATTTGCGCGGCGTAAAGTCCAACGATAATTTTAGCAATCCCGAGATGTGGCTGCGCCTTCCGATCATGGCGACAGCCTCAATTATGTTGTCTTTTTGGCTGGATGATGCGGCGTTCGTGCTGATGTTTGGGGCCTACGGGATTGCGGTTGTTGTATATGCCACCACGGTGAGCTTGATGCCGCGGTACGTCAGCTTTGGGCTGTTTTTGTGGGTTGGCTTTTTGTTTGCGGTCACGGTCATCATCCTGCTTGGCCTGATCTTGTATCTGTTCGCCTATCCGCAACCCACGGCACAGGTGTTGGGGATGCTGTTGTTCGCGGGTGAGACTGCGCGACTGGTGTCCATGAGGGCGATGACAACGACGTTTTTGCGCCTTGAACTGATGCTTTTGATTTTATGTGCGGCTGGCATGGGAGCTGTGCATTCAGCGCGGGTTGGGTTTTACCCAAATGGTCTAATCATGGCCGTTTCAGTGGCTGGCTTTGGGATGTATCTTGCTTATGCAGTGCTTAGATTGTCGAAATTTCGCGACACCATCACCATCGTTCAGGAAGGTGAGCGTGACGCAGACCGTTTGCGTGCGGTGGGTCAGCTGACGGGGGGTGTCGCCCATGATTTCAACAATTTGCTCGCAGTGATTTTAGGCAACCTTGAGATGCGCAATACGGCCAAGAACCCGTGGGAGTTGGAAATACTGCTGCGTGAGGCTGAGGACGCGGCGTGGCGCGGGGCAGATCTGACAAGCCAGTTACTGGCCTTCTCGCGCCGCTCGACCCTTTTGCCGCGCAAGACCTCTGTTAGTGAGATTTGTGACACGGTCACCACCCTTGCGGCACGTTTGCTGGGCGACCGACATCAGATTGTACTTGGTATCTTTACGGGATTGCCCGCGATTTACGTGGATGCAGGTAAGCTTGAAACGGTTGTGCTAAACCTGATCCTTAATGCCCGCGATGCCATGAAAAACGGGGGGCACATCATGATTGATGCCAGTGCAACGCGCTTGCTTGATCAAGAAACACTCAGCCTTTGGATTAGTGACACCGGAAACGGGATCGAGCCGCATTTGCTGGAAAAAGTGTTCGAGCCGTATTTCACAACCAAGCCAGTTGGCGAGGGGTCCGGTTTGGGTCTGTCCATGGCGCGCGGCTTTATGGAGCAGTCAAATGGCCGCCTCGATCTGGTCAGCACAGTGGGCGAGGGTACCCGTGTAGGCCTGCATTTCCCCGTCTACACCGGTGATGAACTTCCGATGCCCGTGTCGGCCGCTTAGCTGCGTTCTTGCCCCACGATATCGCGCATCCCGTCCAGTGGGACATAACCGCGTACCATTTGATCACCCATCACGAAAGTCGGCGTGCCCGTAATAGATAGACGCTGGCCCAGCAGACGGTTGTCGTCGATGATCGCCTTGACCTCCACACCGTTCATCTTTGCCAGCACCTCATCACCGTTGAAGCCAAGGCTGCTTGCAAGGCGGCCCAATGTGGTGTCAGACGTGCCTTGCTTCAGGCTAATCAGCGCATCATGGGCCAGTTTGTAGGCGTCATTTCCGTGCAGCAGTTTTACAGCAATCGCAAATTGCGAACTGCGTAGACTGTCTTGGCCCAAGATCGGAAATTCCTTCACGATGAGGCGGATGTTTTTGTCCGATTGGACCAGCTGCTCAACCTCCGAATGCGCTTTGCGGCAGTAGCCACAGCGGTAGTCGATAAACTCAACGATCGTCACATCACCCTCAGGGTTGCCGCCGACCCATGCGTTGGGGTCTTCATAGAGCGCCTTGGCGTTTACGGCTAAAAGCTGCGCATCGTTTTGGGCGGCTTGTTGCGCTTGGCGTTGCTCCAAAACTGCAAAAGCTTCCATCAACACATCTGGGTTCTCGAGTAGGTAGGCGCGAACTTCAGCGCGAAAATCGGCCCGTTCAGCGGCGGTTAACGCAGATAGATCAGTTGCCTGTGCGGCAGTTCCCAACAGGGCGGTTCCCACCGTAAAGGCGAGGGCTTTGGCAGTTTGGCGGATCATCAACGTTTTCCTTTTTCTGAGGTCTTGGCAGCAGCAAGCACATCATTGGCCCGTTGCCAAGGGGCAGAGCCACGGGGCAATAACCCTGCGGCGCGGTTTGCATGTATGGCGGCGTCTTTCAAACGGCCCCGCAACGCATAGCGTTCGGCAATGCTAAGGGACGCCATCCCGTTGTTTCCGGTTTTGGCGTAAGCGGTACCAAGATCACGCAAGATGCGCCCATCAAGAGGATCGCGCGCGCGCGCCCGTTCAAGTGTGTCGCGGGCCTTTGCATTTTGACCCACCGCCAGCAGAGCGCGCCCGTAGCCGCCCAGAATAAGCGGCTCATTTGGTGCAAGGCGCACAGCGCGGCCGTAGGCAGCAACGGCCGCGTCAAAGTCACGGCCTTCCAGTTTCAGTTGCCCGTCAAGTTCGTGCACGTACGGATTATCTGGTGCTTTGGCGACAAGACGCTTTAGTGTGGCGCGGGTTTTGTCGCGGTCGGGTTTGCGGTGATGGGCAATTGCTTGGCGCATCAGCGCGACGTGGTCATTTTGGCCACGGGTCCGGCGCAACGTCCAGCTTGGTGCGCGAGAGTAGGCGCT
>Ga0209136_1002178_pt1 | contig 12130 bp, 9 predicted proteins | sample SaaInl0LU_22_DNA_FD_184640 | JGI IMG/M metagenome (GOLD analysis project Ga0209136, IMG submission 184640) | Marine microbial communities from expanding oxygen minimum zones in the Saanich Inlet - ESP_90LU_22_DNA (SPAdes) (version 2) | ecosystem: Environmental > Aquatic > Marine > Intertidal zone... | reverse complement strand
TGGACGCCGACCACGGCATTGCCAAACTCAAAGATCGATAGTTTGAAGCCGTCTTCTTGTGCCTGCGGCGCGGATATTTTTGAACAAAAGAAGGGATCGTCTGTTGGCGCCCCCCATTTGTCGTTCATCTGTTGTTTGATGTCATAAGGCAGCGCGTTGAAGTGTTGTTCGTAGATGCTAAGCGGAAGGTGCACGCCGCCAGTTGTCTGTGCACGGTCCGTCAGCCAGTTGGTGGGACCCTCCATGATCATATCCATCAGTGCCTTGGATGAGGCAGGGGGCGCAGTGTTGTAACCGTCACGCGCAAGTGCGCCAAGCGCATCAACTGTTGCAGCTGGCGTATCAAGGCCCACGCCATTTGCGAGGCGGCCGTCTTTGTTGGGGTAGTTCGCCAGAACGAGCGCCACTTTTCTGTCTGCCTTGGCGGTGTGCCGCAGCTTTGCCCAGTTCGCTACAAGCTGTGTGACGAAATCAATTCGGTCACCTACGGCTTGATACGTTGCGATGGGACATTGGGTTGCGTCGTCGAAATATGCCTCGCCCTTGAACGATACAGCGCGGCTCAAGATGCGGCCGTCTACTTCTGGCAGGGCTACGTTCATCGCGATGTCGCGTGCGGACAGTCCCGTCAAACCATCTGCCCATGCGTCTTGTGAACTTGCTGATAGCACGACTTGAAATACGGGTGCTTGATTGGCAGCAGCGCTGGTCAAAGGGTTTTGCGGTTTGTTTTGCTCATGCGGGCTGCCCACTGCAAAAGACGTACAGTTCAAAATGGTGGCTGGCGGCGCTTTGCTAAAAAGATGCTCAAGGGTGGCTTGACTAACCGGATCCTTTAGGGACGCCACAAACACCGGCATTGGATTTAGCCCCGCCCGCAGCAGTGATTTTACCAAACGGTTTATGGGGTTCAGCCCTGCGCCTTGGACAAGCGCACGGTAGAAAATGATTGGAATAACTGGCGCGTTTTTGGTCCAGTTTTCTTGCAGGCTCGCCAGCGTGGGGGATTGCTCGCCCGGCCAATACAGTCCTGCCCGCAGCAATGGTGCGGCTGCTGCCGGTGATGTCCCGCGCCCAAGCATTGCATTGGTGTATTCCAGAAAACCAGTGGCGTTGGCTGGGCCGCCTTCTGTCAAATATGCCCAGAGTGCGTCGTAGTCTTCATCGCTTACGGTCGACAAATTGCGCAGCTCTGGATCAGGTTTGTCATCACCGGGCAACAACGCCAAAGGTATGTTGTTATCATGGCAATTGGCGGCGTATTGCTCAACGCCGTAGCGCCAGTATCCTGTTCCCCCAAGCACCCGCGCGATTACCAGTTTTGAGCCTGATGTGCAGTCTTGGATGTGCAAATCAACGGACATCGGATGCATCAAATGCATCATGCTGGCCAGCCGTAGTGTAGGTGGAGACTGCATCTCGGCACGGGCGGCAGACAAGGCTGCCAACTCTGTGTCTGCTGCTGAAATGAACACAACATCCGCTGGCGTTTGGCCAAGGTCTACGGGTTCTTTCCCGTCATCAATTGAACCGGGTGTCGCGGCAAGAAGGTGCATTGAGTTTACTCTGGTTTATGAGAAATGGTGGTGATGTCAGCCAGCGTTTTGGTCATGAAAATACTTGTCGCGTTTTGGGTGTAATCCCCAAAAGGGCCGCATGTTTCAAAGCCGTGGCGTGCATAAAGGCGGTGCGCCGCGTGCAGAGCGTTGCCAGTTTCCAGCTTGAGTTCGGGCAGGTTGAGCGAGCGCGCGTGATCTTCTAGTGCGCGCAAAATAGCATCTGCGATCCCCTGACCACGGGCCTCTGGGTCAACGAACATAGACTTCAACTCACCGTAGTTTTCGCGCGCAGCTACTGCACCGGTCCCCCGAATGACTTGCCCGCGCCGAGCCACAAAAAAGTGGATGTCCGGCGCGCATAGCTCATCAATGTTGAGGAACGCATTGTCTTCGGGTGGAAACAGGCTTTCCATCAGACGATGGCTTTGCGTAAGCAGTGCCGTCGCCTGTGGGTCTTTTGGATCGCCTGGTTCTACGATGATCATGCGCGTAGGGCAGCATCGATTGCACTGCGGTCAAGGCCCGCTTGGCCAATCACAACAAGCCGTGTTTGACGCGGGGCCGTTCCAAAGGGCTGGTCGAAATACGTATCAACCCGTGGCCCAACCGCTTGCAACGTAAGGCGCATTGGTTTGCCTTCGACCGCAGCAAAACCTTTGAGGCGCAAAATGTCATGGGTTTGGATGACATCTGCGACCTGTTGGGAAAACGCCTTAGCGTCACTAATTTCGCCCAAGGTGACAACAAAGGATTCAAAAGCATCATGGTCGTGATCGTGATGATGGTGGTGATGCCCGTGATCATCGTCATGGGCGTTATCATGATCATCATGATGATGTTCGCCTTCTTCTGCGTGATGGTCATCATGGTGGTGATGGTGCACTTCAGCGCGCGCTTCCATATCACCCTCGGAACCAACACCTTGGCCAAGCAAAACGTCAACAGGCAGCGCGCCCATCGAGGCTTTGACAACCTGCACACCGCTTCGTGCTTCGGATTTCAGTTTGTCCGTAAGGGCAGTTGCCTCATCCGCGTTTAGAAGGTCAGATTTGTTCACCACAATCATGTCTGCACAGGCGATTTGGTCCTCGAATAGTTCGGACAGAGGTGTCTCGTGATCAAGGTTGTCGTCAAGTTTGCGTTGGGCATCTACTGCCGCAACTGAATGTGCAAAGCGTCCTTCCGTTACGGCTTTTCCATCCACTACTGTAACAACGCCGTCGACGGTCACTTTTGTTGAAATACCGGGCCAGTTGAACGCGCGGACAAGCGGTTGTGGTAGCGCAAGGCCAGAGGTCTCAATCACGATATGATCAGGTGCGTTTTCACGCTCGAGCAGTTTTTCCATCGTTGGAATAAAATCATCGGCTACGGTGCAACAGATGCAGCCGTTTGATAGCTCCATGATATCATCTTCAGTACAGGTCTCGTCGCCGCAGCCCTTAAGAATATCACCATCCACACCAAGATCGCCAAACTCGTTGATGATCAACGCGATGCGCTTGCCTTGTGCGTTTTGCAGCATGTGGCGGATCAGTGTTGTTTTGCCTGCGCCCAGAAAACCGGTGACGACAGTAGCAGGAATTTTCGCAGCCATAATGGCCTCCATGTCAAAAAGATGCGCCGGCAACCCGTGGGGGCCACCGGCGTCAAAACCGTTCAATTGCTGTTCGCAAATGAGAGTGCTTAGGCGGCGTTGTAGAGACGCGGTGTCACAAAACCTGTGCCATCAAGAGCCTTCATGCGCTTGGCTGCTGCAAGCACCGCAAGGTCAGCAATCGGCTCAACGAGCAACACCAGCATGTACGCCGCACCAAATGACGCAACTGCTGCAAGGTTTTCTGCGCCAAAACCTTGGCCGTAGATTGCCCAGAATGCCACCCAAGCGACAACGCCACCTTGGTATGCGCCAGAAAGCTTGAGCGCCTGGCCGTATGACAGGTCAACGTAAGCTGTGTTTGGCGCAATGATCTTTTTCGCCATGTGGTGGATCGCAAAGAGCGGCACCAGAAGTGTTGTTGCGTTGACTGTGATCATGCCCAGATCAGTTGGTGCGAAGAACAAGCCTTGGATCAACAGGCCAAGTGCCAGCCCGATCGCCGCAGGGCCTGTGCCCAAGATCAGCAAGATTGTCGTGCCAAGGATGAAGTGAACTTCTGATACGCCAACAGCGAAGTGGGGCAGAACTTCGAAAAAGATGAAAACAGCGATCGTTGCGATCAAGCTGCGTGCCACAAGCGACAAAGCACCTTTTTGAACAAGCGCTTCCCACGCCATCTTTGCGCCGTATCCGGCAGCACCCGCGAAGGTTGCGTAGCTTAGGGCCATTTTTGCGCCACTGACGACGCCTGGTTCGATATGCATAACTATTCTCCTTTGCCTGTCACACCCGACAGGGGTTTGCATTTCTGCACGGCTGGTCTCCTGGCTTGCGGGTCAACACGTACCGTCGCCTTCCCAGTTTCCCAGTGGCTTAATGACGGACGCTCACCGCTTACAGTCGCGGGGGCGGCTGCGGTTTTGGACCCCGAATTGGGTTGGCCCGTCCCGCATTCCCATTTGATCCCCGACGCTTTGCGTCTGATCGGGGAACCATGCCGGTGTGTTGTGACTGTTCTGACGCGTTCAAGCAAGGGAGATTCCGACCTACCACGCCCCAAGAACGGCAGGTTGCGCTCTGATTTATGTACGGTTTTGCAATGTATTTTGCAGATTTTGCGCAATATATTGTGGATAAGTGGGCTGTTTGGGGCAGATACGGTGGTGTGACGTTGACAGGTAGGTGGCGTGGGCGTTCCACTGTGGGCGTGAATGGAATCACCCAAAGGACATGCCTTGCGCTTTTCACGACTCAGATTGAACGGTTTCAAAAGCTTTGTTGACCCAACAGACTTGGTTATTGCTGATGGGCTGACTGGCGTTGTCGGGCCAAACGGTTGTGGCAAGTCCAACCTGCTTGAGGCGTTGCGTTGGGTCATGGGGGAAAACCGGCCAACCGCGATGCGCGGCGGTGGTATGGAAGATGTGATCTTTGCGGGGGCTTCAACGCGGCCCGCACGCAACTTTGCCGAAGTCAGTTTGATCATTGATAATGCCGAACGTCTTGCGCCTGCGGGCTTTAATGACGCAGATCAGCTTGAGGTCGTGCGCCGGATCACGCGGGATGTCGGCTCAGCCTACAAAGCAAATACAAAAGACGTTCGCGCGCGCGACGTGCAAATGCTGTTCGCGGATGCAAGCACGGGCGCACATTCGCCTGCGCTGGTGCGGCAGGGACAAATCTCTGAGTTGATCAACGCCAAACCAAAGGCGCGTCGCCGTATTCTTGAAGAAGCGGCAGGTATTAGTGGCCTGTATCAACGCCGTCATGAAGCAGAGCTCAAACTGCGCGGGGCGGAAACCAACCTAAGCCGCGTCGATGATGTGATTGAACAACTTGCGGCCCAGTTAGGTCAGTTAGCCCGCCAAGCACGACAGGCGGCGCGCTACCGCGAGATCAATTCGGGTTTACGTCTTGCAGAGGGGCTTTTGCTCTACCGGCGTTGGAAAGAAGCGGACGAGGCACGTGCCGCAGCAGATGAACATCTAAAGGCGCAAACTGTGCTTGCTGCCCAAGCAGAAACAGCGGCGCGTGCTGCCGCAAAAGCGCGGCAAACTGCTGATGAAGCTTTGCCACCATTGCGCGAAGAAGAGGCGATCGCCGCCGCGGTGTTGCAGCGTCTTGAAGTTGGCCGCGATGCGCTTTCTGAACAAGAAAGCCGTGCTGCAGAGTTGATTGAAACCCTGACCAGCCGCATTTCACAGTTGACCCGCGATATTGAGCGCGAAACCGGCCTGAACAAAGATGCTGACGAGACGATTGCACGCCTTGAGTGGGAAGCGCAGGAAATCGCTAAAGCTTCTGAGGGGCATGACGCGCGTTTAGCGGAAGCCAAAACAGCAGCCTCTGAAGCGGCGCAAATCCTTCAAGACCGCGAAGCTGCTTTAAGTGAGATGACCGAGGATGTGGCGCGCCTCGCTGCCCGTCATCAATCTGCGAACCGTATCCTTGATGACAGCCGTAAGACGCTTGATAAAAATGAGGCGGAGGCCGAAAAATCACGTGACGCAATGCGCGCCGCCAAGCAGGCGCAAGCAACCGCCAAGGCCGATTTTGAAGTGGCTGAGCGTGAAGCATCCGAGGCGGCTGAAACAGTACAAAGTGCTGATGCGGCATTGATCGAGGCGGAAGCCGCGCGGACCGAGACCCAATCGCTGGAGGCGGATGCACGTGCGGCGCTGTCTGAGGCGGATGGTGAAGTCAGTGCGCTGCGTGCCGAGGTGAACGCACTTAGTAAACTGGTTGATCGTGACACCGCTGAGGGCGGCCAATTGATGGATGTTTTGTCCGTTGGCGCAGGGTTTGAAAAAGCGCTTGGTGCCGCGCTCGCGGATGATTTGAAAGCACCATTGGTTTCAAACAATGACCCCTCTGGATGGGCTGTTTTGCCTGCGTATGACAGCACGCAGGCCTTGCCGGACGGCGTGACACCGTTGTCTGCGCATGTGGACGCACCTGATGTGTTGGCGCGTCGTTTGTCACAGATTGGGCTGGTTGAAGCAGATCGTGGTAACGCCGCGCAGGTTAATTTGGCGCCCGGCCAGCGGTTGGTTTCGGTTGAAGGTGATCTGTGGCGTTGGGACGGGTTTCGCGCCAGTGCTGAAGACGCGCCGTCTGCCGCCGCTTTGCGTCTGCAACAGCTCAACCGTCTTGAAGCGTTGAAGAAAGAAATGAACGAGGCTGAGGCCCGTGCCGACGGTGCACGCGATGCCCACACCCTTTTGCAAACGCGCTTGCGCGAGTTGACCGCGGCGGACCAAGCAGCGCGTCAGGCGCGCCGTGATGCGGATCAATTGCTATCAAATGCGGGCCGCAAAGTGTCACGCGCCGAAGCGGATCAATCGATCGCCCAAAGCAAGCTTGAGACACTAGATTTGGCAGTTAAACGCTTTGAGGATGAGGCAACAGCCGCGCGTGCCCGCTTAGCAGAGGCTGAAAAAAGTGTGGCAGAACTTGGGGACTTGGACGCAGCACGCGGTGCTGTTGAAGACGTCAAGATGACAGTAGAAGCGGCGCGGATGACCATGATGGCCAAGCGTTCTGCGTCCGATGAAGTGCGCCGCGAAGGCGAGGCCCGCGTGCGCCGTTCCCAAGACATAGCCAAGGAGAGCAGCAGTTGGAAAAGTCGGCTGGAAACAGCAGAGAAGCGCTCGTCTGAACTTGCTGAACGCCGTGAAACTTCAGAGCAGGAGTTGCAAAAAGCTCAAGCTGCTCCTGCTGAACTTGCTGCAAAGCGTGAGACGTTGTTGTCCGAGATTACAACCGCCGAGACACGCCGCCGAGCTGCCGCTGACGCACTGGCCGAAGCTGATACGGCGCAGCGCGCGGCGGTAAACGCAGAACGTGACGCGGAACGTGCGGCCTCAGAAGCGCGCGAAGCACGAGCACGTTCCGAGGCATTGGCGGATGCTGCGAAAGAAGCGGTCGGTGTGGCCGCCGAACGTATTCAAGATGAGATGGAAATAACGCCGCAAACCCTGCTGGAAAAGCTTGAGATAGATGCAGAGCAGATGCCCCCGTCAGAGCAGATCGAGGCAGAGGTAAACCGGTTAAAGCGTCAACGGGACGCCTTGGGTGCCGTGAATTTGCGCGCCGAGGAAGATAGTAAAGAAGTCCAAGTTGAGCACGATGCACTTGTGGCTGAAAAACAGGACTTGGAAGCAGCCATTCGTGAATTGCGCACTGGTATTGCAAGCCTGAACAAAGAAGGCCGCGAGAGGCTTTTGACAGCTTTTGAGCAAGTGAACGATAATTTCGGCATGCTCTTTACGCACTTGTTTGGCGGTGGTGAGGCCCGTCTTGTTTTGGTGGAAAGCGATGACCCGCTGGAGGCTGGCCTTGAGATTATGTGCCAGCCCCCAGGCAAAAAGCTGTCGACCCTGTCGCTGCTTTCTGGTGGTGAGCAGACGTTGACTGCGCTCGCACTTATCTTTGCGGTATTCTTGGCCAACCCTGCGCCTATCTGCGTGCTCGATGAGGTTGATGCACCTCTTGATGATGCCAACGTGACGCGCTTTTGCGATATGCTTGATGAGATGACCCGCCGCACCAACACACGGTTTTTGACGATCACCCACCACGCGGTGACGATGTCACGGATGGATCGCCTGTTTGGGGTCACAATGGCTGAACAAGGCGTGAGCCAGTTGGTCAGTGTTGATCTGAAAAAAGCCGAAGCGATGGTTGCCTGAGCTGAATTCTAAAGGCGATCAAGTAGCTCAGGTGTTGGCCATGCGTCCGCAGGCATGCCAAGCTTTTGTTGCACATCTTGAACGGCCGCGCGCGTGCCCGCGCCCAAGATGCCGTCGATTTTCCCAACGTCGTATCCACGGGCCGCTAATTTGCTTTGAAGCGCTTTCATGCGGTCACCATCAAGGCCCGCATCAGGGTTTCCGGCGTCATAAACCGGCGCGCCGGATAGCCGTGTTGCGAAATAGGCGGCAGTGGTCACGTAGACGAAACTCTGGTTCCACTCGAACAAAACTTTGAAGTTTGGATAGGCTAAAAACACAGGCCCGTTGCGCCCTTGGGGTGCAATCATTGATGCTTTCAGCCGGCTGTTGCCCAGTGATCCGCTGCGCGCCGTGATGCCGCGCTTTTGCCAATCCGCGACGGTTAGTTCTTTGTCCGTGCCGCTGAGCGACCAATCAAAACCTGCTGGTGCGCTCACTTCATGCAGCCAAGGCTGGTTCGCTTTCCAACCCAAGTCTGCCAATAGTTTTGCACCAGACATCAGCGCATCAGGCGCGGAGGTTTTAAGGCTGACACGTCCATCACCATCCGCGTCAACGCCGTTGCGTAAGATGTCCTCGGGTAGCATCTGGACCATGCCAATTTCGCCAGCCCAAGCGCCCGTCGTTGTGCTTGGGTCCATGCCACCCTGTTCGTAAAGCTCAATCGCGGCGAGAACTTGTGGGCGGAAAAGGTCTGGACGGCGGCAATCATGGGCAAGCGTCACAAGCGCATCGCGGGTGTTGTAGTTGCCTTGAAACGCGCCAAAATCCGTCTCAAACGCCCAGAATGCCAACAAAATACCAGGCGGCACGCCAAATTGACGCTCAGCGCGATCAAACGTGCTGGCCCACTTTTTGGCGTTTGCGGCCCCTGCGTTGATGCGATTGCTGCTGATGAGCGCGCGTGAAAAGTCGATGAATGGCTTTTGAAAAACCCCTTGGCTTCTGTCGGCTTTCAAGACGGAGGCGCTTTGTTGGGTGCCGTCAAAGAATGTGTTGATGGTCCTTCGGCTATGACCTTTGGCGCGTGCCTCGGTCTTTAAATCAGCGATAAAGGCGTTGAACGATCCGCCGCATGGCGTTTGTGCTACCACTGTCAGGGGCGCGAGGCAGGTAAGGGTCGTGACAAAGGCGATGCGGAGAAGGGCGTTCATGCTTAACTCATTCCTAACCATAGCAATAGTGACAAGGCGAGGGCAGCTGCCCATGCGCTCCATAATACGGCAACAGCTTGCTCAATATCGCGGGGGGCTGCAACCTTTCTTGCGGCGGCGTTGACCCACGGAAAGTCTGTAAGCTGACCCTCATAAGTGCGTGGACCCGATAAGGCGATGTCGAGACGAAGGGCCATTGCGGCCTCGGGCCAGCCTGCGTTTGGGGAGCGGTGCAAGCGGGCGTCGGGGCCAATTTTGGTGATCTGCATTGGCGCAATTAACAACGCGGTTAGCCGCGCCGGAATGAAATTTAGCACATCATCAAGGCGCGCTGCGGCCCAGCCAAACGCCTCATGGCGGGGCGTGCGATAGCCGATCATGCTATCTGCGGTGTTCGTAATTTTATAGATCAGCAAGCCCGGAAGACCCGCGATAGCAAACCAAAACGCTGGGGCAATAATGCCGTCGCTCATGTTTTCTGCCGCACTTTCAATGGCCGCACGGCCAACGGCGTTCTCGTCCATCTGGCCTGTGTCGCGGCCAACAATCATCGCGACTTCTGCGCGGCCTTCCTCAAGTCCTGTGCGCAGACCTTTTGCGACGGCCAGCACGTGATCCACCAGTGACCTTTGGGCCAAAAGAATTGCTGTAATAATAACCTGAATGGGCCAGCCAAGGGTGCTGAGCAGCAATCCAAGAATGCCCATCGCAAAACAAAAGGCGATCATCATGAGCGCACCTTTGATGCGCTTGTGCTCGCCGTTGTTAAAGCGCTCGTCGCCCCAACCGATCAGCCGACCCATCAACACGGCGGGGTGGGGTAGTCGCGACCAAAGCCATTTCGGTTCACCGAAAATCGCATCAAGGATCATCGCAAGCGACAAAATCATAAGGCGGCCTCAAGCTGTTGCCATTGATCAGGAGCAGGTAGGCCAAGGCGTAGCCAATCGCCAGCATAAGGGAAGACGCGTGACCAGACATGGCCGTTTGCCAAGCGCGTTTGCCAGCTTTGCGCGTCATCGACTTGGTACAGCCGAAACAGGTCCGTGCCGCCTATTACTTTGGCGTTATGTCGGGTCATCAGATCATTAAGGCGGCGTGCATCTGCAGCCAGACGCTGACGGGTTGCGGTTGCCCAGTCATGATCAGACAGTGCACGCGCACCCAGTGTGAGTGTTGGTCCCGCAACGGCCCAAGGGCCTAGTTGCTCATTCAGCCCAGCAAGGGTTTCGGGGTGGCCAATGGCAAACCCAAGCCGGGCGCCCGCAAGTCCCCAAAATTTGCCAAAGCTCTTTAGAACAATCGTATTTTTATCTGAAGTACGGTACACCATGCTATCACTCGGACACATATCGCCAAAGCTTTCATCAATGATTGTGAGGCGTGCAGCAGCGTTCGGAAGGCCCATGTCGCCGTCTGGATTATTGGGCCGAACCAACACGTGAACATCACCCGCATCAGGGCTGACATCCCAGCCGTGATGACGAAATGCGGCGGCATGTTCATTGTAGGTGCGGTTTTGAATTTGTGCGCCACTAAGCCCCTTCAGGGCCGGCAACATTGGCATCTGCGCAATGATTGCTGATGCACCACCTGCGGAAATAATTGTTGCATTGTCTGGCACGTTCCAAAAATCCCGCGCGGCGTTGATCAACGCATCGAGGGCTGCTTGGTCGGGCAGCGCAGTCCAGCTATCTGCGGCGATGTCTTTTACCGGATAAGCAACAGGGTTTATGCCCGTGCTTAGATCAAGCCAGCTGTCACGCGTGCCGCCAAATGTTGCCACTGCAGCATCAAGCCCGCCCCCATGATCGCGGGCGTTGCTCATGCTTGGTCTGACTTGGGAAGCGGTTGGTGGCGCGTTACAAAATGCCCCTTGATGGCCTGTGGCCACTCGCGGAATGGTACCTGCCCGGTTTCGCTGGCGGCGTGTTTTTGCGCATATTCCACGATACCCGCGGCAGCTTCTTCAGAGGGGTCAAAATTGCCAAGTGTGTAGGCCAGTTTACCCTCGCCCTGAATTGCCACATTGCACGCACGGGTACAGCCCATCAGGCACGAGACGCGGCGTGTTTTCACATCGCCATTCGCTTCGGCTTCGATCAAGGCAGCAAGTTGTTCGCCGTGGGTTTGCGCGTCGGTAGCAGCGTCCCAATCGTCATGCTTGCACGTATCACAAATGGTAATCCAAGTGGTCATGATCTTTGCCTTTTCCGCTGTCAGTTTTTGCTGCGCAGACACAACCGTAATTGCCTGAGCACTGCAAGGCGAATTGGTTGGTAAAGAATAGTTTACCGCTTTGACCAACAAACTTAGCAGTTGGCTGGCAAACTGTGTTATGAACGCAAGATGAACAGAACGATTGTTGATTCTGTTTGGGTGTTTTTGGGTTGTGAGTTTATGCCGGTTTTGGTGGTTGAGAATAATAGTGATCTAGCAAAGATCTGGGCCAGCCATTTACGGCGGATGGGGCCGTGGGTCGATATTGCAGCAACTGCTGACGAGGCGACTGATGCTTTGATCAAGAAAGACTACCGCGTTGTTGTGCTGGACTTAGACCTGCCCGACGGCAGCGCGCTTGGGTTAGCCGACATCATCAGCTACCGCCATCCGATGTGTAAGGTTGTGCTGGTGACCAAAAGCACGTTCTTCTCGGATGGCAGTATTTTTCGCAACGTGCCCAATGCATGCGGGTTCCTGAGTAAAGGAACGAACCCGCATGATTTAGCGGCTTTGGTCACCCATCATATGCCTGATCAGACATAAGTTGGCTGGCCGAATGGTCAGCCGCGTCCATGGGGCTCCATAAAGTCCAGATCAGGGTTAATCGGCAAAATGCGGCTCGGGTTAATGGTGTCGTGGCTGTAGTGGTAGTGACGGATGATGTGCGCCATACCAACTGTGCCAGCAACGCCCTCAATTTGATATAAATCGCGCGTGTAAGCCCACAGATTGGGGTAGTCGATGATGCGCTTTTTGTTACACTTGAAGTGCAAGTGATACACCGGATCAAACCGAACAAGCGTGGTAAAGAGGCGCCAATCAGCTTCGGTTACTTTGTCACCCATCAGATAGCGGCTTTTG
>Ga0209136_1002172_pt1 | contig 12159 bp, 3 predicted proteins | sample SaaInl0LU_22_DNA_FD_184640 | JGI IMG/M metagenome (GOLD analysis project Ga0209136, IMG submission 184640) | Marine microbial communities from expanding oxygen minimum zones in the Saanich Inlet - ESP_90LU_22_DNA (SPAdes) (version 2) | ecosystem: Environmental > Aquatic > Marine > Intertidal zone... | reverse complement strand
TCGACCGATTCGATAACCGTTAATATTACGGATGTGAATGAGGCACCGACAACAGTACAGATTGCCGCCCAGACCGCAGTTGTTGACCAAGCGTTTAGCTTAGATACGACCACCGCATTTAGTGATGTGGATGCAGGTGATACCCTGACTTATACCCTTGAAGGTGAGTTACCGGCAGGGCTGAGTTTTGCTGATGGCGTTATCTCAGGCACGGCTTTGGCAGATACCGATGTAGCTGATATTACAGTGACCGCGACGGATGCAAGCGGTTTAAATGTCAGTCAGAGCATCTCTATTAGTGCGGTGTCTGCGCCAGTGATATCAAGTATCGATGTGACGCAAGGCGATAATACTATTGCGAAAGCAGGTGAGGCGCTAACGATAACGGCAACATTATCAGAAGCATTTACACTGACATTAAATGATGCAACGCCGACCTTAACACTCACGTTAGGTGATGAAGAGGTAAGTGCGACCTACAGCAGTCATGATGCTGATGCTAAGACGGTGACATTTACCGCAACCGCGCCAGCAGGTGATACGAGCTCCGTGGTCGTCAAAGCGATTTCATTCGGTGCCGCTACGCTTATTGGGGATGTGAGTGCACAGCCATTAGCGATAGCTTCGGTTGGACAAACGGATAATGGGTTTGTATTAGATAATACAGCCCCTGGTGCACCTACGATTACTGATGTTACGACAGATAATGTGATTAATGGCGCTGAACAAACTACGAGCCTATCGGGTACAGCTGAGGCGAACGCTTCGGTAAGTGTATCACTAGGCGGGTTAACTAAAGCAGTAACAGCGGATGCTGATGGCGCATGGAGCTACACCTTAACTGCAGATGATGTGACGGCGATGGACGAAGGTGATGAGTCCATTACGATTACCGCCACTGATGCTGCGGGTAACACATCAACAACTACTACCAAAGCGATTAGTGTGGATACGGTAGCCCCTACCGCACCTACGATTGCTGATGTTACGACAGATAATGTGATTAATGGCGCTGAACAAACTACGAGCCTATCGGGTACAGCTGAAGCCAACTCATCGGTGAGTCTATCATTAGGCGGGTTAACTAAAGCATTAACCGCAGATGCCGATGGCGCATGGAGCTACAGCTTAACTGCAGATGATGTCACGGCGATGGGTGAAGGTGATGAGTCCATTACGATTACCGCGACTGATGCTGCGGGTAATACATCAACGACCACCACCAAAGCGATTAGTGTGGATACGGTAGCCCCTACCGCACCTACCATTACTGATGTCACAGCAGATAACGTGATTAATGGCGCTGAACAAACTACGAGCTTATCAGGTACGGCTGAAGCGAATGCATCGGTCAGTGTTTCACTAGGCGGATTAACGAAAGCATTAACGGCAGATGCCGATGGCGCATGGAGCTATACCTTAACTGCAGATGATGTGACGGCGATGGGTGAGGGTGATGAGTCGATTACGATTACTGCCACTGATGCTGCGGGTAATACATCAACGACCACGACTAAAGCGATTAGCGTGGATACGGTAGCCCCAACAGCACCTACCATTGCTGATGTCACAGCAGATAACGTGATTAATGGCACTGAACAAACTACGAGCTTATCAGGTACGGCTGAAGCGAATGCATCGGTAAGTGTATCTTTGGGCGGGTTAACAAAAGCATTAACCGCAGATGCCGATGGCGCATGGAGCTATACCTTAACTGCAGATGATGTGACTGCAATGGGTGAGGGTGATGAGTCCATTACGATTACCGCCACTGATGCTGCGGGTAATATATCAACGACCACCACTAAAGCGATTAGCGTGGATACAGTAGCGCCAACAGCACCTACCATAGCTGACGTCACAGCAGATAATGTGATTAATGGCGCTGAACAAATTCCGAGCTTATCAGGTACAGCTGAAGCAAACGCATCGGTAAGTTTATCTTTGGGCGGTTTAACGAAAGCAGTAACAGCGGATGCGCAAGGCGCATGGAGCTATGAATTAACTGCTGATGAAAAAATTGCAGTGTTAGAAGCGGCGGGTGAAGGTGATGAGTCCATTACTATTACCGCCACTGATGCTGCCGGTAATACATCAACGACCACGACCAAAGCGATTAGCGTTGATACAGTAGCGGCCACAGTGAGCACATCAGCGCTGGATGCGGCTGAAAATGGGACTGCGGTAGGCGTTATCAAGACGAGTGAAGTGGCCACGGTGACGTTAGCGGATACTAACGATTCTGGCCTGTTTAGCTTAAATGAGAGGGTGTTAACCCTCAATACTGCGCAGGATTTTGAAAGTGACGCGACGAGTCTGACGGTGGACTTTGACTTGGTTGATACCGCAGGCAATACGTCGACTGATTCGATAACCGTTAATATTACGGATGTGAATGAGGCCCCGACAACAGCACAGATTGCCGCCCAGACTGCGGTTGTTGACCAAGCGTTTAGCTTAGATACGACTACCGCATTTAGTGATGTAGATGCAGATGATACCCTGACTTATACCCTTGAAGGTGAGTTACCGGCTGGATTAAGTTTTGCTGATGGCGTTATCTCAGGCACGGCTTTGGCAGATACCGATGTAGCTGATATTACAGTGACTGCGACGGATGCAGGCGGATTAAGTGTTAGTCAGAATATCTCTATTAGCGCGGTGTCTGCGCCAGTGGTAAGTGCAATTGATGTTAAACAAGGAACACAAAACCTTGCACAAGCGGGTGAGGATTTAGTCATTACAGCAACGTTATCTGAAGCCTTTGTATTGACGTTAAACGATGCAGCGCCAACAATGGTTGTTACTATGGGAGGGACTGATGTTACAGCTTCTTACGCAAGTCATGATGGCGATGCAAAAACACTGACGTTCAATGTCGTTGCACCAGCTGGAAATAGTTCATCTGTGACTGTAAAATCCATCGCGCTAGGTGATGCTACATTAGTTGGCTCGACTTCATCTCAACCATTAGCAGCTGAAAGTGTGGGTCAAGTCGATAGTGATTTTGTATTAGATAATACCCTTCCTACGCTTACCGCTACCACATTCAATACCGCTGAAAATGGCACGGCTGTCGGTACACTAACTGCGTCTGAAACAGCGACTATCACCTTAGGTGAGGGTGATGATACTGACATGTTTACGCTCAATGATGGTGTATTAACACTCAATGAGGCGCTTGATTTTGAGTCCGATGAGACGGCGTTAACCGTCAATGTTAACTTAATGGATACTGCCGGTAATACCAATACTCAAGCGGTAACGGTTAATATTACGAATGTGAATGAAGCGCCTACAGCCTCAGTAATTGCTGACCAATCTGCAGTGATAGATGTTGCATTCAATTTGGATGTGTCTACATTTTTTGCTGATATTGATGCTGGAGATACACTAACTTATGCCATCGAAGGCACCTTACCAAACGGTTTAAGTTTTGCTGATGGAGTGATTAGTGGTACTGCAACAGCATTAGCGGATGTTGGTGAAGTGACTATTACCGCTACTGATGCTGGTGGATTAAGTGTGTCACAAAGCTTTGATTTAGCAGTAGTTGCTAAGCCGGTTATTACCTCATCACTTAGTGAACTGGGTGATAGGATGCTCGATGTACGATCTGATATTGTTTTAAAAGTTAACCAAGCCGTTGCTGCCGTTACGGGTAAAACGATTACGTTTACTGATAACGAAACTGAAGGTTATCAAGGTGAAGAGCGTACGAATAGTTTCACAATCGCTGTTGACTCTGATTTGGTCACTATCGACAATGAGAACGGACTGATCATCATCAATGTCGATGAAAACTTTGATTTAGACTTATCGTCAAACTACACCATGTCTATCGATACTGGTGCATTTACCAGTGTCGATACCGGCTTAGCCTCTGGTGCCGTTTCTGATATTACTTTTGACACAGTGACGCCGACAAATGGCGCGGCCAATATTTCTAAGCTAGGTCAAATAGATGAGATTGCATCACAGAAAAATTTCTTTGAAAATAAATGGTTAGTTGACTGGTTGGCAGATACTACTGAAAATAGTTGGTATGATACATCATCAGGCCTTACCCCAGTCACTCTGACTAATGCAGAGGCCTATAGCTTATTGTCAGATGGAGCATCTCTATTAACATCTGATTTTAAACAATTCAGTTTGGATTATTTAAGAGCTGTTTCAGATGATTTCCATGAAGAAGCCGATGATAGTGTTATAGAAGCTTATGATGTCTTAATTGAAGCTGCACAAGGATATCTAATGAGCGCTATCGATGGCTCCCTAGAAGAAAGTGCACAATGGGTTGATATAGAGGGCCTAGGTATCGGAACGACTTCTGGAACAGTCGCGTCTTTGAGTAACGATATTGCGTCGGGTAATGTTGTTAAAATAGATGCCTCAAGTGCAGATTATGTATTTGTCTTTAGTGATCAAAATCCAAATGGGGGTGATGAAAACGTTGGTGCTGGACTAGAAACTAATACTGACTTTTCTGTTTTCTTAGATAACTTTGGTAGTGATGATAAAATATATGTCGACGATGCATTTAATGACCCAGAAAACATTAATGTTTTAGCTTACGAGGTGTTTGCTAGCGGTAATGGTTCTGAGACAGCAGAGTTGTATCTTGGTTTAACAGGTGGAGATGGTGATCCACGCTTATATGTTGGACTTGATGACGATTTGGCTTCAACAGATGAAGATGGTAATGCTGATAGTTCTTTAGATGGTGTGAACAACACCTTGGGATTAGATCTAGATGATTCTGCAGTTATTACTGCTTAATATAATGTAGAAGGGAGGGCTTAGTACCTCCTTTTTTGATAAAAAGAAGTAAATATGTCAAAAAATTTGTTGGTATTGTTGTGTATTAGTTTTTCTATACAAGCAGATGATTTAGGTACAATGATCACCAAAACATTAGAAACTCACCCTGATATTCTTGTAGAAAAATCTCGCTTGAATATAGCTAAGACACAATTAGAATTAGCCGAAGAGCAATTTCTTCCAACCTTTTCTGTAAGTTTTGAAAACGCAGCTCTTATTCGCGATTTAGATACAAATTACACTCAATCAGAATCAGTAGCTACATTTCGCTTACAGCAACCTCTTTATACTTTTGGTCGTTTAAGTAATGCTAAAAATAAATTTGCAGCGGGATATGAGAGCCAAAATCTTACTATAAATGAGGTGCAAATCCAATTAGCTCAAGCTGTGTTGCAGTCATGGGGTGAATGGTATGTAGCAATATTGCGCAGTGAAGCATTATCCAAAAGTATTGAAACGCATAAAAAATTAAAGCAAAGTGTCACCCGAAGAAGTAATATGGGAGCTAGCTCTCCTTCAGAAATTAAACTTAGCATGGCCCGTTTAGCTCAGGTGGAAGCTCAGGTAGCAAATGCTGAGCTTCAGATTAGAGCAGCGAAAGTAAAATTGGAGCAGTTAGTTGGCGATTCTATTCCTGATGCGGCTATTCCAAGTCAGTTTCTTGAATTTAATATAAAAGATGAACCATTAATGTTACAGAGTGCGTTATCAATCAACCCAACTCTCAAGCGTTTCACCGCAGATATTAAAAAAAGCGAATTTGAAAGTTTAGAAGAAAAGTCAGCATTAGCCCCAGAAATTTATTTACGTGCAGAGCATCAACGAGGTGACTTTTCAACCTCTATTCCATTTCATAATCGGGTATTCATTGGTTTCCAAAGTGACTTTGGTGCTGGTTCTTCGGCTTTATTAGAAGTGAAGTTATCACAACAAAGAACTCAAACCCTCAAAGCTGAAATAAATGTTGTTAAACGAGATATTACTGAACGTGTCAAACTCGAATTAGCCCAATTAGATATTTTAGATATTAGACAAACGGCACTAGAGCTAAGTCTTTCTGCAAATCAAGATATTGCAGAGGCTTTTAATCGTCAGTATTTAGCTGGGCGGCGCTCTTGGGTTGAAGTTATGAATACTGCAAGAGAGCTTTCTCAAGCAGAGTTAGAGCTTGCTGATTTAAAAGCAGCAAAAGTACTCAGTTATTGGCGTTTATCATTTCTAGTCAATGGATTAGAAAAAACTTTAGCCTTGAACAAAATTGTGGATATGAAGTAAATCTATGAGCGATATCTTTTATAATACCCTTATGCGACTTGCACGAATTCAGCGCCAACCTGCAGATAGATTGGCTTTACAGCAAGCAACAAGTGAGTCAGCCAATATAGAGGCCGGACAGCCGCAGCTTGAGTTTGTAGCTCAGCAATTACACTTGCCTAAAATATTATGGTTGCAACCAACGGAAGTTGATCAATCTCTGACTCCGGCATTAATGTTTCATGAAGAATTAGGTTGGTGTATATTACGTGCACAAAATGCTATGGGTCAATGGGTAGTTCAGCGTCAAGATGCTAACTCTAATGATTGGCTTGAAGAAGTGCAAGAAACACTAGAACATTACCTCATAGCACGAATTAAACTAGTTAAGCCTTTAGATATTCGAACGTCAAAAGTTTTTCGTGTGATCCTAGATGCTGTCCTATCAGAAAAGTCTCGTTTAAAAGAGGTAATTGTAGGTGGAGTCTTAATTAATACTATTGCTTTAGCAACGTCACTCTATAGTATGCAAGTATACGATAGAGTTGTCCCAACAGGTGCTAAAGAAACCTTGTTAGCATTAACATTAGGTGTGTTTATAGCTATTGGTTTTGAACTTGTTGTCAAATTTTTACGCTCTAATATTAATGAAAAATTAGGTGATAATATTGACCGCCACTTGGCTAAGACCATTTATTCTCGGTTTCTAGGAGTTCGCTTGGACCAACTCCCCGCAAGTATAGGAAGTTTAGCCGCTCAATTAAAAGGCTATGAAACGATTCGTAATTTCCTGGTCACTATACCAAGTCAATTACTAGTTGACTTGCCTTTTATCGTTATATTTACTTCTGTTTTATTTTTGATTGGAGGGCAATTAGCAGCTATTCCATTTACCTTTGCTGTGATATCTATTATTTTGGGTGTTATTTTCCGGCGTAAAGTAGAACGCCTGACACGAGAAGCAACAGAAGCCAATAATTTAAAAACGGGTCTATTAGTTGAAACTGTAGAAGGTGCTGAGACAATCAAAGCAGGACAAGGTGGTTGGCGAATGTTGTCTCGCTGGTTAAACACGACTGATGAGGCTCGTGTTCATGATTTGGATATGCGGAAAGTCAGTGAACACTCGCAGTTTATGATTGCGTCATTACATCAGGTGTCTTACATATTAATTATTGCCACCGGTGCTTTAAAAGTGTCAGGGGGAGAGCTAAGCATGGGTGGACTAATCGCATGTAGTATTTTATCTGGTAGAATTCTAACTCCCTCTAGTAAAATCCCTAATATGCTCGTGCAATGGGGGCATGTAAAAGCTGCACTTCAAGGTTTAGATAGAATGTGGTCATTAGAAGACGATCATCACGGTATCGATCAACCTATCGTTGTTGATAAAGTCCAAGGAAATTATCATTTTCAAGATGTACTTGTGAATTATGATGAACGTACTGCGCTTAATATTAAAGATTTAAAAATAGAAAAAGGCGAAAAGATTGGCATTATTGGTCCTGTTGGGGCGGGTAAATCAACACTTTTGAAGTTATTATCAGGCTTATTCAAGCCATCATCAGGCAGGGTAATCTTAGATGGGATTGATTTAAGCCATATATCAAAGCCAATTATTGCAGAACAAATTGGTTATGTGCAGCAAGAAGGACGTTTGTTTTCAGGTACTTTGCGAGAAAATTTAATTCTTGGCTTAGTTGACCCAGGTGATGATGCTATTTTACATGCCGCAGAAATTTCAGGTTTACAACAAGCTCTAATTGCTAAGCACCCTATGGGATTACAATGTCCTATTTCGGAGGGGGGTACTGGTTTATCTGGTGGTCAGAAGCAATTAGTAAATTTAACTAAGGTGTTTTTACGTCAACCTACAATATGGTTGTTAGATGAACCTACAGCAAGCATTGATCGCACTTTTGAATTAAAGGTTACAGCAGCGTTAAAACAAAATATTAAGCAATACGATACCTTAGTATTAATTACTCATAAACCTGAAATGCTTTCGTTAGTGGATAGAGTTATTGTTGTTGTTGATAATAAAGTTATGTTAGACGGTCCTAAAGAGCCTGTATTAAAAAAATTACAGGAGAAAACTCAGCAAGCTGTCCAAAAACAAACAGGAGGTCAGTTATGATTTATACACAGACCAAGGAACGAAGAGGTATGATATACATCTTACTTTTTGGTTTAATAGTTTTTGGTGTTTGGGCTAGTTGGTTTAAACTCGATCAAACTGTACGTGCACCGGGTCAATTAGTGACAGAAACACGGACACAGATCATACAAGCAGCTGATGGTGGGGTAATTAAAACAATTTATGTTGCAGAAGGTGATTCAGTTATACAAGGTGATGTAATTGCAACACTTGAAGATGAAAGAGCTAATGCAGGGGTGGAAGAAGGTCGTGCAAAAGTCATTGCTTTATCTGCTGCATTAACTCGTGCAAGAGCTCAAGCTAAGAATCTCTCTTTAAATTTCACAAAAGAAGAATTAGCTTATCCACATATTGTTAAAGAGCAAGCAGCATTATTTACTCAAGCTGCCCAAGGTTTAGCTGCTGAGCTAGCAACTGGACAAACTGCTTTAGCTATTGCGAAAGAAGAACTAACTATTAATGAGAGCTTATTTGCTACTGGGGATGCTAGTCGTTTAGATGTTATGCGTAGTCGGCGCCAAGTGGTTGAGCTACAGGGGAAATTAACTACTATTAATAATGAATTCAAACAAAGAGCTCATGAAGAAGTGACACAATTACAGCAACAGTTAATTTCTGAACAATATAAATTATTAGAGCGTAAGAGTATTTTGAAGCATACGGAATTAAGAGCCCCACTTGATGGAGTTGTGAAATCATTACGTATTGATACTGTTGGGGGTGTTCTTAGAGCAGGAGATGAGTTACTGCAAATTAGTCCTGCCGATACAGAGTTATTTGTCGAGCTTAAAATAAATCCTGCAGATATTGGTTCTTTGAAAATGGGTATGCCAGCTAGTATAAAGATCGATGCGTTCGATTATACAATTTATGGTGGCCTAACTGGCACATTGACATATTTGAGTTCTGATACTTTATCGCAAGAGGCTGCAGATGGTCAAAGTTCAGTATTTTATAAGGCACTTGTAAAAATTGATAAGCGGTCAACTAATCCTAAATTATTATTATCAGACTTAAAAGCGGGTATGACATCAGGTGTTGATATTCAAACTGGGACTCGAACTGTATTAGAATACATTATGAAACCTGTAACTAGGGCTTTCCAAGGCGCAGGGAGTGAACGATAAACTAATTGTTTTGTCTTCTCATTTATTATGTAGAAAAATTGGAAAAGTTAGTTTGTTTAACCTTGCATTAGACTAAGAAATTTTCCTATATATACCTAAATTATTTCATTGTATATTACAAATAATGCAAAATAAAAAGTAATAGAAAATGAGCATAACGTCGAAATATATAGTGTTAAAAAATACTAGCGAAGTGTTTTTAGATTTTGATCTTAGGTTTGAAGACCTTAATTTCTATGAACAACATATCCTCATTTCAGGCTCTACTCAAATAGACGGGATAGGAACTTTACCCGGTACAAAATTTGATTTTTCGAACTCCAAAGCTAGTTCAGACATAATCAAACTTTCTGGAAGTTTTGCTGATTATATTTCACATTTTTCAATTGATGAAAGTGGTGTAATTCTTTTAGATAAAGGCTCTGGCTCTAATCTGGAAGCTTTATCTTTTGTATCTGCAAATACAGCAAGTGATTCATTAATATTTAACGATTATACAACAAATGCAAAAGCTATTAGGGATGCCTTTCACACAGGAAATAGCACAGAAAAAATTTATATTAATAGTACGCTAAGCGAAATATTTAGCACTTCAAGTATTGATTCTAACGGTAACTTAGATTTATTTTCAGATAATCAAAGCAATACCATCTGGCTAAAAGTTAAGCCAGTTTCTAATAAAACACTAGTTTTTATTGATGGTTCATTATCTGCATTAGCTTTATTTCAAGCTGTAAGTTCTGAAATATTACCTACATTGGATGTTACAGAAACAAGCATCAATAAAAAGACTACGGAATTTTTTTCTACTCTGACTGAAACCTCTCCTATAGAGAATGAGCCTGCATTAGTTAAGGCGATTGCGTTTGATCAGACCGGAGAAAACTTTACTGGTTTTGGCACGAATGTAACTTTAAATGTATCTGGTAATAGTGGAGTAGATAAAGTTTATATAAAACCAGGTTCACAAGTTGATGCAACTAACCTAAAAGGTTCTAAAGACGAAATCTATTTTACAGGGAAATGGGACGAATACAGTAAAGATATAGATAGTAGTGGTAATATCACTTTTTCTAGAATGGTTAATATTGATGGTAAAGATTCTCTAGAGTTTGTTTCTGTGAGTAATGGTAGTGTTATAGCAACTAACGATATGTTGATATTTGCAGATGGTGCTTTGACAACAAAAGAGTCTTATTCATCTTTAAAAATGTCTACGGATGTACTGAGTAAAGATATTTCTGAATTTGATTCTACAATTTTAACACCACAATTAGCACCTGTTCTTAACACAGCACTTTCAAAGTTAGGTAACGACACTTTAGATGTTCGTTCTGATATCGTCTTTAAAATTGATCAGCCAGTAAAAGCGGTAGAAGGTAAAACCATTAGACTTATTGATAATACTGCGGTTGGTTATCAAGGTGAAAATAATAACAATAGTTTTACAATTTCTGTGACTTCTCCTGCTGTAAAAATTGATAATGACAATGGATTAATTATCGTTGATATTGACACATTATTTGATTTGGATTTGTCATCTTCTTACACATTGAGTGTCGATAATGGTGCCTTTCAAAGCATTAATTCAGGTATCTCTACTGAAGATTTTACTGATATTAAATTTAATACAGTTACTCCGATATCTGGTTCTGAGAATCTCGTTTCAATAGGTAGTACAACCAACATTCAAAATACAATGAGTATGGATATTAATACTGGTAATTTGATCGAGAGTTCGACTTGGGTGGATATAGAAGGTCTTGGTAATGGTTCATTGTCTGGAACTTTAAGCTCTCTTGATGAAGATGTAATAGCAAGTAATGTATTTAAGTTTGATGCAGCTACAGGTAAATATATTTTTGTATTTAGTGATAAAGACGCCAATGGTTTTTCGATTTCTTCTGGTTCGGCAATAACGACAGCAACAGATTTTTCTGTATATTTGCAAAATCTTGGAACAGATGATCGTATATATATTGACGATACTCATAACGATCCAAATCAAGTCAATATTATTGGGTTTGATTTTTTCACATTTGGTAATGGTTCTATTGATTCTCCACTATTTTGGGGGGGCTCTCATTTAACAGGAGATCCACGAATTTATGTTGACTTAGAGGGAGAACTTGTTTCTCAAGGGGATGATGGTAGTTCTAATAGTTCCCTTTTAGGTGTTAACAAAGTTCTAGGATTAGATATTAATAATTCATTAGTGACATCTGATTCAGCTCCAATTCTAGTCAATATTATAGAAAAAATTTCACTTTCACATGATGGTACTAATACTGCTAAGCAAGGTGATACTATCACTCTAGTTGCTAATCTTTCTGAAAAGTTTGAATTAACACTCAATAATAATATTCCAAAATTATCCCTTGATTTTTCAGGTGTACCAGTCACTGCTTCTTATGTTTCTCATGACCCTCAAACAAAAAGTATCACTTTCAGTGCGATAGCTCCGGTGGGTAATACTAATCACATTACGTTAACGAGTATTGATTTTTCAGATTCTCAATTGATTGGTAGTGATTCTGGGCTTAAATTATCAGAAGATATAGTTGATTTGAAATATACCCAGTTTATTCTTGATAATACAGCCCCAGATGCACCCACTATTGGTGATGTTACCGCAGATAACGTGATTAATGCCGCTGAGCAAACAACGAGCTTATCGGGTACAGCTGAAGCGAATGCATCGGTAAGTGTGTCATTAGGCGGTTTAACTAAAGCCTTAACGGCGGATGCTGATGGTGCATGGAGCTACACCTTAACTGCAGATGATGTCACTGCGATGGG